>Ga0209172_10007732_pt1 | contig 10908 bp, 9 predicted proteins | sample LarsenN4metaG_FD_184113 | JGI IMG/M metagenome (GOLD analysis project Ga0209172, IMG submission 184113) | Hot spring sediment bacterial and archeal communities from British Columbia, Canada, to study Microbial Dark Matter (Phase II) - Larsen... ... | reverse complement strand
CATAACCGTTCAGTTAAATTTTGATTACGCCCTTTCTTTCAGATTTTTCCTTCTTTGGCAACCCCTTGTTGAAACTGGTGCAAGATCTCAGATAACTTAATATTAATTTTTCCAGCGCGATCGCCAGGAAAAGCATATTTTAGGGCATTTGAAACTAACTCGTTGATAATTAGGCCACAGGGAATAGCCTGATCTAAAGATAAGCTAACCGATTCTACATCTACTTCCAGAGCAATTCGACCTGGCAAGATTTGGTAGGTTGTCATCAGGCTGACTGCAAGACTCTGAATGTAATCCGCTACATCAACTTGTTCGAAATTTATGGATGTATACAGTTTTTTGTGAATTAAGGACATTGCCTCAACCCGATTTTGGCTCTCTTTTAGGGCTTCGATGACCTGTTCATCGTCAAGGCTTTGAGCTTGGAGTTGGAGCAACCCTGAAACGATCTGGAGGTTGTTTTTGACGCGATGGTGAATTTCTTTGAGCAGCACCTCTTTTTCTGTCAGCGCCGCTCTTAGATGCTTTTCAGCTTGTTTGCGGTCGGTGATATCGGCTGCCATTGATAGGACTAATCGCCTGCCGTCTGGCAATTTGCCGACCGGGGCAGAGCTAAAATCCCAGACGCGTTGTTTGCCGTCTTTTGTGCGGGGATAAAACTCACCCTCATAGACGCGCGTGTTGTGGTTATACAGTGTATCAATTGCCGCTTGCACAATTTCCATGCGTTGCCCGTAGGCTTTTTCTGTCCAGTCGGCAATGGTGGGAATATCGGCTGGCTCGTAACCTGTTAATTCAGTCCAAACCTGGTTAATCTGCACGACTTCTCCATCTTCTGCATGAAGAATCATCGGGTAAGGCGCATTAATAATGGCTTGACGAAATTGTTGTTCGCGCAGGTGTAGTAGTTCTTCGGTGCGTTTGCGCTCGGTGATTTCTTCGCAAACGGTGTTAATTCCAATCACGCGATCGCCATTCTTTAAGGGCAAGAAATGTTCTAACCAGATGCGCTGAACTCCTGGTTGGGCGGGGGTTTCCCCGGTGATTTCGATGTTCCAGAGGGGTTCGCCTGTTTCTAAAATGGGGCGCAGGAGTTGTTCGGCGGTGTCTGCCAATGCGGGTAGAACTTCGCGGACGGTGCGCCCGATGTGGGCTTCGACGGGTAAGCCGTTGATTTCTGCTAATCGTTGGTTGATTCTGACAAAGCGTAAATCGGTGTCTAACACATTAAGCCCAATGGGAGCTGAACGGTAGATTGTTTCGATTTCGGTTAGTTGTTGCTGAAGTTGAAGTTGGCTAGTCTGTAAAGCTGCTTCTGTTTGTTTAAGTTGGGTGATATTGGTTAGGACACCAATATAGCCGACTGTTTCACCTTGAGTATTGACTTCGGCGAGCGCTTGAATGTAGAACCAGACTTCACTCTGATCAGGCCGAAGACATCGCCCTTCATTCTGGTACAAACCTTTTTGTTGAGCTTGTTGGCACCATTGCAACCAGTCACTGGCGAGTCGATCGCGATCATCTGGATGCAAGGTTTCTACCCAACCCAGCCCTAACGCGGTTTCAGCAAGTTGGCCGGTCAGGTCACTCCAGCGATTGTTGACGTAGACACAGTTGTTCGCGGCATCAAACCGAAAAATTGCAACGGGGGAGACTTTTGCTAATGTAGAAAAAAGGCGTTCGCGTTGACGCAGTTCGATTTCGGCAAGGTCGCGATCGCGTAATGCAGTTTGCTGTTCGGTGACATCTCGCCAGTTGACGACGATGCCCGTGATCTCAGGGTGGGCTGTTAAGTTGCGAGCGGTTGCTTCAATCCAACGCCAGCTTCCATCAGAATGTTGCATTCGAAAGGTGGCACGAATTGTTTGTAGAGGTTGTTCGAAGAGGGTTCTCCAACTAGTGGCGATCGCGGCGGCATCGTCGGGGTGGATGGCCTGGTTCCATTGTTGGCCAATCATTGCTGCTGGTTGGTTGCCAAAAAAACCACTACTGTTGGGGCTGATGTAGGTGATTCGCCCGGAGATGTCAATAATGGAAACGGGGTCGAAGGCTTCTTCTACCATGACCCGAAATCGTTCTTCGCTGTGCTTGAGAGCTTCCTGGGTCGTTTGTAACTCTGCGAGTGTTTTTTTAAGCTTTTTGTTTGCTGAGCGGCTGACTCTGGTTTCGCGAGAGATTAACCAATACAACATGCAGGCGGTGGCAATTACGTAGAACCAACCTTTGGTGGTTTGCAGGTATGTAATTGTGTCAACCTGATGAGTGACTAGACAGCAATTCTCGATATGAGAATGATTCTCATAAAAACGTCCGGTTTTAACGTTTATGAATGGCTGAAACCCGCATTCTGCCGTTTATAACATTGAGTGCACAAGTCTTTAGACACTCTGGCTACAGTACAAATGTTTCAAAATGAGAATTGCTGGTGACTAGAACACTCAGTAGTCGATCTGAATAGAAAATCCATAGAGAACCGACTGCAAGATAAATTGCAGTAATTTTCGCGGCTGTGGGCAATTTAAATCTAGAAGAATGTCTTGATGGCGCAGGTTCTGAAGGCTGAGAGGTAGGATTTGACATTCGATAATTATTAACGGTAGGAAGTTTCTCCGTTCGTGCCTTTAAAGCTCATGCTATCTCACTCAAACTTTGGTATCGATTATCGAATCGTTTATTTAACAAAATCATCTAAAGCGATTCATTCGCTGTCACACAAACGGGTGATATTTGCGTTGATTTGGCTTGAGTTTGTGGTCAAGATGGTTTTAGCGTTGAGGATGATAGATCAATTCTATTGGGTTGCTGAGTCCTACAAGATATTGCTTTTTAGCGTTTTTTTATGAGTGACGGCTAATATCAAAAGCGGTAAATGTTAACTGAATAGCTTATGGCGATCGCTTCTCCCCGCTTTCCTGATATTCAAAACCATTGGGCGCAACCGTTTATTGAGGGGTTAGCACAACGCCGCATTGTGAATGGTTATCCGGATGGGCGGTATTATCCTGAACAGCCTGTGACGCGGGCGCAGTTTGCGGTGATTGTGGATGTGGCGTTTCCGCTGCCTGTGAAGCGGCCTTATATACCGTTTAAGGACAGTGGAAATCACTGGGCGATCGCGGCGATTCGGAAGGCGTATGAGCGCGGCTTTTTGTCAGGTTACCCGGATGGCACGTTTCGCCCGAATGCGACGATGACTCGCATGGAAATGTGGGTGGCGTTGGTGAGTGGGTTGGGCTTAAAGAGTTCGGGTACAACGGATCTGCTGCGGTTGTTTCAAGATGGGGCGCAGATTCCCACTTGGGCGAGGTCGGCGATCGCGGCAGCAGTGGAAGCGAATATGGTGGCGGGTTATCCCGATGTGAAGCAGGCACGATCGCAGCAGGCGACAACGCGGGGTGATGTGGCGGTGAGTGTGTATCAGGGGTTGGTGTATCAGGGACAGGCAGGGGCGATCGCGTCTCCCTACATTGTGCTAGCGAACCCAACTCAAACGGTGTCGGTCAGCCATGCGCGTGAGTTTCGAGCGGTGTGGATTACTTCCGTTTGGAACCGTGATTTTCCCTCAAAGCAAAATCTGACGACGCAACAGCAGCAAGCTGAGTTGATTGCGCTAATTGAGCAAGTTCGAGCGATGAATTTTAATGCGTTGATTCTTCAGGTGCGACCGGAGGGGGATGCACTCTATGCTTCGACGCTGGAACCGTGGAGTCATTGGCTAACAGGGATGCAGGGAAAAGCGCCAAACCCGTTCTATGACCCGTTAGCGTTTGCGATTCAGGAATGTCATAAGCGGGGGATTGAGTTACACGCGTGGTTCAATCCCTATCGGGCGAGAAGCACGACGAGTACGGTCAATCGTGCGCCGCATTTGGCGGTGACGCAACCCAGCATTGTCTATGAGTGGGGCAATCTATTATGGATGGATCCGGGTGCAAAGGCGGTGGAAGACCACACCTACGCGGTGATTATGGATGTGGTGCGTCGCTACGATGTGGATGGAATTCATTTGGATGATTACTTCTATCCCTACCCGATCGCGGGCAAGAGGTTTCCTGATGAGAAGACTTACCAGGCTTATCAGGCAGGTGGGGGCAAGCTCTCGTTGTCAGACTGGCGACGGGAGAATGTGAATCGGCTGGTCAAGCGGCTCTATGATGGAATTCGAGCGACAAAATCGCATGTTAAGTTTGGCATCAGCCCGTTTGGGATCTACCGCCCGGGACAGCCGCCCCAAATTCAAGGGTTAGATGCGTATGAGGCGCTGTATGCCGATGCGCTGAAGTGGTTGCAGCAGGGTTGGGTGGATTACATGGCCCCGCAGCTCTATTGGCGAATTGACCCGCCTGCCCAAAGTTATCCGGTGTTGTTGAAGTGGTGGCTGGATAGTAACTCGCGCCAACGTCACGTCTATGTGGGTAATACGGTGTCTCAGTTGGATGGTAAGGCTTGGCCGTTAGAGGAAATTACGCGGCAGGTTGATATCACGCGCCAATCGAGTGGGCAGCTTTCACTGGGCAATATTTTTTATAGTGTAGGAATTTTTCAAGAAAACCGACAGGGCATTCGTGACACGTTTCAATCTCAAACCTACCGCCAGCCTGCTTTGCCGCCTGTGATTGGCTGGTTGTCAACGACCAAGCCGGATCTGCCGCAACGGGTGCAAACGGTCGATCGCACGTTGAGTTGGCAAGCGGCGACGACAGCTCGCGCCTGGACGTTGTATCGCCAGGAGGCCAACCGTTGGGTCTTACATCGAATTTTGCCGAGTTCGACTACGGCGATCGCTCTAACTCCCGGCACCTATGCGGTGTGTGGGGTAAATCGGCTGGCCCAGGAAAGTCTGGGGGTGGTTGCAACGATCCGTTAGGAAATGGCGCTGACGGGGGTAAAGATTTGGGGGGTGAAACTGCCATGCAAGCCGTAGGGCACGTGATGCTTGAGATGCAGACGGGCAACGGGTTCGCTTAAGTCTTTGGCGTCTAAGATGACGACATCGGAAGTGTCTCTCGCGGCATCAAAGACCATGACGAGTAACCATCCGTCGTCTTCGGTGGTGGCGTTGGGGTGTGGCACAAATACGGGTTCGCTGACGTAACCCTGGGGGGCGGCTGACCAAAGCTGGCGATCGCCGGTTTGCAGGTCACACTTCAAAATTGCCTGGTTGGGTGCATTTCCGGTTGGGTTATGGGCTGCTGCAATATAGAGATAGCGATAGTCGCGCCCTACTTTGTCAGGATGGACGGCAGGAAACTCGACGCAACGAGGGTCGATCAGTTCGGAGGCGACGGTGCCTGTTGTCAAATCAATGCGAAAACGCCAGAGCTGACCCGGATCAAGTGCCTCAAAGTTGGTCTGGCGAAAATCACCATCGGGGTCAACGGCGGGCAGGCTGTTATAGCAGATGGAATCGACGACGACGTCGTTCTCTTGCTCGAAGGCGTTGGCATGGTGAAAGACAAAGCCGGATGAGGTTTCGAGGACTAAGGGGGGCGCATCGGGGTCGGTGCGCGAAATCAGAATGATCTGGGTTGGTTTGTTGGGTTGGAAGCTGATGCACTCGCCCGCGGCCCGCACTCCGGCTAAAAAGGGCAGGGGGTTAAACAACACCGGATTTTGGAAGAAGATGGCGTAGTTAGGGGTCAGCGCAAAGTCGTGGACGAAGGCAAAACCTGAGATGGAGTGGGCGTATTGCCGTGCCACTTTGCCATCAGGGGTGAATTCGTACAGGGTGAATGTGGATGACAGGCCCGTTTTGATGCCAAAGTTGACGAGTACGGGTTGTCCCCCATCTAAGGCGGAGGCGGGGTCGATGCGGGGGTGGGCTGAGAAGGGGGAACCGGGAGCCAGTAAGCCATCGAGGAAATCGAGGCCAATGGTGTCGAGGGTGGCAGGGTTGAGTCGATGGGGTTCGGCGGCTTCCCAAAGAGCCAGCAGGCGATCGCCCCAGTAAATGACGTTGGTATTAGCGATATTCTTCAGTTTGAAGTCGAAGGCGTTGGCTAGCCAGCCACCCGGTTTATCGGTGCCAAATACCCCCCGGTAGAGGATTTGTCCGGCTGCTTGCTCGGCGAGATAACCTTCGGTTTGCACATAGCGATTGCGAAAGTGGGCTTTGCCATCCTGAAAGGTGATGGCACAAATCATGCCGTCGCCATCAAAGGGATGGTGGATTGGCTGTCCGTTTACGTCCATCAAGCCGGGACCATTGCGAAATAAGGTGCCCTGCAACTCAGGGGGGATAGTGCCTGTGATGGTGTCAATCGAGTATTCAAATTCTTGTTTGAGCGATCGATAGCCCCGTTGCCACTCTTCTCGGTTGTAGGAACGGGTGATGGATGAATCGGCAGACGGCTGAAGCTGAGAGAGGAGCATAAATTTCCTATTCGACGGATTCTTTAATTGGCTCAGGTTGGTGAATCAGTTCATTCATCAGGTCAGGCAAAAAGGGCTGACCGAGATGCTTACTGGCAGAGGTGTCTGGCTCAAGCGCCGGAACTGGGTGGATGGTGCCTGCTCCTTCGTGGTCGGCGGGCATTTCGGAGGCTGCTGGTAGCCAGTTAATTAGGGGCAGGGGGAGCAAGGAGGAGATGTTGGTAATAATGACTAACCAGGCCAAATTGCCAAAGTTGGTTTCCGTTACGCCTAACCACTTGGTTAAGAGGGCACCAGACTCGTAGGAGAGCAGCCCTGCCAAATTTACAACTGACATTAACAGAGCAAAAAGTGTGGCTTCCACTCCCGGAGGACAGAGACGCGCGGCTAAAACTAACACTGGCATAAAGGCAATTTGCCCCATGACGGTGAGGATCAGACTGTCACCTAAGCTAAACCAGCGATCGTCGATGCCTAGACTCCGGTTGGCATGGGTGACGAGTAACAGTGTGGTCAAACCTAGCAGGGTCGAAATCACCGTAGACCAGCCAAAAATGACGCGAAAGGGCACCGATCGCAAAAATCGCTGAAACAACCAGGTGCCACCGAGGGAGGCGAGACTGGTGACGAGTCGCACGCGCCCTAAAAATTCGGGTTCAAAGCCGAGTTCGTTGGTGGTGAAGAAGAAGAAAGCGGACTCGGAGGTGGGCATGGCCTGCCAGAGAAACAGGAAGGCGGTTGGCAACCAGATTGTCTTTTGAGAGACGGCTTCTTTGAGTTGACCCAGTTGTTTGCCGACTACAGACCAGTCAGGCTTTTCGGTGAGGGGATCTTCGGCGATCAACCAGGCCACAATCGAGACGATGAGGGGAAAGCTGCCTGTGATCGCAAAAACGGTGCGGGTGCTGAAATGCTCCAGGAGGGAACCGCTAAAGTAGGCGGTGATAATGCCCCCAACGGCGGAGGCTCCCCAACAGAGGGCTTGCAGTGAGCCGGCGTCGCTCTGTGACTCGGTGCGGGCACGTTCAACCACGAGGGAGTCTACAATCACATCGCTGAAGGCGACAGAGAGTGAGCTAAGGGCGATCGCGGCGGTTGCCATCCAGGGTTTGGTGACGATGGTGGCGAGGGCTAACCAGGAGAGGGCACCCAGGAAACCAGATAGGATGAGATAAGGGCGGCGGCGATAGCCGAAGATCGGCAAACCGTCGGAGATGAAACCAAAGAGTGGTTTAACCATCCAGGGAAGAGCCGCAATCCCGACCAGGGCAGAGACTTCTGCCGGACTTAGCCCCAAATCATCTTTTAGGAAGAAGCTGACCGCGAGCCGTGCTAGACCTAAGATGCCTTGCACAAAATACACCAGCAGAATTGCAATTAACTCTGTGGTTGGCTCGTTTCCAAAGAACACTTTTTCAGTGACGGATTCTTTCAGCTTTTCCAGAGTTGTTGTTGAAACAATCATTGAAAGTTGTTAACAATCTGTTACTTGTAGTCTCCATGATAACCGCTGATTTACGCTGCATCGTTGGCTACGGTCTGTTGCTGCGAAAAAATAAGGGTTTTGAGACTGGGTGAGTGGCTTAGAATGCCCCACTAAGACGCTAAAATGCCGTTTTTTAGAACTTTTTTGCTTGACTCAAAAAATAAGGAATAATTTTTTCTGCTAAAAACGGATACTGCAAGCTACTTTTGTATCGGGAATGACAACACAGTGTTGCATGAGCTGGGGCGATCGCGCGGAGGATAGAGGATGAAAGCGAGGCGGTACGGGATTTTGGGGACGGGTGCCCTGGGTGGTTTTTATGGTGCGCGCTTGCAAAAAGCGGGGCTTGAAGTGCATTACTTGCTCCATCGCGATTATGAGCAGGTTAAACAGCATGGGTTGGTGGTGGAGTCGGTGGATGGCGACTTTAATCTGCCTGTGGTGCATGCTTATGCTAGCCCTGAAGAAATGCCTCGCTGTGATGTGATAGTTGTGGCGCTGAAGACAACGCAAAATGAGCTTCTACCTGAGTTAATTCCGCCGATTGTGCAGCCTGGGGGGATTGTGCTGGTCTTGCAAAATGGGTTGGGGATTGAGGCTGAGGTCGCGGCGATCGCGCCGGAGGCTCATATTTTGGGTGGGCTGTGTTTTCTCTGCTCAAATAAGGTGGGGCCGGGGCATATTCGCCATTTGGATTACGGGCAGATTGTGTTGGGTGAATATTGGGCGGGTGATGTGCCTGCCGGGATCACGAGTCGCTTAGAACAGGTGGCGGAAGATTTTCGGCAGGCAGGCATCCCCATTCAGGTAGAACCGGATTTGTTGCTGGCTCGTTGGCGGAAGTTAGTCTGGAATATTCCCTACAATGGCTTGTCGGTTGTGCTGGATGCTCAGACGGATGAGATGATGGCGAACCCAATGACGCGATCGCTGGCAACGCATTTGATGCAGGAGGTTGTGGCGGCTGCAGCGGGTTATGGGCGTGTGATTCCGGCTGAATTTATCGGCACGATGCTGACGCATACAGACAACATGAAGCCCTACCGCACCAGCATGAAGATTGACTATGACGAGGGCAGGCCAATGGAGATTGAGACGATGTATGGCAATCCGCTGCGGGCAGCACAGCAGGCGGGTGTTTCTACTCCACGGATCGAGATGCTTTACCAGCAACTCAGTTTTCTGGATAAAATGCGGTTTAACGTTAGAAAAATGGGATGAACGGATTGACTCTTTTTTCGCTCAAGTTGGGGGCAAGGGGTAAACCTGATGCTTCAACAGTGGTGGAGTTATCGCAAAGTTTTTGTATTTTTGGTTGTTTGGTTGGAGAAGCTAGTAGGGGCGATCGCGGGAATTTTTCCGGCCTGGCAGTCACGCAGCCAGATTCGAATTGCTTGAGCGGTTGTCTCCTGGCTACTTTCGCGGGGTGGGGTGGGGGTACTCGTCGCTGTAGTTGGATAGGGATTGATCCGCGAAAACATGAAGGCGACTTCCCATCTTGTTTCACTTCTGGCCAAAAAGAGCCAGTGATGTTGCTGCAAGAGTGACCACTTGTTGTCCTGGTATTGCCGCTCTAGAACGGTGAAAAAGACTTGCTGTAAGCTTTCGTCTGCGGGATTTGGGTACTCGCTTGAGTCAACGGGTAGGGGTTCAAAATTGGGCTGGCTGGCAAGAATGGCGTAAGACCAATCATCGATTTGCGGGTAAACAATCCGGGCATAGACGCGATTGATGTAAGCCGGGAGATCGCGCAGCATTGTGCGAGTTAATTCTTGCACTTCACTTGGGCAGGTAGTCCGTTGAACTGCGATGAGCGGTGTGGTTGGTAGATCAGCCAGGGCAGCACTCGTCCCTAGAAAGGGAGTACATGGAGCGATCGCCCAGAGTAGTGTAGAGAGCCATTTCATAGGTTTACAGGACTGTTGCCAGTTCATCACAAATGCGGTTAAAGGCGGTGGCGGGTTCGGCTGCTTGGGTGATTGGGCGACCGATGACTAAGTAGGTTGCGCCCGCTTTGAGTGCGGCAGCTGGGGTAAAGATGCGTTGTTGATCGCCTGCTTCGGCCCAGTCAGGGCGGACCCCAGGACAAACAAGCACCGTGTCGGGAGCGCAGATTTGCCGGAGTTGTGTGGCTTCTTGGGGTGAGCAGACGAGGCCGCCTAAGCCGCTCTCCTGAGCAAGCAGCGCCATTTGAAGGACGTACTCTGGTAGCTCTAGAGGAATCTTGAGGTCAAAGGCTAAATCACGTGAACTGAGGCTGGTGAGCAGGGTAATGGCTAACAGGGTGGGTGGTTTGTGTCCAGCGGCGATCGCCCCTTCGGTGGCGGCGGTTTGGGCTACTTGCAGGGCTTTGCGACCAGCAGCAGCATGGACGGTGACGAGATCAACGCCGTAGCTAGCGGCGGCGCGACAGGCACCCGCGACGGTGTTGGGGATGTCGTGAAACTTGAGGTCGAGAAAGATGCGCTTTTGGCGGGCTTGTAACTCAACTAGGATGGGGGAACCAATGCTGACGAACAGTTCCAGCCCTACTTTCCAGAAGGTTGCCTGGGGGAGTTGATCAAGCAGTCCGATCGCTTGCTCTAAGGATGAAACATCGAGTGGCACAATAACGCGGTCAGCCGGATTCATAGCTTGCTGAGAAAGTGCAAAAGGTAAGCTCTATTGTGTCATTCTTCGCGATCGTTGCACGAGTTTAAGCCAGTTGAATCATTGGCAATTGGCGTGTCTAATTTTTTGCCACCGTATTTTGAGGAGGACGGGGCACATTAGTTACTAAATTCTGAACAAGGTTCTCAGTGCAAAATCTAAGGCTCTGTTGAAAAGAGAAAAAGAGCGTTAGATTCATTTCTGCGGAGGATTTTTTTAACTATTTAGATAGGATTGATACATTAATAAGTAAAAAATTGGGGGACTGTGAAACGGGTATGTCAAATAGATTGTGTCAAAGGTAAAAATTCAAGTTGGAAAGCGATCGCCAAACTCAATGGCGAAACGGTTGAGGGCAGGTTTCCAATTGGAAATCGGCATCGTCCACTTTTGGGCAATAT
>Ga0209172_10007729_pt1 | contig 10913 bp, 8 predicted proteins | sample LarsenN4metaG_FD_184113 | JGI IMG/M metagenome (GOLD analysis project Ga0209172, IMG submission 184113) | Hot spring sediment bacterial and archeal communities from British Columbia, Canada, to study Microbial Dark Matter (Phase II) - Larsen... ... | reverse complement strand
TGCTGCTTCAGTTTTCCAGCGCCCGCGTCGTTGGCCATATAATCGAGCACAAAAGGACGTTATGATTGCTACTAGGTCTTCCATTAAATCATTGATGCGATTCTCGGCTGTGTTAACTACTTCGATAATTAACAGATTACTACAGAATGTATCAGGAGTCAATAACTAGTTTATAATGCCTGATCTAAACCTTTACAGTATCACAGAGCAGGATAATTATGCTGGCGCCGGGCGCTGTATAATCTGCGCCCCCTCTAGCTTTCGAGGGCCCTTTTGACAGCTTGATAATCTATTTTCTGCTGCTCGATCTTTCGCTGACTATTGCACACGCGCGGGCTCGGATGATAGAGCGCCACAAGTTTTCTCCCATTCCACTCCTGCGCCTGTCCAACGGCTTCACTCAACTCCGTCCGGCAACGCTCGATTCTGTTGAGGGCAGAGAGGGCCACAGCGCCAAGCGTAACTACCACGCGAGGCTCGATCAATTCTATCTGTCTGATCAAAAACTCGCGGCAGTTATCTATCTCAGATTGGAGCGGTCGAGCGTTGCAACCACCAGGCGTGCGAGGATTGCACAGGACTGCGTTGGTCACAAAGATTTCATCGCGTTTCAAACCTGCTGAATCAATTAGCAGTTGAAAATTGTCCCCCGATCTGTCGCCCAGCAATGGGATGAGAGTGCGGTCGCCGCCAAACCGGCCCGGAGCTTCAGCAATGAACATCATCTGAGAATCAATCGAACCATTATTCTCGCTCAATACGGCCCTGCGCCCGCGCATCCTCTCGCATTTGCGGCAGCGCGCGGCCATCTCGGCAAGATGCTGAAATTTTTGTCTCTTGCTCAACACAATGCCCCCCTTACAACGATGCGGCAAAGCGCGGGGTATTCAATCTTTATTTTTGCCTCAATTAGCGCCGCTTGCCTCTGCTACCTTTACTTTTCTCGACCAGATAAAGTACAGCACTGCGCCAACGGCAATTGTCGCCAGCCCGGCGATTATGAATTGCGGCCCCGAAGTGATGAAGACGTAGCTCCAGCCAGCAAAAGCTATCAGGCTGGGCAAGGGATAGAGCCACATCTTGAACGGCCGCCAGCTATCGGGGTAAGCGCGGCGCAACAGCGAAACGGCTACTATTTGCCCAATAAACTGCACAATTATTCGCACAGTAATGGCTGCGCTGATAACTGCTGAAAGGTTCGCCAGGCTCGCCAGACAAGCGAGCGCGCCAACTACAAGCAACGAGATGTAGGGGAAACCGGCGCGCGGATGCAATCGAGCAAACGATTTGAAGAAGTAGCCATCAACCGCCGCAGCAAAGGGTATGCGCGAATAGCCGAGCATCAGAGCGAAGATCGAAGCAAATGCCGTCCACAGAATCATCACCGTGAGCAGAGTGGCCGCCGCGCGACCGTAGATATTCTCCATAAAGATGGCGAACACAAACTTGGCTTCAGGCGCCGAGGATTTCTGCCACTCGACAACCTGCTGCCAGGGCAGCACGCCGACGAGACTGGTGTTCATCGTCAGATAGATTGCCGCCACTGCAATGACCGAGATTATGACTGCGCGCGGAATTGTGCGCTCCGGCTCGCGAACCTCATCTCCCAGATAACAGATATTGTAGTAGCCGAGGTAATCATACATTGCAATCAGCATTGCTCCGCCCAGCCCAATCCAGAAGCCGCGATTGAGCGTGAATGCTCCGGGCGGGAAAGAGAACGCGCGGCTCATATCCATGTGCAAGATGCCGGAAACTATTACCCATGCTACTGTAAGCAGCATCCCGGCCCACAGCACAACGCCAATGCGGGCAATGCTGGTAATGCCGCGATAGAGAATGATCACTGCCAGCAGCCCGACTCCAACAGCGACAAGGTTGCCGCCCGTGAGAGTCCATTCAAACTGGAAAGACAGAAGCGGGAGGGAAAAGCTGTGAGAGAAGAAGGCGTGATTAAGTCCGGGCCAGAGATAGCTGAGATAGCTGGCAAAACCGATATTGCCGGAGGCGATTTCCAGGGGGCCACTCCAGATAAACTGCCAGATGAACAGGAACGGCATCAAGCGGCTCAGCGGCGTGAGTTTGAACGCTTCGCGCAAGTAGACGTAAGTTCCGCCCGATCCGGGCATCGCCGCGCCCAGCTCGCTCCAGACCATCCCATCCGAGATGGCGATCATTGCTCCGACAATCCAGCCGAGCATCGCCTGGGGCCCCTCCATCTCCGCCAGGAAGATCGGTATGGTGATGAACGGCCCGATGCCGACCATATTAGACATGTTGAGCGAGGCGGCTTGCAACAGGCCGATGCCGCGAATCAGCTTCGGTTTTGAACCTGTCGTGGAAGTGCTAATGGTATTCCTCCTCAGAGAACAGAAGGCAAATGGCAGATGGGCTTCCCCCAACTGCGCTGTTCTCATTGTTCCTCTCGCATTGTCGCCGACAACATGAAAAACTTCTCAGAATAATGTCCGACAAACTTTAGGCTGTCGCGCGCTCACGGCGGAAGCCAGCGACAAACTGAAGGCAGGTCGGACTAAGGAATTGCTACTCTAACCGACCTGCTCAAACTTACGCAAGACCTTGGCGATGAATTTCGAGGAATAAGACAGAATCATATCAGGCTATAGTTTTGAGAGGATTTAATGATTCTGCCATGAAGATGGCAGACGGTAGCATAAGATCAAGGAACCACCTCTTCGGATCTAATCTCTGATCGGGGGCCCTCGTTGCCGGAGCGATCAATTGCCGTCAGTCGATAGTAATATCGCTTGCCCACTTGAACGCGATCATCGCGGAAACTCGTGGCTTGAATCGGACTCTGATTTAGCTTGATCCACTTATCGTCAGGAGCGCTTTCCGATTCTGCGCGGTAGATGTTATAGCCGACAACATCCCCCTCCGGGTTACTCGGCCAGAACAGGCTGATTATGCCAGCCGCAGAAGCAATCTGCACCGCAGTCGGCGCCGATGGCGGGAACCTGTCTACCGGCTTGAACGTCTGCGCCGGAGAATCGCTGCTCTCTATCACTCGACCTCCCGCCTGCACGACCGAGCGCACAATGTAGTTATATTCTGTCTGGAACTGAAAGCTGCGATCGCGGTAGCGGGTGACCTGAACCGGCTGGTCATTGAGCGGCGTGTTCGGGAGGGGCCCCGATGCAACCTTGCGATAAACGTTGTAGCCCAGGAACCGGCCTGCCGCCGCCAGCTTCTCGCTGTCCGATGGCGGAGCCCAGCTTACAACTATCTCATCCTGGATAAGCTGCTCGACTTTTACATTCTCAGGGGGCCCGGCAACGACAGAGACCGGCTCAATAACCACCGAATTGGTGAACCCCAGATTCTGCTCTTGAGCATTGACATAAGCGACGGCGTAGCGCAAGCGCACCGAATTGAGGTCAGAAGGCGCGCTCTCGCTCAGATTATCAATATAAGTGAAAGTGTTATTTTCCGCCGCGCCGCCGGGAGTAAAAAACCCTATGATAGAAGCGTTATCGGGAAAATCTTCTGCGGCTGAAGAGAGCAAGTCAGTGCGCCGCTCGACAGCGCGATAGATGTCAACCCGGCGAATGCTGGCCAGCGCCGATGGCCGAGGGGCAGGCCACGAGAGTATGATCTGATTGCCTCGCTGCACTGCTGTCAGTCCCTGCGTGCTGGAAGCCGGAAGAGGGCTCGAACGCAACGGGGGCAGCGGCTGCCCCTTCAATCCGCAAGAAGAGAGAAGAAGCAACAGGCAAAAGGCAAAAACGAATGACGTTCGACGTTCGACGTTCGACGTTTGATGTTCGACGTTGAAGATTGAACGTAGAATATAGAATGTATCTCCTTTTCCTTCTCTCTTCTCTCCCCCACTACAGGATGTATTTGCTGAGGTCCTGATCTTTAACGATATTGGCGAGCATGCGATCGACATAAGCAGCGTCAATCTTTCGATACTTAGGCTCAAGGTCGGGGCCCTCGAAGGAGATCTCGTCGAGCACTTTCTCTACTATTGTATGCAGCCTGCGCGCGCCGATATTCTCTGTGCGCTCGTTAACGGCAAAGGCATAATTGGCCAGAGCCTCAATGGCATCCTCGGTAAACTCGATCTTGACGCCTTCGGTCTCCATCAGCGCAGTGTACTGTTTAATCAAGGCATTCTTAGGCTCTGTCAATATTCGCTTGAAGTCCTCCTTGGTTAATGATTCCAGCTCGACGCGAATGGGGAAGCGGCCTTGCAGCTCAGGTATCAGGTCTGAAGGCTTGGAGACATGAAATGCGCCGGCGGCAATGAACAGTATATGATCGGTGCGCACCATGCCGTAGCGAGTGTTCACCGTTGTGCCTTCGATGATAGGCAGGAGGTCTCGCTGCACTCCTTCGCGCGACACGTCGGGACCATGCCCTGATTCGCGCCCGGCGATCTTGTCTATTTCATCGAGGAAGATGATCCCTGATTGTTCGACTCGCTCAAGGGCAAGGCGCGCCACCTGGTCCATGTCTATGAGCCTCTGTTGTTCTTCCTGGGTGAGATATTCTATCGCCTCATCGACGCGCATCTTGCGCATCTTGGTGCGCCCGCCGCCAAAGATTCCGGGGAGCATATCCTTGAGGTTGATGTCCATCTCTTCGATGCCCTGGCTGGTATAGATCTCGAATGAAGGGAATGTCTTCTCCTTAACTTCCAGCTCTACCACCCGGTTATTGAGTTTGCCATCGCGCAGTTGCTGGCGCAGCTTCTCGCGCGTGCGCTGGAACTGATCGTAGTTATCGTCATCAGAAGAGCCTATCTTGGTCGGAGGCAGCAGGACATCCAGAAGGCGCTCTTCGGCGTTGAATGCCGCTTTATCCGCGACTTCGCGGATCTTCTCTTCGCGCACCATGTCGATGGCGATCTCGACCAGGTCGCGGACCATCGATTCCACGTCTCGCCCGACGTATCCGACTTCGGTGAACTTGGAAGCCTCCACTTTCAAGAACGGCGAGCTTGACAGCCGCGCCAGGCGGCGAGCAATCTCGGTCTTGCCCACGCCGGTCGCGCCGATCATTATGATATTCTTCGGGATCACATCCTGAGCCATCTCTGGGGGCAGCTTCTGGCGGCGAATGCGATTGCGCAGAGCAATGGCTACCGCGCGTTTGGCCTTATCCTGGCCGACTACATGTTTATCCAGCTCAGCCACGATCTGGCGCGGCGTCAGCTCATCAAGTTTGACTGCCTCTACTTCACCCGAAAGATAAATAACCATCTACATTCTACTCCAAAGATCAGACGGAAAATTATTTCCAAACAGCAACAATTACTCTGCCCATCACAGCTCTTCAACGATCAAGTTCTCGTTGGTATAGATACAGATTTGTCCTGCTATCTTCATTGCCTCGGTGACAATCTCACGAGCAGAGAGGGAGGTATGATGAATCAGCGCCCTGGCTGCTGCCAGCGCGAAGGCTCCGCCGGAGCCAATAGCGATAATGCCATCGTCGGGCTCTATCAGGTCGCCGGTGCCTGAGATGATCAGCGAAGTCTTTTCGTCGGCGACGGCGAGCAATGCTTCAAGGTGGCGCAGGTATTTATCCGTGCGCCATTCCTTAGCCAGCTCCACAGCAGCGCGACCAAGCTGCCCGTGATACTGTTCCAGCTTGGCCTCAAATCGTTGAAAGAGCGAGAACGCATCCGCCGTTGAACCGGCAAATCCGGCGAGAATCTTGTCATTATAGAGGCGACGCACCTTGCGCGCGCCAGACTTGACGACCGTATTGCCCATTGTCACCTGGCCGTCTCCGGCCATCGCTACGCGGCCATTGCGCCGGACGGCAATAATAGTTGTGCTGCGAATTCTCATCAACATCCCGGCGCAAATCCCCTTGCGCTTCAAGCAAGGAGGGGGCGCCATCATCCTTCTGTCGAAAAAATCAGACAAAGAGAATGTGCGGTCTCTTTGTCTCTGCTGTTTGGAACCCACTCAATACTCCGCCGCACCGGATAATGTAAATGGCACTATAATCCGCACGGTGAGGCTTGTCAAGTTAGCTCAATTTGCCGTTATCGGCGCAGCCGGACGGAGAAATCGAGGCTGCCTGAAAAAAAGTCTTTACACCCTCTCATGTTTTTGTTACATTTCCGCGCTTAATATATAAGCCCAATTAGCTGTCGTGCTATTGCAACTTTAGCCCAATAGATTGCGTCTCGATTTACAAGGGCTAATTTGCCGGCACTATCAGGAAAGGATAATGTGAAAGGAAATGAGAGTAGGTTTGTCAGAAGAGACGGGACAGATTTATGGCATTGAGAACTGGGGCGCGGGCTATTTCGGGATAAACAAAAAAGGCCATCTGATTGCCCGTCCGGGAGAGGGCGATCCGCGCAGCGTTGACATCAAAGAAGTAATCGACGATCTGGCCAGGCGCAAGATCAAAGCGCCGATTCTGCTTCGCTTCCCGCAGATACTGGCCAATCAGATCAAGAAGCTGCACATCTCTTTCAAGAACTCAATAGCCGAATTCGGCTACCGAAACTCGCATCTGGCCGTCTATCCGATGAAAGTCAATCAGCGGCGCGAGGTAGTTGAAGAGTATCTGCGCGAGGGCAACAAATACGATTTCGGCCTGGAGGTAGGGAGCAAGGCTGAACTCTATGCCGCCCTCTCGCTTGAACAGTCCCCCGACAGCCTGCTCATCTGCAATGGCTTCAAAGACGAGACGTTCATCAATCTGGCATTCCTCGGCACCCGCGTGGGCAAGCAAGTGGTGATAGTCATCGAGAAGCTGAACGAACTCAATACAGTTATCCGCAAATGTCAGGAGACGGGCATCCGCCCGATGCTCGGCATTCGCGCCAAGCTCTATAGCCGGGGAAGCGGGAAATGGGAGAAGTCCGGCGGCGAGTGCGCCAAGTTCGGCCTCACTACCAGCGAGATGCTGGAAGTAATCAGGATTCTCAACGAGGCCAGGATGATCGACTCGCTCAAGCTGCTGCACTTTCACATCGGATCGCAGATAACCGAGATCAAGCGAATCAAGAATGCCATCAAAGAAGCAGCGCGCGTCTATTGCAAAGTCAAGAAGATGCACGTGCCTATTGAGTATCTGGACGTAGGCGGCGGCATGGGCGTGGACTATGATGGCAGCAAGACCTCTTTTGATTCCAGCGCCAATTACACCATGCAGGAGTTCGCTAACGACGTCATCTACACAATCAAGAATGTCTGCGAAGACGAGAACGTAGTCGAGCCGATTGTAGTGACGGAATCGGGAAGAGTGCTCTCGGCCTATCACGCTATGCTGGTTACCAACATACAGGACGAGATCGAGACCTATCCCGATGATAAAGAGCCTATTCGCCCTGAAGATGACGATCCGCAGGTAGTGATCGAGCTGAACGATCTGTATGAGAATATCAATTCCAAGAATTATCGCGAGTACTATCACGATGCGCTTGAGCACAAGGATGAGCTGTTTACTCTGTTCGATCTCGGCCTGGTGAGCCTTGAAGATAGGGCTAAGGGGGAGCGCCTGTTCTGGGAGGTATGCGAGAAGGCTTCTCGATTTGCTCAAAGCGCCAGGTATGTCTCGGAAGAGTTCGATGATCTGCGCAAGCAGCTTTGCACCAAGTATCTGTGCAACTTCTCTGTCTTTCGCTCGGTGCCTGACAACTGGGCCATCGAGCAGCTCTTTCCCATTATGCCGATCCACAGATTGGACGAGACGCCGACTACGTTTGCGACATTTGTAGATATAACCTGCGATTCCGATGGAGTGATCGATAAGTTCGTCGATTTGAAGGATGTCAAAGAGGTGCTTGAGATTCATCCGTTCAAAGGCGAGCCTTACTATATCGCTATTCTGCTTGTGGGCGCTTATCAGGAAGTGATGGGCAACTTCCATAATCTGTTCGGGACGGTCAATGAGGCCCATGTGATTATGGACAAAGAAGAGAGCTATCTCATACAAAAGATAGTTCCAGGACATAGCATTGGTGATATACTGAATCTGTCAAGGTACGACAAGGCGTTTATGCACAGCAACTTTCGGGCTCTGATAGCGCAGCGAGTCAAGGATGGACAGATCGACGAACAAGAGGCCGAAAGTATTTACCGGGAATACGAGAAGAATATCTCTGGCTACACATATCTCGATTGAGGTCGGTTGAATGTTAAAGAAACAAAAGAGCGCAAGGTTTTTGACCACGCCGACGCGCCCCATTCAGATAGATCGTGACCGCAGCGTGGCTGGCCTGGTTGAGAAGATGGAAGGGATCTCGTTTCAAGGGCGCAACCTGGCGCGAGTCCATCAGGTATGGCTCAATATGCTCTCCGATAATGCAACCATCTTCATGGGGCTGGCTGGCGCGCTGGTTGCCGGAGGCATGCGTCGGCTCATCTCTTATCTCATCAGGAACCATTATATCGATGTGCTTGTTGCTACGGGGGCCAATCTCTTTCATGATCTGCACGAGACGCTTGGGCGGTATCACTATATCGGATCGCCAAGGATGAATGACGCGGAGTTGCAGGAGGCAATGGTGGATCGCATCTTCGATACGCTGGCGAGCGAGATAGAGTTTCGTGAAGCCAATGAGTGGGTAGGCAATTTCGCCAACACGCTGGATCAATCGCGGCCCTACTCGACACGCGAATTCCTCCATCTGCTGGGGCGCGAGCTGGCGGAGATCTCTTCCGAAGATGGCATTTTAACCTCGGCATATAAGGCCAAGGTGCCGATCTATTGCCCGGCAATTGGCGATTCGGCTATTGGCATTGGACTGGCAACAGGCCGTATAGAACGCAAGAACACTTTCCAGTTCGATATTATTCAAGATGTCGTCGAGACAGCGCAGATTGTAGCTAGATCGGTTAATACCGGGGTGATCTTCCTCGGCGGAGGCACGCCCAAGAACTTCATCCAGCAGACTGAGCTGACAGCAACTGTTCTCAAGACTAATGCGCGCGGCCACAAATATGCCGTGCAAATCACCACCGACGTTCCTTACTGGGGCGGCTTCTCCGGCAGCACTTTCGAAGACGACCAGAGCTGGGGCAAAGTCTCTAAGGATGCGCGCACGGCAACTCTCTATTGCGATGCGACGATTGCATTGCCGATCCTTGTCACTGCGCTCTCGCAGACGGCAACAAAGGCGCTCAAGCAACGGCACAGGCCAAGCTTCACACTGGGGCGCGAGCTTAATATTACAATCACCTGATGTCGTTAAGGCGCAATTGAGACCTTAATAACCAGGCGCTGTGGCGCAGCGGTGTGATCATGTCGTCTCTTTACTTACTAAAAAGATTCTTCGCTCTGAACAATCACCGGGAAATCCATATAGCGCACATTATCCCCCGGTGACTGCAATCACTGGCCCTCTTCTCAAAGAACTGTTTGAGGTTAGACCGGCGATGAAACAAGAAAAACGTCTCAGGATTAAAAACAACAGGCGCAACTACCACTGGCCCACCGGGCAAAAAGTAGAACAACCGATGATTGCAGAAGACCTCAATCCATTTGAAGTCGCGCAGAAACAATTCGACAAAGCAGCAGATTACTTGCAGCTTGATGAGAGCATGAGAAATGTTCTCAAGAATCCGAAGAGGCAGTTGATAGTCTCTATTCCGGTGAAGATGGATGATGGGCGGATAGCGGTCTTTGAAGGATACCGCGTGCAACACAATATCGCGCGGGGCCCCGCCAAAGGCGGCATCCGCTATCACCCCGATGTCACACTTGACGAAGTGAAGGCGCTCGCCTCCTGGATGACCTGGAAATGCGCTACTGTCAATATCCCTTATGGCGGAGGCAAGGGCGGAGTTAAGGTTAATCCCAAAGAGCTCTCTTACAATGAACTGGAACGGCTCACGCGGCGCTATGCAACTGAGATAGCGCCGATAATCGGCCCCGACCGCGATATTCCTGCTCCCGACGTTTATACCGATTCTCAAACAATGGCCTGGATAATGGATACTATCAGCATGTTCCGCGGCCACACAGAGCTTGGGGTGGTCACCGGCAAGCCGGTCAGCCTGGGCGGATCGAGAGGCAGAAACGAAGCTACCGCTCGTGGCTTGCTGGTGACCACGCGCGAAGCCTGTCGCTTGAATGGAATTTCACTATCAGAAGCGAAAGTGGCAATTCAGGGCTTCGGCAACGCGGGAAGCATCGCTGCAAAGTTGTTGCATGCGGATGGAGCAAAGATAATCGCGGTGAGCGATTCAACCGGAGGCATATTCAACGCCAGAGGCATCAACCCGACGGCAGCGCTCAAACATAAACAGGAGACGGGAAGCGTGGTCGGCTTCAAAGGCTGTGATGAGATCTCCAATAAGGAGCTGCTTGAACTTAAATGCGACATTCTGGTTCCTGCCGCTCTGGAGAATCAGATAACAGGCGAGAATGCTGACAGGGTCAAAGCCAGGATTATAGCCGAGGCTGCAAATGGCCCGACAACCCCAGCGGCAGATGAAATACTATCTGGGAAAGGCATCTTCCTGATCCCAGATATTCTCTGCAACGCTGGTGGGGTAACTGTCTCTTACTTCGAGTGGGTGCAGGATCTGTATAGATTCTTTTGGACAGAGAAAGAGGTCAACCACTATCTCGAGCGCACCATGACATCAGCTTTCCATGAAGTCCAGGAGACATCGCAAAAATATAAGGTTGATATGCGCACGGCTGCTTACATACTGGCCATAGGGCGAGTTGCAGAGGCTACGCGCGTGCGTGGGATATTCCCGTAGTAGAAAATAGAGCTATAGATCTCAAGAAAAGATTACGCCAAACTTGGGCGCGAGAGCGCCCTCAAAACAGGTCTATATTTAGAGCGTCTAACAAAACCAGGCTGGGATGAATTTCCAGCAAATTAACGCACAGCCGATGTACAGGAAAGCCAGATGGATGTCCGCCCTTCGCTCATAGCGAATCTTCAAGGGCCGATATCGGTTCAG
>Ga0209172_10007728_pt1 | contig 10914 bp, 11 predicted proteins | sample LarsenN4metaG_FD_184113 | JGI IMG/M metagenome (GOLD analysis project Ga0209172, IMG submission 184113) | Hot spring sediment bacterial and archeal communities from British Columbia, Canada, to study Microbial Dark Matter (Phase II) - Larsen... ... | reverse complement strand
CCAGCCTTCCTGGACGTCCCGGCGTCGGTCGGCGGGCCGGTAGAGGTAGTCGCGGGGCACCTGCGGATCCACGCTGCCCAGCAGGAAAGTCACCAGGGCATTGACGTCGTCCGGGGTGAGGTTGGGCTTGGGCATCCTGAGCCGGTCGAGCGGATTCGGCTTGTGCTTCTTTTCATCGAAGATATCGGGCTTGGAGAGCTTGGCTTCGAAGAAGCCCTTGTGGTCATACCACTTGCCGCGTTGGCGGAAGCCGGTGTTTTGCAGCGCTTCAGGGACGTGGCCGCGCTTGGCGTCCTCGGTGAGCAAGGCGAAGTCGAGCCGCTCGATGGGCTTGCTGCCTTCGGTGGTGAGCTCGGTACCGATGCGGCCCTCTTCTTCGAGCGTGGCAATCTCATGGCAGCCGGCGCAGCCGTAGTTCTTCACCAGGAAACGGCCGCGCTCACTCAGGCTGGGGTCCTCGAGGAACGGGGCCGGCTCATAGTTGGCATCGGGGCGCCGCTGGGTCATCAGGTAGCTGGCAATGTCGCGGGCTTCCTCCCAGGTCAGGCGCAAGCTGGGCATGGGCGTAGGCAGCATGACCACCAGCTCGTGCCGGCCGTCCGGCGACCGGGAATTCTCCAGGTCAAAGACAAACGGCTTGTTGTGCTTGGCGTAGTCTTCCGGGCCGAGGTCGCGCCGGGCAATGGGGTCGTAGGGACGCGTGCGCTGGCGCGGGTTGTAGATCCAGCGGACCAGGTAGTCGTAGTTGGCTTTTTCGCCCACGCGGCTCAGGTTGGCGGCAAAGTCTCCGCCCATCTGCCGGGCGCCTTCCCCGATGGAATGGCAGCCCAGGCACCCGCGCTGCTCGAACAGTTCCTTGCCGCGCACGGGGTTGCCGGGGGGCTGCTTGGCCAGCGGCCCCGGCAGCGCCATCTGCCAGATGAAAGCGGCGATGGCCTGAATCTCCTGTTTTTCCAGCCGGAACTGGGGCATCTTCGTGGTGGGGCGGAAGGTGTGCGTGTTGCCGAGCCAGTAGGGGACCCACTCCGGGCGCAGTTTGACTTTGATTTCTTTCAGGCTCGGCCCCACCTTCTTCTCTTCGCGCATCAGCGCGACGGTCTGCCGCTCCAGTTGCTCGATTTGCGCCTCGAGCTGGCTCATCAGCACAGGCAGGTTGGCGGCCCGCTGGTTCAGCCCTCGGGCAGTCTGCTCGTCGGTGCTGGGGTCGTCGGCGAGCTTCTGCAGGCGGGGAATTTCCAGTTCGTAGTCCTTCTTCTGGGCCTCGAGCTGGCGGATCTGCTGGCGGGCCGCCACCAGCCGCTCGCTCTCGTTGTCGAAGCCTTCGAAGCGGTGACAGCCGACGCAGCCGCGCTCGCGGAAAAGCTCCTTGCCACGGTTCAGCACGGTGGAATGTTCGAGCACCATGTCCGCGGCATGGCACATCTGGCAGCCCGCTTCGAAGTTTTCGCGGTAGTAGAGCGGCCAGAGCCAGTACTTGTGCCGCCCGTGGCCCTTGACTACGCCGGAGGTGGCGCGGCCGTTGCCGCCGTGGCAGGGCGAGCAGCCAAACCGCTCCGTGTTGTGAATGCGCAGCAGCTCCGGGTTGGGATGGCTAGCGAACGGCGCGTCGGCGCTGTTGGCCATACCCAGGTCCGCCTTGGTCAGGCGCAGCGTGGGCGGCACGAGCGACGCGTCCATGCCCACGTGGCACGACTGGCAGCGATCCACCAGGCCCGCCGGATCCACGTTGATCTGCCGGATGGCGATGTCCATGCGCTCGACGGCGTTGCGCAGCCCTTCGAGCTGCTTGGCGGTCAGGCCGATGAACTTTTCTCCGAACAGCTTTTCGCGCTGCTCGCGCAGCTCCTCCAGGGGCCGTTCGAGCGCGGCGCGCTGCACCACCAGCTCGGCCTTGCGTCCCTTGAGCGCGTTGAATTCGCGCTCGATTTCCGGATAGGGCCATTCGTATTCCTTGACGCTGCCATCCGGCTCGGGGAGTGCGAAATCGCGCTTGCGGTTGCGGGCTTCCTCGAGGCGGCGCAGGCGGGACTGCCGGGAGCTTTCCGAGTCGGCGATTTCCACTTGGTAGACCAGCGCGGTGACCTCGCCGCGGGACTCGGTGAAATGCGGCGTCAAAGCGGCCAGGCGGCGATTCACAAAAGAGATCTCGCGATCGATTTCCTCGCGGCGCGGCCGGATGGCTTCTTCCGCCTGCCGGATCTGCGCATCGAGCTTCTGCAGATCCGCTGACTGGCTCAACTCGGCTTCCGCTTGGCGCTGCCTGGGAATCTCCCGGTTCAGGTACGTCAGGTAGGCCTCTGCAAACCTTTTCTGATAAGAGCGCCAGGGCCGCAGCGCGTACACCTCGTCGTACAGCGCCCAGGCCAGCGTGAGCATGAGCGCAAAGGCGGACACCAGCAGCGGGAAGCTGAACGAACGGCTGGTGATGGGGTCCCGTTCGGCCGGCTCAGGCACCCAGGGCCTCCTCTAGATGTTGAACCACGGCGTCACCCAGACGTACTTGATGCGGAAGACGAGCCGGGCCAGCATCTTCACTGGCAGCGAAAGCATCAAGATCAGCAGCGAGTACATCACCACGAGCTGCAGCAGCGACATGCGCCGGTAAATCCTCCGGCTGAATTCCGTGCGCATGCACAGCCAGTGAACCGCGTAGGCTGCCAGCACGAGGTACAACGTCACGGGGATGATTCCGAACAGCGCACGCGCGTAGATGGCCGACTGGGGCTTCCAGGCCGCCGGCAGCAGGTAAGCCAGCCAGGCGCCGTCAATCCCCAGGATTTCGTCCAGGTTGCGGTTGACCGCGAATTCCAGCCGGTTGTGATCCCAGGTTTGCGTGGGCCAGAACCACATCCAGCCGGGCCCCCGGATGAACGTCCCCACGATGATCATCAGCACCCACAGGCCGATGAAACCGACCAGGAAGGTCCAGATGGCGAACTTGCGCTGCTTGTAGGTGTAATAGCCGTTGCCCAGAGGGTTCTCGTCAATGTAAGGGATCACCATCAGGCCGATGATGATCAGCGTGGGCATCACCACCCCTGCGATCCACGGATCGAAGTACACCAGCATTTCCTGCAAACCGAGGAAATACCACGGCGCCTTGGCCGGATTCATGGTCAGGTTGGGGTTGGCAGGCTCCTCCAGCGGCGCGTTCAGGGTGATGGACCAAACCGTCAGAATGATGGTGACGATGATGGCCACCAGGAACTCCATGCGCATCAGGTAGGGCCAAGTGTGCACTTCCCGATCCCAACCCGGCCGCCAGGGGAAGACTTTGCGGTGATGGGTCTTGGCGAGCTGGGGATCGTTCTCCAGTTGCGTGATCAGCCTGTCGGTAGCCAGGGCCTGCTTGAACGCATACCAGGTGTAGAAAGGGATGAGAAACAACATCGCCACGATGGGGACGTTGTCCGGGGCGGAGACCACTTCCCAGAGCTGGTGCCAGTCACCCCACATAAACCTGCTCGAAACGCTCCTCTCAGGCCGCGCCGATCTTCTCGTGTTCCTTGGCACCGGACGGGCGCAGGATCACCGGCCGCGGCCCCTTCTCTTCTTTGATTTCGGATTCCAGCATGACCGGCGCCGGACCGGAGATGCCTCCGTCTTTCCGCACGCGCCAGAAATGCACGCCCATGAAAATGGCAGCCATCAAGGGCAGCGCGATGCAATGCCAGATGTAGCTGCGCAGGAGCGCGTTGGCGTCCACAATCGAGCCGCCCAGCAGAGCAAAGCGCACGTCGTTGTACGGGGTCATGCCGAGTTGCGGCCCGAACGGCCCTTCGTGGCCGAGCAGCGGCGTGGCCCGCGCCATGTTGGTTCCCACGGTCACCGCCCAGAAGCCCAACTGGTCGTCCGGCAGCAGATAACCCGTGAAGCTCAGCAGCAGCGTCAACACCATCAGGATCACGCCGATGCACCAGTTGAACTCGCGCGGCCGCTTGTACGAGCCGGTCAGGAACACCCGGAACATGTGCAGCCAGACGGCGATGATCATCAGGTGGGCGGCCCAGCGGTGCATGTTGCGCAGCAGCTTGCCGAACGGGACGTCGTGCTCGAGGTAAAGGATGTCGCGGAAAGCCTGAATCTTCGTGGGGTGGTAGTAGAACATCAAAAGCACGCCGGTGAAGGTCAGGACGATGAACAGGTAGAAGGTGATTCCGCCCATCCCCCAGGTGAAGCTGTAACGCACGGCGTCGCGGTTGATTTTGGCCGGATGCAGGTGGAAGAAGACGTTGGTCAGCACGCTCAAGGCGCGATTGCGCGGCTGCTCGTCGTGCCGCACGCGGAAAATGGACCGGTAGAGCTGGGTCTTCTCCGGCTCGCGCAGATGGGCCAGGTCTTCCCTGGCTTTTCCGCGGATAAACTGCCAGAGGGAAGCCAGGTGGGCTTTCACCGTTGTCAGGAAAGCGGCCTTCGGGTGATTTTCGTCCGCCATCGTGCTCGCCTTAGACCACCAGATAAGCGCCGGGGTTATCGAACTCGTCGCGGCCCGTGGTGGGGTCGCGCACGTACAGCCGGCCCACGTCCACGACGATTTCCCCGGTCGCGCTCAACTCGACGTGCGCCCGGTCCATGGGCCGCGGCGCGGGGCCTTCGAAGTTGATGCCCTCGGGATCGTAGCCGCTGCCGTGGCACGGGCACTTGAACTTCTGCTCGGACTCCTTCCAGTCGGGCGTGCAACCCAGGTGCGTGCAGCGCGCGTAAATCACAAACAGTCGCCCCGGGGTGCGGGCCACCCAGATGCGATAGTCCTTCTGAAACTTGGTCTCCACGCCCAGGCTGAAGTCTCCGGGAAAACCGACGGAGAAAATGTTCTTGGGCTCAAACAACGTCCGGGGAAAGAAAAACCGGAGAAACATCAGGAAGTTGACGCCGAGGTAGCCCCAGATGCAGGCCCAGACGAGCCGACGACGCATCTTGGCCGGCTGGATTTCCGTGCCGGCTCCGCCTGGGGAAGGTTGGGTGGCTTTCTGCCCCGCTGCGGGCGTCGCACCGGCTGCCGCCGGGGCAGGCGTCCGCTGGCTCTGCTCCGTCATCGAGTCAACTCAGGGAGTGCGTATTAAACCAAGCCCTGTTAAACCTGAGAGCGCTTATCAGTAAAAGAAAACTTTATATGCCGCACCGCCGTGCCTGTCAAGCCGATTCGCACCCTTTCGTGCTCGCGCAGCGGGACCCTGCAGCTTGCGCGCGGGTGGAGGAAACCTGCTCGGCGCCGGCGGCGCGCAGCACCAGGTCGGCCAGGCAGGCGATGAACTCGGGCGAGCTGTTCAATGCGGGCATCATGGCGAACTTTTCGACGCCGACCTGCCGGGCCTGCTCGCGCGCCTCGATATTGATCTCGTGCAACGTTTCTACGTGCTCGGTCACAAACGAAATGGGCACCACGAGCAGGTGCTTGCTGCCGCGCCGGGCGAGCTGCTCGATCGTATCGTGCAGGGAGGGTTCGAGCCAGTGCTGCCGGCCGACCTTGCTCTGGTAGCACAGCGTGTGCGCGTTGGGCCACCCCCCTCGCTCCATCACCAGCCGGGTGGTGGTTTCCACTTGACGCGGGTAAGGGTCGCCGCGCTGGACGAAGCTGATGGGCAGGCTGTGCGCGCTGAAGATCAAGTGCACGTTGTCTCCGCGGCGGAAATGTCCCAGGGCCGTGTTGATCTTCCGGACGAATGCTTCGACGAGCAGCGGATGATCGCAGTAGTGCTCGACTAGGCGCACGGGAATGCCGCGGTCACGATAGCGTCGCTTCCATTCGTTCAGGCTGCTGCCCGTGGTGGCCCGCGAATACTGCGGGTAGAGCGGGAGGAGGATAATCTCCTCGAGCGGCAGCGGCTCCAGCGCAGCCACGGCGTCCGCGGTGAACGGCTTCCAGTAGCGCATGGCCACCACAACGCGGGCTTCCAGGTGCGGCGCCAGGGCCTGCTCGAGCGCCCGGGCCTGCCGCTCGGTCAGCAGCCCGATGGGCGAGCCGCCGCCGATTTCCGCGTAGTGCTCCGCTGCTTTCCGCGCCCGACGGAGGGAGATCCATTTTGCCAGGGGCTTGCGCATCAGCGCCCCCAGCGGCAGGTCGAGGATGTCCGGGTCGCAGAACAGGTTGTAGAGGAACGGCTCGACGGCCTCGGGCGAGTCTGGCCCGCCGAGCTGGAAGAGCACGACGCCGACTTTTCTTTTCCGTTCCACTCCAGGCCCGCCTACCCGGCGCTACCAATCTTTTCCTTGAGCCGCTGGATTTCCTCGCGCAGGCGGGCCATGCGCTGGGCCAGGGTCACCAGGTAGACAAAGAAGACCGCCCACGCACCCAGGTACGCCGCCAGCAAGCTTTCAAAGTTCTTCATGGTTCCTCCCGAACCAGACTTCCGCCGCCCCCCACAACCCCCCTGCCCTTTGCGGCCCTCCATCCCGCCGCGTCCTCCGGGCTGAGTCTTTGGCGGGAAGCCGCTGACCCAGAGCTACGCAGCGGACGCAAGGCTCGCCAAGAGGTCCGGTTGTCCTTATCCCCGCTCGGCCTCCACCAGCAGGGAATCCACTTCCTGACGCAACTTCTCCAGCCGGTAGCGCTGGCGCACGAGCACGAGCATGAGCGCCAGCAGCGCGGTCCAGCAGATCAGGAACACGCGCCACATCTCCGGGGCCAGCCCCGAGCCCTCTCCTCCCGCAATCACCGGCTGGGGATGCTGCGTGCGCCACCAGCGGATGGACATGTACACGATGGGCACGTCCAGAAAAGCGAAGATGCCAAACACCGCGGCGACGACGGCGCGCCGCTCCGGGTCGGCTACCAACCTGCGCAGCAGCACGTAGCCGATGTACAGCAGCCAGAGCACAAACGTCGAAGTCAGGCGGGCGTCCCACGTCCACCAGATGCCCCACACCGGCTTGGCCCAGATGGGCCCGGTCACCAGCACGACCGTGCAGAAGGCCAGGCCCACTTCCGCCGCGGCGATGCCCAGCCAGTCCCAGCGGGCGAGGCGCGACGCCAGGTAACCGACGCTGGCCACGAAAACCAGAAAGAAGGCCACAAAGCTCGTCCACGCCGCGGGCACATGGAAGTAGAAAATGCGCTGGATAGCGCCCATGGTGCGCTCCGTGGGCGCCAGGAAAAATGCCGCGTATCCGGACAGGGCCATGAGCAGGGCCACGGCGAGGGCCGCATGCACTTCCGCCGAAATCGGAGCCCGGTGGTTCATCTACTCCTCGAACAGATACTCGCACAGCAGGTACGACGCGGCCAGAAAGATCGCGTCGAAGCCTATGAGCATCTTCACGGCGGTGAGGTTGAGCTGCGCAGTTTCGCTGAGCAGCCCGGCGGTGGCCTCGACGCTGGCGATCAGCACCGGCGTGAGCAGCGGCAGGAGCAGCAACGGAAGCAGCAGTTCGCGCATGCGCGCTTGCGCCGCAATCGCCGAAAACACTGTGCCCACCACGGCCATCCCCAGCGTCCCCAGCAGCAGCACCAGAAGCAGCGGGGCGAGCACGGGAACCACGCTGACGTTGTACAGCACGGCGAACACCGGAAGCATCAGCAGCTCGGCCAGCAGCAGAAAGACCAGGTTGGCCAGGGTCTTGCCCAGGAGGATGGCAAACGGCTCAACCGGCGCCAGCCGCAGGGCGTACAACGTGTCGTTGACCTGCTCGCGCGCAAACGATGGGTGCAGCATCAACGCTCCGGCAAACAGGAAGCCCAGCCAGAGCAGCCCCGGGCCGTAGCGGCGCGACTCTTCGGCCGTGGGGTCGAACGTGAAGCTGAACAGGACCACCACCATGAGCACGAACACCACGGTAGTGTGCAGCAGCTCGCGCGTCCGCCATTCGGCGCGCAGCTCCTTGCCGAGGACGATGGCTGCCGCTCGCATCGCGTTTACCGTCTCGTCGTGCCCCATGCCCCCTCCCCGCACTCAACCGAACACGGGGCCCGGGCCCGTATCGCGTACCACGGCTCCGTTGTCCAGCCCTACCCGCCGCGAGGCGCGCTCGAGCACCGCGTTGGCGCCGTGCGTGCTGACCAGAATCGTGCAACCGGAGCGATGGAGAGTCGCCAGGGTGCGCGCCAGCCAGTCCACGCTCTCCACGTCTAGCCCCGCAGCAGGTTCATCGAGCAGCAGCAGCCGCGGCTCGTGCAGCAGCGCCCGCGCAATCGAGACGCGCTGGCGCATCCCGCGGGACAGCGTGCGCACCAGACTCGACGCACGATGCGCCAGCCCGACGCCCTCCAGCGCCCGGCGCGCCTGTCCAGCGACGTCGCCTAAGCCATAGAGCCGGGCGAAGAAGCGCAGGTTTTCTTCCGCGGTCAGCTCGTCGTAAAGCAGCACGTTGTGGCCGACGAAGCCGATCCAACGCCTGACGGCCGCCGAAGAGCTGTCGGCCGCGCTTTGCGCCGTGAACTCAAGGCGCCCGGCGCTGGGCCGCGCCAGCAGCGCAGCCAGCTTGAGCAGCGTGGTCTTCCCCGAGCCATTCGGACCCAGCAGGGCAACGAACTCCCCGGGCCGGAACTCCAGCGACACGCGCCGCAGGGCAAACATCGCCCCATAACGCTTGTCCACCTGACGGAACGCCAGGCCCAGGCCCGTCGCGGCCGGCGCCGCGGGCGCGGAAGCCGCAGCAGAGGCGGTCGGAAGGTTCATCCCCGCACAAGGTCACGCAGGATTTTCTGCGCGCGGCTGTGTTCGCGGGCGTATTCTTCTTCGGAAATCGTGCCGGCCTGCCGGCGCAGTTCCAGCCGGAAGAGCCTCTCCTTGATCTCGTCCAGGCTGTGTTCGACCTGCCTTGCGATGTCCCGCTCGATCGGCTCGCGGGGCGAGGTGGCGAGGGAGGGCTTGCGCCAGAGGTAGAGGCCTCCCAGGGCGAACAGAGCGGCAAAGCCCGCGATGAGCACCCATTTCAGGCTGTCCAGGCGTGCCGGATGCGCGCTCACCGCACCTAGACTGCCAGCGGGAGCGGTCGGTTCGGCTAGCGATTCGGCTGGCAGGGGAGCGGTGCCAGAGACGCTGATTTCCAGCGTGGCCGCCGGAACCGAGTCGCGCACGTAAAGACTCATGCCCTGCTCGCGGCCGGCGGGCTGAAAGCCCGTGCCGGTCACAGCCAACTGCGGAGGCGCCACCAAAAACATGCGCTGCGCCGGATAGGGAGAGGAAACCCGCAGCGTGGCCCGGTTGTTGCCGTAAGGCACTTCGTAAGCCACGCGCACCCCGTTCTGTCCCGGACGGAGCGGGAAAGCGATGGCGCGGCGATTGCCGCCCTTGTCTATAGTGCCCTGCACGAGCGGCATCCCCGAGGCGCCCCAGGCCGACACCTGTCCAAGCTGCGCGTCTTCAGGCACGATGAATTCGAAGGTGCCTTCGGGTTTGAAGAACGCCACGGGCGGCTGGGTGGCGTTCTGGATGACAAACTCTTCGCCAACCACGAGCACCGGCCCGTTCGGCTGCAGCACCAGAAAGCGCGAAGCCACCTGAAAGGCGCGCGGGTCCTGCGTGCCATCGAAGACTTCCAGGTCTACGGCCGTGCGCCCGGGCGGCACATTCTGGTGATAATTGACACCGCGATAGGCGGCGCGCACCAGCAGGGGTGCGCTGCCCAGGCTGGGATGGTCGAAGCGGAACCGGCCCTGCGCGTCGGTTTTGGTCGTAGCCACAGCTTCCATGCCGCCCTGCAAGGCCAGCAGCACGACTTCCTGGCCGGCGACGGGCGCGCCCGTCGTACCGTTGCGCACTACCCCGGTCAGCGTGCCGGCCGCGCCGGGCAGGGCCAGCAAGAGCAGAACGATGGCCAGTTTGGTAACTTCGTTTCGCCGCATGATCAGGTTGACCCGCCGGAGCGCCGCGCAGCTTGTGTAGCGGCCTGGCGTGTCGCCGGCGTCACGCCTCCGGCGGTGAGCATTTCGATTTCGGCCAGCACCAAGGCGGCTTCGCCCTCGAGCACCTGCCTCGTTTCGTTGTAATCCTGCTCGGAAAGTTTGCCGGCGCGGAATTCAAACCGCAGGTCGCGCAGGTTTTCGTAGACGGCGTCGCGCCGGTCGAGGAGTTGATCCAGCCGGGTGCGATGCGGGGCCTCGTCAGCTTTGTCGCGCTGAATCCAGAACAGGAACACGAGCACAGCCACGGCCAGAGCCAGGCAGGCCAGGAGCACGGGCGTGTCTGCGGTGGCGAGAACGGACATTAGCGCTTCTCCTCCGGCCCGGGCTCGTCCTCTGTCTCCAGCGCTGCTTGCCGGCGGGCGCGGGCCAGCAATTCGCTGGAGACCCGCGGACGCGCAGGCAGGGGCTGTGCGCTCTGTGCACGCCATCGCCGCACCATTACCATCAGCAGGCCCAGACCCAGCAGCACGGCGAGCGGGGGCATGACCCAAGCCAGGCGGTTGAAGCCGGAGGAAGGCGGCTCGGCTAGCACCTTCTGCCCGTACTCCTGCACGAACGATTGCAGGATCAGGTCCGCGGGCTCAGCGCGAGCGACGCGCTGGCGCAGCTTGCGCATCATTTCGTCGGACACCGTGCAGCCGATATGGTTGCATTCGCCGAGAACCTGGTTGCAGCCGCACAGGCACATCATGCGCTTGCTGAGCGAGCGCACCAGCTCATCCTGCGCCTGGGCACGGACGGCGACCGGAGCGAGGAGCGCCACGAGGACGCCCAGCGCGCCGAGCACGCGGCGTCCCGCGGCTCCCCTTGTGACCGTGGTTAGCAACTCAATCGCCGGCTTCATGGGTGCCAATCGCCTGCGGAGTCGGTCCCGGAGCAGGCTCGGCCGGAGCCGATTGCGGTGCCAGGCGGAGCGCCAGCACCGGCTGCAAGCTGGGAATGAGCGCCAAGCCGGTGCCCAGCACGACGACGATGCCGCCCAACCAGATCCATTTCACCAGCGGATTCACGTAGGCGTGGATCACCGGCGTGCCCGTATCCGGGCTGCGTCCGGCATAAACGACGTACAG
>Ga0209172_10007727_pt1 | contig 10919 bp, 9 predicted proteins | sample LarsenN4metaG_FD_184113 | JGI IMG/M metagenome (GOLD analysis project Ga0209172, IMG submission 184113) | Hot spring sediment bacterial and archeal communities from British Columbia, Canada, to study Microbial Dark Matter (Phase II) - Larsen... ... | reverse complement strand
CCGCTTCAACCCCGAGTTCTCCTGGCAGGAGATCTCGAGGACATCTTTGGTGAGGCAACCGGCTGACGCTACGAGGACATCTTGACGTGAGGCAACAAGGCTGGCTCAGCAGCCGTGCTCGTCGGGCAGGAGCGGGCGGAGGATCAGTCGGTACTGGGTCCCCTCGCTCGTCCACGGGGTGAGCTCGTTGGTGCCCTCGGCGACCGGTCGGAGCTCGTCCAGGTCCTCGCCCGCCACGATGCCGCAGCGCATGCCTTCGGTCTGCCCGTCCACCACCTCGCCGAACGCCTCGAGCGGCGTGGGGAGCGGCCAGGCAACCGGCTCCTGCGGGAGCTCGGGGTCGCCCTCGTAGGGGAGCGCGTACACGCGGAGCTCCTCGACGTCGAAGGGCTCCTCGGGACCGATCGAGCCCTCGGGGAGCCAGCTGGCGAGATCGCCGAGCTTGGCCTGGAACCCGGCGAGCTCGGCCCGCCGCTCCTCGTCCACGGAGGGGCACGAGCCGGCGTCGGTCTCGAACAGCGCGTACGCGCTCACGACGCTCGTCGTGCCGCCGGCGTTGGTGGTGAAGACCGTGTCCGCGGCGTCGGCGACGCACGGGTAGTCGTAGGAGGCGTCCCCGTCCATCAGGCCCGCGTCCCGCGCGGCCTGCAGGATCGCCTGCATCCCGTCCTCGGAGACCCGGGTGGCCACCAGCCCCGGCAGGGCGGGTGGCGGGTAGATCTCGATCATGGGGCCGACGACGAGGATCGTGCCGTCGCCGAAGAGCGACCACGATGGGATGCGACGCAGGTCGTACTCGTAAGGGACGAAGCCGCCTCGGTACTCCCACCGCAGCACCAGCTCGTCCGCGCCGGACGGGTGCTCGATCCGAGCGTCGTCGGTGACCCCGTCGTCATCCCCGGTGGCGCCCGGACCACCTCCGTCGTTCAGCCCTCCGCATCCGGCCGCGGCGAGCGCCACGGTGAGCGTGAGGATCGTCAGGGCCTTCCCCATCGTGGACCTCCCTGTGGGCATCCTGGCATCGACCGGCCTTCGACGGGAGCAGGCGGCCCCCGGGTTCCGGGCCGACCGGGCTCCGAGATCGAGGGTGTGGCTGGGGTAGGCTCCGGGCGATGGGCGACACGATGTGGGCGCTCCGCAAGACCCGTGCCGGCCCGGGGGCAGAGCTCGTCGAGGTGCCGATCCCCGAGCCGGGCGAGGGCGAGGTGCTCGTCCGGGTCCACGCGACCTCGATCTGCGGCACCGACCTGCACATCTACGATTGGAACGAGTGGGCACAGGGCAGGATCCGGCGGATCCCGATGACCTTCGGGCACGAGATCGCCGGAACGGTTGAGGCGGTCGGTCCCGAGGTCCACCACGTCCGTCCGGGCGCGTTCGTCGCCGCCGAGACGCACATCGCCTGCGGCCACTGTTCCACGTGTCGGACCGGACGGGCACACATCTGCCAGAACCTGCGGATCCTCGGCGTGGACACCGACGGGGCGTTCGCGGGGTACGTGGTGATCCCGGCCACCGATGCCTGGATCGTCGGGGAGGGGATCCACCCGGACGTCGCCTCGATCATGGAGCCCTTCGGGAACGCCGTGCACGCGGCGTTCGGGACCGAGGGCGGCGAGGATCTGCTCACGAACCCGGTCGCGGTGATCGGGTGCGGGCCGATCGGGCTGTTCTCCGTCGGGATCGCCCGGGCGCTCGGCGCGTGGAAGGTCTTCGCGATCGAGCCCAACGATGAGCGACGCAAGCTGGCCGAGGCCATGGGGGCCGACCTCCTGGTCGATCCGAAGGTCGAGGACCCGGTGGAGATCGTGCTCCGCGAGACCGATGGGAACGGGGCGGAGGTCGTGCTCGAGATGTCGGGCAACGCCAGGGCGATCGACCAGGGGACCCGGATGCTCGCCCGCGGCGGGCGGATGTCGCTGCTTGGCCTCCCGGACGGCCCCGTCACGCTGGACCTGAACGACCAGGTGATCTTCAAGGAGGCGAAGATCCTGGGGATCACCGGGCGTGAGATGTTCCGCACCTGGCAGCAGACCACCACCCTGCTGTCCACGGGCCGGGTCGACGTGACGCCGGTCATCACGCACCGCTTCGGCCTCGAGCGGTTCGAGGAGGCGTTCTCGACGGCTGCCTCGGGTCACGCGGCCAAGGTGATCATGTTCCCGTACGCGCCGACGGCTCAGAGGTAGCCGCCCGAGCTCACCTCCGCCGAGGGAGGGGCGGGGGGGCGCTGGACCCGGAACGGGAGCCGCTTGCCCTCCTGCCCGTCGACGTCGATCAGGAACGTGTACGTGCCCGGTTCGGGGAACACGAGCCCGTCGAAGTTCAGCGCGAAGGTCGCCGTCGCCGCCCCGGGGGTCCCGGTCACGGCGAACGGCGCGTCCAGCTGGTCGAGCTCGCGCCCGTCGGGAGCGCGTCCCAGCGCGCGCGCCTGATCTCCCGGCCCGAGGAGACGGACGGACAGCCGGTGGGACCCCCGCTCGGCTTCCTCCGTGATGCGCACGAGCACGCCGATCCCGATCCGATCGTGTCGCGCGGGGAAGCCGGGGGCCGACAGGATCTGCCAGCCGATGCCGAGGGCCGACAGCTTCCCGCCGGCGGCCTGCACGGTGTCCGCGAGGAACGCCTCGATCTCCACGCCGGCCATCGTAGCCGTGCCGGCCAGGCGATAGGGTGGCGGCGGTCCGACCGGAGGGACGAAGCATGGGCGCGCTCGACTACCTGAAGGACAAGCTCGCCGAGCTCGAGGCGCAGGGTCTCGCCTTGCACCCGCGGACGCTGGAGGGACCGACCGGTGCCCGAGCGCGGTTCGACGGACGCGAGGTCATCAACCTGGCCTCCAACAACTACCTCGGTCTCGCCAGCCATCCCCGGATGAACGCCGCGGCGGCACGGGCGGCCACGGAGCTGGGCGCCGGGTCGGGCGCCGTGCGCACGATCGCCGGGACCATGTCGATGCATCGCGAGCTCGAGCGCCGCTTCGCGGACTTCAAGCACGCCGAGGCGGCCCTGATGTTCCAGTCGGGGTTCACGGCCAACGCGGGCACGGTCGCCGCGATCCTCGATCGCGAGGACGTGATCGTGAGCGACCGCCTGAACCACGCCTCCATCATCGATGGCGCTCGCCTCTCGCGCGCCGAGATCAAGGTGTTCGAGCACAAGGACGCCGAGCACGCGGACGCGCTGCTCGCCGAGACGGCCCGCCCCGGGCGCCGGCAGCTGCTGATCACGGACGGGGTGTTCTCGATGGACGGGGACATCGCGCCCCTGCCGGACCTCGTGGAGGTCGCCGAGCGACACGGGGCGATCATGATGCTGGACGACGCCCACGCGTCCGGTGTGCTGGGGACCGGCGGCGCCGGGACCGTCGATCACTTCGGTCTCCACGGGCGCGTCGACATCCAGGTGGGCACGCTCTCCAAAGCGATCGGCGTGCTCGGCGGGTTCATCGCCGGACCGCACCACCTGATCGAGTGGCTCGTGAACCGCGGGCGACCCTACCTGTTCTCCACGAGCGCGCCACCTGCGGTGACCGCGGCGTGCCTCGAGGCCCTCGACATCATCCACGACGAGCCCGAGCGGCTGCAGCGCCTGTGGGCCAACACCACGATGTTCAAGGCGGGGCTCCACGACCTGGGGTTCGACACGGGCATGAGCCAGACGCCGATCACGCCGGTCATCACCGGCGACGAGGAGCAGACCCAGACGTTCGCGAGACGGCTGTTCGAGGAGGGCGTCTTCACCCCGGCGATCGTCTACCCGACGGTGGCGAAGGGGCAGGCACGCGTTCGGACCATCGTCACGGCCGATCACACGGAGGCTGACCTGCGGGAGGCGCTGGAGGTGTTCGGTCGGGTGGGGGCCGAGCTCGGGCTCGTCGAGATCAGGCCGTAGCGGCCCGGGCCTCCAGGCCCCGGATCATGAGGTCGAGCCCGTACTCGAACTCCGCGTCCAGGTCGCAGTCGAACAGGAACTCGAGGTGCGATGCGAGCTCGGGGAGCTCCTCGAGCGGGAGGGATCGCGCCAGGTCCTCCCGGCTCACGTGGACGTCCCGGCCGCCGAACATGTTGGCGATCTCCGCCAGCACGAAGCCCTGGATGTATCCGCCGAACGCGCGGAACGCTCGCACGGTCTCCTCCCGGGAGAGGCCGGCCCGGCTGAGGATGGTGAGCGCGTGCTCGGTGGGTCGCAGGGCGACCGGTGATGTCATCGGCTTGCGCTGGTGGGACATCAGCGTCAGCACGTTCGGGTGCGCCGTGAGCAGCGCCCGCCACGCCCTCGCGGCGCGGCGGGCGGCCTCGCGCCAGTCCGGGTGATCGTGGGGGAACTCGAACTCGGCCATCACGGCCTCGATGACCCCGGACAGGATCTCCTCCTTGTCCCGCACGTGCCCGTACAGCGACATGGCCTCGACGCCCAGCTCGTGGCCGACCCGGCGCATCGTGACCGCCTCCAACCCCTCGGAGTCCATGATCCGGAGGGCCGTCTCGACGATCCGCTCGCGGGTGAGCGGCGCGCGCGACGGTGACCGTCGCGGACCGTTCCCCTTGCGTTCGCTTCCGTCCGGTAGCGTGCTCGTCCGTGGCATATCCCGACCGTCCTCGCGGTTGACACCTTACACCGTACGCCTATACTCCGTACATCGTAAGCCATCCGACGACGGAACGCCCGGGGATGCGGGCGGTCACGTGGGGGGAGCAGCATGCGGTTGAATCCAGAGTCGCTCGCGACCGCGAGCAGCAGGCACCCGTGGCGGGTGATCGTGGTGTGGGTCCTCCTGGTGGTCGGGATGGGGGCCGCCTCGCAGGCGTTCCTGGCCGACTCGATCACCTCAGAGATCGACTTCACCAACGACCCGGAGTCGCGGCGGGCGATGCGGCTGATCGAGGAGAACGTCAGCGGCGAGCAGGTGGACACGGAGTTCTTCATCGTCGAGCACCCGATCCTGCCGGTGGTCGACCCGACGTTCGAGGCGTACGTCCGTGAGGTGCAGCGGTCGGTCATGGAGCTCGGCGACGAGGTGATCGCCGGTGACGTCCTCACGTACTACGACATCGCGGCGGCCGCCGAGCAGGCGACCGACCCCCAGGAGCAGGCCGCGCTGAGCGCCCAGGCCGAGGCGCTGGTGTCCACCGCGGGCCGTGCGACCCTGGTGCCCGTTCCCATCGTCGACACGGAGATCGAGACGGTCGACAAGCTCAAGGAGGTCCGCGACGGGTTCCGTCAGGCCGACGGGTTCGAGCTGCTGTTGGCGGGTCCCGGCACCCTGAACGCCGACTCGACCGAGGTCGCCGAAGAGGACCTGCGGCGAAGCGAGATGATCGGGATCGCGATCGCGCTCGTCGTGCTGGTGGTGGTGTTCGGGGCGCTGATCGCCGCCCTGCTCCCCCTGTCGATCGCGCTGGTCGCGATCCCGATCGCGTTCGGGGCGATCGCGCTGATCGCGTGGCTCTCGGGGGTGCGCTTCAGCCTCTTCACGACGAACATCGCGACGATGATCGGCCTGGCGGTCGGGATCGACTACTCGCTGTTCATCCTGGCCCGGTACCGGGAGGAGCGGAGGAAGGGGTTCGACCCGTACGGCGCGATCCGCGCGTCGGGCGCGACCGCGAGCCGGGCCGTGTTCTTCAGCGGCCTCACGGTCGTGCTCGCCCTGATGGGCATGTTCATCATGCCGACGACGATCTTCCGGAGCATGGCCGCCGGCGCGATCCTGGTGGTCCTCATCTCCATCGCGGCCTCGCTCACGCTGCTGCCGGCCCTGATGGGTCTGTTGAAGGATCGGATCAACTGGCCACGACTCTCCAAGCGCGCCCGCATGGAGGGCGAGCACGACCCCAAGGGCGGCTTCTGGGACCGGATGACCCAGACCGTCATGGCCAGGCCGGTGCTGTTCCTGGTCATCTCGGTCCTGTTCCTGGGCTCGCTCGCCAGCCTGTACTTCACGATCGACAAGGGCACCACCTCGAGCGCCGCGACCCTGCCCGACGAGGTCGATTCCAAGCGGGCGTTCCTGATCCTGTCCCGCGACTTCGCGGCGGGCGGGCGCACCGACCCCGTGCAGATCTACGTGGGCGGCGAGCTGTCCTCCCCTGAGATCCAGACGGCGATCGGCGAGCTGCAGGCGGCGATCGTGGACGATCCGGCGTTCGCGCCGGAGGCCCCGATCCAGCCCAACGACGAGGGCACCGCGGCGGTGGTGAGCGCAATCCCGGCCGGCGACGCCTTCGGGCACGAGACGACCGACGCGGTGGAGCGGCTCCGGGAGGACGTCATCCCGCCGATCTTCGAGGGGACCGATGCCGAGGTCCTGGTCGGCGGCGTCCCGGCGATCATGGAGGACTTCTTCACGCAGACCGACACGTACCAGCCGATCGTGCTGGCGTTCGTGCTCGGGCTGTCGTTCCTGCTGCTCATGGTCGTGTTCCGCTCGCTCGTCGTGCCGCTCAAGGCCGTGATCATGAACCTGCTCTCGGTGGGTGCCGCCTACGGCGCGATCGTGCTCGTGTTCCAGGAGCAGTCCAACGGCTTCCTGCAGACGATCCACGAGTTGGCGCTGGATCTCTTCAACCTGATCGGGTTCCAGTTCCAGGCGGTCGAGTCGATCGAGGCCTGGCTGCCGCTGCTGCTGTTCTCGATCCTGTTCGGCCTGTCGATGGACTACCACGTGTTCCTGCTCAGCCGGATCCGCGAGGAGTACGACAAGACCGGCGACAACGCCGAGGCGGTCGCGTACGGGCTGCGGACCACGGCGGGGATCATCACGGGGGCGGCGATCATCATGGTGGCGGTGTTCACGGCGTTCGCCGCAGGGCGCCTGGTCCCGCTGCAGCAGATGGGGTTCGGCCTCGCGGTCGCCGTGTTCCTCGACGCGACGATCGTGCGCTCGATCCTGGTGCCCTCGAGCATGAAGCTCCTGGGCGACCTCAACTGGTACCTGCCGAGCTGGCTGGAGTGGCTCCCCAAGGTCAACGTGGAGGGCAACGAGCCGGAGCGCGAGCCGGAGCTCGTCCGTGAGGTCGAGGTGGTCGGCGCGGGCGAGGAGCGCTGACGTCAGGCCCGAGAGGGTTCCGATGGAGGGGGTCTCACGGCCCCCTCCATCGCTTTGATAGGGTCCGCTCGTCATGGAGGAGCAGCTCGGCGTCGGCATGCGGCAGCAGCGGGAGGCCCTCCGGGCAGCGCTGGGCCGGGTCGGCGTGTGGAGCTTCGCCCTCGAGGCGCAGACGGCCGCGGAGGAGCGCGAGGCCGCCATGGAGATCGAGGATCTCGGGTACCCCGCGATCTGGTTCCCGGAGAGCGTCACGAGCCGCGAGGTCTTCAGCCACGCCGCGTGGCTCCTCGCGTCGACGCGTCGTGCCGTCGTCGCGAGCGGCATCGCGAACATCTGGGCCCGCGACCCGGTCGCGATGGCCAACGGCTGGCGGATGCTCACCGACGCGTACCCGGACCGGTTCGTGCTGGGGCTCGGCGTGAGCCACTCGCCCTCGGTCGCCCGACGCGGCGGACGTTACGAACGACCGTGGACCCACATGCGCGAGTACCTCGACGCCATGGATCGAGCAGCCTCCTCGGCGCTCGAACCCGAGTCGGAGCCGCGTCGGATGCTGGCCGCCCTGGGTCCTCGCATGCTCGAGCTCGCGGCCGAGCGTGCGCTCGGCGCCCACCCGTACTTCGTGCCGGTGGAGCACACGGCGTTCGCGCGCCAGCGCCTCGGGCCGGAGCCCGTGCTCGCGGTCGAGCAGACGGTCGTGCTGGAGACCGATCCCCGGAAGGCACGCGCGATCGCGCGCGGGTTCGCCGTCCACTACCTGCAGGCGACCAACTACGCGAACAACCTCAAGCGGATGGGCTGGACCGAGGCGGATGTGACCGGCGGGGGGAGCGACGCCGTGATCGATGCCGTCGTCGCCTGGGGCGACGTCGACCAGATCGCGAACCGGGTGCGGTCCCATCTGGATGCCGGCGCCGACCATGTGTGCGTGCAGGTGGTCTCGGACGACGAGAACGACGTGTGCCTCCCGCAGCTCCGGGAGCTCGCGCCGGCGCTCCTTTCCCTCTAGCGCCTCCCTCTCGCGCCGATCACGTGGGGATCGCGACCAGCCGGAGACCCATGGCTCGGATCCCCCGGATGATGCGTGGCAGCGCCCTGATCGTGGCCGAGCGGTTCCCCCCGCCGTCGTGGAGCAGGACGATCGAGCCCGGCCGGACGGCGCCGAGCACGGACCCGGCGATCTCGGCCGCGGTCGCGTCCGCCCGGTAGTCGTGCGGGTCGACGCTCCACTGGACGACGCGCATCCCCGCAGCGTCCGCGAGGTCCACGACCGGTCGGCCGTGGTGGCCGCCGGGAGGTCTGAACAGGGTGGGGCGGGTGCCGATCGTCCGCTCGATGAGCGTTGCCGGCCGCTCGAGCTCGGTCTGGATCCGATGGGGCGTGAGCCGGTCGAAACGCATCGCGACGGGGTGTGACCAGGAGTGGACGCCGATCGTCATCCCGGCGCGGGCCACGCGGCGAACGATCCCGGGGTAGCGCTCGGCGAGGTACCCGATCATGAAGAAGGTCGCCGGCGCGCGCATCCATCGGAGCACCTCCAACACCCGCGTGGTGCTCCGCGGCCAGGGCCCGTCGTCGAAGGTGAGGGCCACCGCCGCCGGGGGTCTCGTGCCGCCGAGCGTCCGGTACCGGACGGACACCACCGTGCCCGACACGCGCCCGAGGGTCGTGATCCGCACCATGCGCGACGTGGAGAGCGTGTACATCGGGTTGTCGGGCTGGCGGCCCGGGAGGCGCTCCGTCTCCCGGCGCACGGCCTCGGTGCGATCTTCGCCGTCGACCACCGCGATCGTGTCACCGTCGGCGAGAACGGTCGAGGCGGGGGCCTCGGCGCCGTTCAGCAGGATGGCGCCCGGGTCCACGCGCCGTTCGAGCACCCCGCCCCGGACGTCCAGCAGGCGGCCAGGCTCCGGGTCGAGCCCCAGCGATCCGATCGCCCCGCCGAACGTCGTGCCCCGATCCAGGAAGATCGTCCATCCATCGACGGAGACCGCGACGGGTGGCGAGCGATCCGCCAGCTCGGCGGCGATCAGGAGTGGCGCGAGCAGCACCACGAGGAACGTCGCCGCGCGGTACGCGGTCCGACGGGGAAGTCGGCCATGGGTCACGCGTCCATGGTGGCGGGCTCGCCGGCCTCCGTCCATCGCTCACTCTCCCTACGACGACGATCGAGCGCCCCACCGGACCCCCGGCGCGTCTGGGAGGATGGGCGCCGTGGCAGGTTCGCTCGCCTCGCCCTCCGCCCGCGCCGCCGCGGCCGTCGACGCCGCCGCGCTGGTGGCGTTCGTCGTCGTGGGCGTGATCCAGCACGACGCGGGGCTCGCCGTGGCCGGGATCGTCCGGACCGGTGCGCCGCTGCTGGCGGCCTGGTTCGCGGTGGCGCTGGTGGTCGGCACGTACCGTCGGCCCGGATGGCTGACGCTCGCGATCACGTGGGCCGTCGGTGTACCGCTCGGGCTCGTGGTCCGCTCGGCGATCCGCGGCGGCCCGTGGGGACGGGGCCTGCTCGTCTTCGGCGCGGTCGCGATGGCCTTCACGTTGGTCTTCCTGGTCGGGGGGCGGCTCGCGCTGCTCGTCGCATCCACCGTGCGGCGTTCACGTGCCGCGCGGGTGGGGCCGGCATGAGCGCGGGTCGTGCTCGGCGGGCATGTCGGGTGCGGTGAGCCGACCCGAGGTCCCCGATCCCGCGGGCGGCCGCGGGTACTGGCTCGAGGAGGCGTTGGCGCACGACCCGGGCGCGCCGTGTCCACCGCTGCGAGGGCGGGTGGCGGCCGACGTCTGCATCGTGGGCGGTGGGTTCGCCGGCCTGTGGACCGCGATCGAGCTCTCGGACCGGGAGCCCTCATTGCGGATCGCGGTCCTCGAGGCGGGGATCTGCGGCGGGGGTGCGAGCGGGCGCAACGGCGGCTTCGTCTCGTCCTCCTGGCACGACCTGCCCGGCCTGTGCGGGCTCTTCGGGGAGGCGGAGGGCGGTCGGTACGCGCTCGCGCTCGCCGACGAGGTCGACGGGATCGGTCGCTGGTGCGAGCGGCACGGCGTGGACGCCTGGTACCACCGGGAGGGGGTCCTCGGCGTGCGGACGGGCGCATGGCAGGAGGGGTTCGGGACCGCGGCGGCGGCCGAGTTGGCCGAGCGTCTCGGCTTCGGCTCACGGATCGTGGCGCTCACGGCAGAGGGCTGCCGAGCGTACGCGGATTCCCCGCGCTTCGTGGACGGCTCGTTCGTGCCCGACAACGCCATCGTCCAGCCGGCTCGGCTCGCGCGCGGTCTCCGCCGTGTCGCGCTCGAGCGCGGCGTGCGGATCTTCGAAGGGACCCGGGCGCTCCCGGTGGAGCCGAAGCGCCCCGCCGTGGTCCGGACCGACCTCGGGGCGGTCCGTGCCGACCAGGTCGTGCTCACGCACGGCGCCTGGGCGGCCGCCTGGCCGGGCTTCCGGCGGAGCTTCGGCGTCATCGCGGACTCCATGGTCGTGACCGAGCCGATCCCCGATCGGCTGGCGGAGATCGGGTGGGTCACCAACGTGGGGATCGCCGACGGGCGAGAGATGCTGTACTACCTGCGCCCGACCGAGGACGGCCGCATCGCGATCGGGGGAGGCGCCACCGGCGTGGCCTACGGAGGGCGGATCGGCCCGCGCGTCACGCACGATCGCAGGGTGGCGCAGGTCGCCGCCCGTGGCCTGCTGTGGTTGTTCCCTCAGCTCCGGGGCGTTCGCTTCACCCACGCGTGGGGAGGGCCCATCGACCACACGGCCTCGTTCGTGCCCTTCTTCCGCACGCTGCGGTCCGGCAACGTGCATGCCGGTCTCGGGTTCTCCGGCCACGGCCTGGCGCAGACCAGGCTCGGCGGCAGGATCCTCGCGTCGCTC
>Ga0209172_10007714_pt1 | contig 10934 bp, 9 predicted proteins | sample LarsenN4metaG_FD_184113 | JGI IMG/M metagenome (GOLD analysis project Ga0209172, IMG submission 184113) | Hot spring sediment bacterial and archeal communities from British Columbia, Canada, to study Microbial Dark Matter (Phase II) - Larsen... ... | reverse complement strand
AAACACCAAATGAAATTTATAGACATAGTAAATTGATGCTAAAAAAGTCTTAAGAGCTTTAGCTCTTAGGAAGAGGTTCGTAGCTTAGCTTTCTCTGATTTCTGTCTAGTCGATTGGGTCCACCTCAATCAGCAATGCCTTCTCAATCCTGCAAATGTTCCGTCATAGGGGTTTGGGGCGATACCAGAGGCCGGGAGATATGTTGCTGCTGCGATCGCAAATCAAATTGATAGAAATTGTAAAGCTAGAGTTTATAGCCAATGCGACGCAAAAATTCTTGCCGTGTAACGACATCTTCTTTTGTTTCAATTCCTTGGGGTGAAAAGCCATCAATGACGCCTAAAATTCCTCGGCCTTGAGGGGTTTCTGCAACAATGACTTCAATTGGGTTTGCCGTCGCGCAATAAATTGTACAAACTTCCGGACATTGTTTGATGGCGTTAAGAAAGTTGATTGGGTAGGCCTCTTTGAGAATAATAATAAAGCTGTGCCCCGCACCAATCGCTTCTGCATGTTGCGCAGCAGTATTTTGCAACGTTGGGTCGTTACCCGCAATGCGAATCAAACAAGGGCCGGATGCTTCGCAAAAGGCAATGCCAAACTTGGCTTGAGTTGAAATGCTCACTATGATTTCGTATAGGTCTTCAATGGTTTTGATGAAGTGTGTTTGGCCTAAGATAAGATTGCAGCCCTCATGCAGGGCGATCGCAATAGATCTAAGTTCCATAGTTATCTCCTTATTGCGCAGAACTCAATGCACCCCAGCGTTAATATGCTGATTGTGATCTCTTTTGATGGAGTTACCTTTTCTGTGACTTCTTCTTGATTAATCGCTGAGTAACCCAAGTTCTTTGACTTTTTGAAAGGCCGCTTCTGCGTTGATGCCTTGTTCAATTGCAATTTGCATCAACACAATGACAGATGCACGAATGCCATTATCGCAATGAATGAGCATCGGCTTGGGCAATGCTAGTAGTTGCTGAATAACAGGTAGGATATTGTCACAACTTAAGTTGGCAGCTTGAATAGGCATGCTGATATAAGTTAAACTCAGACGTTCGACTTTTGCTTGTTCGTCTTCTAAGAAACCAGGTTCATAGGGCGATCTCAAGTTCACAATAGTGCGATATCCCGCTTCCAAGAGTTGCTGTAGATCATCAAGGGTTACCTGTCCAGCGATCGCAACTTCGTTGGTAATTTGTCTGACTGTGCTCATTCCCTTTCTTCCTAGGCAGAAGTCATAGTTTAACGAACTTCTAATTATCTCAATTTATAATTTTTATTGTGATTCCCATATGCTAAAAATGCATAGATTCTATGCATTTTTCTATTCAGAACTTTCTTTGCCTGAAAGAACAGGTGTTATGTAAGGAGTTTTAACTTTTCCTGGTTTCTAAGAGAACTGTAACCTTAAAGTTCCCTATTTTGGGAGGCAAGAAGCAATTTGGAACATATTTCTTGTTTAAAGGTTAGTAGTTCGCCCACAGAGCTTTGCAGGGTCGATAATGACTGAGCCATTGGTCATTGAGATTCATTGGTCATTCGTTTTTTCTACCTGGCAAAGTTGGCTTGGTAGACCACTAGGGTGTACACACAAATTGATTTTGACTTCATTTGATCTCTTTTAGTCTCCTTCAATCTCGCAACAGCGGGGAACTTGAAGGGTGCGTGCTACACACACTCTGAGTATGGCCTCCTTAGAATTGGAGGTTAAGGGGGGCGGTTGGTTGGCTGATGCGGATACCGTAGGCTTTAAGGGGGCAAATGAAAGTAGACAAGAAATGATTGCGGCAGGCTTGGCTGAGTAAATAGATGGATTATCAGCCAAACCTACCGGAGCGATCGCTCTGCCGCGTCTAGAATCTGCCTAATCCCAGGCTACATGCTTTCACCTGTTCAAGCTGTCGAGTTGTTAAGAGCTGAGATTGTCAGCCGCACGGGTATGCACGGTATCTTGCAAATGGTCAGTGTGCTGCCGCTGTTTAGCTGCTAACTCTCTGGCTTCTTCTTCTGTGTTAGAGCTGCGCGGAGTTGCAATATCTGCGGCTACACGAGTATGCACAGTATCTTGCAAGTGTTCATCACGCTGCCGTTGTTGAGTGACTGCCTCGCGTGCTTTCTCCTGGGTTGTGAGGTCGATTTTGGTGACGGTTTGAGCTGCAGGGTCAGCTTTAGGCAGAGTGAGTACCAACACTCCATTACTAAACTCAGACTGAACTTCGGTATGTTTGACGGATACTGGTAGAGGAATAATCCGTTGAAACTCGCCATACTGCAATTCAGAGCGGAAGTAGCCTTTGTCTTCAGTACGGCTTTCCTGCCGATGTTCACCCTTGATTAAAACAGCGTTCTCGCTAACCTGAATATCTAAGTCGTTTGCTTCAATGCCAGGAATGACGGCTTTCAAAACTAAGTTATTGTCGGACTCTTTGAGTTCGATCGCGGGTGCCCAAACGATGTTATCCAGTTTAGGAAATTGACCAAACTCTCGATCTCCATGCAGCAGTTCATCAAATAGATGGTTCATTTGATGCCGCAGAGTGTCCAGTTCTTTGAGTGGTTGCCAACGAATAAGCGACATACGATTTCCCTCTCTCAATGCTTCGCAAATGTGTCGGTTTGTGTAAGCAGACTGCTCATCCACACTCTTAGTCTAGAAAAATAAATTGAGGAACTTGTGAGGGCACTGTGTTTACTTTTCTAAACTCTGGCTCCCAAACCATAGCAATCTCATGTGATAACGGGGCAAAGGGTTGGGCGATCGCGGCTACTTGCTGGGTGCTGGCAGGTGGCTCAATGAGATCAGCTTTTTCAATGTAGGTGTACCCCGATATGAGCAGCTCTTCCGTGAAAACGTTTTGCATGAATTTCAGCCTCAGCTCCGCTCAAACAAAAAGTTTTTGCCTGGGAAGTTCAATGCATTCAGATTTCTGAAACTTTTATGGCTTGTATGGGTTTAGCTGAGGTGGTGTAGAGCCATAACAAAAGTATTCTGGGACTTTTCAAATGTGAAGAGTCTTCAAATGAGACTAGTCCGTGAAACTAAAATGACTTACTATTCAGGCTATCGAAGTTCACGTCACCTGGCACAATTTGTATTAATTCTCTAAGTATTGCGAGAACTGGCTCAAAATGTTGCTGAGTGATCCTCAGCAGGGGCAATTACAGCGCATTTTTAACTGAGTGATGAGGTGATAGAAATGATACTGTGTGAGTAAGCAATCGCACAATGAGGATTGTTCTTTTTGCAAATTAGCGGTAGAGATTGTAAATCTGAAAAATTGTAAATTTGTCCCCTGATTCTGATCTCACTCTTTTTAAGATTAATTAAGTTATGCGATCTGCCATTCTAATTAAGTTCGCTACTCTTTTTGCTGCCATTGCTCGATATAGAGAATGAGAGTATTAGTCATTGAGGATGATGAATATATTGCCCAGGCTCTGGCCCTCATCCTCACAAGCCAAAATTATGCTGTTGAAGTTGCCACAGATGGTGAGTCAGGGTGGGAGCTAATTCAAGCATTTGATTATGATTTGGTGCTGCTCGATGTCATGTTGCCTAAATTGGATGGCATTAGTTTATGTCGTCAAATTCGAGCTGAAGGCTTGCAAATGCCAATTTTATTAGTGACGGGTTGCGACAGTGGCCACGACAAGGCAATTGGGCTAGATGCGGGTGCAGATGATTATGTGGTAAAGCCGTTTGACACAGAAGAACTGGTGGCACGGGTGCGCGCGCTTTTACGACGTGGATCTGCGATCGCCCAACCCGTGCTGGAATGGGGAGATTTGCGGCTTGACCCCAGTAGCAAGGAAGTCACCTATGGTACAACCCCTCTCGCACTTACCCCGAAAGAGTATGCTCTGCTAGAACTTTTTTTGCGTAATCGGCGGCGGGTATTTAGTTGTGGCATGATTCTTGAGCATTTATGGGCGTTTGAAGAAATGCCGGGAGAAGAGGCGGTTAGAACTCATATCAAAGGCTTGCGCCAGAAGCTTAAAGCGGTTGGGTTGCCGGGTGATGTGGTTGAGACGGTTTATGGCATTGGCTATCGACTGAAGCCAAGAGAATTGGGTGAAACTGCTAAGTCAAAGCCGAAAAATGCTAAATCTGCCAGTGCTGCCTCTCAAGCTGACCTTTCGACCCAGCTTCCAGCCCTCGTAGGGGTAGACCAGCTCTGGCATCGATTTAAAGATCGGTTTAAAGCACAGGTCGATCAGCTAGAACAGGCGATCACGGCTCTGGCTCAAGTGCAGTCCTCATCTGATTTACAGCAACAAGCGATGCTGGTCGCTCATTCGCTCGTCGGCGCATTGGGCACGTTTGGTATACCAGAGGGAACCCACCTGGCACGTCAGATCGAGCGTTTGCTTCAGGTTCAGCACTCTTTTAGCCCAGCTCAGATAGCTAATTTGCAGGAGTGGGTGAGCCTGTTGCGGCAGCAAGTTGAGCATTCTCATCACGAGCATTTTGAAGCATTAACTAACATTGGTATCGAGTCTGTTCCATTGAGTGTCTCAGCCGATCAGCATTGTCCGCTGCTATTAATTGGCGATCGCGCCTTGGCTCAAACATTATTGGTAGAGAGTGCAAATTGGGGCTTCCGAACGGATTTTGCGAGTTCCCTTGCAGAAGTGCGAGAGAAAATTGCGCTTGCCTCACCGGATGTGTTGCTGCTCGATTTAGCAATTTCTGACGTTCCTTATGCGGGTCTAGCATTACTCATGGATTTGAAGCAGCAAGTGCCACCGATTCCAGTGGGGCTTGTTACAGAACAAAATGATCTGGCAGAACGGTTAGAGCTGGCTCGGTTAGGAGTCCGCGCTTTTGTGCAAAAGTCAGCCACTCCGGCTCAGATCATGCAGGTGGTCAACCAGCTCTTGCAGCAAGCGGAGCAGACGAGAGCTAAGGTAATGGTCGTAGACGATGACTTGGCGTTATTGGTTAGGGTGCGATCGCTGTTAGAACCTTGGGGCCTCAAAATTACAACGCTGACCAATCCTGAACAGTTTTATGAAGTGTTGGAAGCTGCGTCGCCCGATTTGCTGATTTTGGATGTTGAGATGCCGCAAATAAGTGGCATTGATCTCTGTCAAATTGTGCGCAATGATTCACGTTGGAGTGGTTTGCCGATTCTGTTTCTGACAGCTCATACGGATGCAGAGACGATTAATCAAGTTTTTTCGGTTGGGGCTGATGATTTTGTCAGTAAGCCGATTATTGGCCCTGAACTCATTACTCGTATTATCAATCGGCTCGAACGAATTCGATTTTTACGGCAAAAAGCCGAGATCGATCCCTTGACGCAAGTGGCAACCCGGCAAAAGTCAACTCAAGACCTCAACATCTATCTACGCTTAGCAAAACGACAAAATCAGCCTTTTTGTTTGGCAATTGTTGAGATAACCCCGCTCGTTGAAGACGCTTGCGATCGCCCAACTCAACAGTCTGAAGAAGATCTTTTGCGCCAAACCGGGCAAACGTTACGGCAAGCAATTCGCGCAGAAGATGTTGTGGGGCGTTGGGGTAAAGCCGAATTTGTGATTGGGCTGTATGGCACAACCAAGCAACATGCGATGCAGAGGCTAGATGACGTGTTAAAAAAGCTGGCTCAGCAACCCTTGCTGGCTTCTAATAATGGGCAAGCTACTTTAGAGCCGATTGCACTGTCTCAAGTCCAATTTCATCTGGGTGTAGCCCAGTATCCTCAAGATGGGGTTGATTTGCCCAGCCTTTACCATGCAGCGAATCTGGTTTTAATGCAACAACGGCTTGAGCTGACTCCACTAATATAGCGCTACGCATAGAAGTTGGTACAAGAGGATGTGGGAGCTGCGCTCCCAGCCAGGGGTTTCACCCCTGCACCCCGTCCTAACATTTTCCAGTATTGCTATATTAGAAAAGCCATAGTCGTGGCTGACTACGGCTTTTGTTAAACTAACTGGCCAGGTAACGGTTGTTAATAATGGCTTTGGGCACAGGGAGTGATTGATCAAGTTCTCGCTTAGCGTCGAACTGCTCAGCTTGGGTTTTCTCCCATTCCCTCACTTTGGTGTTGGCCTGGTCAAAAATGCGTTCATAATTACCCACTCTGACTTTATAAGAGGTGTCTTTGTCGAGCAGGCTCCACAGAGGTTTGTAGTCATCGTAGGTCTTGAAGAAGGCAGCTTCGGTTTTAGGCGCAACAGCATCAGTACCAAACAAAAAACGATCGGGATAGCGATTGATTAAGTCTGCCCAGGCTTTTGCATTTTGTGGGGATTGAACGACCCACTTGGCGACTTCATCCCAGGAAATATCAAACGTGACGTGGGTCAATGCTGGGTCTTTTAGAATCTCTTCTAGAAACTTGAGATGGTTTTCACGCGGGCTGACAACTCGCCCTAGACCCGTATGCGCCCAAATGATGGAAGTCTTAGGGTGTGTCTTAAACAACCGCTTTAAATCGTCAAAATAGGCAGGGCGATCGCCCATAGCAGGACGGATACTATCAATATCGCAGTGAATCAGCGTAACCAGACCGATGTCACCTGCCAGGGCAAAGACGCGATCGAGGGCGGGGTTTGTCAAGCTAGCCGTATGACCGTTGACTTTATAGCTAACAAACTCTTTATGGATGGTAAATTCCCCAATCCCCGAAAAGACTCCTGGGTACATCTTCAGCACTCGAATGATGTGCGCAGTGGCATACATATCGGTTGGGTTAAAGCCCGTAATCATGGGGTCGATATGTTTTTGCTGTGCCGGGGTTAGCTTTAGATATTCCTGGGCGATCATTGCGTCTACCAGAGAATAGTAATAAAGGTCAGTATCAGAGAGCAGGTAATAATCTGGAGCACGCTCACCATCAACAAAATAATCCCACTTTTGCTGAAGCGGGATACCAAATACGGCGGTTCGGTTCACCTTGCTACCCATCAATTTGACAAACTCTTTAAGTTTGATGCCTTTTTGGATGTAATTGGTGAGATGAAAGTGGACGTCGTCAAAAACAACCGAACTGCTAGACGAACTCGATGATTTTTGAGCGATCGCCGAGTAGGCTCCTACAAACACGAAAAGAAGTGAAACGACAAACGCAATTAAAAGCAGTTTGGCTTTTCTAAAGTAGAACATCAAGCTGACTCCTAACAAATGATTGCTAGTGCTGAATTAATTTTTTCTGCGAAATTGGCGTGCAGTCTTACAAATTAGATTTGTAAGTGACTCATCTCACAAATAGTCAGAAAAATCTAGAACCAATTCCTAAGTAATCAGGCTAAATGCATCAGCATAAAACCTGGAAAAGCCTTCAATGGGGACTTCAGGTCAAACATCCTATCATCCCCTCCAACTACTTCCAGGTTTGTTTTAATTATTTTTAATTTTTTGAGAGATTAATTTGAAATGAGCTTGATTTATTTTTACTTCGGCGAAAAAAATTTTGAAAGTTTTTCTTAGTAGGAGTGATAGTTAACTCTTTTCTTCCTATGCTCTTTCTTGATGCACTTCTAAAAGTTTGTATCTGTTTTAAGCATTTCTCTCAATTGTTTTTCTAATGAAAGTTGACTTGCTAATTCACCCTTTAGGTTTTCTAAGTAGGAGATAGCAACCCCCACCATGATTGCAGTTGAGAAACAATCATTCTCGTTAATCTTTTGAGCGGCTTGATTAAGAATCTTTACGACCTCCTGGAGTGCTAAAACTTTAGACGACTCTTCTCCATCTGTTGAATCTATTTTCATAAGGCATCGACAAAAAGTAGAAAACAAGAAACTAAGGCTTTAAGTCTAAATGATAAAAATAATTGATTCGTAAAGAGTTATATGGTTGATTAACCTTTTAAGCAACTTTTAGCTGAAAGCAGCAGAATGAGGCATCCATAGAACTACAGATGATTTGTCCTATATCAGGGCGTTGTAGTCAGTATTACTGAGGGTGGAAGCAGTCCAGCAAGTCAGTTTAGTCAGAAACTGCTTGGGTAAATTGCTCTGGGGTGTGTTTAGAAGTCCGGAAAAAGCGTTGTAGCTTGTCAAATAAGGGATCCGGAAAAACTGCAATGGGAAAATAAATTTTACTGGTAGCGTTACGTGTAATGGTTGCTACAAGAGGGTGGGGGAGCTGCGCTCTGAGTCAGGGATTATCCCCGCGCACCCCGCCCTAACTTTTTCAGTACTACTATATTTCTTCTTGAATGGCTAAAAAGTCGGAAAAGTGCGATCGCTTTTCTGCACCTGCGACGACATTGAATACTCTTGCAAGCTTATTTGAAGGAATGACTAGAGATTCAATCACGCGATCGCCCAATCATTTTGAAAAGTCTGAAAAGTCTGAAAAAGGTGAAGTTAAGGCGAAACTTATCAAAATTTGCAATGAACTATGATAATCTCATTTTCTAGCTGCTGTAAAAAATATGTGCTTTCATTCACCTGAAGTTCGCATTAGGCAATGCTTTTGTGACAATCGTTGTCACTTGATAATTTGATTTGAAAACATAATGCGAACTAGTAGCGAATAATCTTTAAGTTGTCTGAATAAGTAAATGGTTATTTGTACCGCAATAGCGTGTATAAATTTACTTGCCAACGTCTCTAATCTGCCTCAAAAAATGGACTATTCTCTCCGTGACTCTGTCGAGCAAGACGTATCGTTTGCTAGTCAGCATCAAGCATTTCTTGCAAAACAATCACGTTTTTCTTTTTATCAGGTTAACCGACTTAATTTAATCACCTTTTCTAACATTTATCATCCAACGCCAGAGTCTAGTTCTCTATTTTTGAGTCAGGCGGTTAGAAAGCAGCTACAGGGTTTAGACTATCCCAAGCATCGGCTACTCGATTTAGGCTGTGGTACAGGTGTAATTGGGTTAAGTCTTAAGCCGTTTGTCAATGAGTTACACTTGACGGACATTAATTCTAAAGCGGTATTGTGCGCTCGGATTAATGCCTTTATTAATGGTATTTCTGCAAAAGTTTATCAATCGGACTTGTTCAATTCTGTACCGACTGGGGGGTTCGACATTATCATTTTCAGCCCACCTTTCTTACAGAAAGAGATTCGGAAAGAGGTAGAGTTGTGTACCAACGATCCGGGGGGTAATCTCTTTCTCCGGTTTATCCAGGAAGTTCCCTACTACTTATCTCCTCAAGGAATGGTTTTCTTTTCTTATTCAAATCTGGGTGATTTAAGTCTGCTCAACCAGATTCCGGTGGGGTTGAAGTTAGAGCAACTTGCTATTGAACGATTTCCAGAGGCGGGAACTGAGCGCTACGCCTTTCAATTGACGATGCAGTAAGTCGATCAAGTTGGGGTGAGCCGTTCTCATCCCAGCGATCTGAGGAACGTAAACTTAATCTTTAACCTATCATCCTTCTTTCTGCCCAAACTGCTTGCAAACGATGTGTTTCTCATCGAATTTTTATTAACTAAATTGACGAGTCAGATGATTGCTTAATCAGGTCATCAATTTGTGTGCAAAAGTATCTGCGGTAGAGTTCACATTGAATGCTTGCTTTGACTCCATTGAGTTTAACTAACCCCATCCCTTCTAGACGATAGGCGGTAGAAGTATCTAAATGAATCGGGGTGGTAGCCGTAAGTAATTTGCACAACGCTTGCATCAAGTGTTCATCCCGTTGCAGAGTTAGCCAGTACCCGTTGAGCAGATCGCTATAAATCCCATCGGGTTTGGTTGCCTCTTTGATCAGTTGACTTAAGGAAAAGTATTGCGATCGCAACCAGTAGAACGCTAATTGTAATAAGTAAGGATGCCCTCCCAAGAGATGCAGCAACGGTTCCAATAGGGAAAAATCATGAATGCCAACTGTATTCAGTTCATAACGGGTGAGCAAGTCTTTGACTTGGGTGGTTGTCAGCTCCGGTAGCTTAAGGGGTAGCCCTACATTAAAAGGTGATTGATGAGATTGAAGTGGAATGTCGAGTTTGGTTGAGTGCGCGATAATGAACCGTAGTTTTTGCCAGTCTTCTTGAATCCGTGCCTGCTCATACCATGCTCGTAGTAGTGGAAAGAACTGTCGGGCTAATTTGGGATACTCAATCAGGTAATGCACCTTATCGATCGCTAAAACGATTGGTTGTTTAACTTGTTTAAGCAGGTACTCTTGCATGTAAGTGGTGCAGCTCAACTTGCTGCCTGCGTTGTGAGGCCAATATTCACCAAATTGAGGTTCTAAATTTAGTTGTTGAGCGATCGCCCAACAAAACCAGCGTAGTAATTGATCGAGGTCATCAAATGCTGCTGTATCAGCCTGCTGCATGTCAATCATGACCGTATGCATCCCTGATTGTTGCGCAACACCAAAAACTTGATTAATCAGAGATGTTTTGCCCATGTAGTGAGGCGCTTGAATGCGAATCAGGCTACCCGGTTGGTGAATGCTAGCGATCGCGAGATCTTCAGCGGGAAGCCGCTCAACATAAAAGGGTGAGCCAAAAGGAAGCGGGGCACTGGGAAACTCTAATTGCTTAAAAGCAATAGTAGAAGTGCTGGATGAGAGTGGATATGAATCCTTTAGGTTAAGAAAATCGCCAAGCTGCAAGCGTAAATTTTTTTTCGTTACCTGACACCCCAACTCACGTGAGAGACATAGCCACAACTGGGAACCGATATCTTTAAGATAACCTTCCTCATACCCCGTTTCGAGGGCCATTTCTCGATAGCGTTTGCCAACCCAGGCGCGTAAAAAAACTGTCTCTTCAATAAAGCTCAACTGCTTTGGCGCGACAACCTGCTTCAAAAGGTCTAGAACTTGCTGTGCCTCCATATATAGCGGATCAAAGTTGATGAAAAGGGAGAGTTTTCCATAACTGAGATCTTGCACCAGTTTCAACAAGGGGTTGCCAAAGAAGGAAAAATCTGAAAGAAAGGGCGTAATCAAAATTTAACTGAACGGTTATGGAAACCATTGTTCAACACGCCCAAGGATTAGTGTAT
>Ga0209172_10007709_pt1 | contig 10944 bp, 10 predicted proteins | sample LarsenN4metaG_FD_184113 | JGI IMG/M metagenome (GOLD analysis project Ga0209172, IMG submission 184113) | Hot spring sediment bacterial and archeal communities from British Columbia, Canada, to study Microbial Dark Matter (Phase II) - Larsen... ... | reverse complement strand
CTGCACCGATCTCGGCATCTCGGCGTCCCATGGCGCCGCCATGCTGTCGCTCCTGCTGGCGGCGGGCTTCCTCAGCCGCCAGGGCTGGGGCATCGTCTCCGACCGCATCGGCGGACTCTCGACCGTCCTCATCAGTTCGATGCTCCAGGCCGCCGCCATGACCGCGTTCATCGTGACCCAGGACGAGGCCGGCCTGTTCGCGGTGGCGGGCGTCTTCGGCGTCGGCTTCAGCGCGCTGATCCCGGCCTATGTGCTCGCGGTCCGCGAGTATTTTCCGGCCCGCGAAGCCGGCTGGCGGGTGCCGACGCTGCTGCTGATGAGCGGCACCGGCATGGCGGCCGGCACCTGGCTCGCGGGCGCGATGTACGACGCATTCGGATTCTATGCGCCGGCATTTGCCGCCGGCGTCGGCTTCAACCTGCTCAACCTCGCAGTGATCGCGACGCTGGTGCTACGCCGGCGCCACGCTACTTCGCCTTCCCTTCCGGCTTGATGCCGGCCTTCTTGATGATCGGCCACCACTTGTTGACCTCGGCCTTGTGCCAGGCGGCCAGCGCCTGCGGCGTCTGCTGATCGCGCGGCGGCACTTCAAGGCCGAGATCGTTTAGTCGCTTCTGTACGGCGGGATCCGCCATTGCCTTCACCACCGCCGCATTGAGCCGCGCGATCGCGTCCTTCGGCGTCCCCTTGGGCACCCACAAGCCGTTCCACAGCGTCATGTGGAAGCCGGGCAGGCCGGCCTCTTCGGCGGTCGGAATGTCGGGCGCGGCGGCAAGCCGCTTCTTGTCGGTGATGGCGTAGGCGCGGATGCGGCCGGCACGGATCTGCTGCATGGAATTCGAGGCCTGATCGACGATGATATCGATCTGGCCGCCGACCAGATCGTTCAGCGCCGGCGCGGTGCCGCGATAGGGCACGTATTGCAGCTTCAGCCCGGTCAGTCCCTCGAAATAGACGCCCGCGATATGCGATCCGGAACCGGCGCCCGCGGTGCCGGCGGTCGCCTTGGCGGCGTTGGCCTTGAGCCAGCCGATCAACTCCTTCAGCGTCTTGGCCGGAACCCTGTTGGTGCTGACCACCACCATCGGGTTGCTCGGCAGCAAGACCACCGGCTCCAGGTCGGTGAGCATGTCATACGGCAGGGAATAGATCGCGCCATTGGCAACGTGCGTGCCGAGATGCCCGAAGCTGACGGTGTAGCCGTCGGGAGCGGCGCGCACCGCACGTCCGACCGCGATCGAACCGGCAGCGCCGGTGATGTTCTCGACCACGATCGTCTGGCCGAGCGTCCCCCGCATGTGCTCGCCGAGCAGGCGCGCCAGCGCATCGGACGGCCCGCCGGCGGCAAACGGCACGATGATGGTCACGGACCTGGTGGGGAACGTCTGCGCGGACGCGGCACCGGCGGTTGCGATCGCGGCGACCGCCGCGCATGCAATGATGAATCGTCTTGACGCCATGTCTGTCTCCGTCCCGACAATATCAGACGGAGCGATTGTCGGCCTAAAGGCTGGCGAAGTCGATGGGCATGTGGCGGTCGAGCGTGCGCCGGATCGGCGGCAGCGGATATTTCAGGCCGGTCGCGCAGTTGAACAGCACGGCGCGCTCGTCGCGGCGGATGCGGCCGTCGGCCAGGCCCTGCTTCCAGGCGGCATAGGTTGCGGCGCCCTCCGGGCACATCAGGAATCCGTCTTCGCGCGCCGCCTCGTCGAGCGCCGCCGTGATTGCCTCGTCGGGGACGGCAACGGCGTAGCCGTTGCTCTCGCGCACCGCGCGCAGGATGAGAAAATCGCCGACCGCCTGCGGCACGCGGATGCCCGCCGCGATCGTGTGCGCATTCTCCCAGCGCGGCGCGTGCTCCTCGCCCTGCTCGTAGGCGCGCACCATCGGCGCGCAGCCCGCCGCCTGCACCGCCACCATGCGCGGGCGCTTGCTGCCGATGAAGCCGATTGCTTCCAGCTCGGCAAAGGCTTTCCACATCCCGATCAGGCCGGTGCCGCCGCCGGTCGGATAGAGAATTACATCGGGCACGTCCCAGCCGAGTTGCTCGGCAAGCTCGAGCCCCATCGTCTTCTTGCCCTCGATCCGGTAGGGCTCCTTCAGCGTCGAGGTGTCGAACCAGCCGGCCTTGTCCCTGCCCTCGCCGACAATCTTGCCGCAGTCGTCGATGAGGCCGTTGACGCGGTAGACGCTTGCACCCTGCAACGCGATCTCGCTGACGTTCACTTCAGGCGTGTCTTCCGGACAGAACACCGTCGTTCTGATTCCACAATGGCTGGCATAGGCGGCGAGCGCCGCGCCGGCATTGCCGTTGGTCGGCATCGCCATGTGTTTGATGCCGAGCGCCTTGGCCATCGAGACCGCAAGCGCGAGCCCGCGCGCCTTGAACGAGCCGGTCGGCAGGCGGCCCTCGTCCTTGACCAGAAGCTCCGCCGCCGCGGCCTTGGCGGCCAGCCGCGGCAAGGCGACCAGCGGCGTGATCGCCTCGCCCAGGCTGACGATGTCGGCGACCCGCCGCACCGGCAGCAGTTCGCGGTAGCGCCAGAAGTCGGGCGGCCGCTGCGCCAGTGCATCCCTGCTCAGCGCGCTGCGCACGCCGGCGAGGTCGTAGCGCACCAAGAGCGGCTTGCCCGCGCGCGAGAGGTTGTGCACCTCGTCGGCGGGATAGCGCTCGCCGGTCTGGGAGCATTCGAGATGGGTGACGAAGGTCTTGCGCTCGACCTTGAGATTCTCGTCATGGGCCACGGCAGCCATCTCCCCGACACTCAATGCGGTGGCGCCTGTTGGCGCCGCCGGAACACCACAAGATGCGACAGCGTGAAGTCGACGATGAAACTCGCCCCGATGGCAAGGACCTTCGCGATCAGCACCGGGATGAAATACGACGCGACAAAGACCGTGATGGTGTTGGCGACCAGTCCGCCGACCTGGGTGGTTGCGAACGCCAGATAGCGCCTGACGTTCAGCTGCCGCCCCGACTCCGCGGCAAAGGTGACCATGGAATTCAGCACGTAGGAATTGGTCACCGCCACGCACCACGCGATGATGTTGGCGGGGATGATCGGGAGGCCGAAATACAGGTGTCCGATCGAGAAGGTGGCGAAATCGATCGCGGCGTTGACGCAGCCGATCATGGCGAAGCTCACCGCCTTGGCGAGGACCGTGCGGTCCACCCAGGCGGGCAGCAGTCGCTGGAGGAGGTTGTCGATCGGGGCCGGGAACTGCATGGGGGCCTCCGCTTAGCACGCCCCGTCCGGGAACGACACGCCGCAAAACCAAACATTTGTTCATCAATGGCGGGCAACCCCGCTCAACGTGCCGCATCCGGTGACGATTGCATTGCCCGGGCGGATACCCATCTGACAGCGCGCCGCACGACAGCGGCCCGGCAGTTGGGCTATATACCGTCGACGGCTTCGAGGGGCTAGAAAGGCTTCAGATGGCGGCCGATACCATGACCGTGGCAGGCCGGGGCACGACGCGTTCGCGCACCCGCGCCGATGCCGGGCTGTCGATTGTCGTCCCGGTCTACAACGAGGCCGGCGGACTTGCGGCGTTGCACGCGCGCATCGTCGAGACCGCGGCACGGCTCCGGCAGACCCGGCGTCTCGCGACCGAGGTGATCTATGTCGACGACGGCAGCCGCGATGACACCCTCGCCGTCGCCGGATCGCTGCCGGCCGATGTGCTGGACGTGCAGGTGGTGTCGCTCTCGCGCAATTTCGGCAAGGAGGCGGCGCTGCTGGCCGGCCTCGACCATGCCCGGTTCGGCGCCATCCTGTTCATGGATGGCGACGGTCAGCACCCGCCGACGCTGGTCGAGACCCTGGTCGGCCACTGGCTCGATGGCGGCTATGACGTTGTCTACACCGCCAAGGCCAGCCGCCAGAGTGAACCGCTGCTGCGGCGACTGTCCGTGCGCGGCTTCTACGCCCTGCTCAACTGGGGGTCGCGCCACAAGATTCCGGAGGACGCCGGCGACTTCCGCCTGCTCTCGCCGCGCGCGGCGGCCGCGCTCAAGCAGATGCCGGAGCGCAACCGCTTCTTCAAGGGCCTCGCCAGCTGGATCGGCTTCCGCCAGATCCGCGTCGACTACGAACCGGCGGCACGCAGCCACGGACGCAGCACCTGGAACGTATTTTCGCTGGTCGGCCTGTCGATCGAGGGGCTGACGTCCTTCTCGGTCGCGCCGCTGCGGGTCGCCAGTCTGCTCGGGGTGCTGCTCGCCGCCAGTGCGCTGGTGTTCGGCGCCCTGATGGTGTTCGAGGCGTTCTATTACGGGGTCTCGGTTCCCGGCTATCCGTCGGTGGTGGTCGGCCTGATGGTGCTCGGCGGCGTGCAGCTGATCATGATCGGCATCATGGGCGAGTATATCGGCAAGATCCTGTCCGAGCTGAAGGCACGGCCGGTCTATTTCGTGGCCGAGCACACGCTGAAGACGGCCGAGGGTGCACAGCGCGCCGAAGTGCCGGCGGCGCGCTCGGCGGCGGAATAGATCGCGGGCGATGCCGGGCGACCGCAGGATCTGGCTGTGTGCCGACGACTACGGCATTTCTCCTTCGGTCAATGCCGCGATCCGCGACCTGATCGCACGCGAACGCATCAATGCCACGTCGGTGATGGTGGTGGCGCCGACCTTCCATCGCTCCGAGGCGATCGCGCTCGGCCGGCTGCGGCGCGTCGCGATCGGACTGCACCTGACGCTGTCGGCGCCGTTTCGTCCGCTGAGCGCGGATTTCTCGCCGCTCCGTGACGGCACATTTCTTCCGCTTGGCGGCATGCTGGCGCGCGCCGCGCTGCGCCGGCTGACCGACGATGCGCTCGCCGCCGAAGTCGCGGCGCAGATCCGGATGTTCGTTCACAGTTTCGACCGCGCACCCGACTTCATCGACGGTCACCAGCATGTGCAGCTGTTTCCGCAGGTGCGCGACGCGGTGCTCGCGGTCGCCAGGGAGATGGCGCCGAGTGCCTGGATGAGGCAATGCGGTCGCGCCGGCGCACTGGCCGGCCGGCTCGGCGATCCGAAAGGCCTCCTGCTCGATGCCCTCAGCCGCGGCTTCCGTACCCGCGCAGCGCAGGCCGGCGTGTCGACCAATCCGGCCTTCGCCGGCACTTATGCCTTTGCCGACGGCGCCGATTTCGCAGCGCTGTTCCCGCGCTTTCTCGACAGCTTGCCGGATGGCGGCGTCGTGATGTGCCACCCGGGCTTTGTCGACGCCGAACTGCGCCGGCTCGATCCGCTGACCACGCTGCGCGAAACGGAATATGCATTCTTCGCGGGAGATGCCTTCCCGAAGCTGCTGGCAGACCGCGGCGTCGTCCTGGCCTGACGCGATCCGGTTCAAATCATTGCAGAAAATTAATTGTCGGGACGGCCATTCCGCCGCCATGCCGCCTGCTTACATCATCCGGGTGATCCTGGGAGGAACACCATGACCCCTGCCGAACGCCAGCTGGTTAGCGAACTGTTCGACCGCCTCGCCACGCTCGAGGATGCCCAGCGCGACCCCGAGGCTGAACGCCTCATCCGCGACGGGCTGAGCCAGGCGCCGAACGCGGTCTATGCGCTGGTGCAGACCGCACTGGTGCAGGACGAAGCGCTCAAGCGCGCCAACGCCCGCATCCAGGAACTGGAAGCGGAACTCGGCATCGGCCAGGAGCCGCCGCGTCAGGGCGGCTTCCTCGATTCCATGCGCGACAGCATTTTCGGCCGGCGCGAGGAGCCGCGCGGCTCGGTGCCCAATGTCCGGCCCGGCGATGCGCCGATGGGCGCGCCCGGCGCATTCCGCACCGGCGCGCAGCCGACGCCTCCCGGCTACGGCGGCCCGATGCAGCCGCCGCCTCCGGAGCCCGGCCGCGGCGGTTCGTTCCTCGGCACCGCGGCCGCAGCCGCTGCGGGTGTCATCGGCGGCTCGCTCCTGCTCGACGGCATTCGCGGGATGATGGGCAGCAAGGCAGGGACCGCTCTCGCCGATCCGGCGGCGGCCGCCGGCCGGGAAGGCGCATCGCCCTGGGGCATCGGTGCAGGCGGCAACGACGACCTCGCCCGCCAACTGGGACGTGACGACATCGGCCGCGCCGGCGATCCGTTCGGCGACCAGCGTCAGAGCCAGGGGCTGCTCGGCGAAGCCGGCGACGGCAACTACAGCGCCGCCGACTACGGCGACGAAACCGCTGACGACAGTGATTTCGGTCTCGGCGACGATGGCTTCGACGGCGGCGATGGCAGCGGCGATTAGGCTGTAGCACGTCGCAGGGCACGCCCCTCCCCCTCTCCGGGTCGCTGCAATAGACTAGTGCGACCCGTGGCAGCCGGCGCTTCGCCGCGCCACGGCCGTGAGGACATCATGAAACGCATCGTCATCACCGCGTGCACGGCCGCCCTGGCGTGGACGCAGCCCGTGTCAGGCGAACCGAGCCTCAGCGACGTGGCGGCGCGGACCGAACTGCGCGCGATCCACTCGCTCACCCTCACCGACCGACAGTCCCTCACCGGCGACAAGAGCGGCAAGCCCGCGACGATCGCCGGCGAGCTTCGCCTGCCGCGCGGCGCAACCGGCAGGCTCCCGGCGGTGGTGCTGCTGCACGGCTCCGGCGGCGTGAACGGCGGCCACGAGTTCTGGGCCAAGCACTTCAATGCCATGGGGATGGCGACGCTGATCATCGACAGCTTTTCCGGCCGCGGGCTTGTCAGCACCTCCACGAATCAGGGGCTGCTCGGCCGCTACAACATGATCGTCGACGCCTATCGCGGGCTCGACATGCTGGCCGCCCATCCGCGCATCGACGGATCGCGCGTTGCCGTGATGGGATTCTCGCGCGGCGGGCAGTCCGCGCTCTATTCGAGCCTCAAGCGGTTCCAGCAGAACTGGGGTCAAGGCAACCGCTTCGCCGCCCACATCCCGCTCTATGCGTCGTGCAGCGCAACCCTGATCGGCGACACCGAGCTGACCGGGGCACCGGTCCGCCAGCACCACGGAGCGGCGGACGATTACGTGACGGTCGCGCCGTGCCGGGAGTATTTCAAGCGGCTGCGCGCCGCCGGCAACGACGTGGAGCTGATCGAGTATCCCGGGGCGCCGCACAGCTACGACAACCCGCTCGGTGCGCGGCCGCCGCGGCTGTCGAAGGGTTCGGAGAGCACGCGCGACTGCACGCTGCGGGAGGAGCCGATGGGCGTCATCGTCAATACGGCCACCGGCAAGCCATTTACCTACAAGGACGACTGCATCCGGCGCGACCCGCATCTCGGCTACCACGAGGCGTCCGCCAATGCGACGCGCGCGGCGGTGAAGGCATTCCTGCGGACGACGTTCCGCCTGGAGTAGCGCCGGCGGCAAAGCCAATCAGCAGAAGGCCGCCCTCGCGGGCGGCCTCGCATTGACGCTCAGACAGAACTGAATCTCAGATCACGACGACCCGGGTGCCGACGCGCACGCGCTCGTAGAGGTGGATGACGTCCTCGTTGCGCATGCGGATGCAGCCCGAGGACACTGCCTGGCCGATGGTCCAGGGCTCGTTCGAGCCGTGGATGCGGTACAGCGTCGAGCCGAGATACATCGCGCGGGCGCCGAGCGGATTGTCGGGACCGCCGGGCATGTAGCGCGGCAGGTGCGGCTGGCGCCTGAGCATCTCCGGCGGGGGCCGCCAATCCGGCCATTCGCGCATATTGGTGATGGTGTGGGTGCCGGCCCAGGTGAAGCCCGGCCGCCCGACGCCGATGCCGTAGCGCATCGCCCGGCCGTTCGCCTGCACGTGGTAGAGCAGCCGCTCGCGGGTATTGATGATCACCGTGCCCGGGCGCTCGGGGCCGTTGTAAGCGACCTCCTGACGGTCGAAGCGCGGGTTCGGCGTGTGACGCGCCGGATGATGCGCCGCCGGCACGGCCGGCTCGTAGCCGTCGCGCTCCGGCTCCATCGCGCGCGGCCGGCGATAGCCCGGCTGCATCGGTGCCGGCTGCGGCTGCTGCTGGTAGTAGGGCTGCGGGACCTGCTGACCGCCGGGCGGCCGGAACAGCATTTCGATGAAACCGCCGCCGTAGTTCGACGCCTGGCGCACCGGCGCAGGCTCGGCCGGGCGCGGCGCGGCGAAGATCGAGCCGATCGCCGACGGCTGGGTGCTGTCGTAGATCTGGGTTTGCGGTTCGAGGTTGAGGGGACCGGCGAAGGCGGTGCCGAAGGCGAAGACAGTCGTGACCAGGGAGGGGAATGCAATACGCTGCATCGAGATACTCTGATACTTGGGACTACCGGGACCGATGCGGCCGCATCACGAAGCAGCCGCCCGCGCGCCTCAGTAAATCCACAACCACCGTCCGAATGGTAAAAACCGGAGCAAGACTTTTAACTAACGCAGCAAGAATTCGGTGGTTCATCGGGTTATGGTTTTTTTTGCGTAAAGCCGGACGCGCCATGGTTAACCGCCGGTATCGAACGGCGCCGGCGGCGCAGCGGTGAACCCGGCGTTAAGTCGCGCCCCCTTAAATGACGGCAAGGGGATGCAGATGCCGGTCCAGCGCAAGGTCTTTCGCATCGAGCAGAGCGGGCCGCTCGCCGCCGCGAAGACCACGCTCGAATCGACTCCGCTGTCGCCGTCGGACCGGCAGGAAATCCTCGCCGAACTGAAGGCGCTGCACGATCTCGTCGAACGCCGTGCGGCGGGCACCGGCAGCGAGGCAGGCGACGCCAGCGGGCTCCGCCAGCTCAAGTCGGATACCGATGCCATCCAATTCGCGCTCAGCCGCACCAAGCAGGAGATCGCCGCCCTTCACAACAATGCGTTCGGCGCTGCGCCCGCGCGCATGACGCGCGAGCTCGACGCGGTGGCGGAAAGCGCGGAGCGCGCAACCCAGCAGATTCTGACTGCGGCCGAAAGCATCGAGGACGCCGCCAATACGTTGTCGGCCTGCCTCAAGCGCGAGCAGGAGCAGGCCCTCGCCCTCGATATCCAGGACAACGTGCTGCGCATCTTCGAGGCGTGCAATTTCCAGGATCTCAGCGGCCAGCGCATTGCCAAGGTGCTGGCGACGCTGAAATTCGTCGAGGAGCGCATCGCGCACATGGTTGAGATCTGGGGCGGCATTGACGCGCTGAGACCCCACGTCGAGACAGCGGCGGTTGCGCGCGACCGCGGCTCCCTGCTGCATGGCCCCAAGCTCGACGGCGATCCGGGCCACGCCTCACAGGACGACGTCGACGCCATGTTCGCGGCGGCGCGGCGGCGCGCCTAACGCTCCGGCGCGCGCAGCAGCGCCAGGCAGACGAACGCCAGCAATGCCAGCGCGGCGACGAGCGCGAGCGCCGCCGGATCGGACGTGCGCTCGGCAACGAAGGCGAGCACCAGCGGCGCGATCGCCTGCATCACCAGGCAGGGCCCGGCGATGCGGCCGATTAGGGCGCCGTAGCCGACCGGGCCGAACAGCGCGAGCGGCACCGTCCCGCGCGCGATCGTGATCAGGCCGTTCGCCATCCCGAACATCACCATGAACATGGCGGCCACCGCCGCCGAGAGTCCGAGCAGCGCCATCAGCGCGAAAGCCGTCAGCAGGAGGCCGACCGCCAGCCGCGCGACGATGAGCGGATGAATGCCGCGCGCCAACGCCAGCTCGCAGATGCGCGCGAAGACCTGCGCCGGCCCGAACAAGGTGCCGATCGCCACCACCGTGGCCGCATCAAGGCCGGCGCGGCCGAAGATCGCGAGCAGATGCGCCGAGAGCCCGGACGGCACGAAGGCATAGGCCGCAAAGGCCGCCGCGACCAGGAAGAAGGCCCAGCCGCGCGACGGCAGGACCGCGGCGGCGGCGGTCGCTGGCGCGCCCGCCGGGATACGCGCCTCGGCGCGCAGGCGCGGCAGTACGAATGCGTGCAGCGGCGCCGCGACCAGCGCCAGCACGGCTGCATAGACGAGATAGGTTCCGCGCCAGCCGACACTCTGGATGAGCAGCCAGGTTGCCGGCCAGCTTGCGGTCGAGGCCAGCCCGCCGGCCAGCGTGAGCGCAGTGATCGGCGCGCGCGCGCCGGCGCCGAAAATCCGGCCGAGCGTCGCGAATGCGGAATCGTAAAGCGAGGCCGCGATGGCGACGCCGAGCAGCATCCAGACCGCCAGATAGATCGCCGGATGCGGCGCGTGGGCGAGTGCGGCAAGACCGACGGCGCCCAGCAGCGAGCCCACCGGCATGACCCGGTGGCCGCCGTGCCGGTCGATCAGGCGTCCGACATGCGGTGAGGCGAGCCCGGCGGTCAGCAGCCCGAGCGAGAACCCGCCCATCGCGAAAGTCAGCGACCAGCCGCGATCCGCCGCGATCAGCGGCACCGTGAGCACCGGCGGATAGAACAGTGTGCCCCAGGTGACGATCTGGGTCACACCGAGCACAAGCACGGCGCGCCAGGGGCCGGCGACAATCTGTCGGAGTGTCGGCATGCTGGAACGTATCCCGGGCGCCGCGCCCGGAATACGACGTCAGCGCTTCTTCTTCTGCGCGACGCCGCCGGCGCTCGGCGCACACCGCACATAGATGCCGGTGCCGTAGCGGCCGTCGATCTCCGGATTGACGAACTTGAGCACCATGATGCGGCCGTCGAAGCTGACGATCTCGCGATCCTGTGGCCCGCCCGCCGGTTCGCCCGCCGGGCCGATGTAGTTGCGGCCGCTCTGGCTGCCCTTGAGCCGCAGTTCCTGGAGCTCGGACTGGTCGGCAAGATACATCATCACGCCGCCGGTCGGGCCGGCGCCGATCACATAGGGATGCCGGCACTGGCCGCGGGCCGCAGTCTCGGTGCGGGCGCGGTCCTCCGGCCGGTGGTAGGCGGCATATCCCCAACGGCCAACGACCTCGGCCGCGCTGATGGTGGCCGGAATTTCGGGCGCCGGCAGGGGCTGGGCGACGGCCGGCTCAGGCTGACGGCTGCCGCCGAACCAGCTTCCCATGCTGCTGCCGCCGCCGCA
>Ga0209172_10007708_pt1 | contig 10944 bp, 2 predicted proteins | sample LarsenN4metaG_FD_184113 | JGI IMG/M metagenome (GOLD analysis project Ga0209172, IMG submission 184113) | Hot spring sediment bacterial and archeal communities from British Columbia, Canada, to study Microbial Dark Matter (Phase II) - Larsen... ... | reverse complement strand
GAGATGCTACTTGTCTGATTGAGGTGTTTCCTTGTTCGTAAGCTCGGACTATTTTTTCTCGAAAATCGATGGAGTAAGGTTTCATTTTTAGTTTTGATGCACTGATTTTAATGTACTACACTTACCCGCAATCTGCTGTAACTACTTCGTTCAAGGTTTTATTATCAGTTCAACTTGGAGTATTAGTTGCAGTGATAGTCAAACTTGATATTCCTCTAGTTCAAATTTCCTGCAACTTCTCGACAATATTCTCTGAAATAACACAAAAAGCTGGTTCTGGTGCGAAATTAAATCTTACCACTAAGCTTCATTATTAATTTTATTTACGTTTTGATTCCAAGTGTGATATTCGTCCACTGAGACAGATATTCATCACAGAGCGATGGCTACTCCCGCCGAAGGCATCGCCAAAATTTTCGGTCTACTTATAGTTGCTTTTAAACAGCTTCATCTTAGTTATGCAACTTAAGTGCAGATTAGCTTACCTTATGGTTGATACCACCTTAAAGTACGGATGTCAGTATTTAGGAAGATTTCAAAAGAAAGTTACACTTTTTTATTCTCAAGACTGCGTAATTTTTAACCGAGAAGTATTAATTTAAGTAAAGGATTTATTTTTGATAATACGCATGATATGGTAATTTCTGTATCAGATTTTGCAGATATTGAAACCCCAAAAACTCGGCTGAATATAAGCGTGATTCTGGGTATTTTCTTCAATGCTATTGGTGAAGTAGTCAGAGACTACTATTCCGTTTAGGAGATGAAATGACAAACTTTGATGCGATCCACTTTTTGAATGTAGACAGCCAACCCATGTCCTTGGGGCAAGTTTTCGGCTATTTACAATTATTTGGTCGCCTACAACCTTTTGTTCAGGAATGTTTGCGCTACCGAGTGATATATCAAGAAATTCAAGCACGAGCAGACTTGAGAGTCAGTCTTTCTGATTTGGCACAAGCAGCGATCGATTTCCGGCTGAGAAATGGATTAACCGATCCTGCAAGCTTTCAACAGTGGTTGAACAGTCGAGGGATTGATTACCCCACCTTTGAAAATCAACTAACGATCAGCTTGAAACTGGAAAAGCTAAAAGATCAAATATTTGAGTCAGAGAAACTGGCTTATTTTAACGAACGCCAAAAGGATCTTGAACAAAGTGATTTATATTACATTATCATCAAGGAAGAACACTTAGCGCATGATCTGAAAGAGCAAATCAAGGCGGGAAAAACTTTTGAGCAAATCGCACGGGAATACCCCTTGGATTCTGAGCAGAAAGTGTTGGTGAAACGAGATGTCCTGCGACGAGAAAAAATTCGGGCAGAAATCAAGACTGCACTGGCAACAGCCTCCCCAAAAGAGCTAGTGGGCCCAATCCCTATGGGCAAACGCTGGTGTATTTTTCAAGTAGAACAAATTTTGCCTGCTGTTCTAGATGAGGAAATTGCCCAAGAACTACGGGAGCAGTTATTTGAGCAATGGCTGGAAAATAAGTTACAGCAACTCAAAATAGAAGCAGCAGAGATGACAAAAGATGAAAAAGACCAGAGACTAGAAGCAGTCGCCGCTAGTTAAAAGTATTAGAGTCACGAAATTAACACCTTCATCCCTTCGTAGTGCCTAAGCAAAGATGTTTAGACACCTTTCAATTCAGATGAAATCGTTGTATCCTTTCACTGTTCCCTGTTGAGATTTCCCTATTCCCAAACTTGACTAGATAAGGTTGTTCTACACAACTGAGTTGCTCGAAAAACTTGAAAAAAGCAACTCTACCCTATCTCAATCTCAGATAGAGATTGGAATTTGGGGAATTGAAACTCTAAAAGGAACAAAAACAATGGATGATACTCATGGTGGATTTGATGTAACGCCTTCTAATCCTTTATTGAATGTAAATCTGCCACAGTCTCCTTATGGATTGGAAGCAATATCAAGTCCTCTGGAAGAAACATCTATTGTTAGAGTGGAATTACTTCCAGTTTTCCTAGAGCCTCAAATACAAGCGATCGCCTTGAGTGTAGATCATTCAGCTTTATTGGGTAGTAATGATCTCCTCACCGGGGTAAACATTGCTGATGCTGGCTTAGTAGGCGGTGATTACTTAGTAGGCGGTGATTTCTCAGTGGGTGGTAACTGGGAAAGCACGCCATTGACTGTAGATAAGCAGGTTATTTTTATTGATCCGAGTGTCGCAGATTACCAGCATTTGCTGACTGGCGTAGCTCCGAATACAGAAGTCGTTGTCTTGAATGGAAACCAAGACGGGATTAGCCAGATAGGAGAATTTTTAGCACAGCAGAATAATGTCTCAGCCGTTCATATTGTCGCTCATGGTCAGCCTGGAATTGTACAACTGGGGACAACCCAATTAAGTAGTGACAATTTGGCAGACTATAGCAGTCAATTACAAACATGGGCAGGTGCTTTAACTGAGGATGCAGACATTCTTTTTTATGGCTGTAATGTCGCACAGGGAGAACAAGGAGCCGCTTTTGTAGCTGGATTGAGTGGATTAACGGGAGCTGATGTGGCTGCGTCAGACGATCTCACAGGTGCAGCTGCTCTCGGTGGAGATTGGGATTTGGAAGTCAAGGCGGGAGAGATTGGAACTCCAATTGCTTTCGATAGCCAAACATTGCAGACTTATGATGAATTATTGGCAGTAAATGTCAGTTTGACAGGTAATACAGCGACGTTTACAGGAGATGGCAGCAACGATTCTCTTTATCTGCGAGTTAATGGTAGTAACCAATTAGAATTTAGTACCGATGGGACTAGCTTTTCCAACGATTTGAGTGTTTCTGGAGGTATTCAGCCTCTAGTTATCTCCTCCAATACGCTAATCAATATCAACATCAACTTAGGAGATGGTGCGGATAGCTTATATATCGACTCATCTTTAAATGATGCCTTGAAAATTGCTAATGCCAACCTGAATTTTATTGGCGGTGCGGGAGCGGACACCCTTTCTGGTTCAAATACTGACAACACTTGGACAATTACCGATGTCATTACCGGCGATGGCAATCTGAACAATGTCATCAATTTTTTTGGGACTGAAAATCTCTTCGGTGGTAGTGCGATCGATATCGTGATTACAGATGCGTTGACTACAGCTTGGAATCAAGTTAGTGGCTCGCTAACCAACGCTTACAACATTGTTAGTACAGAAGTAAGTAATGCTGCGGGTGTTGTAATCAGTGAGGTTAACAGTGCGATCGGTGTGACTGGCGATGTTATTGACGATGTTATTAATGGCATTGAGACGTTTTTAAAGAATCTGAGTGACGATTTAGTTGATATTGGCTCTGATTTAACCGAGTTTATTAACGACGGAATTTCCAAGCTAGAGGGATTCATCGATGGGGCTGTCAATGCTTTCCTTGAAGGTGCGAACTATGCCCAAGTCCTCTACACCAGTACCCTCAATGCAGCTAATCTGTTTATTGAAAATGTTATCGCTCAGGCGAATGATGATTTTCTCTTCAGTAGCATCAATTCTGCCCATGTGACAATTCAATCTAGTCCGATTCTGTCTGACGATTTAATTTTATACAGAATTCAACCGGGCGAGTTAAGAGTCAAAACAGTTACAAGCAAGGACATTAAATTTAAAGACCCGACTGAATCTTTAACGATTAATCTCGGCTTAGGGGACGATAAAATAACCATCTCGCCGAACGCGCCCCTGGAACTGAATGCTTCTTTAACCATTAACGGCGGATTCGGACTCGATCCCGATCTTCCCTTCGTCGATTATCTAGATGGCAACGATACAGTTATTTTTGCCGGTGACTTAAACCTTCCGGGCAAAGATTTGACCGTGCTGACGGAAAACATTACCGTTAACACAGGAGTAACCATCTCTACTCAGAAAGCAGGAGAAAATTCTGGCAATATTGACTTGACGGGTACAATAGTTAATATTAACTCGGATGCCAAACTCTTCACTCAGGCAGCTGACGATAAAACCTCTGGCAACATTTCTATAGCTGCCAATGTGAAGGACTTTTCCGGCGGCATTTCCCCCATTGATGTCTTCCCCAGCGAAGATGTGAGCGTTAACATCGCATCGGGAGTACAGATCGAAGGCGGTGAAATTAGTATTACAGCTTCCAAGGAAAGCCAAACAAGTCTTCTGGGGATCTTAATCGTCGCCGTCCAGTCGAAAGAAGCCAAGATTAATATTCAAGGAGCGTCCATTAAAGGCGATTCCGTCAGCATTAATGCCAATGCTGCCGATGGCAATATCCTCGAAGACGATGCCACCTTAGTTAATAACTTAGCGATTCAACCAGCACTCAACTTACTAGATGTGGCGGGACTAGCACTAGCGGCGATTGGTGCGCCTGCCATCCTATCTGCGGTTTCTGTTTCCATGCGGAAGTCCGCGGCGTTAGTAAGTCTCACAGACACGCAAATTATTAGCGATGGCGATGTCAGTATCGGGGCGGAAAACACCGTTAGTAGCGTCGCTTCAGCCTCAGGAGGATTAGAACCAGCTAAAAAAGGCAAGTATAAACCCAATGTAGATTCTTTCCCCTTCAGTGCCGGTTACAGTAAAGCAGAAGGTTCAGCACAAACCCTGCTGAGTGGGACAACCTCGATCCAAGCAGGCGGCAATGTTGAGATTACCTCCGCCGCCGAAACCACCGCCGAAGTAGGTGCTAGCACTGCTGTCAATTCCAGTCTGAAGGCAAGAGGAACGAAAACAATTAAGAATCCTACCCAAGCTTTTGGAGTTAGCGTTGCTGTAACCGAGTCGAGTACCACTTCCAAAGCAATTATTGGCGAAAATGTCTCAATTGTTGCCGATGGCAATGTGAATGTGGGGGCGACGGGAGAATCTAACCTCGAATCGAAATCAGGGGTAGCCGTCTTTATCGATGGTAGTGGGGCGCTGGGAGTAGCTGTTGGTTCCGATAAAGTAGATATTCAAGCGATCGTCAATGGCAAAATCACTGCCAAAGCGTTACTAGAAGAACAAGGAGTAGATTTAACTACTGGCGTTAATACTGCCAACAATACGATTACCCTAGCCAATCACGGGCTGCAAACTGGTGACGAATTGTTGTATATCGCCGCCGATCCAAACAATCCTGATACCTCTTTAAGTGCGATCGGTGGTTTGGTAAGTGGGCAAACTTATAAAGTCATCGTCATCGATGAAAATACGCTTCAGTTAACGCGAGGCGATACCATTCCCCTCAATGCCAGTCGTTCTGTTGGTGTCAATCCCGATGCGATTCAAACCCTGAATCGCCGCGAACTTCTGACTTTTGACCCTGCAACCGCAGTCAACGCAACTACTAACAGGATTACAATTGCAGGAAACAAATTTACCAACGGTCAGATCGTCGATTATTGGCTGGGGAATGAAGACGCACGAGCAATTTCCGGTTTGTCTAACCAGGAAAGTTATGCAGTAGTGAATGTGAGCGGTGATTCTTTCCAACTAGCCGTTCTCGATAATACCTTACCAGGGGCAACCAACCAAACGGTTATACTCAACGGTCAAACCTACTACATCCTCGATTTAGAACTGCCCAGTCAAACTAGCACTGTTTTCACTTTTGACCCCACAGGAACATCAGTTATTCCGGCAAATACGACGATTGACGCGAATACCGATGAAATCATTTTCAGTAGTGCTAACAGTTTCTCCACAGGACAAAAGGTAAGATATTCCAATGGCGGCGGTAGTAATATTGGTGGTTTGAGCAATAATGCCGATTATTATGTTATCCGCGTCTCTGGATCTAACGATCGCATCAAATTAGCCACCACCTACGAAAATGCTATTAACGGGGTATTTATTAGTAACCTCAGTGGCACGGGGGTAACGGGAACTAACCACAGCTTTACCGGACAGCATCAACACATCTTTGCCTTTGAAGAAGCTGCCCGATCTTTTAAACCTAGCGAAGCCGTCAATAACGATGATGGCACAATTACCTTCAGCCAAGATCACGGTTGGCAGACAGGAGATGCAGTAGTTTATCGCACCGATTCCACAGTTAAAAAAGAAACTGGAATAACTCGCTTCTCTAACTTTGCCCTAGCCGATGCTACCCTGACCTTCAACCCCACAAGTCTTGTAGAAGAAGAACCCAGTATTGATGTTACCAATAATGTGATTTTCTTCAATGAAATCCACAATTTTGTCACCGGACAACGGGTGAAATACTCCAACGGTGGCGGTAGTAATCTTAGCGGGTTAAGCAATAATACTGACTATTTCGTTATCAATAGTGGCGATAATAACATTCAACTGGCAACAACCCGCGCTAATGCCTTGGCGGGAATTGCGATCGACCTTACTAGTGCTGGAACCGGGACATCCCACAGCTTCCTTACTAACGCCGTCGATCTCGCTGATAACCTTTTTGTTGTAGAAAATCACGACTTCCAAACCGGGCAGAAAGTCACCTACGTCACCGATGGCGGTAATGCAGTTAGCGGTTTAATTAACCAAACCGAATACTATGTCATCCGCATTAACGAAAACATCTTTAAACTGGCAACTTCTCGTGCCAATGCCTCGGCGGGAGTAGCGATCGACCTGACTGCTGTTGGTACAGGTACTTCCCACACCTTCAAGACTGATGTATTTGTCTCTCTATTTGACGCATCCCGCACTGTGCCGGTTGTTGATACCGTCCAAAATACCCTAGAACTGAAGAATCACGGACTGACTAATGGCGAACGAGTCACCTACTACAGTAGCGATGGCGATCCCATTCCCGGATTGACCGATGGTAGCGAATATACCGTTATTGTCGTTGACGCTAACCACATTCAATTTGCCGATACCGATCCTAGTACTCCTCTCGCAGCCTTACAACTAGGTAACGGCTCATCCACTGGTATCACTCTGCAATATTTAACCACCGCTAGCAAGACTATCGAGTTCGATCCTTCTATCGTTCCCGTCCTTCAAGGTACTACCGACACCTCGATTTTGATGTTTGGACATGGATTTAAGGCGGGCGATCGCATTACCTATCTTACCGGAGGTGGCACAGCAGTTGGCGGCTTAACCGATGGTAAAGAATACGTGGTTATCCGCGTCGATGACGATAATTTCCAACTCGCCGATGCCAATAGCCCCAATACGCCGATTTTCATGACCCCAGGGTTAGCTACAGGGGAAAATCATGGCTTCGAGCGAGTTTCTACGGCAACCAGAGGCGATTTGCCCTTAGATGGCTTAATTAGCAATGAAATTTACTATGTCGTTAAAGTTGATGATCGCACCATTCGCCTCACCGACTCACCGATCACAGCACAGGCGGCTTTACCCATCGATCTGACTTTAGCTCCCGGACAAACTGGAACTCATACCTTCGCCGTACCCAGTGAAGAACCCGGTATTTCAGTTGTAGCAGAATTAGAATCTGATAACCGTACTATTACTGAATCTACTATTGGCGGCATTCCCACCCTCACCGATTACCTGGCGGGAACTGTGCCTCCCGAACCCAAAGCCGTTAAAGGACTAATCGCGGGAGCGAGTGCTTATCTCAAACCGGATAAGGGTTCTTCTTTTAGTATTAACGCTGCCGTTGCTGTCAATTCCTTCGACCATAACGTAACAGCACAAGTTGGCTCGACTGCCGTTTTAAAATCAGATGCCGACATTAACATCACAGCTTCAGCAGAACAGGGAGTACAAGCCAATGCCCAAGGTGGGGTTTCTAATGAAGTTCCAGGCACTGGCAATAAGGTAGTCTCTGGTTCAGTGGCAATTGCAGTCGGAAACTACGATACGAACATCAAAGCGATCGTGGATAGTGGAGCTTCGCTAGATGCTAAGGAAGCCATCTCCGTAACTTCTGATATTACTTATCCTCTGTTGGTCGATTCTCTGCCCTTTAGTAGCGATCGCTTCGACCCAGGCGATCCTGACGACGGCAGCATTCAGGACGAACTCGCCAGTCTCTTCAACGGCAGATTCGGACTCGATAACATGATGAACACTTGGGCTGTCACCAAAAATAAAGCCGCCGCCGTCCCAGGGCAGGCAGCCAAAGTTAGCATTGCGGGTTCGATCGGTATCTCTAGCTATCGCAATCGCTCAGAAGCAATTATTAAGTCGGGTGCATTAATCAATCAAGATACCCTGTTCCAAAATGACGACCAATCCGTCGAAGTGGCTGCTAATACGACGATGGAATTAATTAACATCGCCGGGATTATCCAATTCGATGTCAAACCCGAACCAGGTGCGATCGCCCTAGCAATCAAAGCCAAAAGTTCGCCCTTCTCTCTGTTCGGCAACGAAGCAGGGTTAGTCGGAGTTGGCGGTGCATTGCTGGTGCAAAACATCGAGAATCATACAATCGCCCTCATCGAATCTGGAGCGAAGATTTATACTGGCAGCGACGGATTGAGTGTTAGTGCTACAGAAAATATCTTCTCCGTAGATTTATCACAGACAGGTGGCAATTCCGGTCTATTTGGTGTCAGTGGTAGTTTCTCCTTTGCCAACCAAAATAGCGAAACCATCGCCCAGATCGATAGCGGTACGACAGTAGTAGGCGGGGATGTCTCGGTAACTGCGACAAGTACTGCCGACCATTACAACATCGTCGGTGCAGTGCAGTTAGCCAAGAGTGTCGGTGTGGGAGTCAGCGTTGGGAGTACCACGATCGCGCGGGATACGGCAGCCATTATTGGCAAACGCCGCACCGACAGCGACCAAGGTGTTGGAATGAACGGCACGAATTTCAATGTGACTGGTATTGATGTAGAAGCCACGAATACGGGCAACATCTGGGGTATTGGCGTTGCTGGAGCGGTGGTTTCAGATATTCCCGTTCTCGGAATTCCCCAGCTAGGAGCAGCTGTTCCCCCCACCCTTGGGCTAGGTATTTCTGGGGTAATCGCTTTCAACAGCATTACCGACAGTACTCAAGCTTACATCAACGATAGCGGACTGTTTGATGTTAACGACGGCGATATTACCGTTAACAGTACCAACAGTACGGGAATTTTCTCCATTAGTGGTGCAGCAACCCTCGTCAAAGTATTAGCACCCGCCGTCGGAATTTCTGGTTCTTTCAGCTTCAACCAGCTGAACATGAAGACCGAAGCCTCAATCGCTGGTGCAACGATTCAGGAGGGAAATAACGTCACAGTAGAGGCACAGCGCACTGGTCGCGTCTTTGCTCTCACCATTGGCGTTGCCATTGCTGCTGCCACACCAACCGTCGGTTTAGCTGGGGCGGGAACGGTTGCCTTATCTCTTTCGGAGAATAAGATTACCAGCACAACTCGCAGCTACTTAAATGGCGTTGACGTTACCTTGCCTGAAGATGTGAGCCTGACAGCAATCGATGTTTCCGTCATCGAAGCGATCGCCATTGGTGGTGCTGGTTCGGGTGCTAGCGGTGCTGGCGGTGTCACAGGCGCACTGGCTGTAGCAGGCGGAATTACTACCAACACCATCGATAATACCGTCGAGTCCTTTATTAAGGATAGTGGCGGTACTAAGAAGGTTCAAGCTAATAAAGTCACCCTCACCGCCACCGATGATTCCACCATTCGGGCGGTAGCAGGCGGTTTTGCCATTGCGATCGCTGCGGGTGCAGGTGCTACGAAGGGAACTTTAGCAGTTGGTTTGGGCGTTTCCAACAACAAGATTGGCAAGGGTAACGGACATGCTGTTAAAGCTTACATCGATAATTCCGTCGTCATCGCCGAAGAAGATGTAATTCTCAATGCCATCTCGACGGCAACAATTGAAGCCCTGGCAATGGGCGGTGCTGGTGCAGGATCGGGCGGTGCTGGCGGTGGAGTTACAGGCGCACTAGCGGGTGCTGGTGCGGGAACCGAGAATGTTATTCAAATTGCCATCGAAGCCAGCATTAAAAATAACAGTACTGTCACGGCAAATAATGGCGACGTTTCCCTCACAGCAAGCGATAGTTCTATCGTTAAAGCCGATGCGGGTGGTATAGCAATTGCGATCGCAGCCAGTTTGGGTGCAGGTGCGAAGGGAGCAGCATCCATCGGGGCAGCAGTGGCAACAAATACGGTCAATAACAGTGTTAAAGCCCTCATCGATAGCTCCACAGTCACAGCCGAAAGCGATGTAATTTTGAGTGCAACCTCGACAGCCGTGATCGACGCTCTCGCCCTTGGTGGTGCGGGCGCAGGTGCTGGCGGTGCGGGTGCAGGACTGACAGGCGCAGTGGCGGGTGCAGGCGCAGGTACGATTAATACCATTAACCTCAGTATCGAAGCCAGCATTAAAAATAACAGTACCGTCACAGCAAACAACAGCGATGTTACCCTCACAGCAACCGATAGTTCCACCATTACAGCCGATGCTGGTGGTGTGGCAGTTGCTATTGCTGCTAATTTAGGTGCCGGGGCGACGGGATCGGGTGTGATCGGGGCAGCAGTCTCTACTAATACAGTCAATAACAGTATTGAGGCTCTGATCGACGACTCGACAGTAACAGCCCAAAGCGATGTAATTCTGAATGCTACCTCGACAGCAGAGATCGACGCTTTCGCCCTTGGTGGTGCAGCAGCAGGTGCTGGTAGCGCGGGTGCGGGACTTACAGGCGCGTTGGCGGGCGCAGGTGCGGGTACGATTAATACCATTAACCTGGAAATCGAAGCCAGTGTTAAGAATACCAGTACGGTAGATGCAGATACAGGTAGCGTTACTCTTACTGCTCTCGACACTTCTCAGATTAAAGCCGATGCAGGCGGTGTAGCAGTGGCGATCGCTGCCAGTGCAGGTGCGGGTGCGTCTGGTTCGGGTGCCATCGGTGCGGGAATCGCCATTAATAATATTAGTACTGTCCGTTCGCTGATTTTGAGGTGGTAAGCGGAATTAAAAGCTTGAGGAGTAAAGAATCAGGCAATCAAAGAACTTTTGTGAGATGACAGGCTGATTACAAGTAATGTGAAGACAACCTAATGGAC
>Ga0209172_10007696_pt1 | contig 10962 bp, 5 predicted proteins | sample LarsenN4metaG_FD_184113 | JGI IMG/M metagenome (GOLD analysis project Ga0209172, IMG submission 184113) | Hot spring sediment bacterial and archeal communities from British Columbia, Canada, to study Microbial Dark Matter (Phase II) - Larsen... ... | reverse complement strand
TTGCCCGCATTGGCGGCCAGCCGCGCCGGCGCGCGATCGAGATCGCCCTCGACGAGATAGGCGGAAATGCGCGCGACCGGCCGGCCGTCGAGCACGGGCGCGCGGGCTTTTCCCTTCGCCACATTCACGACGCTCACCACCACCGCCGCCTCGCCCGGCCATTTGAGCCGCCGCACCGCGCGGACGATGCTGCCGCCCTGCCCGAGGATCGCAGCTAGGCCGGTCGCGCGCGTGTCGCCCTGGCCGATGGTGTTGGTCGCGATCAGGCCGAACGTTCCCTCCCGGCGCAGCAGTCCGAAGGCGCGGCGGAAGAAATGCGCCACGAGGTCGGCATTGCCGTGCGCGCCCTCGTGCAGCGTCTTCAACCAATCGAGATAGAAATCGCGGTTCGAACCAATGATCGTGTTCTTGCCAGCGAACGGCGGATTGCCGACGATGGCGTCGAAGCCGGGATTGCCGTCGCGGCGCTGCGCATCGAACACCTCCGGGAATTCGATCTCCCAGTGAAAGGGCCGCAGCGGATGCGCGCCCGCCGTCAGACTCGCTGCAGCGGCGCGCAGTTCGTCCCATTTCGCCTCGCCGATCCCCGACACCCAGCTCTCGATGGTGGCGCGGCGCCTCTCGCGCGCTCTCGGCTTGTCTTCGGCGAAGAAGGCGGAGATGACCGCATCGCCCAGCACGCGCACGTGCTCGACGGTTTTTTCGACCTGCTTGTGCTTTTGCTCCAGCACGATGCGCCGCGTGTCGTCCGGCGCCGCCTGGATTTCCCCGCGCGCCTTTTCGGCCTCCGCGACGCGATCCGCCACGAATTTGCGGAACAGCGGCAGGCCGGGCTTCGACGCATCCCAATGCATCGCCGCGATCTGCGCGCTGTCCAGCCCCACGAGGCTGTCGCCGCATTTGAGCGCATGGTCGAGGAAGGTGAATTCGTGCTCGCGCGCGAGCGTCGCGAGCCACAGCGAGAGCTTGGCCAGTTCCACCGCGCGCGGGTTCTTGTCCACGCCGTAGAGGCAGCGCTGCGCGACGAGGCGGCGCGCGTGCAACTCCTCGTCCTCGTCGTCGGGGATGCGCGGGCGCGTTTCGGGCCAGCGCGTCCAGGCCTTCACCAGCCGCGCCGCCAGTTGCCGGCAGGCCTCGACCAGGAACGCGCCCGAGCCCATGGCCGGGTCGCACACCTTCAGCGCCAGCACGTCCTCGGGCTTGGCGTCGGGCCCGAGCCGCTCGAAAGCCGGTTCGAGCGCATGACGCACGATAGGTTCCGTCAAGCTGCGCGGCGTGTAGTGGCTGCCCGTGCGTCGGCGCTCGTCGGTCGGCTGCAACAGCGGCGCGCCGGGCGCGGCGAGCATCGCCCCCGGAGAAGCGCGCTCGTCCACCCGCGGTTTCAGCGCCGCTTCAAGCTCTTCCTGCGTCTTTGCCGCCGCGACCGCCTTCGCCACCTTGTCGGGCAGCCTGACGTCGTAAGCGTCCTTCAGCCGCTTCTGCCGCTCCGAGCCTTTCAGCCCGGCAAGCTCGGCGAGATCGACAAAGACCGGCACCCTGTCATTCTTGCCGCCGCGCAGGGCGAGCGCCGGGCCTTTCATCGTCTCGACGGTGAAGCCCATCACCGTCTCATAGACCGAGCCGATCTGCTCGACATCGAGCGTGCGGTAGGACAGCCGCTCGCCGTCGAGCACCAAGAGCTTGTCGAGCACGCCCAAGATCGTGCCGTCCGACACCGGCGCGGGCGCGATCCGGTCGCCGGACGCATCCTGGCCGAGCAGGAACGGATAGATCGCGGGGTCGAACAGATCGCCGCCGCGGCCCATGATGAAGCCGCCGCCGCCGCCCTTGTGGACGAGGCGGAAGAGGACGAGGAGCCGCGCCCAGGCGCCGCGGCGCTCCTCCATGGTGTCGGGATAGCGCGCGGCGTCGGCGGTGAGCTTGGCGTGCAGCGCGCGCACACCGTAGCCCTGGTCGTAGAGGCGGCGCGCTTCCTCGTCCGTCGCCGACGGGATCAGGCCGCGATCCTCCGCATAGAGAAGGAAAACCAGCCGCAGGAGCACCGTGAGCAGCCCGCCGTAGAGATGATCCGGCCGCTCCCTGGCGATGCGCGCGATCCGCGCTTCGTCCGCCGCATAAAGCCCACGCAGAAGCTGGTGCAAACTGCCGAGCACCTGCTCGGCGAGTTTCGCAGAGACCTCGGCCTGCGCATCGCGGCTCTGCTTCAGGAGTGCCGGCAGGCGCCGCTCGGGCGTGTCGTTGTGCAGGCGGAAGGCGTTGAGCGCGAGTTTCAGGCCGCCGAGCATCGGACGGCCGGCGACCGTCGCCAGCGCGCGCAGCGGGAAAGAGAGCCAGCCGCTCGTCTCGCCCTTGGGCGCAAAGACGAGGCGAAGCTGATCGTCGGTCATCAGAATGCCGGCGCGCACGCCGGCCTCGTTCTCGCGCAGAAGCCGCTCAAATCGCTGGTGCGGCGTCGCTTCCCAGCCGGCAAGCGCGCCGCGCTGATCGGGTGCTATGCCCGGCTCCTCGATGCGGACGAGCAAAGTCGGCCGGCCCTCCGGATCGATAACGGCCCAATGCGGTTCGAGTACGGTGTCCGCCTCGTCGATCGCGACCGACAGCCCGTCCGGCAATGGCTTGCCGTTGTCTTTGCTTAGGGCATGATCTTTTCCGAAAACCGGTGACCACTTTTCGGGATCATGCCCAAGGCCGGCGACCTGATGCTCGCGCCAGCCGAGAATGCGCGAGAAGAATGTCCACGGATCGGCGAGCGCCCGCGCTTCGTCCTCCGGCGCAAGGCACGCGGCAACCGCCTCGCCGTCCGCACGCGTCTGCTCCTCGGGCACGAGACCGTAGCGGTCGAGAACGGCCGGGCTGAGGACGAGCCCGATCGGCTGCACATAGCCAAGCCATTCGAGATTGGGATCGCGGTTCGGGTCGCGCTCGGCCATGTCAGTTGCGCTTCTTTTCGTGGCGCATGTCCTTATCGGAAAACCGGTACCCACTTTTCCGGGACATGCGCTAATTGCTCTTGGGCCAGAGGTGCACGAGGCCGACGATCTCCAGCCGGTCGGCGACGACATTGTAGCTTTGGCGGACCCGCTCCGGCTCAGTCTCGATCTCGCGGGCAAGGCGTTCGTATTTCGCCTGCCAGCGGCGCCGATCGCGGCGCGCCTGCTCGGCCTCGGCCCGATCGAACTCCAGGCTGAGCTGCCGGTCATCGAAGGCCGCTTCGCGCTTGGCGATGCGGTCGCGCTGATCGACGAGGAGCTTGCGCAAGGCTTCCGCCTCCTGCTCGCCGACCGCGACGAGATCGCGCGCGACTTCCGCGCGCCGCGCCTCTGCGCGTCGTTGCAATTCCGGCTCCAGATCGCCAGCGTCGCGGACCGCCGAAGCGCGCAGCCGCTCGATGATCACCGGTGGCGGCGTGCGGTTCTCCCGCAACGCCTGTTCGAGCTGGTCGAGCGTCGCCTCCTCGCCGCGTTCGCCGAATGGGCGCAACGGGCTGGTTCGCCGATCCGGCTCGGTCCAGGCCGCCGTCACCATCAGCAATTCCTCGTGCAGGCGCGCGGCGCCGGGGCCATAGAGCGCAAGCCGGCCAATCAACACGACGCGCGGCTGCGCGCCCGGGCCGATGATCGCACACACGCGGCTCAAGCCGCTCGTGAAGCCCTGGCTCAGGAACCGCGACAGCAAGCGGCGCACCAGCCGGTGTTCGAGGTGGACCTGCACCACATCCGGCGCATCGACGCCGGTCTGCGGATCGCGCGCGGGCTCGAAGGCGATCGCCTTCAGCGGCGCTTCTGCGCGCCAAGCCTTCAGCTTTTCCCTTCGGCCGCGCGGGCGAATGCGAAGGTCGTCGAGTGCCTCCTGCCAACCGCCATGGCCGAAGATCGGTGTGTTTGGGTCTAGCCGGAACAAGGCGGTGCCGCCGAACTCACCGGCGCTCGCCTCGTCGAGCGACGCGCCCGCCCGGCGGAGCGCCGCGGCGACGACCGCCTTCAGGTCCGTCGATTCCACGCCTACCCGTTTTCGCGAGTCTTCGAGGAGCTTGCGCATACGATCAAGCTCACGCGCTTCGCGCTGGATGCGCCGTTCCTCGCGGTCGTCCATCTCCTCGCGCGCCTTGGCAACACGCGGGTCCTTCTCTAGCGCGTCGATCTCGTCGGTCACGCGCGCATCACGGAGGCCCTTGCGCGCAAGCAGATCAGCGATCCGATCGGACAACACCTGCCCGGCCGACCCGAGCTGCTCATGAATGCGCTCGGTCTTCTTAACGAGCACTTCGAGCACCCGATCCTCGGGGCGCTGGCGATAGACGAAATAGCGGCACCAGACTTCGGGCGACGGCTGGAGCTTGCGGTCGATGCGGCCGTTGCGCTGCTCAAGCCTTGCGGGGTTCCAAGGCAGATCGAAGTGGATCAGGTCATGGCAGCGCGCTTGCAGATTAATGCCTTCACGCGCGGCATCGGTGCAGATCAGGATGCGCAGTGGATCGGCGGCAGGATCGGCGTTGAAACGCCGCTTCAGCTCTTCGCGGCGGTCGGTCGAGGTCGCGCCGGTGAAGCAGGCGATACGATCCTCGGGGTCGAGGTCATGTAACGCTTCGAGCAGCCGCCGTTCGAGCCAGCGGCGCGTGTCCTCGTATTCGGTGAACAGGAGCAAACGCCGGTCATTCCATCGGCCGCCGGCGATCATGTTCTGCCGAATCCAGGCGTTCAGTTTGGTGATTCGCGCGTCGGGGCGGTTCGCGTGCCGGCGCGCAATATCCAGCATCTCGTCAACGAGCGCCTTGTCGCCGATGCCCGCGTCGATCGCCTCGGCCGCTTCGTCCTCCTCCTTTGTGATCCGGGCTTCGGCCTCCGCCTCGTCTTCAGGCTCGTCCTCCAGCACCGCCGGTTCAAGTAGCGAAGCATCGGGCTGGATGGTCGGCACGTCCGAAAGTCGTTGTTCGAGTCTGTCGCGATGCTTTTCGAGCGTGCGCGTGAACGCCGCGATCGACGAGAGCAATCGCTGCTGCAACCCGACCATGGTGAGCCGCGAGCGCGCCACCGCGGCGGGCGGCAGATTGCGCGTTCTCTCGGCCACAAGCGCATCGTAGGCCGCAAGCTTGTTGGCAAGGACAAGTTCGGGCGCATCGGCCGGCAAGCCGTCGATCACAATGGCTTCGACACGCCGTGTCGGAAAATTCTCGCCAAAGCGTTTCAGGTCCGATTTCAGACGCCGCACCATGACCGGCGCTAAGTCGTCCGGCCGCACGTCAACGCCGGTCGTAAAGCGCTGGGGATCGAGGATTTCGAGGAGCTTGGTGAAGGAATTGGAATGCCCGTTATGTGGTGTGGCTGTCAGGAAGAGGCGATGTTCGAAACGCGGCGCCAGAGCCTCGATCGCGCGCGTGAATTGGCTGTCGATGGCGTAACGCGACCCGGAAGCGGGCGCTGCATGGTGCGCCTCATCGAGGATCAGCAGCGAGCGCGCGCGAAATTCGCCGAGCACATCGCGGAGTCCGGCCGTGTAGACCTCGTCCGTGACGAGCGAGTGCGACAGCAGGAAAAGCGAGCCAGAGGACCACGGGTTAACAGCGAAGCCGCGCTCGCGCCGAACCGCCGCGAGATATTCGCGATCGATGATCGTGAAGGCGAGACCGAATTTGGCTTGGAGTTCGTCCTGCCATTGGCGCGTCATCGACGGAGGCGCGCACACCACGACGAAATCGACGCGCCGTCGAAGGATAAGCTCGCGCAGGATCAGACCAGCCTCGACGGTCTTGCCGGCTCCGACATCATCCGCAATCAGCAGGTTGACGCGCGGCAGGGCGAGCGCCTTGGCAAGCGGGACCAGCTGGTATGCGTCGAGATGAATGCCCGCCCTAAACGGCGCCTGAAGGAGCTTTCTGTCGGCCGCGGTCGCGGTGTTCCAGCGGATTGAGCGCAGGTAGGCCGAAAATACCTCTGGGTCGTCGGTCCCGGGATTTTCGAACATGGACAAATGGCTGTCGGGAACAACCGCGGCGTCGACCTCGTCGCGCCAGAGCACTTCGAGCGTCTCGCCCTGAGCGTCGTCATCAATGCAGGCGAGCCGAGCGCGTGTGAGCGCGTCGCCCCCTGTCACGCTCTCCACAAGCCAACGGCGGGTGCGCACCTCGACGAAATCACCAGGCGTCGGGACAAAATCGCTGCCCCCCATGATAACCCTTTGCTATCACAACAAAATTTGGACCCTCGATCACTCGAACACATGCGCCTTATAGTGGCGCCGTGCAGAGGAATGTGGGCAAGAATACCGGCGTGAACCGCCGGTTGTAAATTTCGAAGGTCAGCGTGACGCAAGGTGTTCGATCACCTTGCGATGGAGACCTGAGAGCTCTACGGCCCGAGGCGGCGAAGTCGTTTATGACCGCCAGATTGTTCTCCGACTCCGATGCTCTCAGCGAATTCTGTCGGAGGCACCGTATTCGTCGATTGTCCTTATTCGGATCAACACTCAAAGGTACCGCCGGTCCCGATAGCGACATCGATCTGTTGGTCGAGTTCGAGCGGGACGCGAAGCCCGGCCTGCTCGATCTCGCCAATATTGAGAACGAATTGTCGAACCTGCTCGGAGGGCTGCGAGTCGATTTGCGAACGCCTGAGGACCTCAGCCGGTATTTCCGCGACGAAGTGGTTCGCGAGGCGGCGGTTCAGTATGAATCCACGTGATCGCGCCGGCCTCAGCAATGTTCCATGCGCCTTAGGAAGCGGCCGAGGTGGTACGTTGATCCACCCGGGCGCTGTGCCTAATTGTCAGTTCAGCGCTACGCCACCCTTAGCGGCGTCACCGTTGCCTCCTCCCGCAGCGCGTCGAGCTTGTCCGCCCACCATTGCATCATGCGGACGCGCTCGTCCCAGAACTCCGCGCGTGCGTAGGCCCTCCGCACCGCGTCCCCGTCCTCATGGGCAAGCTGGCGCTCGATCGCATCCGCGTGCCACAGCCCGCTTTCGTTCAGGAGCGACGAGGCCGTGGCCCGGAAGCCGTGTGCCGTCGCTTCATCTTTTGAATAGCCGAGCCGACGCAGTGCCGCATTGAGTGTGTTGTCGGAGATCGGCCGATGCTGCGACCAGACGCTTGGAAACACCAACATGCCATGGCCGGTGATGTCGCGAAGCTGCGTCAGAATGGCGAGCGCCTGCGATGGCAATGGCACCTTGTGCGGACGGCGCATTTTCATCCGCGATGCAGGGATCGACCATACGGCGGCTTCGAAGTCAAACTCGGGCCACTCCGCGAGCCGCAACTCGCCCGGGCGCGGAAACAGATAGGCCATGAGTTGCAGCGCGGCCTTGGTCACCGGCTGGCCCTCATAGCTCCACACCGAGCGTAGCAGCGCGCCGACCGCCTTCGGCTCGGTCACGGCCGCGCGCGGCTTGACCTTCGGCGTGGTCAGTGCCCCGCGCAGGGCGAAGGTCGGGTCATTGTCGGCGCGCGCGGTGGCGATCGCATACCGGAAAACCGAACCGATGGTGCTGCGAAGACGGCGCGCGGTCTCAAGCCGGCCGCGCACTTCGACTTTGCGGAGCACGGCGAGCACTTCGGCGGCGCTGATCTCGGCGATGGGCCGATTGCCGATGAGCGGGCGGGCAAAGTCGAAAAGCCATTTCGTTTTCTTGAGAGTGGTCTCGGCGCGTCCTTCCCTGGTCATCTTCGCGAGCAATTCGTCGGCGACGGCCGCGAAGGTGTTGCCGGCGGCGATTGCGCGGGCGAGCTTCTCCACGCGCTTTTCCACCATCGGGTCCTTGCCTTCGCGCAACGAGGCCCTGGCCGCTTCGCGGCGCCTGCGCGCTTCCGCAAGAGAGACTTCGGGATAGACGCCGAACGCGAGCTTCTTCTGCTTGCCGTCGTAACGGTAGGCAAGCTTCCAATACTTCGAGCCGTTGGGATGAATGTGCAGTTGCAGCCCACCGCCGTCCGAGAGCTTGATCAGTCGGACCGCAGGTTTGGTTTTGCGAATGGCGGTGTCGGTGAGCGGCATTTTGTTGGCCCATCGTCTATTGGCCTCATCCTGGGCCAACAAATGGGCCAACAAAATTGTTGGCTTCGGGCGATTGGCCGCGGACGCTCGCGACCAAAATTAGGCGATAAACACTTGAAATTCAAGGCGTTTCCGGACGCACGCGAACATCTGCGAACGGGCCAATGGTGCCCAGGGGCGGAATCGAACCACCGACACCGTGATTTTCAGTCACGTGCTCTACCAACTGAGCTACCTGGGCCTTGGGAGGAGCGCAGGACCTTATAAAGGCCCCGGGCGGGGTCTGTCCAGAATACGATTCGCAGCACTGCGCGGCGCGCTTGGGATGGCCCGCCGGCTTGAGACGTGCAGCGATCGAAGGGCGCAGCCCCGCCTGAAGGGCTTGCGCCGATTGCGCGCTCAGGGCGATCGTGCGGCGCTGCGCGGGCGTTGCGGCGCCGCTCGCCGCCGAGCGGCCGGCGGCGGACCTGCGACGCCGCGGGAACCGTGCGGGCCCGCGGCGACGCGGAAAGCACAATCTGCACCTCTCGATCGATGCGGCCGCCGCCGTCGGATGGGGCGCAAGGTTGGGCACACCCGGGCCGGTTGAACCGGGCCGCGCACGTGCGTCCGAGCATCGCCGCCGTCCGATCGGCGAACCGCTTTCCGCTTCGCCGGGAGATGCGCGCCGTGCGCACGCGAGGCGGGCGTCCACGCCGGTTCATGCGTCCTTGAGCACCCGGCGCGCTCCTCCCTCTCGCCTCTGTCCCTCATGCCTCCTCGCCGGGCGGTCGCGGCTTTGGCGTGCCGTCTTCGTTCTCGTCTTCGGTGGCGGCGATGACATAGACGCCCGACAGCCAGCGATTGAGGTCGACGTCGGCGCAGCGCTTGGAGCAGAACGGGCGGTATTTCGCCACCGCCATCTTGCCGCAGATCGGACAGGGGGCGAGGCGCGGGGCGGCAGGCTCGGTCATGGCCGCCATGTAAACATGCTCAACGGCCGTCGCGAGAGGCCTGTCGCGCGGCATCGGCCGCGCGCAACTCGGTCTTGAGAATCTTGCCGTAGTTGTTCTTCGGCAGTGCGTCCACGAAGACATAGTCCTTCGGGCGCTTGAAACGCGCGATGGCGCCGAGGCACAGCGCGTCGAGCTCGGTCGCCGGCGCCTCGCCCACCACATAGGCGACCACCACTTCGCCCCATTCCCGGTCCGGCCTGCCGATCACCGAGACTTCGCGCACCTTGGGATGGCGCAGCAGCACCTCCTCCACTTCGCGCGGATAGATGTTGGCGCCGCCGGAAATGATCAGGTCCTTGGAGCGATCCTTCAGTGTCAGGTAGCCGTCGTGATCGAAGGCGCCGATGTCGCCGGTGTGCAGGAAACCGCCGCGCAACGCCGCGCCGCTCGCCTCCGGATTGCGCCAGTAGCCGGCCATGACCGTGTCGCCGCGGCAAAGGATTTCGCCGTCGGCGCCCGGCGGCAGCGGCCGATCCTCGCTGTCGGCGACCCGCACTTCGATGCAGCGGTAGGGCCGTCCGGCCGACGCAAGCCGCTCGCGCCAGCGCGGGTGCGCGCGATCGGCGACCTCCTCCCTCGGCAGCACGGTGATCGTCATCGGGCTCTCGCCCTGGCCGTAGATCTGCGCAAGCCGCGGCCCGAAACGATCGACCGCCTTGAGCGCGTCCTCCACGTACATCGGTGCGCCGCCATAGACGATGGTGCGGATGTTGGCGGCGTCGCATTCGGCGGGACACTCCACCAGCCGCTTGACCATGGTCGGCGCCGCAAACATCGAACTGCGCGGCCAAGCGCGCCACAGCGCAAAGACCTCCGGCGCATCGAAGCTTGCGGATTCCGGCACCACATTGACGCCGCCGCGCATCACGTGTGGCATGATGTAGAGCCCGGAGCCGTGGCTCATCGGCGCCGCGTGCAGGATCGGATCGCCCGCGGCGACGCGATCGACCTCGGCGAGATAGGCCGCGCTTGCGGCCGCGAGCACCGCGTGCGTGAGCATCGCGCCCTTGGGCCGCCCGGTCGTGCCCGACGTGTAGAACAGCCAGGCGAGATCCGCCCCCGCGCGCGGGACGAGTTCGATCGGATCGCAGGCAAACAGTGCTTCGTATTCGGCGCCGCCGATCGACAGGAGGCGCTCAAGCGCTGCCGGCGCGTGCGCGGCAACGCTGCCGACCACGTCGTCGGACGCAAAACAGGCGCGCGCCCCGGACTGTTCGAGGATGTATCCGAGCTCCGCCCCGTGCAGCTTGGCGTTGGCCGGCACCGCGGCAAGCCCCGCATGCCAGATCGCATAGAGGATTTCGACATAGTCGGGGCAGTTCCTGGATGCGATCGCCACGCGGTCGCCGGGCACGAGACCGAACCGCGTGCGCAGGGCGCCCGCAAGGCGCGCAACGCGCGCGGCCACCTCGCCATAGCTGCGCAGCACGTCGGTCCCGCGCCCGAGCGCCGGGCGCTGCGGATCACGCCTTGCAGTCTGGTCGAGATGCACGGCGAGGTTCATTCAAGAATCGTCCCACTCGCGTTACGGCCGCGCATGGCAAGCGCGCCGAGATGCATCATCCAGGCGGCGCGACACCCGCGGACTGCCAGCAAGGAAACGGCGATTGCACAGTCACGCTCGCTCCCCCGACAATGCCTCACACCGCGTTGAGCCAGCCGAAATGGATCGGATACCCTTCGCCGGCGAGCAGCGTCGCGGTCTCGTACAGCGGCAGCCCGACCACTCCTGAATAGCTGCCGGACAGATGTTTCACGAAGACGGCGGCGAGGCCCTGGATGGCGTAAGCGCCCGCCTTGTCGGCCGGCTCGCCGGATTGCCAGTACAGCTCCTGTTCCTCGGCGCCGATCTCGCGGAACGTAACCTCGCTGCGCGAGACTTCCAGCAGTTCCGGCCCCGGTCCCGTCAGCGCCACCGCCGTGATCACCGTGTGCGTGCGCCCGGAGAGCCGCGACAGCATGCGCAAGGCGTCGTTGCGT
>Ga0209172_10007695_pt1 | contig 10964 bp, 9 predicted proteins | sample LarsenN4metaG_FD_184113 | JGI IMG/M metagenome (GOLD analysis project Ga0209172, IMG submission 184113) | Hot spring sediment bacterial and archeal communities from British Columbia, Canada, to study Microbial Dark Matter (Phase II) - Larsen... ... | reverse complement strand
AGCGGTCACGCGGCGGGCATCGTCGCATGGTCGCCTGATGGATGCCGCGAGATCGACGCGCGCGCCGTCGTGCTGGCGTGCGGCGGCTTCGAAGCCAACGCGGAGATGCGGGCGCGCTACCTCGGCCCCGGCTGGGAGCTGGCGAAGGTCCGCGGCACGCAGTTCAACACCGGCGACGGCATCCGCATGGCGCTCGACGCGGGGGCGATGCCCTACGGACACTGGAGCGGCTGCCACGCCGTGGCATGGGATCTCAACGCGCCGCCCTACGGCAACCGCACCGTCGGGGATCTCTATCAGAAGCACTCGTACCCGTTCGGCATCGTCGTCAACGTGCACGGCGAGCGCTTCGTCGACGAGGGCGCCGACTTCCGCAACTACACGTACGCGCGCTATGGCCGTGAGATCTTGCGGCAGCCCCATCGGGCCGCGTTCCAGATCTTCGACGCGAAGGTCGCGCACCTCCTCCGCGACGAGTACCGCATCCGCCAGGTGACGAAGGCGGAGGCGGACACAGTCGGCGCGCTCGCCGACGCGCTCGGCATCGATCGCGCCGGGTTGGAGAGAACAGTCCAGGCGTTCAACGCGGCGGTGCAGCCCGGCGACTTCGATCCGGCCACCCTTGATGGCAAGCGCACCGATGGCATCGACCCGCCCAAATCAAACTGGGCGCTGCCGATCGATACCCCGCCGTTCGCCGGCTACGCCGTCACCTGTGGCATAACGTTCACCTTCGGCGGCCTGCGCATCGACGCCTCGGCGCGTGTCCTCGGCGGCGACGAGCGTCCGATCCCCGGCCTGTACGCTGCGGGTGAGCTTGTCGGCGGCCTCTTCTACTTCAACTACGCCGGCGGCTCCGGCTTGATGGCCGGCTCCGTCTTCGGCCGCATCGCCGGGGCATCGGCCGCGCGGTTCGCCGCCGCCACAGCCTGACATTCGGCGCAGGCGCCTCCGATCCTTTGTTCGACGTTCCCTTTGACAGCTCGACTACCATGACTCCAGGAGCGGCGGCGGCGCGGAGCGGAAGCTGAAAGAGGGACAAACGTACCTGTCGGCGGACGCCGTCACTCGGCTACGTTCGACGCAGAGGCGAGCCCCACGGCTCAGGCCGGATGATCGATGAGCGTGACCTTCGAGCGGGTGACGAAGCAGTACGGCGAGGTCGACGCCCTCGTCGACTTCTCGCTCGAGGTCGACGACGGCGAGTTCATGGTGCTCGTCGGCCCCTCCGGCTGCGGTAAGACGACGGCGCTGCGCATCGTGGCCGGCCTCGAAGAGCCGGACGCCGGCGCGATCTTCATCGACGGCCGCGACGTTACCGAGCTGAAGCCGCGCGAGCGTGACATCGCGATGGTGTTCCAGGACTACGCGCTCTACCCGCAGATGAGCGTGTACGACAACATCGCCTTCGGCTTGCGCACGCGGCGTGCATCGAGACAGGAGGTCGACCGTTCCGTCCGCGAGGTTGCCGATCTGCTCGGGTTGAGCGAATTGCTCAAGCGAAAGCCCGGCCAACTCTCGGGCGGGCAGCGTCAGCGGGTCGCGCTCGGCCGCGCCATCGTCCGCCGCCCGCGCGCCTTCCTCATGGACGAGCCGCTCTCGAACCTCGACGCCAAGCTGCGCGCGCAGACCCGCATCGAGTTGATCCGGCTCCACCGCCAGATCCAAAAGACGGTGCTGTACGTCACGCACGACCAGGTGGAGGCGATGACGATGGGCGAGCGCATCACTGTGATGGATCGGGGCCGGCTGCAGCAGGTCGGCACTCCGAACGACGTCTACGCACGGCCGGAGAACATCTTCGTGGCGCAGTTCATCGGCACGCCGGCGATGACGATGTTCGAGGGCGTGCCGCGCGAGGACGACGGCCGCGTGGTCGTCGACGCCGGCCAGCTCCGCATAGCGCTCAGCAACCAACAGGCGGAGATGATCCGTGGTGGTGGAAGCATCGAAGGCGTCTCGGTCGGCGTCCGCCCGGAGCACATCGACCTCGCGTCGCGGTTCGGTGAGCGGCCCGCAGCGGTCACCTTTATGGCGCGCATCGACGTCGTCGAGTCGCTCGGCAACGAAGCGCACGTGACGCTGCTGCTCGACGGCCGCTCCATCATCGCGCGGCTAGACCCCGACGCGCCCGTGCGCGTGGGCGACGAGGAGCGCTTCGTCGTCGCGCCGGAGCATCTGTTGCTGTTCGACTCCGCAAGCGGGAGGCGCCTCCGGTGATCGGCGAACCTTCCGCCGCACCGGTCGCCACGCCGGCCGAGCGCAGGCGGCGCCGCCGAGGAGCGCGCGGCGCGACGGAGCTGATCGCAGCCGCGCCGTTCCTCCTGCCGTCGCTCGTGCTGTTCGGTGCATTCGTCTTCTATCCGCTCGTGCGGTCGATCTACCTCGGGTTCCACGCGACCGACCCGTTCGGGCGTCGCGAGATCTGGGTGGGGATCGAGCAGTACCAGGACGTGCTCACGTCGCCGGACTTCGTGCACAGCCTCCTCGTCACCGGACAGTTCACCCTCTATACCGTGATCCCCGCGACGGCGATCGGGCTGTACCTCGCGCTGCTTGCCTACCAGCGCCTTCCCGGCATCATCGTCTTCCGGACGATCTTCTCGTCGACCGTCGCGTCGTCGGTCGCCGTGTCGTCGGTCATGTTCCTGCTGCTGCTGAATCCGGGCGTCGGCGTGCTGAACTACCTCATCGACCGCACCGGCGGCCCGACGGTCAGCTGGCTCACCGACCCGACGTGGGCGCTCCCCGCCGTGGCGATGACCACCGTATGGATGAACCTGGGCTTTGCGACGATCGTCATCCTCGCGGGGCTGCAGAACATCCCTGAAGAGTTGTACGAGGCCGCCCGCGCCGACGGCGCATCGCCGCTCGATGAGTTCCTCCACGTCACGCTGCCGGGCATCTCGCCGACGCTCCTCTTCGTGTCCGTCGTCGGCGTGATCTTCGCGTTCCAGTCGTTCGGACAGATACACATCCTTACGCGCGGCGGTCCCCTCGATTCGACGAACGTGATCGTCTACTCGATCTACCAGGAGGCGTTCCTGCACTACAACATTGGGCTGGCGTCGGCGCAGGCTGTGGTGCTCTTCGTGATCGTGCTGCTGCTCACGCTCGTGCAGTTCGCGGCCGCCCAGCGATGGGTGTTCTACCGATGAGGCGCCGACGGACGTTTGCGCGCGCCGCCAAGCGCGTGGCCACGTCGTCGCCGATGTACGCGCTGCTCGTCGCCTCGGCTGCCTTCATCCTCTTCCCGCTCTACATGACGGTCGTCGATAGCCTGCAGCCGCTCGCGAAGCTGCTGACCTACCCACCCGACTTCTGGCCCGACTCGCCGCAGTGGTCGAACTACCGCGCTGCCATGACGGACATCCCGATGCCGCGCTACATGTTGAACAGTCTCGTGATGGCGGGCGTCATCACGGCCGGCCAGGTAACCACGTCGGCGCTTGCCGCTTACGCGTTCGCATTCATGCGCTTTCCTTTGCGCACCCCGCTCTTCTTCGTCTTCCTCTCGACGATGATGGTGCCGTGGGAGGTGTCGATCATCCCCAATTTCCAGACGATCCAGCGCCTCGATTGGATCGATACGTACCAGGGGCTGACGGTGCCCTTCCTCGCGACCGCGTTCGGGACGTTCCTGCTCCGCCAGCACTTCCTCACGCTGCCGCGAGAGCTGAAGGACGCTGCCGACATCGACGGCTACGGCAACCTGAAGTTCCTGCTCTTCGTCGTCGTCCCGCTGTCGCGCGCCGCCCTCGCCACGCTCGCCGTCTTCAGCTTCCTGCAGGCGTGGAACCAGTACCTGTGGCCGCTGCTGGTCACCAACGATCCGGACATGCGCACCGTCCAGATCGGCATCGCCGCGCTGCAGGCGGAGGAGGTGCAGCGCACGAACGTCGTCCTCGCCGGCACGATCATCGCGCTTGTGCCGATGCTCCTCCTTGTCATCGTCTTCCAGCGCTTCCTCGTCCGTGGCCTCACGGCGGGCGCCGTGAAGGGGTAGTGGATGCGCACGCTTGCCTGCGCGCTCGCGCTCGTCGCTGCGTCGCTCGCAGTCCTCTCCTGCGGGGGTGGTGGCCCGCGCACGGTCGACGGGCGGACGGAGGTCGTCTTCTGGCACTCGATGGGCGGCGTCAATGGCGATGCCCTCGAACGCATGGCCGACGGCTTCAACGGGTCGCAGGACCGGTACCAGGTGCGCCCGATCTTCCAGGGCAGCTTCGCCGACTCGCTGAAGAAGCTGGTGTCGTCGTTCGGCACCCGGTCGATGCCTGCGCTTATCCAGCTCGACGATATCCAGCTACGGTTCATGGTCGACAGCGAAGCGACCGTCCCTATCGAGGACTTCATCGAGCGCGATGAGGGAGCGGTCGACCTCGCCGACTTCGAGCCCCGCGCGCTCGCGTACTACTCGCTCGATGGGCGGCTGCGTGCGATGCCGTTCAACCTTTCCGGGCCGATCCTCTACTACGACAAGGACGCCTTCCGCGAGGCCGGCCTCGACCCGGAGCGCGCGCCCGCCACCTTCGACGAGGTCCGCGCGTACTCGGAGCGTCTGCTCAAGCGCGACGCTGGCGGCGGCATCACGCGCAACGGCATCGCTCTCAACATCAGCGCCTGGTATTTCGAGCAGATGCTCGCGAAGCAGGGCGCGCTGTACGCCAACAACGGCAACGGCCGCCAGGCCCTCGCAACAGCGGTCGTGTTCGACGGAACCGAGGGCGAGACGATCCTCACCTGGTGGAAGGACATGGTCGACTCGGGGCTGGCGACTAACGTCGGGCAGGCCGGACTGCAGGCGCTGCTCTCCGTCCTGTCCGGCAAGAGCGCGATGGCCATCGAATCGACGGCGGCGATGCGTTCGATCCTTCTGGCGCTCGGACCGGACGCTGCGCGCCTGGGCACCGGGTCGCTGCCCGCGCCGTCTTCGCCCGATGGCGGCATCGTGATGGGCGGCGCCGCCGCGTGGATCCTGTCCGAGCGGCCGGAGATCGAGCAGCTAGGCGCATGGGAATTCCTCAAGTATGCGACCCGCCCCGACGTGCAGGCGCAGTGGCACGTCGACACCGGCTACTTTCCCGTCCGGCTGTCCTCGTGGGACATGGAGCCCGCGGCGACGCTGCATCGCCACATCCCCCAATTCACCGCCGCGCGCGCGCAGTTCATCAACTCGCCCATCAACCTGGCGACGGCGGGTGCCGTCATTGGGCCCTTCACGCAGGTCCGCGAGTCCGTCGTCGAGGCGCTCGAGCAGGTGCTCGTCGGCGACAAGGAGCCGCGCGAGGCCATCGAGGACGCCGCCGCGGACGCGAACCGCGCGATCGAACGCTACAACCGCAGTGTCGAGCGTGAGTGACGGTAGGGACGTGCGGTCGGCGCGTGTTGGATAATGGCGCCCAGCATGACATCAGACACCCGACCGCCCGGATACCGTCTCCCGCTGCCGCATCTACCGCTGTTCATCGTCGATCTGCTGTTGGGTCGTCGCCGCTCGTTCCTCCGCGACGCGCGCCTCGTCATGCGCGCGAACAGGGAGCACGAGCGTCACGTTGAGAGCCTCGAGCAGGTGCCTGCCGTCGGGCCATTCATCTTGGTCATGAATCACTTCAGCAGGCGCGGCCTGCGGCCGTACCACTGCGCGATGGCCGTCAACGTCGCCGTCGCCGAGCGGCGGACGGACGCCGGCGCGTACATCCGCTGGGCGTTCACGAGCGAGTACGTCGGCCTGCGCATCGGACCCATACCTGTGCCGCAATCGTTCCTCCGCTGGCTGTTCCGGCGCGTGGCGCTCGTGTACGGCTTCGTGACGCTCCCCCGCCGCGAAGAGAGGGTCATGGGTCGTGCCGCCGCGCTTCGCGAGTTGCGCCGGACCGTGCGCCATACGCCCGTCGGACTCACGCCCGAAGGACTGCTCTCGAGCGGACGGCTCGTGCGTCCGCCGGAGGGTAGTGGCCTCTTCCTCGCGACGATCTCCGCGGGCGAGATCCCGCTCCTTCCCGTCGGCCTGTGGGAGGATCGCGGCGCGCTGCACATTCGCTTCGGCCCGCCATTTCACCTCACCCTCGAGCGCCACCTCCCGCGCGCCGACCAGGATCGCCGCGCCAGCGACGCCGTGATGATGGCGATCGGCCGCCTGCTCCCGCGCCCGTACTGGGGCGCCTACGAACCGCAACTGCTCCAGGAGTCCGGCGATGTCTCGTCGGCCACGGGTCCTTCCCGTGCCAACAGTACCGGCGGCGGCGAGGCATCGCCATGAACCGCATGCCGGCGTGACGCACATGCGCACGCGCCGAGCGATGGGATCTCATCGATCGACGCGGAGTGCACACGAGGACGCCCGAGGCGCGCCAAAATGGATCGCCCTGATATTCGAGTTTGCTGGCACGGGTGGAGGGACTCGAACCCCCGACCGGCGGTTTTTGGAGTTGGGATTTAGACGTACATTGCCCTGCGCTGACCTACATCGTGAATCTGAAATTCACGCTGTCCTGCATCGTCCTGCGCCTGTCTTCGCGCAAAAGTGTGTCAGAAAGTGTGTCAGCGCTGGACCGTTCTCACCTCGACCTGCGAGACGTTGTGCGACGCGAGAGACGCCGTCAATTCCACGCAGAGGTCTCAGTTCACGCTGCAGATGCAGCTAACGGTCGCGCTCGTCAACCCGGCGACTCTGGACGACTCTTCTTGGCGATCTCAACTTCAGGGTCACCTCACTGTCCTACACGCAGCGTACGACCGTGTGGTTCGAGTCGTTCCGCCCGCGGGAAATGCGGAGGTACAGGCGAAGTTCTCGGCGTACCTCGCTGCCCTCGACGGCTCCGCGACACTGGTAGAAACGTTCCTCTCCACCCGCGATCCTTCTCAACTACGTGTCGCACTTGGTGCGCTCGAAGCCTCGAACGCGCTCTTGGACGAAGCCACCGTAGCTCTGGCCGCTGTGAAGCTAGCGTGTGGATGCCTATCAACTCATAGTGTTCGATCTACCAGCGGAGCGGTCTTTGTCACTTAGCAACTGCGCTGATTTCACTCAGCACCACGACCGGGACGCATCCACAAAGTAGTCAACCAGCGTGACAGGGTGGCCCTCCCCGTCGGGAAGAGCAGAGAAGCTTCTGACTTCCAGTGGAGCAATGTGAGGAATCGTTTGAGCCCTGCTCCTGTTTGAGATGATGTCTCCGTTTAGGCGTTGCCACGCCAGCACGCACAAATCGCGCGATGTCGTAGCCAAACGACGGGTCCGCCAAATGGGGATGCACAGCTATGTGGCAATATTCGCATAACGTGGCGAGTTTGCTTTTTCCAATGAGAGCCGCCTCCCGCCTTCGGAACGATGTGGTGTACGTGCAGCGGCAGGTCTGTGCGGTCACAGTTGCGGCACTTCAGCCCGTCGCGACGTCGTACTTCGCGTGCGCGCTCGTCCCAGTCTTCGCCGGAACGCCGTCGGGCTTGAGGCCGCCGCGTTGAGTGCACGACCCAAATCGGGGGGTAGGAGCAGGGGGCGGGGTTTGGAACGGCGCCCCCTGCTCCAGGGGGCCATCATCCCGCCCGTTCCATGGGCGGGTCTATGCTGCGGCGGCTTGGTGGCTCACGGCGGAGCCGACGGGCGATGTGCTGGGGCACACCGTACCAGCATCCGCAGCCTTCCGGCCGCTTGCATAGCAGATGAGGAAGCACCGGGAGGAGGTCGACACGCACCGAGCGTGCCTCGCGCCGGCAGGGCGGACACGGGTTGTCCTCCAGATGGATCTCGACCTCACGTATCCAGCCTCTATCCTTCAGGAGCTGGACGAACCGTCGGTTATGGCGGGCGATTTCCCCCGCGGCCTGTGGCTTCGGGGGCGGAGCGACGAGACGGAGCGCAGTGTAGTCCGGCGGCTGCGCCAGGCGTGGCTCCTCGTGATGCGAGAACCCGCAGCTGAACAGGAGGCGCCGGAGCACCGCGCGCTCTTCCCTGGGCGCGCGGAAGCCGGCTCGAATGAGCTTCTGCAGGATCGAGGGCATGCAGGATCCTCTCTCTAGCCACTCCGTTTCCCTGCCTACAGGCAGCATCGGCAGCGGCGCCGTCCTGCGCTGCCCCCTGAAAAGCTGACCATTCTTTGTGGGAATCGACTGGGGTAAGAAATAGCCCAGGAGGGACCCATGAGGAAGAGCCGGTTCACGGAAGAACAGATCGTCGGCGTGCTCAGGGAGCACGACGCGGGCGCGCAGACGCCCGAGCTCTGTCGCCGGCACGGCATCAGCCCGCAGACGCTGTACCGCTGGAAGGGCAAGTACGGCGGCATGAGCGTGTCGGACGCGCAGCGCCTACGGCAACTCGAGGACGAGAACCGCCGGCTGAAGAAGCTGGTCGCGGAGCAGGCGCTGGACAACGCCGCGCTCAAGGACGTGCTCGCGCGAAACTGGTGACGCCCGCCGCGCGCAAGCCGGTCGTGCAGTACCTGCGCGAGGAGCGGGGCATGAGCGAGCGGCGTGCGTGCGGGCTCGTCAACGTGAGCCGGATGACGATGCGCTACGCGTCGCGGCGTGACGACACGATGCTGCGGGCGCGTCTGCGTGAGCTGGCGGCGCACCGGCGCCGCTGGGGGTATCGCAAGCTGCGGATCCTGTTGCTCAGGGAGGGCATGGTGGTGAACCACAAGCGGGTTTATCGGGTCTACCGGGAGGAGGGCCTGAGCGTGCGCAAACGGAAGCGGAAGCGGGCGGTGAGCGCGGCCAGGACGCCGCTGGTGCGGCCGGCGCGGCCGGACGAGGCGTGGGGGCTGGACTTCGTGTCGGACGCCACCTGGTCCGGCCGGAAGCTTCGCCTGCTGACCGTCGTCGACCTGTACACGCGCGAGGCGCTGGCGATCGAGGTTGACACGTCGCTCTCCGGCGTGCGCGTCGCGCGCGTGCTCGATGCCGTGATCGCAGAGCGCGGGGAAGCGCCCGAGGCGATCGTGATGGACAACGGGCCGGAGCTGACGAGCAGGGCCCTCGACCAGTGGGCGTACGACCGCGGCGTGCGGCTGCACTTCATCGACCCGGGGAAGCCGGTACAGAACTGCTTCGTGGAGAGCTTCAACGGCACGCTCCGGCACGACTGCCTGAACGACCACTGGTTCACGAGCCTGTACGACGCGCGGCAGAAAGTCGAGACGTGGCGGCAGGACTACAACACCGTGCGGCCCCATCAGTCGCTCGGAGACCTGACGCCGGAGCAGTTTCGGGAGTGCAGCGGCGGACCCCACCCCACCCCTGCTTGGAGAGGAACGAGGCCAGCGATTTTCTCACAATGAATGGAAGGATCTGGGGGGCAGCGCAGTCCGTCTAAACCCACCGGTCGGTATTTAAGAAAAAACTAATGATGGAACGAGATCTGTCGAGAGGTGCGACCACCCACGCCACAATAGGTGAAGACACCCACGCCACATGAGGTAAAGGTTGCTGGGCACCAGCGCAGGCCTCGGCGTCTGGTGTGACTACCGGGTGATAATGCCGACGCCGCGGTCGTTACGCTGCCTGCGTCTCCTCGTCATCATCCGAGAGAGCGGCGAGAAGAGATCCGACGTCCTGAGCGGTCATCGGCCGTGCGAAGTAGAACCCCTGACCAAGGTCACAGTCCAGCGCTCTTAGCCGCGACAGCTGCTCCGTTCGCTCGATGCCCTCGGCGACGAGATCGAGATTGAGTGTCTTGCCGAGCTCGATGATCGCCCGGGTCAACTCCTTCTCAGCCGGGACGACCGAGACATCGTCGATGAACGACTTGTCGATCTTCAGCATGTCGAAGGGGAGCTGGCGAAGATAGCTGAGGGAGGAGTAGCCAGTACCGAAGTCATCGATCGCCAGTCGTACACCCAGCTCCTTGAGGTCCCGGAGGCGAGCCATCATGAGATCCGCGTCCTGCATCATCACGCTCTCCGTGATCTCAAGGATCAGCATCTCCGGGGGCAGCCCACTCTCGTCCAATGCTTGAGCCACCTCCCTGACGAACGCCGGCTGGTGAAGCTGGCGCGCGGAGACGTTCACGCTCAACGTCCAGTCAGGCCGAGCAGGAAACGTAGCGTGCCACGCCGCCGCCTGCCGGCATGCGCTGAAGAGAACCCAGCGGCCGAGCGCCAGGATGGCGCCGGACTCCTCCGCGAGGGAAATGAACTCGGCTGGCGGCACCAAGCCGCGGCGCGGATGTTGCCAGCGGACGAGCGCCTCGACACCGAACAGCCGGCCCGACTCGAGGAGCACCACCGGCTGGTAGTGAAGGACGAACTCCTCGTGTTCGATCGCGCGCTGGAGGTCCGCAAGTAGTTCCAGACGCTCCAACATCGAACGCCGCATGCTCTCCTCAAAAACCTCGTAGCGCCCTTTCCCATGGGCCTTCGCCACGTACATCGCAGTGTCGGCATTCCTGAGAAGATCCTCGGCGCTGGACGTCGAACGGCTGCCGACCGCGATACCGATACTGGCGCGAACGAGTAGCTCCTTCTCGTCGATCACGAACGGTTGACGCAGGTCGTCGAGAATGCGCGCCGCGACCTCCGCCGTCTCGGCGATCCCGGCCACGTCCTCCAGAAGGATCGCGAACTCATCACCTCCGAGCCGAGCGACCGTATCCGCGGGCCGAACAGACATCTGCACGCGCTCCGCCACTTGCGTGAGCAGGCGGTCGCCGGTGGTATGGCCGAGCGTATCGTTGACCCCCTTGAAGTTATCGAGGTCCATGAACAGGACGGCGACCCGGGTCTGTACGCGCTCGGCGCGGACGAGCGCGTGCTCAAGCCGTTCGCTGAAGCGTGTGCGGTTCGCGAGGTGAGTCAGCGGGTCGTGGAGCGCCTGGTACCGGAGCTGATCTTCAAGGAGACGCCGCTCAGTGACGTCGCGGACGTTTAGCACTAGCAGGGTGCTGAAAAAGGGGATCGACTGCTGATCCCGTTGGACGTAGGATAGCGGCGGCGGGTTAGGCGGGAGGCCCTATGCGCGGAGACCCCACA
>Ga0209172_10007689_pt1 | contig 10975 bp, 7 predicted proteins | sample LarsenN4metaG_FD_184113 | JGI IMG/M metagenome (GOLD analysis project Ga0209172, IMG submission 184113) | Hot spring sediment bacterial and archeal communities from British Columbia, Canada, to study Microbial Dark Matter (Phase II) - Larsen... ... | reverse complement strand
GGGCTCGAGTGGTTGGGTGCGAAGTCCAGAACGACCTTGATCCCGTTGCTGTGGGCCGCCGCGATCAGCTCGTCGAAGTCGGCCCACGTCCCGAAGTGCGGCTCGGGGACGAAGAAGTCCATCCCCCAAAAGCCGTGGTAGCCCGAGTGGTTCGAGCCCCCGATCGGGACAGGCACGTTGACGTTGAAGACACCTGGAGAGATCCAGATCGCGGTAATCCCCATGGTCGCGAGGTACGGGATCTTCGCCGTGATTCCGTCCCAGTCGCCGCCGAAGTAGTAACGCCAGTTCGACTTGTCGGCGCTGTAGAGCCCTGAGCTGTTCGTCGGGTTGTTGTTACCCGCGTTCCCGTCGTTGAAGCGGTCGGTGACGATCTGGTAGATGACGTCGGAGCTGAAGTCCGCGGTGCTCGCCGATCCAATCACGGCCTGCGCGGGCGCCACGGAAAGCCGGGTCGTGACCGTGGAGGTCAGTGGTGCGAGCAGGGCGATGCCGATCGCCGATGCGACCACGAGGATCCGACCGACGATTGAGCGAGGACTCATTTTCGGCCTCCTTCGCCGAGGGTTGACGGTGGTGCCGCAGCTGTCGTGCCCCCGACCCGTAGCCGGGGGCGGAAGACGTAGCTCGGTTGCCGCTCCCCCGGGCGCTCGATCTGAGCGCGCAGGGCCGCGACTGCCGTGCGGGCGATCTCGTCGATGGGCTGCTCGATCGTCGTCAGCGGCGGTTGCGTCCAGCTCGCGGCGTCGATGCCGTCGAAGCCGACGATCGAGAGGTCCTCGGGGACGCGCAGTCCCTGCGCGGCGGCCTCCTGCATCGCCCCGATCGCCATCAGGTCGCTCGAGCAGATGACCCCGGTGGGCCGCTCCGCGGGCGGGCGCGCGAGCAGCTCCCGCAGCGCCTTCCGCCCTCCCTCGACGCCGAAGGCGGCGTGCGCGACCAGCCCGTCCTCGAGCCCCGCCGCCCGCAGGGCGTCTCGTCGCCCGAGCGCCTTCTCCCGGGTGGGCAGGGAGTACGGGTGACCGGCGACGAACCCGATGCGAGCGTGCCCGAGGGAGAGCAGGTGCTCCGTCGCCATCCTCCCGGCCGCGCGCTCGTCGACGCCGACGGTCGTGACCTCGAGCTCCTCCGAGCCGCCGTTCACGAACACGAGCCGCGCGCCGCGCTCGAGGAGCTGGGCGTAGTGCGCATGCTCGCCGCGCACGTCCGTGATCTCGGCCGAGATGAAGAGCATCCCCTCGACCCGCCGCTCGAGGAGCATGCGGACGTAGTCCAGCTCGCGCTGCGCCGAGCCGTGCGTGTTGCAGAGGATCGTCGCCAGCCCCGCGCGGGCGGCGTGCATCTCCATCGCCTCTGCGAGCGCGGCGAAGACCGGGTTCCCGAACTCGGGGACGAAGAGGCCGATCGCGCCCGCCGGCTCGATGCGGCTCGGGGGGACGTAGAGGAGCTTCCGCATCGCCTGCTCGACGCGCTCGCGCGTCTCGGGGCGCACCCGCAGGCCGCCGTTCGCGACCCGGGATGCGGTCGCGACGCTAACTCCTGCATGCCTGGCGACGTCACGAAGGGTGGCCACGATCGAGTTTCAGCGTATCGCAACACTTCTCATGGTGCTAGGCGCCCCTGCTCTCTTGACTCTCTTGTCCGAGCGTACTACCCTCCCCAAGGGCGTTTCATGAGCGTGAAACTGTTTTCACCCAGCGCCGCACCCCGCTTCCTCAAGGAGGGCACCTCTATGTTCACTTCAGGCAGGCTGCGAGCCGTAGCCGGGTTGGCCGTGGCTGCACTCGTTGCCGTTGTGGCCGTCTCCTCGGGGTCGTCCGCGACGAACCAGTCCCCGACCATCCGCATCTGGGTCGACAACGTCCAGAAGCCTGCAATCGAGCAGATCACCTCGGCATGGGCTTCCTCCAAGAACGCGACGGTGGACGTCGTCGTGAAGGACTTCGGCAAGATCCGCGACGATCTCAAGACAGTGCAGGTGGAGAACGCGCCGGACGTCATCGTCGGCCCGCACGACTGGGTCGGTGAGCTAGCGGCGAACGGCCTCGTCCTGCCGCTGTTCCCGCGGGCAGCCGTCAGAGCGTTGTTCCCCACGTATGCGCTCGATGCCTTCTCGTACGGCACCGCGGTCAAGCGACTCTACGGTACGCCGTTTGCGCTCGAGAACATCGGTCTCGTCGTCAACACGAAACTCGCGCGAGTCCCGACGTCGTTCGCGGACTTCGAGAGGCAGGCCCTCGCCTTCAAGAAGAAGGCGAAGGGCAACATCGCACTCGCCGTGCCTCAGGGAGCCGGTGGGGATGCGTATCACATGTACCCCTTCTTCTCCGGGCTCGGGGGGTACGTGTTCGGCCGGAACAAGGCCGGCAACTACGACGTGTCCGACATCGGCCTTGCGAACCCCGTGTTCCTGAAGAACGCACCCATGATCGACCAGTGGAACAAGGCCGGCCTGATCAACTCGAAGATCGATTACGGGACGGGCAAGGACGCCTTCCTCAAAGGCAAGGCGGCCTTCTGGCTCACGGGGCCCTGGGAGACCAAGACGCTCAAGGAGAGCGGTCTCAAGTTCACGATCGTCCAGATGCCGAAGATCAAGTTCAACGCGGTGCCGTTCCTCGGCGTGCAGGGCTACATGGTGACGAAGTACGCAACCGATCACGGCGTCGAGAGCCTGGCCAAGGACCTCGTCGGCTCGTACATTCCGAGCACCGACGTACAGCGCACGCTGGCCGGAGCGAACGGCCGCTACCCGGCCAACGTCCAGGCGGGGAAGCAGGTGCGAGACCCGGTCCTGCTCCAGTTCGGCAAGGCCGGCGTGGGCGGCGTGCCGATGCCGAACATCCCGCAGATGGCGAGTGTCTGGTCGGAGCTCGGCGGAGCATGGGTGAAGGCGACGAGGGGCAGCGGTGCGATTCCCGCGCGCGTCGCCTTCAGGACCGCTGCGAGGAACATCGCCAACAAGATCGGCTGAGGAGCCTGTCCGACGACGGGGGGCGCCGGGAGGCGCCCCCCGTCACGATCACGCCCGATGACGCCTTCCCAAGCCATGGCGCCCGGAGCGCCTGCGACACCCCTTCCGCTGGGTCTCCTTCCGAGGCTGCTCGCGGCCTTCTCGGGCACCACCGGACTCGTCATCAAGCTCGTCTTCCTGTCGCTCGCGAATGCGATGGCCGTCTGGGCGGCCACCGTGCTCGTCCGAGACTCTCGCTGGATCGCGCTGTCCGTGCTCGTCGCGGCGACGCTGGCGATCGACTCGGTGTACCTGTCGCGTCGAGCTGTACCGCTGAAGTTCCTCGTCCCCGGCTCGGTGTTCCTGATCGCCTTCTCCGTCGTCCCTGTCGCCTACAACGTCAACGTCGCATTCACGAACTGGTCGACCGGTCACCTCCTGGCGAAGGAAGAGGCGATCGAGGGCATCGAGCGGAGCTATCTCGCACCGCCGGCCGACGGGAGGTCGTACCTCATGGCGCCTGCGCGGGACGGGCGTGGCCAGCTCGTGCTGATCCTCGTCGACGAGGCGGACGGGAGCACGTTCGTCGGCTCACGGGTCGGTCTCGAGCCATTGCGGAGAGATGCAGTCGAGATCGACGAGAACGGCGCCATCGTCGGAACCGAGGGCTACCAGCTGCTCGAGGCCGACGAGCTGGCCTCCCTCGATACCGATCTCAGCGCGTACACCGTGCCCACGAAGGATGGCGCTGCGATCCGGCCGGAGGGGTTCGAGACCGCCGTGGAGCTTCGTCCGACACTGCGCTACGAGGCGGATACCGACACGTTCGTCCGCATCGAGGATGGAACAGTGTTCCGCGACAACGGCAAGGGCTCGTTCGTCGCGGCGAGCGGGGAGGAGCTCGAGCCAGGCTGGAAGACGCGAGTCGGAGTCGAGAACTTCACCCGGCTCCTCAAGGATCCACTCGTCCGCAAGCCGTTCTTCCGCGTCTTCGTCTGGACCTTCGTCTTCGCGGGTGCGACCGTCGTGGCCTCCTTCGCTCTGGGTCTGTTCCTCGCGATCGCGCTCAACCTGCCGGGTCTGCGGTTCCAGCGCACGTACCGATCCCTGCTCATCGTGCCCTACGCCGTGCCGGCGTTCCTCTCCCTCCTCGTCTGGCGCGGGCTCCTCAACGACGAGTTCGGCCTCGTGAATCGCCTCCTGCCGTTCGACGTGCCCTGGCTGTTCGATCCCGCGTGGGCGAGGGTTTCGGTGATCCTGGTGAGCCTCTGGTTGACGTTCCCGTACTTCTTCCTCGTCTCGCTCGGGGCGCTCCAGTCGATCCCGAGTGAGCTCGTCGAGGCGGCCCGCGTCGATGGCGCCGGCCCGTGGCAGGTGTTTCGCCGGATCACCTTCCCTCTTCTCCTCGTGGCGGTTGCCCCGCTGCTCATCGCATCGTTCGCCTTCAACTTCAACAACTTCAACAACATCTACCTGCTGACCGCTGGCGGGCCCCAGGCGTCCGATCAGATCGTCGCGGGGAGCACCGACATCCTCATCAGCTACACGTGGAAGCTCGCCTTCGAGGCGGGGAAAGGTCAGGACTACGGTCTTGCGAGCGCGGTCTCGATCGTGATCTTCCTGATCATCGCTTCCATCTCGGCGCTGTCGTTCTGGCGCTCCAGAAGCCTCGAGGAGATGCGGTGAGCGTGCTCGCAGGACGCATGGGACGTAGCGGCACGGAGGTCCCGGCGCCTTCCGCCGGCGGGCGAGCGCCCAGGAGACGATCGCCCGTGCGAACGACGTGGTGGCGGCACCTCGTCGCGGGCGTGGCGATCGCCTTCTCGCTCTTCCCCGTCGTCTACATCGTGTCGACCGCCTTCAACGCAGACCAGTCGCTGAGCGCCTCGAGTCTCGTGCCGCGCGATGTCACTCTCGCGAACTTCCGTGAGCTGCTGTCGGGGCATACGACCAGCGCCGGGGGTCGGACGCTCGAGATCCCGTACGTTCGCTGGTTCGCGAACTCGCTGCTCGTCGCGACCGCGGCGGCGTTGCTCACCGTCGCCCTCGGCGCGCTCGCCGCGTATGCCTTCAGCCGGTTCCGCTTCAGAGGTCGCAGGATGGGGATGATGACCCTGCTCCTCATCCAGATGTTCCCGGTCTTCCTCGCGATCGTCGCGATCTACCTGATCCTGCTCCAGACAGGCGACATCTTCCCGTTCCTCGGCCTCAACACGCTGACCGGGCTCATCGTCGTGTACCTCGGCGGTGCGATGGGCGTGAACGTGTGGCTGATGAAGGGCTTCTTCGACACGATCCCGGCCGAGCTCGACGAGTCGGCGCGCGTGGACGGGGCGACGCCCGCGCAGATCTTCTGGGGCGTCGTGCTGCCGCTCGCGGCGCCGGTGCTCGCCGTCGTCGGCTTGATCTCGTTCATCACGACGCTGAACGAGTTCTTGATCGCCGGGACGCTGCTGCAAACGATGGAGCGCCAGACGCTTCCCGTCGGAATGCAGTTCTTCGTCTCCCAGCAGTACGCGGAGGAGTGGGGAACGTTCGCAGCCGGAGTGCTGCTCGCGGCCATCCCCGTGGTCGTCCTGTTCATGGCGTTGCAGAGGTTCATCGTCCAGGGCCTGACGCGCGGCGCCGTCAAGGGATAGCGGGCGATGACGTCGAGCCTCCTCCTCCCCCACCACGACGGCTCCGAGCTGTACGTGCCCGAGCGGCCCGGCGAGCTCGGCGACGAGACGACGGTGCTCGTGCGCGTCCCGCGCGAGCAGGCGGCCGAATCGGTCGCGGTCCGCTACGTCCAAGACGGAGACCCGCGGATCGCTCCGGCCGAGGTGGACCGGGAGACCGAGGCGGAGGTCTGGTGGCGGGCGACCTTCCCGGTCTGGAACCCGGCCACCTCCTACCGCTGGCTGCTCGCGGGCGGCGGCGCGGGCTACGCCTGGCTGAACGGGACCGGCCTCCACCGCTGCGACGTCCCCGACGCCGACGACTTCGTGGCGACGCCGGATCCCGGCGGCCCCGCCTGGCACCTGGAGTCGGTCGTGTACGAGGTCTTCCCCGACCGCTTCGAGCGCTCCGGGGCGAACGTCGACCCTCCGGCCTGGGCGGTGCCGCGCGCGTGGGACGAGCTCCCGACGGGACGCGGCCCGGAGACGCCGCTCGAGTGGTTCGGCGGGGATCTGGGCGGAGTCGAGCGGCGGCTCGACCACCTCGTGCGCCTCGGGGTGAACGTCCTCTACCTGACGCCGTTCTTCCCGGCGCGGAGCACGCATCGCTACGACGCGCGGAGCTTCGACGAGGTCGACCCGCTGCTCGGCGGCGACGAGGCGCTTCGCTCCCTCGTGCGGGCTGCGCATGCCCTCGGCCTGCGCGTGCTCGGCGACCTGACCACGAACCACGTGGGCGAGGGGCACCCGTGGTTCGCCGCCGCGCGCGAGGGGCACCAGCCGGAGCGGGAGTTCTTCTTCTTCGACGACCGGCTCGCGAGCGGCTACGAGTGCTGGTACGGCGTCCCGTCGCTTCCGAAGCTCGACTATCGCTCGCCCGCGCTCCGCGACCGCATGTACGCGGGCCCGGCGTCCGTCGTCGAGCGCTGGCTCGGAGAGCCCTTCGCGCTCGACGGCTGGCGCATCGACGTCGCCAACATGACGGGCCGCCGGCACGACGTCGACGTCTCGGCCGAGGTCGCGCGCGGGGTGCGGGCGGCGGCGCTCGCGGCCCGCCCGGACGCGCTGGTCGTCGCCGAGCACGCGCACGACGCGCGCGCCGCCCTGGGGCCGGGCGCCTGGCACGGGACGATGGCGTACGCCGGCTTCACGAGGCCCGTCTGGACGTGGCTCCGCGGCCGCGTGCCGACCGCCCATCCGGCCGGCGGCTTCCTCGGGCTGCCGGTGGGAGTGCCGTCGCTCCCCGGCGGCTCGGCCGTCGAGACGATGCGCCGCTTCCGCGCCGGCGTCCCCTGGCAGTCGGTGCTCCACTCCTGGACGCTGCTCGACAGCCACGACACCGCGCGCTTCCGCACGGTGGCGGGCTCGCGCGAGCGGCAGCTCGTCGGCGTCGGCCTCCAGATGACCACGCCGGGCGTGCCGATGGTGTTCGCCGGAGACGAGCTCGGCCTCGAGGGGGAGTGGGGCGAAGACGCCCGCCGGACGATGCCGTGGAGCCGCCCGGAGAGCTGGGACTCGCCTCTCCTCGCCGAGTACCGGCGCCTGATCGCCCTCCGCCGCTCGAGCGAGGCGCTCGCGCGCGGCGGCATCCGCTACGCCTTCGTCGACGCGGACGTGATCGCCTACCTGCGCGAGACGCCGGGCGAGCGGCTGCTGTGCCTGGCGAGCCGCGCCCCGCACGTACCCGTCCGGCTGCCGCTCGCCTGCCGCGAGCTCGAGTGCCTGTACGGCGGCGAGGCGCGCCTCGGGGAGGACGGGTCCGCGGTCCTCCCCGCCGACGGTCCGTCGTTCCACGTCTGGAGGCTCGGCGATGGCTGAGGTCCGCTTCGACGAGGTCGACAAGTGCTACGAGAACGGCGTCCACGCCGTCCAGGACCTGTCGCTGGAGGTCGCAGACGGCGAGCTCCTCGTCCTCGTCGGTCCTTCGGGGTGCGGCAAGACGACCGCGTTGCGCATGGTCGCCGGCCTCGAGGAGATCACCGCAGGGACGATCTCGATCGGCGGCCGCGTGGTCAACGACCTCACCCCGAAGGAGCGCGACGTCGCCATGGTCTTCCAGAACTACGCGCTCTACCCGCACCTCTCCGTCGCGGACAACATCGCCTTCGGGCTGCGGCTGCGGCGGACGCCGAAGGACGTCGTCGCCGAGCGGGTCGCCTGGGCGGCGAGGCTGCTCGACCTGACGCCCTACCTCGGCCGCAGGCCGAAGGAGCTCTCGGGCGGACAGCGCCAGCGCGTCGCGATGGGCCGCGCGATCGTGCGCGAGCCGCAGGTCTTCCTCATGGACGAGCCCCTCTCCAACCTGGACGCGAAGCTGCGCGTGCAGATGCGCGCCGAGATCGCGAAGCTCCAGCACGAGCTCGGGACGACCACGATCTACGTCACCCACGACCAGGTCGAGGCGATGACGATGGGAGACCGGGTCGCGGTCATGAGCATGGGCGTGCTGCAGCAGGTCGACCGCCCGCAGCGGCTCTACGACGAGCCGGCGAACATCTTCGTGGCGAGCTTCATCGGGACGCCGCCGATGAACCTGTTCGCAGGAACCGTCCACGTCGCCGGCGGCGAGGTCGCGGTCACCATCGGCCCCGCGACCTTCTCGGTCGCCCCCGCCTCCGTCCGGCGCCACGCCGCCGTGCTGGGCCTCGACGGCCGGGAGGTCGCCGTCGGCATCCGCGCCGAGGACCTCCATCCGGCTTCTGCGCGTCCCGACCTGCCCACGATCGAGGCGGTCGTCGAGCTCGTCGAGGCGCTCGGCTCGGGGCTGATGGCGTACTTCCGCATCGACGCCGATCCCGTCCGACCAACGGAGGCGACCGGGGCCGGCGCCGTCGGGCCGGAGATTGCCGGGGAGGGTCTCGCCAAGCCCAACCTCGTCGCCCACTTCCCCCCGCGGGTGGAGCTGCGTCTGGGCGACACCGTGCCGGTGGCCGTCGACACGGCAGGGTTCCACTTCTTCGACCGGGAGAGCGGTGCCGCGCTTCGGTGACGCGCTTGCGGCGTGCGCGGTGCTCGCGGCGGGGGTGGCCGCCGGAGGGGCGACGGCGTCGTCCGCTCCCGTCCCCCCGCCGGCCGGGGAGCAGCTGCGGGCGCTCGCCCAGCCGCCGACCCACACGGCCTTCGCCTCCCAGCGCATCTACTTCGTCATGCCGGACCGGTACCGAAACGGCGATCCCGGAAACGACCGCGGCGGGGTCGGCGGGAGCCGGAGCGTGACGGGCTTCGACCCGACCGACCCCGGCTGGTACCACGGCGGCGATCTCGAGGGCCTGACCGGAACGTGCACCGACCCGCGCACCGGCCTCGCGCGCCTTGCCGACCTCGGCTTCACGGCCGTCTGGATCACGCCCGTCGTGCGCCAGAAGGCCGTCCAGGGGGACAGCGCGGCCTACCACGGCTACTGGGGTCTCGACTTCACGAGCGTCGACCCGCACCTGGGCACGAACGAGGACTTCGCCGCGTTCGCCGACTGCGCCCACCGGCTCGGGTTGAAGGTCTACCTCGACGTCGTCGTGAACCACACGGCCGACGTCATCCTCCCCGCCGGAGGGGGGACCTTCCTCGGCCCCGACGAGGCGCCCTACCGGGACTGTAGGGGCAGGCCCTTCTCCGCGCAGCGCTATGCGGGGGGCAGCACCTTCCCCTGCCTCTCCGCTCGCTACCAGCCGCGCCAGCCCGTCGTCCTCCCGCAAGGGCGCGGGCTGAAGCGGCCGGCGTGGCTCAACCAGGTCGTCCGCTACCACAACCGCGGGAACATCGACTTTGCGAGCTGCTCGTCCGTCTGCTTCGAGCAGGGGGACTTCTTCGGGCTCGACGACCTCTTCACCGAGCAGCCGTTCGTCGTCTCCGGCCTCGCGCGGATCTACGGAGAGTGGATCAGGCGGTACGGGCTCGACGGCTTCCGCGTGGACACCGCCAAGCACGTCGACCGCGCCTTCTTCCGTTCGTGGGCGCCGAAGATCCGCGCGGCCGCGCGCGCTGCAGGCATCGCCGACTTCGAGCTCTTCGGCGAGGTCTTCTCGACCGACGCGATCGAGCTGTCGTCGTTCGTGCGCGAGCGGGGGGTGCCGAACGTGATCGACTTCCCGCTCCAGGACGCGCTCGTCCGCTACGCGGGCGGATCGGCCGGGGCGAAGGCGATCGCCGCGCGGCTCGAGGACGACGACTACTTCCGGGGCCCGAGCGGCGTCGCGCCAGCGCCCGCGACGTTCCTCGGCAACCACGACACGGGCCGGGCGGCGTACCTGATCCGGATCCAGCGAGGTGCCGCGGGCGACGAGCTGCTGCGCCGCGTGCTCCTCGGCCACAGCCTCCTCTACCTCCTCCGCGGGGCGCCCGTCGTCTCCTACGGCGACGAGGTGGGGCTGATGGGGCGCGGCGGGGACAAGGCGGCGCGCCAGGACCTGTTCCCGACGAAGGTGGCCGAGTGGCAGACCGAGGAGCGGGTGGGATCGCCTCCGATCGGGACCGGCTCCTCCTTCGACGTCGCCTCGCATCCCGTCGGCGAGCACCTGCGCGTCCTGGCGGCGCTGCGCAGGGCGCATCCCGCACTCGCGACCGGCGCCACGATCGTCCGCTCCGCCTCGCAGAGCGTGCTCGTCGTGAGCCGGATCGACCGCGAGGCTCGGCGCGAGTACGTGGCGGCGTTCAACGCCGGCTCGGAGCCTGCGCGGGTGCGCGTGCGGACGGCGACGCCCTCGTCTGCCTGGGAACCGCTGCTCGGCGCCGCGGAGGCCGCCGCGAGCGAAGCGGGAGGCGGGTTGACGCTGCGGCTCCCTCCGCTTTCGGCGGTCCTCTACCGGGCTGCGTCCGCCCTCCCCCGCCGGAGCGCCGCCCCCGTGACGCTCCGGGCCGGGGCGGACGAGCTGAGCACCCTCGTCCGCGTCGCGGCGACCGTGCCGACGCTCGATCCCGTGGCGGTCACGTTCGCCGTACGCCGGGCCGGGGCGGGCGGCTGGCGCCGGCTCGCGAGCGACGACGACCCTCCTTTCCGCGCGTTCCTCGATCCTCGCCGGTACCGGCCCGGTGAGGTCGTGCACGTCGTCGCGGTCGTGCGCTCGAGCGACGGCTCCATCTCCACGTCCCCGGTCCTCCCGGTGCAGGTGCGTCGGTGAGCCTGCTCAAGCCGCAGCTCGCGGAGGCCCGCGACGCGACCGGGCGCCGCTTCGCCTTCCGCCCGGCGGCGATCCTCGGCAACGGCTCGCTGCTCGTCACCGTCAGCGCCAGGGGGGAGCTCGAGCGGCTCTTCTGGCCCAGCGTCGATCACGGCCAGCACCTGGGAGAGCTTCGGCTCGGGCTCGGGCTCGAAGGGCAGGTGCGCTGGCTCGACGAGGAGCCGTTCGCGTGGGAGCAGTCGTACGCCGAC
>Ga0209172_10007678_pt1 | contig 10986 bp, 1 predicted proteins | sample LarsenN4metaG_FD_184113 | JGI IMG/M metagenome (GOLD analysis project Ga0209172, IMG submission 184113) | Hot spring sediment bacterial and archeal communities from British Columbia, Canada, to study Microbial Dark Matter (Phase II) - Larsen... ... | reverse complement strand
GTCTCGGCGGCCAGTTCGGCCAACTTCTCATCAGGTATCAGCCCCAAAAGTTCCTCCGCTTTGATTTTGACGGCCATAACCCAGTTTTTGGCCTCCAATTTCGTGCATTTTCTCTTTCCGTACAGTTCTGGTGTTGTCACCAAGCGTGGCAAAAGACTGAAATTATTGAAATTGTCTCATCCTACCGTCACAGTCACCGTCTTTTTTACCGTAAATCCGCTTCCATTTCCGACCGTCAGTTCCAGGGTATAAGACCCTGCGGCACTGAACGTGACCGTCGTTTGCTGCGCGTTATTCGGGTCGGGCACGAAAGTCGCTTGGCCTGCTCCGGTCAGTTTTTTCCAGGAAAAAGTCAGCACGTCTTGCTGCGGATTGCCGAGGCCGTCGCTTTGCACCTGCACCGAAAGCAGGCGTTTTTTAGTATGCGGCGGGTCGGTTTCAAACACAAACGTTTCTACGGCAGGCGGTTGGTTGACAACCACTTGCACTGTTGAAAGGCCGACATCGGAGCCGTTGTCGGCGCGCAGTTGAAGGATGTAAACGCCTTTCTGATTGGGTAAAGTGACGCCGGTTTCCAAAACGTTGGCGTTGGCGAAAACGGGATTTCCCGGGCCGGATTTTTTCTCCCATTTTGTAGCCACGACGCTCTGCGGCGTTTCGTCGCCCAGACCTTTGTCCACGATTTCACCTTTAAGTTGCAGGGTAATGTTGTTGCCAGTAACAGTCACATTTTGCGGCGGCCCGGCTTTCACGATGGGCGGCGTATTGACGATGACCGTGACTTGGTCATTGGCGACGACAGCGCCGTCATTTGCTTCCAAACGGAGGGTGTATTTGCCTTTCTGGACAAATTTCGCTTCTGTGTAATCGGCGTTGTCGGGCGAAAAAGTCACATTGGCAGGGCCTCCGACTTTTGTCCATTTGAGCGCGAGAACGCCCGGCGGGTCGGGCAAGCCGTCGTCGCTGACGGTGGCATCGAGCCGGGTCGTGACAAACAGGGAGGAAGACAATTTCAGCAAAAGCGGCGCGGGGTCGGGACCGGCATCCACGACGGGCGCGCGGTTGGCGGTGACGGTCATCTCGCTGCTCGCGGTGAGTTCCGGATTGTCGGGATTCGTAGCTGTCAGTCGCAAAACATACACGCCGCCGACGGTGAATTTTGCCGTCGTTTGTAGTTTAGTCAAGTCGCCAAATTCGGCTGTACCGCCTTTCGGCCCGCTCAGTTGTTCCCATTTGAAATTGAGTTTGTCGGCGGGATTTCCCAAACCTGTGTCGGTCGCTTGTCCATTGAGGTTCAGTTGAACAAACGGATTTGTCCCTGTTGTCGGCAAAGTTCCGATTTGGTTCGGCCCGGCATTGACAGCGGATTTTTGATTGACCGTGACAGCAAATTCCGAAACGGTCGTCAGTCGTCCGTTGCTGACTTCCAATTTCAACTGGTATAGCCCGCGCGCGCTGAACGTCGCTTTGGCTTGCAACTTGTCCGAATCGCTGATTTGCAAAGTGTCAGGCCCGGAAACGCGGCTCCATTTGTAAGTGACGTTGGCAGGATTCATGTCATCGCCCCAGCCATCGTCGGGTATTTCAGCGATTAGGTCGGTGGTCACAGTCGAGCCTGTGAGTGCGACTTTATGCTTAGCAACTTTGAGCGCCACTGTCGGCGGGCGATGCACGATGACGGTGGTTTCGCTGCTCGTCATGAGTTGGCCGTCGTCGGCTGTGAGGCGGAGGGTGTAGCGGCCTTTTTGACTGAATTCAGCTGTCGTCGCGGGTTGGTTTTTATTTTGAAAAACAACGCCGTCGGGAGCACCAGGGCCACCCACTTGCGCCCACTGGATATTGAGCGTTTCCTGCGGTCGGTCGTTGGCGACACGGCCTTGCAGAGCGACAGCAATTTTCGATTGGACGATATTTTGCCAGTCAATGATTTGATTTTCACCGGAATAGGCGATAGGTGGCAAGTTGGCGTCAGCGCCGAATTGGAAATTTTGCAATACTTCCTGCTCGCTCAAGGCGCGGCTGTAAATGGCAACCAGGTAGTATTCGCCGAGCCAGGCGCGTTCGATGCCGTCGCTGACTCCGATGATTTCGTCGCCCAGCGCGAGGCGAAAACTGCCGTCCCAGTTGGAGAAATTTCCGTTGACCGCGCGGCTGGCGATTTCCGCGCCGTCGAGGTACATTTTCACTTTGCCGTCGCTGCTGCGGGTGCAAACGAGGTGCGTGAGCGCGTTCGCCGTTTGCCCTGCGGCCAACGCTTTGTTGCTCGCGTTGTTGTCGGTCGTGGTGCTGCGCAGGCCGAGATGGAAGTTGGCGCCGCTTTGTCCGAGCGTGAAATTCCTGGTCGTCGCACCGCCGGAGAGGGTGAGAATTCTGGCTAAACCGTTGACATTCAGAGCAGCCGGTTTGAACCAGGCCTCGATGCTGATTTCGTTGGAAGTTTTTATTGAGTCAATAAGTCGCGTCGCGGATGCCTCAGTTGCGAGCAAAACGGGCTTTTTTAATTTCAAACCGCCGCTTGTCCATTGAAGGGCAGAAGCGTCGGCGGCGACTAAATCGAGTGGAACGCCTGCGGCGGAAACATCGCGGATGGTCGTGCCGCTGTTTTCCTCGAAGGTGTACAGCGCCTCCAACTGGCGGGTGCTGCGGGCGGCGACGGCGATAAGCACTTCGTCGCTCACAGTGAAAGTGCCGTTGCTGACGCTGAGTTTCAGCAGGTAATGACCGCGCGTGCTGAAGGTCGCTTTGGTGTCGAGTTCGGTATTGTCGCCAAAGGCGACGGCACCCAAAATGCTTGATTTCGACCAGTTTATGCTCATTCGGCTCAAGCCTTCGTCGCCGTTGCCGAGGCCGTTGTCGTGGATAATTCCGGCGAGCAAGGCTTCGAGATTGCTGGCGGGGACGCCAACAACGGCAGTGAGAATCTCCTGGTCGGCTCCGGCGGAAATGACGGGCGGCACGTCCACGATGACGACGACTTCGTCGCTGGCTTCGAGCAGGCCGTCGTTGGCGCTGCACCGCAGGGTGTAACGGCCTCGTTTTGTGAACGTTGCCTTCGTTTTCGCTTCGTGCGGTTTTTCAAAAACAACATCGCCTTCGCCCGCGATTTTTTGCCAGGTGACAAAAATCGCTTCGGCTTTTTCCAAACGGTCGTCAATCACGACGGCTTCCAAATCGGCGGCGACAGAAGCGCCGTCGAGACCGATAATTTGGTCGAGACCGGCATTGACGATGGGCGGCTGATTGGGCGCGAGTTCGGAAAGGGTCGTTTCGCCGAATTGCTCGCCATCGGGCATTTGGCCGTCCACGATGCCAAAATATTGGCTCATGTACTGGATGACCTCTGCGGTATGCGGCTGTAATTCGGGCAAATTGCGCTCGATGGTCTGGCGCACGGCTTCGGTAAATTCGGCGAAACTGCCGAGTTTGCCGCTGACGTAGGGTTCTAACTGCTTGATTAACTCGTAGTTACTTTCAATGTCGAGGGTTTGCAGGGCTTTTTCCAAAGAGGGCGGCGCAGCCTCGTCGAGCGGCGGCAACACGCGGCTGACGTAGGTGACGCGGTGCATGATGCGCCAGCAAGCGGGTTTTTTGCCTTCCTGACGGGCTTCGCGGAGGGCTTGGGCTGCCGGATTGTCGCTTTGTTCAATCCAAACCGGGTCAACGATTTTGTTGAAAAACAGGTCGAAATGGTCGGAATTTTCTTCCAAAAAGAAGGACATGAAGCGGTAAGCATCCACCTTGTAAGGGTGTTTGACAGGCTTGGGTCGCTTCGGGTCGGTTTTGTCGAGCAACACGATTTTGTCCTCATCGCGCATATAAATGTCGCGCTCGACTTTGCCCAAACTAACGCCGAGTTGGAAGGACGTTTTAGACTCTTTGCTCTTGGTAATGTTGAGTTTATGCTGGCCAACGAAGAGGGCGCTGAGTTCGAACGACGCGGCGGCTTTGGCGATAGCGAAGTTGATGCCGAGGTCAATGCCGCCTTTGCCCGTGAATTCGTAAGAGCCACCGGAAGTTTCGCTTTGCATTTCCATCGTCTGCTGGGTTTCAGCAAAAAGGCCGCCGTCCGCCGTCCAGACGTAGGTGTTCACCAGATTGCGGCGCAGTTTCTTTTTCAACTCTTCTTGTTCGGTCAGTTCGAGGGCGCTTTCAGAAGGGAAATAGGCTTTGCGACCTTTGTCGGCGGCGTTGAACTGGCTGTAATAGGTCTCCAATTCTTTCTCTGCTTTCTGAATTTTGTTTTTCAAAGCGTAGGCTTCGACGGGTTTGAAATAACTCACATCGTTGCTGTAAGTCAATGCGCTGGGAAAATCTACGTCGGCCACCGGGCCGATTTTTCCGTCCAAAACGCCTTGCTTTACATACTGCGGGTTGATGGGAAAATGCAGGATGTTCCAGTCCTTCGGAATGTCGGGATTGGGGCGCATCGTGAAGGAAATCAAGGCGTTGTTGTGTTTCAAACGCAGGGCAAACACGTCGGCGGTTTCGGATTGCACGAGCGCCAAACCCGTGTTTTCAGGCACAAAACGCCGCCAACCGAAGGGTTCGTTAGCCGACTCTTCCGGCGAAGTGTAGCGCCCGCGCAGTTCGAGGCTGGTGGTTTTTCCGGTCGTACGGGTGGTGCCGACGCTGGCTTCGGACTGCCAACTCCACATGGCTTCAAATTGCGCCTTGAGGCCGATGAGCACATTAGCCTCTTCCATCGAAGTAATGGCAATGACACCGAGACCGCCGCCCGCACTGGACACGGATTTGATGCCGAACTTGAGCGCGGCTTCCACTTCGAGGCCGAAACCCTGCTCCTTCGAGGCCGAATAAGTGTAGGTCGTTTCGTCGGATTGGGCAAATTCGACTGTGCTGGCCTCGTTGTAGTCGTCAAGGTCGCCAATCATTTCCACGCTGGGCTGAGTCAGGTTTTCGCTCGGCACAGGCGGCGCGCCTTCGATGAAGCCGATGAGTTGCGGGGCAAACTGCACTTGCCCAATCCACTCCACCGCGAGGTCGCCGACTTTGTAGCCGGTGAGTAATTTCAAATGGTCGTTTTGGATAAATCCGTAGCAGCGTTTGAACACGCCAATCAGATTGCCGCGGCTGTCGGACTGCATATCGCCATACTCGTGTACGGCTGGTGTGCTTTGGATAAAACCGCTGAACGGCGTGCGCACTCCGGCCAATGCGCTACGCACCATCGGCGCGTCGTCGCCAACCGGGGCGGTGGAAAGGTCGTACTCGACAGTGCCTTGCACCTGGAGGTGATTACCGCGCAAGGCGTTGTCGGTCAGTTTGTTGTCCTGTTCGGCATCGAAGGTGTAGTAGGCGATGAGGTCGTCGAATTCGCCGTTGAGGCGTCGGAAAAGGTTGTCCTCGATTTGCTCGCGGGTGCGCGGTGTTTTCCAAATTCTGACTTCTTCGAGTTCGCCGTTGAACAATTCCTGCGTGGTAGAATTGGCGAGCGCGCCAAGCGCGAATTGGTTTTGGGCTGTTGCAAAACCCGCGCTGTCGAGGTTTTCGGTCTCCAAAGTGCCGCCGTCGTTGCGGTACAAAGTCAGTCCCGAACGCTGCGGGTCGTCGTCTTTCACCCACTCGATATTGCCGTTCAAAGCGGCGTGGTTTTGCCCGTTGGAGTCGTTGGCACGGGCGCCTTCTCGCTCCTCGAAGCGCCACCACGATACGAGACCTTCTTCGCCACCGCCGATTTCCTGGCCGATGTCGGCATTTGCTCGCCCTGTGTTCCAAACCCGAATTTCACTGATGACACCGTTGAAAAAATTATTCGCGTCGCGGCCAATAAAAGTGTTCCCGTTGCTACGGCCGATTTCCGGCGCGCTGTCGCTACCTGCCCGCACGACGCTCGCGTTAGGCGATGTTTTTTTGATTTCCTCGACGGCCAGCCGCGTGTTTTCATCGGCGGCATAAACAAATGATTCTGTTGCGTTTCCGACATGCAGACGGATGTCGAACCAAGTCAGGGTTTTTATTTCGCTGTCAGAAATTTTGTAGGTCCGCGTTTCGCGTTTGCGCGTGGCGGCCACGCGGGTTGACTGGTTCGGCAGGGCGGCGGCGTTGGAAGTGAAAGTTTTTGTCGCGCCGTTTTTTTCCTGAAAACTAAAAACCAACTGTCCTGCGCCGTTGAGGGCGAGCGAATAGGGAATTTTTTGCTTGCTGTCGCCGCCTGTGTCACGGGTGATGATGCCGCGCCCCCGCATAAACTGGCCGGGCCGCAAGAAGGCTTCGATCGTCAAATCGGTGTTGATATTCAGCGATTCATCTTTGCCGCAATCGAGGTGAGCGTTCGTGCCGTCGAATTTGAGGCCGTAATTCTGCTGGAAAACGGCTGCAAAATGCGTCCAGTTTCCGGCGGGCATCACGTCTTTGCTTTGTACAAATTTCCCATTTACGCCAGCAAAAACAGCGTAGGCGGGAAGCGGCGACACGGCTTGGGCGGGATTTCCGTGCAACACACCGTCGTTGGTATTGCGGGAATAATCCCTCGCCTGGCCGTTTTCAAAATGCCAGTAACCCACGAGGTCCGTTTCGTTGCCGACGAGGCGGCGATTCATATCGGCCAAAATATCGGCCTGCGTGCGGGCGCGTTTCCACACGCGCACGTCGTCCATTTTGCCGGGGAAAAAATTATCCACCTTGCCAATCAGACGAATCGGCTCGTTTTTCGGGATTTTACCTTCAAAACTCTTCGTTTCGAGCGCCAAAACACCGTTGACAAAAATCCGGTACCAAACGCCGTCGAACGTTGCGGCGACGTGGTTCCACTCTTCGGTCGTCAGCACTGCGTTTGTGATGACCGAATGCCAATTTGTTCCGTCGCCGAAGCCGCCGTGAATTTTGTTTTTCTCGACAATCCAAAGCGATGGAGCGCGAGTGGCGCCATCGCTCAGAATTTCTCCGCCGCCGAGAAAGCCGTGAAATTCGTCGTCCGCCGCCTCTGGGTAAATCCATGCCTCCAAAGTGAAGGGCGTACCGACCGTAACTCCCTGCCCCAATTCAATAAAATCGTCTGTGCCGTCGAACGCCAGCGCCGAATTCAACTCTTTTTTTTGTAAACCCAAGGTGTAGGAGGAGTTGGCGGATTTATGCTGAATGATGCGCGATTTTTCCTCTACCCGTGATGGGCGCAGCCACGCTTCGAGTGTCAAATCGGCCTCTACGTCAAACTGTTTCAACTTGCTGTTGCTCTCCAGGCGGGCGAGCGTGTCCGTGCCGTTGAACAACAACGTGCTGCCCGGCGCGGCGGCAGTCCATTTGCTCGTCAGCGTCGCGCCGCTCGTGACGCGTTGGTTGGCGACGCCATTTAAGTTTAGCAAACCTGGGAGGTTTACTAAACTTACGGCTCGCAACAACAGCGACCCGCCGAACAAATCGCCCGGCACCCGTGTCGTGCTGGCATTGGCCGCGTAGTCGTATTCCATGAAATAAAGGGGCAATTTTTCCGAAACAGAAACCGGAATGCCCGCAATAGGAATTTCAAGCGCGTCTTTCGCAACTGCTTCTTTTACAATTAATCGCGTGACGCCAAGCATCAGCGACGAGCCTTTTTCCAAAGCGCGGCGAAGACCGGGCGCGTCGAGTTTGAGTAAGCCATTTTCCAAAAAACCTGAGCCCACCAACTCGCGGTAGCCGACCAATTTGCCATTTTCAAAATGACCCGCCTGGCCGTTCAAAACGCGGGCGAAGCGCTCCGGGTCGCGTGGTACTTTTGTCCAGATTTCCTCGATTTCGAGGCCGCTAATTTTCACAGTACAGGCATCGTCACGCTCACTATCGCTGACTTCCACAACGATTTTATCCATGCCCAAATCGGCGGAACGCGCCACGCAGACGACGGCCTGATTGCCGGTTCTGTCCACCAGCGGGTACTTGGCTTTTTCGGTCAACGTCGTGTAGTAAGCTGCAAAAAACTGGTCGTCGGCGCCCCGGAAATAAAGCGCGAGCGAGCCGGTGGCGCTGTCGAACAGCAAAGGAGCGCTGTCTGTCCACGCAAAGCCGAGCAGGCCGCCCGAAATCGAAAGCCCCGATGCGTCAAGATGGACGGCGGGCATTTCGACTTCCGAGCCGTTGCGGAGCGTAGATTCGAGGGCAGCGAGGGCGGCTTGGGCATCGGTGAGTAAAACTTGCTGCGCTGCCAAGTCACTTTGGGCCTGAAGGAGTCGTTGTTCCGCTTTGGCGATTTTCCCCGAAAAAGCGGGATTTTCCGCGACAACTATTCCCGAAATGATTTGGCTCCACTTTTGGCCCGGCTGACCTTCCATCTCTACTTCGGCGAGGTTCACGTTTGTTTCTGTAAAAATTTTGGACAAGCCAACATTGATGTTGTGTTCAAAAACGGTGACTTGCAACTGTTCGGGAATTTCGAGCGCGTGAACGCGGTCGTTCACGCCGAGTTGGTTCAAAGTCTCGAAGGTAATTTGGCCAATGGGTTGAATGAGCAGCACGGGCGTTCCGTCGGTTTCTGTGGCTGATATTTTCGCCGTCGCCGCTCCCGATTGCGCCACTAAATCGTCGTATTCGCTTTTTCGCGCCGCCCGTTTTTTTTCTGCCTTTTTTACTGTTTCGGTTAAAACACGCACTTGCTCTTCAGCGGCTTTTACCGCGTCAAGTTGTTCATTTACAGAAGATTTTGTCGGGTCGGGATTGACGAGATTCAAGGCCAAACGGTCGGGAGCATGGGCGATTTTGCCGGAAGCCGACACGCCGAAATCGAGTGAAGCGATGTAGTTTTTGTCGCCCGCTGCCATGCCTTTTGTGGCGAAAGCGAGCATGACGCGGGCGGTTTGTTTCAGGGGTTTTTCCTGACCGTCGTAGCCGCTCGGCACCTTGGATTGTTGGAAATAAAGCAGTGCCGTGAGGCCGGAAACGACCTCGCGCGGCTCTAATTTTCCGTCTGATGTTCGGCTGACAATTTGAAACGTGTTGCGGTTCACGCCTGCGTTTTCGCCGATGGGCGCGTCGGAAGTGACCCAAGTGCCGCCTTTCAATTCGCCGTCCGCGCCATTGTTGGTTTGGTCAAAAACCGCGTCGCCCGCCGATTCGTCGAAACGCCAATAACCGGCGAGACCGGGTTCGAGGCCTGTCAGTCTTTGGTTCAAATCGGCCTGCAACTCGCGGCTCGATCGGGCGCGATTCCACAGGCGGATTTCATCCAAAGTTCCTTTAAATGAGTTTTGGGCTGCGCCCAAAAAGAGGACAGGTTTGGCGGGCGGTTTTTCGTCGTTTGTTGCCAAATCAATTTTGTCGCGCAGGTGGCCGCCGATGTAAAAACGGAACGCCGAGCCGTCGAAAGTGACGGCGACGTGGTTCCAAATGTTGGGCGTGAGGATGCTTTTGGAAGTGAATTTGTCGCCTTGCCCGCTGCCGAAATCCACGCGAATCCGCGTTTGCGCCGCGACCAAAATGGCAGGGCCACCGGCGTTCGCTCCACTTTTCGCGCCTGATATAAGCACCTGTGATTGTGTGCTTTGCGTTTGTTCCGGCAAAATCCAGCCCTCGAATGTAAACGCCTCGCCGAGCGTCACGCCTTTGCTGAGAGCGATATGGTCGCCGGCATTTTCCAACTTCAAAGCCGATTCTGCGTGGCCTTCTTTTGTCGGGGCAAAAACCTGCGAGCCGCGTGTGTTGAAGAGTCCGTCCGCCGAACGCTCCACGTTGAAAGCGTCAATTCGGCCAGTCGTGCGGTTTTGGGTAAAAATTTGCCAGCGCTCTACTTCCGCGACGGCTGTTGGCAACAGCAACACCGAAAAATGCCCGCCTGAGAGGTTGCCGACAAATTTCAATTCCTGTGTCGGCTCGAAGAAATCGTTGCCGTCCAAATCCTTTGCGCCGAGGCTGTCTTTGCGGCTGGCGGGGCGGGTTTTGCTGCGGCTGCGCTGGAAACGAACTTCCAATCTGGGTTCGAGTTTTGTGCCGACCAGCACGAAACGGTCGAGCAACAAAGTCGCGTCCACGAGCGGTACGGGCTTGCCGTTTTTATCCAGAACAGGTTGATTGTCTTTGTCTTGTTTAAAAATTTGGTCGGCGTGGCTCGCGTCTATCGCCTGCCGGAACAGGTAAATGTAGCGCCCGTCGCTCAACACTTGGAATGGCGCGTCCGCCGTGAGTCGGGCGGTGGTGGAGCGGAAAAAATCCTTGTCGCGGTCAGCGAGACGGATGCCGGGTTTGACGGGCGTTTGGCTGCCGTTTTGATAGGTTGGCAGCAAAGTTTGGTCGGCGATGCCGAAGCCGATTTCGGCAATTTCGTTGGGAAAAATGAGTTCGGTGGGGCCGCCGGGCCATAGGCTCACGTCGAGTGGCGAGTTGGCGTTGGCGGGATTTTGGTCGAGCACAGCATAAAAAACGCGCCGTTGGTCGTCCATCGTGAAAGCGATGAGGCTGCCTTTGTGCCGGAGGAGCGCGGTGTGGCGATAGTTTTTGTCGGCGTAGGTTTTCGTGAGGTTGGCCAAGATTGTGTCATTCAGCATCAGAAAGTATCGGATTTGGTAAAAGGATGTGCTACGGCGGCTGTTCGGGGTGGAACAGGCTCAGAGGGTGTTTAGCAGCAGGAATTAACTACGGAGGGGAAGGTAGGAAAAGGGGCAGCAGGCAGGGATTTATTTGCAAACGTAAACCCTAACGAGGATTTTTCAAAATTATTCGCTTGCAACAAAGCGGCAAAAATCTTCCGCGAGCAAAAATGTTTTTCCTTGAAAATGCCGCTTCGGATGGAGGTGTTTTTTCATCAAAACCTCCACTTCGCCGTCTTTTTCCAGAAAAGTCATCAGCGTCCGAATCACTTTGAAGTAGCGCGGCAGGTCGTTTTGCTGTGGAATATCGCGTGCGCCGAACTGCGTCATCGCCTGCTGAAAAACCGGAAAATCGTAAGGCGCGTAGGATTCCGGGTAGCGAAAAGCGAGGTAGAGCGCAATCATCCGGTAGTCGCCGTGGTAATGGTTGTTCTCAGGCGAAAGCGGGTGCGCCTGCCTGTAATCCTTTAAC
>Ga0209172_10007677_pt1 | contig 10989 bp, 7 predicted proteins | sample LarsenN4metaG_FD_184113 | JGI IMG/M metagenome (GOLD analysis project Ga0209172, IMG submission 184113) | Hot spring sediment bacterial and archeal communities from British Columbia, Canada, to study Microbial Dark Matter (Phase II) - Larsen... ... | reverse complement strand
TTTGTAAAAAGCTTGAAGCGAAACTTCTTCAGATGGGGGCAAGAATTTTCCTCAACACCACGCCCGCACGGTTGGAGTTGAGCCCTGGAGCTATCCAAGGGCTCCTTTTAACAGATGGAACCCGGCTGCAACCCGATTACCTGATCTGGAGCGGAAATCTGCTGAATCTAGCGCAACTTCTCGGGCAGCCCGCCCCGGAGATTAAATACTTATCTACCATCTGTTACAACCTTGAAGTGAAAGGGGACCCCCTACAACGCGCCCAATGGATCTACTACGGCGCTTCAGACTTACTTATGAGCCGGGTCTCGATTACCAAGGAGATGGCCCCCTATATGTCGCCGGAAGGAATGACGGGATTGTGCGTCGAAGTGACCTGCCTTGAAGGGGATGACGTCTGGAGAAATCCGGAAAAGCTGGTTGAGCAGATCAAAAAAGATCTCCAGCAGGTCCGGTTAGTCTCGGACCCCAGCGCCATCCTGGCCATACATATAGAGCGGGTCCGGGATAGCTACCCCATTTACGATCTACAATATCGAAAGAACTTCTCTAAAGCCTCCAAAATTGCCAAGCCCTTCAAGAACTTAAAACTCCTGGGAAGAACGGGCGCCTTCTGGTACAATAACTCGGATCACTCCATGAAGATGTCGATGGATATGGCCGAACACCTCCTCCATGGGCATACCATGGCCGAGAAAGATGAGTACTTTAAAACCTGATACGTAACCCGTAAGGCGTCTCGTAGAAGAGAGTCTCAGGGTCAAAGACAGCCCTTTCCTCCCACCCCTGACGGGCGTACGCGCCAGGATAAGGATGAAGTCCCCTATTTCCTCGTTCCCAGGCTCTGCCTGGGAATGCTTATCTAGAGCTCTGCCTCGATGTCCAAGGAGATCTGCGGCGTCTAAAGATGCCTCAGTCAGATCGGGAATGCTTATCTAAAGGCTCTGCCTCGATGTCCAAGGAGGGGAGGCAGAGCCTCCCGGCAGGCATTCCCAAGCAGAGCCTGGGAACGAGGGAGTCCGGGCAGTTCTGTTTTTAACCTGGTGCGGATGCCCTCGCTCCCCTTTCGTAAAGGGAGGGCAGGGGGGATTTCTCTTATCCTGGCGCTTATGCCCTTGACGGGGTGGGCAGGACGCATTACGGACTATTCTTGCGGTTTTATAAAACGCGCTGCCGCATATCCAGTTCGCCCATCGGGTAATTTGAGTTTATACCACTCGTCCGAAGATTCTAAGATCTCGACCTCGTCCCCCTTTTTGAGTTTAGTAATCACTTTAAACGTCTCCCCTTCGCCCTCTCGCACATTTAAACTTCCTGTTTTGATATTTACAACCCCTTTGAGGGGCTTTTTCTCTTTCTTAGAAGGAGAGACTTTTTCCGAGACATTTGCTACCACTTTGTTCTCTTTTTCAGGGGGCTGGTTCTGTTCCGACAGCTCTGAAGGACTCGACGGGGATTTCTTCTCTTTCCCAGGGGCGGAGGAGGTTTTTTCTTGAACGGCGCGAGATTCCACAGTTTCCTGGGTAGAAGGCGTCCCTTTTTCCTGGACGGTATCGGGTTCCTCGGCTTCTTCAGCGGTAGGATTTTCTGACTGGGTATTAAGGGCCGCAACTTTATCCAGATCGACGTCTACGTCGCCGTGCTTCGTTTTTATTCGAATAGTTTTTGTTAAAAAATCCCCCGTAAACACGTTACCGTCCTTCATTTTAACCCTGTTATTGGCTATCGCCACAAGGTCTTTCATATCCAGGGCCAGGTCTCCGTAAGAGGACCGTCTTTAACTTATCCAGAAAAATATCTCCGACGATCCTACTCCCATCCAGGAGCTTGACTTGAGCGGCACGAATTGTCGGCTCCCGGGGCGTTCCCTGATTTGAATTAGCCGATGGGACAGGGGTCGCGGAGAGGGCTGCTTCCTGATCCGAAACTGAAGAACGAACGCCAGGTTCCTGGGTTACTTCCTTGGTAGAGCTGATAGACGGGGCGGAAGGCAAGTCCGCCTTTTTCTCTGGAACGGGTTGAGGAACCTCCTTTTTCTCCGAAGTCGGCTGAGGGATCTCCTTCGTCTGTGAAACGAGGGACGGCCTTTTACTGCTCGTAAAGAAATCCAGACCTACCAGGATGAGCACCGTTATCAACAGGAACCCAGCGGCTACGGTAAGAAGCTTTTTCATGTGTTATCCTCCGTTGATTACGATAAACTTTAAAGATTCTCGTATCGGGCTCAACATACTATCACTATCTAATATTAGAGATAGATTGTCAAGGGTAGGTTTCTTAATACTTTTTAAAACAACGCCTAACCTTTTCGTCCGCACCTCGTCCCCAAGCTTTAGCCTGGGGACGAGAAAAAAGGCGTGGCAGAGCCTCGTCATAGACATTCCCAGGCAGAGCCTAGGAACGAGAAAAAAGGCGTGGCAGAGCCTCGTCATAGACATTCCCAGGCAGAGCCTGGGAACGAGAAGAAAGGCGTGGCAGGGCCTGGGGACGAGGAAACGGAACTGCGGATCAAAAGGTGATATTAGGGTTAGAATTTTTAGAGCTTGCTGCCAAACGCGTAGAGAGGCCCCGAGGAAGGATCTCCCTAGACCCAAAAGAAAAGCCACCCTTTAAAGGTGGCGCATAAAATAAAACTCATGGGCCGTGAAGGATTTGAACCTTCGACCTACGGATTATGAGTCCGCTGCTCTGCCAGACTGAGCTAACGGCCCTTTCAGGTATATTTATTATCTATAGCTCTTATCTAAAAAGGTTCTTAATTTTCGACTTCGGGTGGGGTGGCGCAATTTTCTTAACGCCTTGGCCTCGATCTGGCGAATGCGCTCCCGGGTGACGTTGAAATCCTGACCTACTTCCTCCAGCGTATGCTCTCCGCTCTCCCCGATCCCAAACCTCATACGGAGGACTTTTTCCTCGCGATAGGTCAGGGTGCTTAATACTTGCCGGGTCTGCTCCTTAAGATCCATGCTGACCACGGCCTCCGAAGGGGCCACAACGCCTTTATCTTCAATAAGGTCTCCCAGGTGGCTATCTTCCTCTTTACCGATGGGAGTTTCCAGAGAAATAGGCTCCTGGGCGATTTTCATAACCTTACGAACTTTCTCCACCGGAAGCCCGATCTTCTCTGCAATTTCCGCAGAGGTCGGTTTACGACCCAGTTCCTGAACCAGATACCGAGAGGTCTTGATAAGCTTATTGATCGTTTCGATCATATGGACAGGAATGCGAATCGTCCGCGCCTGATCTGCAATCGACCGGGTTATAGCCTGACGAATCCACCAGGTTGCATACGTACTGAACTTGTAACCGCGACGGTACTCGAACTTATCCACCGCTTTCATCAAACCGATGTTCCCTTCCTGGATCAGGTCCAGAAATTGTAATCCCCGGTTTGTATACTTCTTGGCAATGCTGACCACCAGGCGTAAGTTTGCTTTGATAAGCTCGCTCTTCGCGTTTTCAGCTTTAGCTTCTCCGGCTCGGATCTTCTGGAGGACCCGTTTCAGTTTACTTGCAGACATGCACACCTCCAACTCGACCCTCCGAATTTTCCTCCTTCCGTTTCGGATGATGCGCTCCAGCTCCTCCACCATTTCTATCGAGAGGCTCGTCTGTCTTTCCAACTCCTTGCGTTCTGCCTCATTGCATCTTCGCAACTTGCGGGCATATTTTTTCAACTCGCTGGGAGTCATCTTTGTCTGCTCTTCACAGGCCCTGATTTCTGCTTCACCCTTATTGATCCGTTCGACCAGGACCTTGATCTTGTGGACGATGCGCTGGATTTGCATGGGATGCAAATTCATCTGTTGCATAATCTCAGCACTCTGAGCCAATTGTTCCTTCATGGCTACATCTAATTCTTTCTTTTTAACCGGATCTAACCCCTCTGAGGCCATTAAACTTTCGATCCGAACCATCTCCCTTTCGTGTTTCTTCAGTTGGTTCGCCAGTTCCACAAAATTCTCCGCCAGTTGATCGATGCGATTCTCTTGAAGTTCATCCCCCTCGCTAATCTGGATAATCTCTCGTATCTTAACGCGATTGGTCAGGTAGCGTTTGTACAAATTTAACACTTCTCTAGCCGCGATCCGGGTTTCCGTAACCACTTTAAGGACCTCTCTTCGACCACTTTCAATTCTTTTAGCGATTTCGACCTCGCCCTCGCGGGTTAATAAAGGTACGGTTCCCATCTCCCTAAGATACATCCTTACCGGATCATCGGTCTTACCCACGTTCTCCGAAGTTACAATCTTACCGACCACCTTGGTCTTCTTAACAACCCGCTCTCCGGGTTTCAGCCCGCGGGGTTGTCGATCATCGATGATATCGATGTCAAATTTCTCTAACAGAATCAGAAGATCATCTATCTGTTCTGACGAAACGATTTCGGCTGGGAGTATATCATTAATTTCTTCGTACGTTAAAAAACCTTTTTCCTTGCCAAGATTTATTAACTGCCGCTTGATTTCGTCAAGGGTTAGATCTTTAGACATAGAAAGTTTTCCTCCTGATTACGAGGGGTTAGGGTTTTTTGGGGAACAGTTTGGGTATAATATAAACGCTAAATCTTTAATTTGCAAGGCATAGCCTTAGTCTTTCGAAAATATTTCCCTGGATTCTGAAACGATCTCGCTTTTCTTTTTCAATAAGGAGTTAATTTCCTGAGAGACTTTTTGCTGGGTCGCCTCCTGAACCTGCCGAGTTAGCGCCCTCTTTATGCTTTGAATCCTGGATTCCTTCAGGCGCTTCAGACAATCGGAAACCATCATCTCCACGTTGGTAAAAAAACTGCCCGGCTTCATGAAAAGTCTGGACAGGTAATTTCGGTCTTCCTCCTGATCGAACAGATCCAGGACCCTGGATTGAAGGGACGGCTGGTAATCTTCCAGCAGGAGCACCTCGGAAACGACTTTCTTTAAAACAGGGTCCGTCAGGTAGGTAGGATCCAACTGATCTTTAAAGGTCGCCACAAGCCCGGGTTCCCAAAGCAGAGTCGCGACCAGCCACTCTTCCCGGGAGGGGGCTCTTCGTTTTTTAGGGGCAATCTTAGGGATTTCAGAACGGGAAAAGGAGATCTTTTTCAGCTCCTCCAGTAAGGCTTGATCTGAGATCTGGATCTTATTGGCGGCCAGCTTGAGATACTCGGTACGTTCGACTTCGTGGGGAATTTTACTTAAGACCGGGAGGACCTCGTTGACGCAGGCAATTTGATTGTCCAGGATCGTGACGTCCCATTTAGCCACAATCTGATCGATCACGAAATCCACCAAAGGTTTGGCGCTTTTCAAATATTCCTTAAAGCGGCTCGCCCCCCACTCCCTAACCACCGCGTCTGGGTCTCGACCTTCAGGGAGAGACACCACGTAGGCCCGGAGATCCGAGCTTAGAAACAGGTCCAGGGTCCTCTGCGCGGCCCTGACGCCCGCCGCATCCGGGTCAAACACCAGATAGACTTTGGAGGCATAAGGGCGCAAGATTCTCAAATGCTCAGCCGTCAAAGCCGTTCCCAGGGTCGCGGCCAGATTTTTAATCCCCTGACTAAAGGGGCTTATAAAATCAAAATAGCCCTCCACCAGAAGGGCATAACCTTCCCGCCGGATCTCCTCTTTAGAAAGATGGAAGCCGAACAGGGTATTCCGTTTGCTGAACAGGAGGGTCTCAGGAGAGTTTAAATACTTAGGCTCCTCATCCCCCAAGGCACGACCCCCGAAGGCAATGACGTGACCTTTATCGTCGTGGATAGGAATCATCAGGCGGTGGCGGAACCGATCGTAGCAACCCTCTCCTTTCTCTCGTTTGACCACCAGCCCGCTGGCCAGCAAAACCTCCTCGGAATAACTGGAGAATTTACGGCGCAGCCGTTCCCACCCAGGGGGCGCATAACCCAGGAGGAAGCTTTTGACCACAGCTTCGCCCAACCCCCGTTTTTTTAAATATTCCCGGGCTGCCTGCCCCTCTGGGGAACCGACCAGGTAGTGATGGAAATGATAGGCGGCCTCTTTATGGAGGGCGTATAACTTTTCTTGAAGCTCTAACGTCCCGGCATCCGCGACCCTTCCGGCCCTGGGAGGTAAGCGTACCCCGGCTCTTTTTGCAAGGAGCTCCGCCGCCTCGGGAAAGGTATATTGCTTATGTTTCATGAGGAAGGAGAATACATTGCCTCCTACCCCGCAGCCGAAGCAGTGAAAAATGCCTTTCTGAGGATTAACCGTAAAAGAAGGGGTCTTCTCGGGGTGAAAGGGGCAAAGGCCTTTGTAATTCGCCCCTACCTTTTTGAGCGGTACGTGCTCCGAAATGACCTCCACAATAGAAGTCCGCTGACGGATTTCTTCAATCAGATTTTCTGGAATGTAAGAAGTGGTCAAAAAAAGATGATCCTCCCCACATGAACCCGGCTATTCCGCGTTTAAGGGCACTAAAGTTAAAAACCAATTTTAGACGCTTACAAACTGTTAAAATCTTTGCTAATCCGGGTCATCTGGGAATAATTTCAATCTCTCTGCGTCCATGAGTTCATCTAATAACTTCAGCAAATTTCTTCGGAATCGCCGGTCATCTTCAGGATGGCGTTTCTTAGGTCCTTTGGTCCTTATCCCGGCGCGTCTGGCAGCGCTCTGAAGGTATCTCCTCTCCAACAGGGCCGCCATCGTCGTCTCATTGTAAATATACCCCATAGGGGAGATGGCTCTGCCTTTTTTACTCAAAACGAGGGCGGCGAGGCCGTAATCGTGGGTCACGACCAGGTCCCCAGGTTCGACCCGATTAATCAGAGCCATATCCACAGCTTGCGGGAGGGCATCCACCATCACGACCTGAACGTCGTCCTGTCTCTGGAAATAATTATCCACGGAGACCATCAGGATAACTTCCAGGCGGCGTTGTTTGGCCAAATGGATGAGGACCTCTTTAACCGGACAGGCATCCGCATCGACCAAAATTTTCATGGGTTCCTACCTCAGCGTGACCAGGGTGATGCCCTCATAGTGTTCCGCCGTGCTAAAAGAAGACACATGGGGGTGGGTAGATAACATCTTTTCGATCGCCGCTTTCAGTTTACCCGTTCCGATGCCGTGGACGATGGAGACATGGGATAAACCGGCTACGACCGCTTCATCTAAGAACTTATCCAACTCTTCCAGGGCGTTTGCCACGGGTTTTCCGGCCAGAGTGATCTCCCCGCGAAGTATCTCCTCCTCTCCCTCAGGAGATTCCAGGATGACTGACGGTCGCATCTCTACCTCCGGCGGAGGGAGGGGTTTGTTCAGGGAAACCAATCGGGAGACGGGGATCTCCAGTTTAAGCGGCCCCACCTGCACTTCGGCGCTTTTTTTATCCCTGGCTATCTGGAGAATGGTACCCTTTTGATTGAGGGTTGGAATATAGACGGGCTGTCCTACGGTAAGCTCCAGAGGTCCCGACGCCGCCTCTAAAACCCGAGTCTGGGGCTGCTGAATTTGATTTTTCAGCCTGTGGGAATCCCGCTTCAAGGTTTCCACCAGCCGAGCCGCCTGAAGCTCATCCGCTCCCTGGATTTGGGCCAGAATATGGCCGGCTTTCTTGCGAGCGGTATCCACGATATCCTTCGCCTCCCGCATAGCTTTGTTAAGGATTTCCTGGCGCTCTCGCTCCAGGGCCTCCGTCGCTACGACCCATTTTTCCTGGGCCTGCTTGGCCAGAGCGTAGCTCGCCTCAGCTTCCTCCCGGCTTTTTTCAATCACCTCGCTATCCACCGCGAGTTTCTGAATCAGCTTCTCAAGCCGAACCGACTCAGAGCCCATCAAACTTCGAGCCCGTTGGACGATCTCTTCCCGCAATCCCAGCCGGGCCGCTATAATAAAGGCGTTGCTCTTTCCGGGTAACCCGAACAGCAACCGATACGTCGGCGAAAGGGTATTGATGTCGAACTCCACGCTGGCATTCAGGGCCCGGGGATGGGTATAGGCAAAGGTTTTTAGGGAGTCGTGATGGGAGGTGACGACGGTCTTAGCCCCGATCCGATCCAGATGTTCCAAAACGGCAATCCCCAGGGCCGCGCCTTCGGCGGGATCTGTCCCTGCCCCCAGCTCATCCAGCAAAACCAGGGTTCGATCCCACGCATGATTTAAAACATGAACGATCCGGCTCACATGGGAGGAAAACGTGCTTAAACTCTGCTCGATGCTCTGTTGGTCCCCGATATCCGCGAACACTTTATTAAATAGCGGGAGCTCGCTGTTGGGATCTGCCGGAATGTGAAGGCCGGCCTGAGCCATCAGGGTCAGAAGTCCGATGGTTTTGAGGGAGACCGTTTTCCCACCCGTGTTGGGACCCGTTATCAGGAGCATGCTGACTTCATTTTCTATCCGGACATCCAGGGGAACGACTTTATGCTCCTCCCCCTGGTGCTGAAGGAGCAACAGAGGGTGCCGGGCCTGAATTAAGCTGATGCACGTATCCTCGCAAAGGCGGGGTTGACTTCCCTTCCACTTCTCACTCAAGCGGGCCTTGGCATTCACAAAATCTATTTCCCCCAAGACCTCGGTAGTCTTCTGAATCGCCTCCAGGTGTTGTCGGACCTTGGCGGAGAGCTCCAGGAGAATTTTGCGAACCTCCTCCCGTTCCTCGGCCTCCAGGGTGACCAGACTGTTATTGAGATCCACCACCTGCAAGGGCTCCAGGAAGACCGTCGCCCCACTGATGGACTGATCTTGGACAATACCCCGAAGCTTGCCTTGAAATCCGGTCTTAACCGGGATGACATATCGGTTATTCCGAATCGTTATAATCGGTTCCTGGATAATCTTTTGTAAATCAGTTCGTTTAAACAGATCCTTGAGCACATCTTGAATCCGATCCCGGGTCAGTTTGAGATCCTTGCGGATTTTCTTGAGCTTCAAACTCGCGCTATCCAATACCTCCCCCTGATCGTCAATAGATCTTCGGATGGTCCGTTCAAGGTCTTCCAGAACGTGAATTTGCTGGGCCTTTTGAAGGAGGTAGGGATAGGGTATATTCAGCCCGGTTATAAACTTCTTGGTCCGCCTCCCGACTTCCAGCACTCTGCAGACCTTCAGAAGTTCCAAGGGAAAGAGCACGGAGTCCTCCACCTTGACCTTGTAAAGGGATTCCCGGATATCTTCAAGTCCTTCCAACGGAAGCTTACCATGGAGGGAGCGGATTTCTTTGACCTCGCTGGTCTCTGAGAGCCAGGCTTCTATCGTCTCTTTCTGGAAAACAGGCTCCAAGGCCTCTACGTTGGACTTTCCCAGATCCGAAGTCACAAAGGTTTCTAGATAGGCCTTGACCTTGTCGAACTCAAGGGCTCGGAGCGTTGGGGCATCTACTAAAAAACTTTGGCTCATTCTCTAAGTCTAACACTTCTAAATTCGTAAAATCCCTCAGGGAGAGGAAGCTTCAGATGATTTAATATACTATCTGAGCCCGCAGGGGGTCAATCCCTTTATCACATCAAGGTTAAAAAGGTTATACACATAGTTTGATTCGGGGTAACTGCCTCAGGAAAGCTCTCGACAGGAACAGCTCGAGCGTTGGCGCTGGGGAGCAAAGCCGCACGTTGCCGGATCGGTCGTTAAAGCCCCTTGGAGATTGGGACGAATCCTGGAAGAGCAGAAAAACAGCCGGAAAAGTAACCTAAAAACGCGTCGAGGGCTCCAGCGCTATGCGTACGCTGCGGGAAAGCCTGAGGTGAGGGAATTCACCGACGGGGAGGATCGCAAACCGGCGTTTGGCCAACGGGACAGGTAAGCCCTTTACTTCTACTTCCCTTGGCAACAAGTACTCCCGATGAGGGCTATTCCAGGTTGCCAAAGCGGCGTCGATACGCTTCCAGCAGCTGTTCCGCGCGTTCTGCCCGCTGCCTCTCTTGCTCCGCCCGCTGCCTCTCTTGTTGAGCCAGTTCCCAAGGGGTCGGCAGAATCTCTCCCTCCTTCGTCATCCAGCGTAACCAACCCTCTCGTACGATCAAATAAAGGCCCGTGACCGAAGAATAAATCTTCCCCTCCTCATCGGGCTCTACCCCCTCATAGTAAGCCCCTTGCAGATGGTACCCCCTAAATTCCTGGCTGAAGGGGTCAAACAGATAATACTCCCCGGTACGAAAAACCCGCTCGTAGAGGGTCTTCTTTTCCCCTTTATCCACCTCTCGCGTAGTATCCGATAACAGTTCGATGATCACGTCGGGAAAGCGCATCCCCTCCCGCCATACCACCCAACTCTTCCTCTCCCGGTCCTCCACATCTAACACCAGGAAGAAATCGGGCCCTCGAAATTTCTTCTTACTCTGCGGGTCATAGTGCAAAAACATGTTCCCACCCACGTAATAGTTCCTTCGATCCGACCAGTGTACCTTGAGAGATTCTATCAAAACGTTCATTTGCACACGATGGCGTTCGGTCTCCATAGGTTCTCCGTCATCGCACGGCAAGTCGTCCTCTGTAGGAAGGGCTTTAATACTTTCCAGGACCTCCGGTTCGGTGATCGGTTCCGTGAAAGTATAGGACTCCGGGAAACTCATACTCTATCTCCTTACGAGGGAAGGGGGATATAGGGGCGCACGGCTGTGCGTCCCTACCCGCTCTATCTCTAAGTGGGGAGAGGGGATGGGGTCAGCCCAGCTTCTGCTTCACGATCCGGTTGACCAACTTTCCGTCGGCGCGACCTGCCACCTGAGGCATAACATGCTTCATCACTCTACCCAGGTCTTTTGAAGAAGAAGCGCCCAGTTCGGCGAGGGCTTTATCGACGAGGGCTTCCACTTCAGCTTCCGTCAGTTGCTGCGGCAGGAATCCTAAAAGCACGTTCAGTTCGGCGGTTTCTTGGGCGACCAGATCCTCCCGCCCCCCCTTCGAGAATTGTTCGATGGAATCTTTCCTCTGCTTAACCAGGCCCGCGATAACATCCTGGATCTCTGCCTCCGAGAGTTCTCTTCTGAGATGGATCTCTTTATCCTTAACGGCTCCTCGGATGGATCGAATCGCAGAGAGTTTAGTT
>Ga0209172_10007675_pt1 | contig 10992 bp, 8 predicted proteins | sample LarsenN4metaG_FD_184113 | JGI IMG/M metagenome (GOLD analysis project Ga0209172, IMG submission 184113) | Hot spring sediment bacterial and archeal communities from British Columbia, Canada, to study Microbial Dark Matter (Phase II) - Larsen... ... | reverse complement strand
TGCAGCCGCCAGTAGTCCCCGGAGTCTGACGGGCCATGAAGCGGAGCCCATAAACTCCGCCCGGCGTCAGGGGCAGAGGATCCGTTCTCCAAAAGACCGAGCCTGAGCCATTCCCGCGCACCGACACAGCGTGGAGGCCGGAGGAGGAACGCGTGCTCCATTCGCCGCCGCCGGCTGCGGAAAGGTGCCAGCCAGCCGGTGCGCCCGAGCCGGCCTCAAAGCCGGGGTTGGGCAGGAGGTTCTGCCCACGCAGGCTGGGGCTGGCCGCAATGAAGAAAAGCGCGATGGGAGTAAGGACGCCAGGGTTTGCGTGTAGAACTGGCTTCATAAGGGGTGCACGCCACAACATTGCCAATTCGACGATTCGGTTCAAACCCCACTTCAAACCAAGACGCTTCCGTGAGCGCCTTTTTGAGGTAATAAGTCTGAATGAGACTGGCCGACGGCCGCGTCTGACGATAAATTCCTCGCGCATGGCACAAGAAACCCACCGCCCGGCGCCGCCGGGCCCGACTGCCTCTCAATTACTGCTCCTTTGGCTGATGGCCTCCACCGCGGTTTACGCCGACGGCTGGCCGCAGTTTCGAGGTCCCACCGGCGATGGCCAGGCTCCCTCGGCCCGTCCGCCATTGCACTGGAGCGAGAGCAGCAACGTGCTCTGGAAAGTCCGTCTGCCTGGACGCGGCCGGTCTGGTCCAGTCGTTCTCGGCGACCGTATTTGGTTGACCACTGCAATCGAGCGAGGGGTCCAGCGCACGCGGATCGGACCCGACGATATGCAGACGGCGGAATTCGTGTCCCTGCGGGCTCTTTGCCTGGACCGAGCATCCGGACGCGCTCTTTGGGAGACCATCCTCTTTGACGTGGAGAATCCCGATCCCGTCCACTGGCTCAATAGTTGGGCTACGCCCACCCCCGCGGTCGAGCCGGGCCGGCTTTATTGTGACTTCGGCACTTTTGGCACAGCTTGTTTGGACGCTGCCAGCGGGCAAATCCTGTGGAAGCACCGGTTGCCCCTGGATCACCAGGTTGGACCGGGCGCTTCGCCAGTACTGTATAAGGATCTGCTGATCCTCGCGCGCGATGGACGCGACCGACAGTTTGTGGCGGCTCTGGATAAAGGCACCGGCAAGACTGTCTGGTCCACGAACCGCCCGCCGATCAACACCTCGTCCCCCAATCTGAAGAAGTCTTTTTCGACGCCACTTCTTCTCGAGACGGCGGGGCGGGTTCAACTACTGGCGCCCTCCGCCCACTGGATGGTGGCATACGACCCCGCCACAGGCCGGGAACTTTGGCGGGCCCGGCATGGGGACGGATTCTCCATTGGAACAAGCCCGGTTTACGGGCACGGCCTGGCCTTCTTCGGCACCGGCTGTTTCAAACCAGTCCTTCATGCCATTCGGGTGGATGGTGAGGGCGATGTGACGGCCACCCATTTGGTCTGGAAGACCCTCAAGCAAGTACCCGTGATGTCGTCGCCGGTGCTGGTGGGCGATCAACTCTATTGGGTGTCGGACGACGGCATGGCTACGTGCGCGGAGGCTCGCACGGGTGAGATCCATTGGCAGGAACGGCTGGGTGGTCCCACGCTGGCCTCGCCGATTGCGACAGGCGGGCACGTGTATTTCTTTCGCCAGGATGGCCGTTCCATCGTGGTCAAGGCCGCGCGGGTATTCGAGAAGCTGGCTGAAAATGTTTTGGAGGGCACAGTGGTCGCCACACCCGCCATGGTTGAGAGCGCTCTTTACTACAGGACAGACACACATCTCTACCGACTGGAGGCGCCGCCCCAACCTTAAGCAAGGCGGGTCTGATCAGACCGGGACCGGCGCGGGTTTTGGCTGTGGCGGGCATCGCTGCGGCTGATCGCCCGGCGTCCAACGCGGCACTGACCTGCAGGCACAGAGCCAGGCGGATGCCATGAAAAGGTCTTTTCACTGGCTGCCCGGCGTTTGGGTGTATCAACGCGTTCGACAAGGACAGCCACGGCGGATGAGCAAACGCGCCGCGCCAAAGCCTGCCGTGGCGAGCGAACCTCGGGATTGAACCTTTTCTCGCCTGCGGCATTCCACTGGGTGTAAATGGCGGCTGTGGACGTTGATCTCGAACCGCTGGTGCGGGAGGCCCGGGCTGGGGAAGCCCGGGCGTGGGACCTGATCTTCCGGCGTTATCAGTTGCCGTTGTATGCTTATGCGCGCGAACTGGTTCACGACGATCAAGCGAGCCTGGACATTGTCCAGGAGACATTCATTAACGCCGTGCGACACTTGGATTCGCTGCGAGACGACGGCAAGCTCGGCTCCTGGCTGTTCGGGATTGCTCACCAGAAGGTGTTGCAGCATTGGAGAAAAACCTCTCGCCGCCCACGTGAAGACGCCGTGGAAACACTCGCAGAAACTCCGGACGCTCAGCCTGATCCAGTGGGATGGCTCATCCGGCGGGAGGACGAGGAGGCTTTCCTTGCAGGTTTGCAGCAACTTGGACCGGAGCAGCGGTCGGCGCTGCTGCTGCATTTCATCGAAGGCTTTTCCCTGGAGCAAATTGCTGAGATCACCGGCGTTCCGTCTGGGACCGTCAAGTCCCGCCTGCACCACGCCAAGCGGAATCTGCGGCGAATCCTGGAGGCAACCCCATGAAGACACCCCGTGAATTGATTCTCGAGCGACATCGCGCCGCCGCGCCCCGACTGGACGAAATCCGGGCTGGCGTGCTGGCGTCTGGCGCCGCGCCACAAAAGCCGGCCTGCGACGATCGCGCCCCGCACTGGATAAGCGTATTCTGGCGTGAGGTGGTCTTCCCCGCGCGCTGGGCCTGGAGCAGCATGGCGGCGGGCTGGGTCATGATTCTGATTCTTCAAGGGCTTTCCAGGGTGGACATCCCCGCACCGGCGGCGTCAGTGGCGCGGACTTCACCTGAGGTATTGGCCCTGCTCCAGGAACAACGCCTGTTGAAGTTGGAACTTCTGGATAACGTCGGCGCCACCAGCGCCCACGCTGATGCTCCTCCTCAGCCCCGAAGCGGTGCTGTCCCGCCCTACGGCACCGTTCGGGTTCCACGGCGCGCGCCGACCGATTGCGTAGTGTGAAACTTGACCCGATGCGTGAACTCGTTATGGAAACCTCCCTGAACACAGCCGATGATGGAAGCCGCAAGCCCACGATGTGGGAGCGCTCCACCACACGTCGTCTTCTGAAGTGGTTCTTCAGTTGGCGCTCGGTACGAAGTTTGCTCGTGCTGGGCGGCAGTCTCGTCACGCTGGCAGCATTATTTTACGCGGTGGAGAATTGGCGCGGCGCCCGGGCCTACAAGGCCGTGCGCCAAGCCGACGAGGCCCGGGGCGAGACGCACGACTACCGCAAGCTCATCCCTCCACCAGTGCCCGAGGACCAGAATTTCGCCATGTGTCCGCTGCTCAAGCCGCTGCTGGACGTGGCGCCGGGGTCGCCACTGCGCTGGCGCGACACCAACGCCTACAAGCGTGTTCAGTCCATCTCGATCACTCAACGCTCCGGACGAAAGGGAGTTTCCGATCCGGGCTTTCCATCCTTTGCGGGGACGAACCTGACTGATCTGGCAGCCTGGCAGACCTTTTACGCCGGCAACACCAACTACCCCCAGCCTCCCTCCCCACAGACTCCGGCGGCGGACATCCTTCTTGCCCTGAGCAAGTATGACGCGGAGTTCGCGGAGCTGGAGCAGGGCGCGTCGCGGCCCTACGCCAGGTTTGCGGTGAACTACGAGCTGGATGATCCTTATGCCATTCTGCTGCCGCACCTGGCCAAGATCAAGGAATTGGGAATGTTTCTGGTGTTGCGAGCCACCGCCCGGCTTGATGCAGGGCAGGCAGACCTGGCATTACGGGATGTCAAGCTTGCCTTGCGGTTGGCAGAGGCGCTTCGGGACGAGCCCATTCTCATTTCCTATCTGGTGCGCGTGGCCACATTAACGATGGTTTTACAATGCGAGCGGGAAGGCCTGGCACGAAGCGCCTGGAATGAAGCACAACTCCTGGAGTTGCAAAACCAACTGGCCAAGGTGGATGTTCTTCACGGCTACAAGCAGGCCTTGCGTTTCGAGCGGGCGATGCAGGTCAGGGGTCTGTTGTACCACCTTCGCAAGCGTTCCCTGTATCAGTTCATGGACTGGGCGGGGGGCAGTCGGCCTACGAAACCCTGGGAATCGCACCTCGAGGCGCTATTGCCCCTGGGTTGGGTACAACAGAATATCGCCATAATCTGCGAGTTCATCCGCGTCTATGGACTCGAGACCGTGGATGAGGCGAGCCACCGGGTGCAGACGGCGAGAATGCCGGGTGTTGATGCCACAGGGGGAGATGATTACCGCGGAGGCCTTGAGGAGGCCGTCCGATTACTGCCGACCGGCCCCTACACCTTCCTCGCCAAGCAGATGTTGCCGGCCTTAGGCCGATGCGCTCAAAAAACCGCTTTTGCCCAGTGGGGCTTTGACGCGGGCACGCTTGCCTGTGCGCTGGAGCGTTATCGGCTGGCCCATGGGAAGTTTCCAGACCGTCTTGAGGATCTTGTTCCGCGTTACATCGAGAAGATTCCGCAGGATATCCTTGGCGGCGGCCCACTCAAGTACCAGACAAGCCCGGACGGCGGTTACAGGTTGATCTCCGTGGGATGGAACCTGAGGGACGATGGCGGACGGGTGATCTTTAACAAGGCCAAAATCCCCAGCCCGATTACGACTGAGGGCGATTGGGTGTGGACGTCTCCCGTGAAGACTGAGCGTTGAAATAGGCTTTGGTGTTGGGATGCACGTCGGGCCGGGCCAGAATCTCTATCTCGCTCAACCAGAGATAGGAGTCATGCTGGTCGAGGGGCAGGCGGACCTCCGGACTGTTCAGAACCAACTCCCAGGCCAGGGTGACGTAATGGGTTCCGTAGCCCGGCTCTCCGAAGACGTTGTCGGGATACAGATGGTCATAGGCTCCAAGCAGGCGGGCCTCGCTCAAAGAGCGCTCTACACCCAGCTCGGTCCGGGTGATGCGGACGAAGGCCATGGCCAGAGTTTCGTTTTTTGAAATGCGGCCGCCAGGCACAAACAGGCAACCCTTGGCGGGGGCGTTCTTGCGCCGGCCCAGGAGCACGCGCTGGTCTGCTGCCCGCACGATGAGGTCCATGGCCACCAGAGGAGTCAATCGAACAATCGTGGCAAAGTCTTCGGCGTTGAGGCGGGCGCCGGGAAGCGGTTCACGGTTTGGCGTGGGAGGCAGGTTCACGGAGAGGAACTCTTTCAATCCGGGTTACCAATGCAATAGAGATGCCGGTCGGTCCGCAGGAATATGCATCCGCGGCTGATGGCCGGGGATGCGAAGGTTTTCTCGCCCAATTCGTTGCGGGCCAGGAGGCGGTAAGAGGGGGCCGGGGCCACGACGTGGGCCACACCGTTGTCGTTGAGGAAATAGACTCGGCCCGCAGCAGAAACAAGGGAAGCGTGGTGCTCACCGAGGCGTTCGGTCCAGAGGATTTCCCCGGTGGCAGCGTTGAAGCAGTGCGCGATGCCGGCGTCGGATACGACCAGGAAATAGTCACCTTCGCAGATGGGGGAGGGGACGTAAGCGACGCCTTTGGTGGTGCGCCAGGCGATTTTGGAGCGGGTGACGTTGCCATCGCCGTCCGGCCGTATGGCCAGGATGTGGTGATCAGGAAAGCCCCCCGTGATGAACAACAAACCAGTGCGCTCACTGAAGACCGGCGAGGCAACGAACTGGTCGGTGGGACCGTCAATGATCCAGAGCAACCGGCCGTCGCGGGGGTCATAGCTGGCCACACATTTCGAGCCTGACAGAGACATCTGCATCCGGCCCGCCATTTGGCGGATAAGCGGTGCGCAATAGCTGCGCGTCTTGTTGGGACGGTCAATGCGCCAGCGCTCGCGCCCGGTGGCGCGTTCCAAGGCCACGATGTAGCCATCGCCGTCGTGATCGCAGTTCACAATGACCAGGTCCTGAAAGAGGACGGGGGAACTGCAGAAGCCATGCATGGAGGCAAATGGTCCGGGCCGCTTCGTCCAGACCGGGCGGCCCTGGTCATCGTGGGCCGAGACCACCACCTCGCGCCGGTCGAGGAAGGCAGTGAACACTCGTTCGCCATCGCTGGCGGGAGTGCTGCTGGCGTGGCTGTTCAGGGAGTGCTTCTTCTCCAACGGTGCGGTGAGCACGGTGGTCTGCCAGAGCAGTCGTCCGCTCCGGCGGTCGAGACAAAGCAGCAGCCGGGCTTCGGTTTCAGGGACGGAGGCGACTGTGAAGACGCGGTCGCCAAGCACAATCGGCGAGGCATGCCCCGTGCCGGGCAGAGGAGTCTTCCAGAGCACGTTGCTGTTGGCCGACCAATGCAAGGGCACACCGTGTTCGCGGCTGGTACCGTCCAGGCGCGGGCCGCGCCACTGGGGCCAGTCTTCAGCAGCGGCCGAGACGGCTGTGATCAGCAGGAGACCGAGGCTGAGGGCGGCTCTGTGCAGGTCCGATGACATCATTGCGCGTCGTGGCCTGGATTCAATATCGAGGAAGGAAGCCACGTTGGCGATCGCAGACAGCCAGAGTCGTGCTGAGCCTGAACTGCTGGCCGAGCGGGGCAAGGGCCGGGTCACCTCCAGGCGTGCTACTTGCGGCCCTTGTCATCCATGTTGCCGGTCAAGGTTTCCGGTGGCGGCGCTGCATCCACGCCATTGGGTGGGACCTCGGCTTTGGCAATCCAGAGGATGGCGTTAAGCACGACCTTGCGGTAGTTGTCGTTGGCCCAGAATTTGTGCGAGTGACCTCCGGTGAATCCGAAACCGCGTCCGCCATCGGGGCGGTCGTACACCCACATAACATGCTGGGGTTGCTGGTTGGTCAGCACCGCGTGACGCACATAAGGGTTGTTCTCGTGGGGGCCATCTTTGCGATTGAGTGTTTCTTTGGGAGGCAGAGCGGAGAGAATCGGTGTGACGCCTTTCATGGCCGGCTGGAAGCGCATGTGGTAGTACCACTCATCCACCTGTTTGAAGGGCTGCACACCACGAGTCACAGGATGGACGGGGATGGATTTGAAATCGGCCGTCCAGAAGGGATTCACCGACCAGTCTGTCTCGAAGTAGCCACCGATCCAATCCAGCCACTGTTGCCCGCCTTTGTTCTTGGGCACTTCGACGGCATAGTGGACGCAGCCCAGCCCCATGCCTTTTTTCATCAGACCTTCCAGTACCTGCAAACGGTTCCCCTGGATGAAGGGATGGCCGCCGCCGCCGTCCGAGTAAATCACGATGGCGTCCGCACCCTCAAAGGCGCTCGGGGCCGTGACCCAGCCGCCCGTGTGGACTTCGGCCTTGATGCCCGGGACCGTTTCAAGGCAAGCCTTGAAGAGCAGGCAACCGGCGCGATGTTCGTGATCGCCTGAGCCGTGGCTGGCTCCCCCGGCCACCAGGACGATTTTCTTGTCCGCCGCCACGGCGCTGAAAGCGGCGGTGGCGAGGCTCGCCGCGAGGATGGAAAGGAAACGTTTCATGTTTAACGCAATCCGGTTTGTTTGACGTTTGGCGTTTTGACGCGCCCAGCCTAGAGCCTCTTCAAGCGAATGTTCTTGAACTGGACCACCATGGGCGGGCCCACATGGATCTGCAGGGCCAGCACCCCGGACCTTGCGGCCCTGGCCTCGTGTTCATCGGTCACATCCACCGTTGGCAGCCCATTAATGAAATGTTGGAGGTGGTTGCCCCTGGCGATAATGACGTAATCATTCCAGTCTTCGTCCTTGATGCGCGATTGAATCTCGGCCGAATCGCCCAGTGTACCAACCTTTTCGATCCTGGCTTTCCTGGAATCGGCCGGATCCGCCTTGATGATCACCTTCTGCCCGCGCTGGGCGAGGATGCCGCGGCCCTGCTCCTCGTAAAGAATGCCGCTATAATTTTTGCCCGCCTCAAAGTCGGCCTGATAGCCGCCGACGATGGGGCCAAAGGGGCCCTGCCGGAGGACCTTGCTGCGGTATTGAATGCCCGAGTTGCCTTTCTCGATGCGGTAGGACAGCCGGAGTTCGAAGTCACCCACCTCCCCGTTGGTCCAGACGAGAAAGGTGTTGTGCGTCAGTTTCGGGTCGGCCTTGGTTACGCCGGTGATGACACCGTCGCGAACGGACCACAGTTCCGGATTTCCGGACCAGCCCGTCAGGTCCCGGCCGTTGAAGAGGCTTTCGAAGCCTGGCTCTTCCGGCTGCGCGCAAGTGGGGGTGGTCAGGGAGCCGAGGGTGAGCATGGCTGTCAAGGCGGCGTGGAGAATGAATGGTTTCATGGTTATGAACGTTTTCTCAAGGCAAGCACAAGAAACCGCGGGCGGCAAACCTTTCCTCGAGCTCTCCGCAGCCGGGGCTTCTAATGTCTGCGAAACACAAGGCGGTGCTCGATGCGGCGGGTTTGATGGTACTCCAGCGGAGGCAGGTCGGTGAGTGTGGGGGAATCCGTTTCCGTCAGTATGCCTCGCGCAAGGTGTTGGAGAGCGGTCCACCGAGCCCAATCCAGGGCGGGAGCGTGGGCGATCTGGCGCAGCGTGCTTCGCCACTCGATAATGATGCGGTCAATGTCGCCGACACCCAGCCATTCACCCACCCAGCGGTATTTGGAATTCGGGTCCTTGTGGATACCGGCCACGATTTGTTCGGCGCCCGCGCCGTAGTGAGGCGGGACGCCCCCCTCGAGATAGCCGGGGATGTTCTGCAGACCGTAGCGACTCTGACAGGCCATGGCCAGGCGGCCGGCCCAGCGGTTTTCCTCGCCGGAAAAACGAAAGCCAGCGTCGAGGTTGGCCAGTTCGTAGATCATTTCGTCCAACGGAAAAGATTCCTCCTCCAGCCCGGCGGCGATGGCCAGGCCATCCCCTTGCGAGAAGAAGCTGACGATTCGTCCCCGGCGGGTCGGACATCCGGCCGCGTCCACCAGCCCTAGCCGACGCCACAGCATGGCGGTGCCCGTGGCCCCCGAGAGGTGGCGGCAGGTCTCGCGCAAAGCGCAGAGGGCGCAATCCGGAGGCAGTACTTCTCGTTCCAGGGGTCTCCAGATGGGTACGCCGTGCGCATCCACTGGCACACGTATTGACTGCTGATCGAGGCGCACGATGGCAAGAATTCGATGTTGCCGGGTCTCGACTCGGGCAACAGGTGTTCCCTGCTGCGCCAGCCTGGCCTCGACCAGCGGCAGGACCTTATGATTCCAGGTCTCCAGAGTGACCTGACGTCCGTGCCAGTTGGTCAATCGGCGGGCCCATTTGGCCAGCAAGATGTGCTGGTCTTTCAGAACATCGGCGACTGCGATCGCCTTGCCATAAACGGTGCGTCCGTCTTCCTCGTGAAGAGGGGTCAAAAGGCCATGGCCCACTTTCTCAAGGAGCGAGGGCACTGTAATCGCCGGCTGGAACGAAGGGGGCCCGTCGGTTGAAGGAGGAGGGTGGCTTGCGTTTGATGGTGTGCCTGGATCGGAGGGAGGATGTTCGGTTGCCGAGGCAGGCGGGTAGGCAAAACGGGCAGCGTTGGCCGTTGAGGCGGGGGTCTGAGCGTCGGCGCGAAGGACCGGGACCTTGATGCTGGCAATGGGCTGAGGTACGAAGGGCGGGATGTCCTGCCACTCACCCCGGCTATTGAGCATTTGCCGCACCCGTCGGCGGGTGTGACGCGCACGCTCGGCATCGGTTTTTAATCCGCACGGCACCTCGGGATGCTTGAGCGACTCTTCCACGCCGAGCACCACCGGTTTGCTGGTGAAGAGGCGCTGCTGGACACGCACGGCCTCGGTGAACGGGTCCTTGCCGGCATCGGCCGCTGCGCTCATCAAGGAGAGCAAGGCGGACCAGTCCACCAGGCCGCTGCGCGCCAGATGGGCCGGGTAACCGTCGCGCAAGCGGATTTCGTTGGCAGTGACCAGAACATAACCGACTTCGTCAATACCCCGGCGGCCCGCGCGCCCATGCATCTGGAGAATCTCGTCGGCTCGCAACGGCACCTCGGCGTAGTCGCGGCGGTAGGACTCACCCGCCAGGGCGACGCTCCGGAGCGAGAAATTGATCCCCGCGGCCAATCCCATGGTCGCGACCACCACCCGCAACTGGCCGGCCTTGGCCAGAGGTTCCACAACGCCAGCCCGGGTCGCGTAACTCAGTCCGCTATGGTGGTAGGCGATGCGGCACTTGAGAAGCCGACCGAGGCCGTCGCCGACCAGTTGTTTTTGCGCTACGGTCAACTGCAGGGGGTTGGGGCATGGAAGCTGACGGGCCAGATCGCGGGCCAGGGTCTCGGCTGCCTGGCGGCGGGGCGTGAACACCAGCACAGGGCCAAGGTTCTCGGCGAGAGCCTTGGCGATAAGACGGGGCCAGTAGTCGCGGATTTCCGAGGGCAGATGGTAACTCAGGGTGTTGGCAAAGACCTCCTCCAGCGGCACGGGGCGTTCATTCGAGGTCACCAGAACGGCGCGCCGTCCCAGGCGGGTCAACCACTTCACGACATCCTGGGGGTTGGCCACGCTGCCGCTCAGGAGCAGGAGCTGGGTTTGCGGCGGCGCCAGGGCCAGGGCCAGTTCATAGTTGAGACCGCGATCAGGGTCGGCGATCATTTGGTACTCGTCCACCACCAGCAGGGCGGGCCCCTCGCCCCGGATCAAACGTTGCTTTTGCGTCTCCAGTGTGGCCACCAGAACGGGGGCGTCGAGGTTTTCGGAGAGGTCGCCGGTGGCAATGCCCACGTTCCACCCCCGCGCTCGCCACTCGGCCACCTTGTCATTGGCGAGGGCGCGCGTTGGCACGGTATAGATGGCCTGGCCACGGTTTCGGCCCTGGTTGGACCACAACTCGAAGATGAGGGTCTTGCCCGCGCCCGTGGGCGCCTGGACGACAACATCCTTGCCTTCCCGCAAGGCGGAGACCGCCTGCTGCTGCCACAAGTCCGGCACGACCACCTGGTTCAAGGCGGTGGCGGTCTCGAGTTGTGCGGCGAGCGTTTGCAC
>Ga0209172_10007674_pt1 | contig 10992 bp, 10 predicted proteins | sample LarsenN4metaG_FD_184113 | JGI IMG/M metagenome (GOLD analysis project Ga0209172, IMG submission 184113) | Hot spring sediment bacterial and archeal communities from British Columbia, Canada, to study Microbial Dark Matter (Phase II) - Larsen... ... | reverse complement strand
GAGAAGAAGCAAGAGGACGAAAAGGAGAAAAAATCTGGGCGCGGCATTTCGCCCTTGCAACTCTTCAGCGTTTTCACCAAATTCAAGGATGTCAGCATTAATTTCAGCCGCAACGAAAGCTACTCCGACTACGCGCTGCGGCAAGGCCGGCCAGGCTGGGAGTACCAGCTCGGCTTGACTCGCAATCCCGGCATTCAAAAGGTTTCCGGCGTCACGACGACGCCCTCGACCTATCAGCGCCGCGATAATATTTCGTTGAGCTCGGGTTTTGATGTGAGCCGCAGTTTCAACATCACGGTGCGGTTCGATCACGATCAACAGCGCAATGAGAGCACGACGATCACCGGCAGCTCTTCGGACTCGTGGCTGCGCACCTCCGAGCTGGGCCTGTCGTTTCTTCCCGATGTTGACATACCATTTCCGGAATGGACGGTGACGTGGAGCGGCCTGGAACGCATCAAATGGTTCGGCAAATTTGCCACCAGCATCAGCCTCAGCCACGGTTTCGGCGGAAAAAAGTCTTCGACGTGGAACGGCTCGCCCGACCGCGTCGCCAACGAAGATTTTTCGTTCAATTTCCGGCCGTTGATCAAAGTCAATATGACGCTGAAAAACGGCATGGTGACGACTTTCCAGTACAGCAAGACCACCGGCGAGCGGCCGACGTATAATTACGATGCGCTGACCAACGAGCGCATTACGCAAAGCGCCGCGTTGACGCGCAACAATGAAATGTCCTTTACGGCCACGTATTCCAAGCAGTCGGGTTTCAAGATACCATTGCCCTTCCTGAAAAACAAAGAACTGCGCAATTCGGTTGATTTTTCTCTGACGTTTTTGCGCAGCTCCAGCGAATCGGGCTTGCGGCGCGGCACCGCGGACGACATCAGCGCCAACAGCACCAAGCGCTGGTCGCTCAGCCCGCGCATGACCTACTCGTTCAGCAACCGCGTGCGCGGCGGCGCGCACTTCGAGATCGGCAAAACCGAAAGCAAGCTCAGCGGCGATACGAATATCAAAGAACTCGGCATCGATGTGAATATTTCCATCCGCGGCGAGTAACGCGGCATAAAAACGGAGTGGTGGAGTGATGGATTATTGGAGTTTTGGAAATTTAACGCCCAGCCCGAACAGGCTGGAACAAAGAGGAATACCACGCGGATTACAAAACCACACGAAATCATTTACGTGGTTTTCTGATCTGCGTGGATTTTTTTTGTCAAGAATCCGCTCTTTTCTGCGACGATATACTATTCCATTATTTCATTACTCCATCACTCCAATACTCCTGCTGTTCTCATCGGCTTGCAATAACAAAGAACCCCGGCCCTTAACCTTGCTCCCGTTCGACGGCCAGGCCGCTTACGGCCTGCTCGTCAAACAATGCGACTTCGGCCCGCGCGTGCCCGATACGTCGGCGCATGATTCGTGCCGCGCCTTTCTCGTTGCCGAATTGAAGAAGAATGCCGACCGGGTCGCGGAACAAACTTTCGAGGAGTATCTCGAAGGTTTGCAGAAGAGGGTGAAATTGACGAATATCATTGCGAGTTTCAATCTGCAAGCCACGCAGCGGATTTTGCTGTGCGCGCATTGGGATTCGCGGCCGTGGGCCGATCAGGATCCGGACACCAGCAAGCGCCGGCAGCCGGTTCTCGGCGCCAACGACGGCGCCTCGGGCGTGGCGGTTCTGCTCGAAGTCGCCAAAACACTCAAGCGCACGCCGCCGCCGGTCGGCGTCGATATCATTTTTTTCGACGGCGAAGATGCCGGACTCACCGGCCAAACCGACACCTATCTCGCCGGCTCGCGTTATTTCGCGCGCACCAAAGACGTGCGGTTCAATCCGATGATGGGCATTTTGCTCGACATGGTCGGCGACGCGAATCTGCAGCTTTATAAGGAAATCAATTCCGTCAATTATGCCGGCGCCGTGGTCGATCGCGTGTGGAATCTCGCGGCGCGCCTCGGCGTTTCGGAGTTTATTCCATCGGCGAAGCATGAAGTCATCGACGATCACATTTCTCTTTTGAATGTCGGCATTCCGGTTGTCGACGTGATTGATTTTGATTATGACGACTGGCACACGACCGGCGACACGCCCGACAAATGCAGCGCCCAGAGCTTGGAAAAAGTCGGGCGGGTGGTGTTGGCGGCGGTTTATAATCCTTGAAGTTTTGTAGTTACGCCACAACGCGAACGAGCCGCAACCAGACGGTTTTAAAACCAGTGTCTCCAACGGACCAACGGAAAAGCTTTTTCCTATGAAAACCAACCCCCAAACTTGGCAAGCACTCTCACTCCGCCCCGGCCTCACCCTTGAAGAAATTCTCACGGCGCATCTTTTCGATCTCGGCGCCGCCGGGACGCATCAATTTGAAGATCGGCTGCTCGTTTATTTTCCCGAACCTTGCGGGATTGAATCAATCGAGAAGAGCCTGCAAGCTTTTCTCGCGCAGTTGCGCGCCGGGGGAATGAGTATGCCGGCGATTGCCATTGAATCACGCGCAGAATTGCATTAAATTATACGCCGGCCCCCTCGCGGCTTTGCGCCCGCCGGCGGCGGATTTGATTTTGGCAAATTTGCAGCATCAAACTTTGTTGGATTTGCTGCCGGATTTTGCAAAAATTTTAAAACGCGACAGCGTACTCTTGCTCTCCGGCATACTTAAAAATGAGGGCGAGTCGATCAAAACGGCTGCGCAACGCGTTGGTTTGAAATGTCTCGAAATTTGGCAGGACGAGGAATGGTTGACGTTAGCATTAGCGCAGACGGCCCGTCTGTTAGCTCATGGGTTGCAGTAGTTCATTCGAGAATCGAAGATCGAGGATCGAAGATCGACGGGCTTGCCGCTGTAAGCTTAACTCGATCTTCGCTCGTTTATTTTCTTTCCTCGATTTTCAATCCTCTATCCTCGATCATTGCGCTCTGGTTGATTATCGCCACGCCCGCCATCGCCCAGGAAACCCGCGTGGTGATCGACTCGTTGCGGGTGAAAGAAAATGCTCTCGTGATTGATTTTCACGCCGACAGCTTGCTCACGACACATTTGCTGGACGGCATGCGGCGCGGACTGACTTCTTCAGCGCAGTTTCGCGTCCAGCTCTGGCGCAAACGCGGCTTTTTGTTCAGCAGCACCATCGTGACCGAGCGGCAATACGAAATCAAATCGACCTACGAGCCATGGGAGCAAAAATATGTGATCATCACCGCCGGTGAACGGCGGCTCACCAGCTCGTTGGATTTGGTGCGGCGCTGGTGGGAGCAGCATCGCGGCGTGGCGCTGGCCGAGGCCAAAGACCTCCATCCCGGCCGGCGGTATTTTGTGACCATCGATTTGCTCGTCGAACCGGTGTCGAAAGAGAGCCTCAACGAAATTCGCGGCTGGCTCGCCGGTGAAGTGAAACCCGCCGCCAAAAGCGATTCCACGAAAAGCGATTCAACCGCAGCGAGGCAGCAGGCCAAACGCGATGACAGTTTTCCGGATCGTTTGTTGAATTTGCTCATCAATCTGACCGGTTTCGGCAAGCAGGTGATGGCGGCGAGGTCGGAAATTTTTGGCATTGACGAAAGCGGGATGATTGTGCGGGAGAAATAAGAGAAATCGTAAATTTCAAAAAGTACGGTATGCACGAAATGGCTGACAAAATTATAACAAAAAACCGCCTCGCCAGCTTCGACCTCGGCACCAACACATTTCTCTTGTTGATTGCCGATGTTGCCGAGGGCCGGGTCGAGCCGGTGTTTGAGAAAGAAACCATCGTTCGTCTCGGCAAAGGCGTGGATGCGGCGGGCAATCTCAACGCCGAGGCCATGCAGCGCGGGTACGCGTGTCTGCAAGAATATGCCGCCCTCGCGCAGCGCCATGGCGCCGGGAAAATTTTTGCCGTCGGCACCAGTGCCCTCCGCGACGCGGCCAACCGCAGCGAATTTCTCAACGCCGCGTTCGAGAAAACCGGCGTTCGCCTCGAAATCATTTCCGGCGAAAAAGAGGCGCGGCTCACTTTTGCGGGAACGCTGTCGAATAAAACGAATTTGCCAGGACCGGTTGCAGTTTTGGATATCGGCGGCGGCAGCACGGAAGTGGTCATCGGCGATCCGAAAACAGTGCGGCGCGAGGGAGAAACTTCGCTGCAAGCCCGCAGCGCCGACATCGGCTCGGTGCGTCTCACCGAGCGGTTCGTGCACAGTGACCCGGCGCAACCCGACGAAGTGATGCGCCTTCGACGGCAAGCCGAAACCGTGATGCGCGCCACCTGGCCGCCGGAAAGCCTGGCCCAGGTGAAAACATTGATCGGCACCGCCGGCACGATCACGACGCTCGCCGCGATGGCGCAGGCGATGCGAGAGTATGATCCCCAGCGCATCGATGGCTACATTTTAACCCGGCAAAAACTTGGCGAGATCATCATCGAGTTGCGGCGTCGAACCGTTGCCGAGCGCTGCCAACTGCCGGGACTGTCCGCGGCCCGCGCGGACGTGATCCTGGCCGGCGCGATCATTCTCGAGACGTTTATCGATCTTTATAAATTCTCCGAGTTGATGGTGAGTGATCGCGGTTTGCGCTATGGTGTCTTGGTTGAGGAAGCGGCCAAGATTTAAAAAAACGCTAAAACATCGCCGCCGGCCATGACTGATTATTAGCCAGCCAGTCATTTCAGAGTTGTAAGAGCCTGTCAACAGAATGTGGATAACTTCTGAAGAATGGCAGTTGTCCAAAAATCGAAAAAATGTGAAATTATCTTAAGAAAAGCTTTTCTCGGCTAGCATCTGCGGTCAGCGCATTACGATTTTGAAATTACCTTTTAATCTCTAATTTTAATTTATGAAAATCAAAAGGTTAGATGAGTATATTTTAACACGCCTATAGATTGTGTTATGTTTCATTGGAGCCACAATCTACAGGCTTTCGACTCTTTTTAAGAAATTGATAAACTAAAATGCCGAACTTTAACAAGTTTTGCATTCCGGCGAAAGTTACTAAGATGTGGATAACTTTCAAATCAAAATAAGAGGCGCATTTTATAAAATAATTTGACTGTTTCAAAATAATACCGTGTGTAATTTCTGCTCTGAGCATGACGTCGTAGCGGCGTGAATTTTATCCAAATTTTATTGACAAAAGGCTTGCATAAGTGATGATTTATCATTAAATTTTTGTGTCGAACAACGTCCAAGTCGGGGCGTGGCGCAGTCCGGTTAGCGCACTTGACTGGGGGTCAAGGGGTCGGAGGTTCAAATCCTCTCGCCCCGACTGTTGAACAAGTGGCTACGATCCGATCTGGTTGTAGCCATTTTTTTTTGCGCTTGCATTCCGAAAAAATCTTCATTATCTTGATGGTGGCTTATCATGTGTCGAACACCGTATTATCTAAAAATCAAACGCGCCGCCCTTATGCTGGCCATCCTTGGCGCAGCCGTTTTGTTGTCAGTTTGCTCAAAAGAACCCGTGCAAAAAAAATCAACCCCTGCTCCCACTGAAGTGTTGATCAAATTCAAACCCGGGGTTCCGGAAGACTCGGTGAAGGCTCTCGCCGCCAGATTGGGTCTGGAAGAGGTTGGCGAGCTTGGCGAAATCGGCGTTCGCATCTTTCGCGCCACCTCCTCACGGGTCTCCATCGAGCAAGCGCTGCGGGCCTGCCAATTGAGCCCTCACATCGAGTATGCCGAACCCAACATCAAGGTTCAAATTCCCGAGAAAGATTAAAGCGCGTGTTTGAAAAGTCGGGGCAAAGCGTCATTGCAAACAGTTTTAACCGGCATGATCTTTGGGGTAATTAAATTTTTTTCTCCCGGCTTGCCATGACGCTGGAGACCGTTCTTTCGAACACCGACGCCAATTCAACCAATCCATTAACCCAACAATCTAAGGATCATGCTTATGAAAAGCCGATGGACCCTCGTTGTTTTTTGCCTACTGGCTCTGGTTTTCAGCGCTCAGGTTAAACAGGACAAGAAACCTGAATTTGTGCCGGGTGAATTTATCGTCAAATGGAAACCCGACCTTGCCGCGCTTTCCGCCGACACCTTGATGCGCGCGATGTCGGCAACCGAGATCATGACGTTTCCCGAAATCGGCGTTGCGCTGGTGAAAGCGCCGGCCACCGGTGACGTCGCAACATTTTCCAATCAACTGGAAAGCGATCCGCGCATCGAGTATATCGAGCCGAATTACATCTATCGCGCCAGCGGCGTGCCCAACGATCCGCGCTTTAGCGAGCTGTGGGGCATGAACAACACCGGCCAGACCGGCGGCACGAATGACGCCGATATCGATGCGCCCGAAGCGTGGGACATCCAAACCGGCAGCGATTCGACGCTGATTGCCGTGATCGATACCGGCGTTGATTACAATCATCCCGACCTCGCGGCCAATATTTGGACGAATCCCGGTGAAATTCCCAATAACGGGCTGGACGACGATAACAACAATTACATCGACGACGTTCGCGGTTGGGATTTTGTGAACAGAGACAACGACCCCATGGATGACAATCTGCACGGCACCCACGTTGCAGGTACCATCGGAGCAAGAGGGGACAACGGCGAGGGCGTGGCCGGGGTGAATTGGCGCGTGAAAATTATGCCGCTGAAATTTTTGGGCGGCGACGGCTCGGGAACGCTGGCGAATGCGATCTCCGCCATTCTTTACGGCGCAAACAAAAAGGCGCGCGTCATGAACAACAGTTGGGGCGGCGGCGGTTTTTCGCAGGCGCTGCTCGACGCGATCAATTACGCCAACAATGCCGGCTCGCTTTTCGTCGCCGCCGCCGGCAATGACGGCAGCGACAACGATCAATCGCCCAACTATCCTTCGAATTACGACGCGCCGAATGTCCTCGCCGTAGCCGCGATCGATCACCAGGGAAATTTGGCCGTTTTCGGCAGCGGCGGTGGCGGCATTTGCGGCTGTCAAAACGACGTGATCGGCTTGCCGGGATCGAATTTCGGCGCCACCACGGTCGACCTCGCCGCGCCCGGCAAAGATATTTTGAGCACCGCCCCCAACAACGGGTATGTGAAATTGTCGGGCACCTCGATGGCAACGCCCCATGTCGCCGGCGTCGCCGGCTTGGTGTTCGCGCAATTTCCAACCTGGACACATCTGCAAGTGAAAGACCGGTTGCTGGCGACGGTCGAGGTTTCATCCACTTTGCAAGGCAAGATGGTCACCGGCGGCCGCGTCAACGCGTATCGCGCCTTGACCGGAACCACGACGACTGCGGATTAAGCGCCAAAAATAATTTCTAAACCACAAAGGCACGAAGACACAAAGTTTGGAAATAGCGAGGTTAAAGAGATTTCGTAAGATTCGGTTTTTAAAACTCAATTTTTAAAACCGGATCTTAGAAGTTCAATCTTCTTAGTGCCTTCGTGTCTTAGTGGTTAGAATTATGAATAATCCAGGTTAGTCACTTATAAGCCAAATCTTTGGAAAAAAAGCAAAAACTTTCACGCAAAGACGCGAAGACGCAAAGGCAACGCAGAGAAAATCTTTGCGCGTTTGTTTACGGACTAAAATTTCTTTTTTGATCGAGGTTGCAAGGAGGCATTATGATTCAGGACAGATTCCTCGTGCTCGCGGCCGCGTTGATTTGTTTGAACACGGCGTCGGCGCACACCCCGGGGTTTCATTCGGAGGGAGAATTAGCGGCGCCCGGGCTGCGAAATGGGACGTTTAAGGCGCGGGTGAACAACGTCGAAATTTCTTACACCGTCAGCGGCGCTGGCCCGGTGATTTTCGTGCAAGGCGTGGGTTGGGGGCTGGATTCCCGGCTTTACCGCAACACGCTGAAATTTCTCGAAACGAGCTACACGCTGGTCTACGTTGACCCGCGCGGCACCGGCGAAGCGGCGCCGATTGCCGATCCCGCGCTGCTTGCGAGCGATCTGATGGCGGACGATCTCGACGCGCTGCGGCAGCATCTGGGCTTGAATCGGATCGTTGTGCTCGGCCACGCTCACGGCGGACTAATTGCCATGAAGTACGCTTTGAAATATCCGTCGCGTTTGTCGCAGTTGATTTTGGTCGCGTGTGTGTTGCTGCCCAATTTGGAAGAAGACACCCGCGCGGTGAATGAAAACTTGCAGCGCCATCCGAGGCGCAAAGACCCCTCCTGGGAAACAGCAGTGGCCAAATTCAAGGATGAATACGAAGCCCGCACCGTTGAAGAAATCCAGGAAAATCTGCGCGCCACCGCCGTTCTCTATTTCAATTATTACAGCCAATCGCAGCGCGCCAACTTTGAGAAAGCAATCAACGCCGCCAGAATTTCCATGGGCAATTTCCAGCAGTTCGTGCGCAGTGATTGGCTCCATTACGATCTCGACGGCCGGGAAGCGCGCCTCACCACGCCGGCGCTGCTGCTTTACGGCGTCTCCGATCCGTATTTCATCCGCGCCGCCGCCCGCCGCCTGCATTTTGCGCTGCGCAATTCCAAGCTCGAGCTGTTCGAGCGCAGCGGCCATTATCCGTGGATCGAAGAGCCGCAGCATTTCGCCGAAGTTGTCAAGGCGTTTTTGAATCATCCCGTGACGACGCCGGTAGCGTCCGAGACGCCAAGGCAAACGCCGCAGGATCAATGAAAAGAAAAATTATAAATTTTAAATTGTAAATTTTCAATTTAAAATTTACATTGACCTTTGTTTCGGGAATGGATGGGCGCCTGGTGGCCTCCGCGGTCTTCAAAACCGTTGTCCCCCGGTTCTGCTGGGAGAGGTGGGTTCGATTCCCACACGTTCCCGCAATCTATTTTTCAAGAAATTAAATCGGCTTCTTTTCTCTTGCAAAAAACTCTCCGAATATGTCTCGCAACTCAACCCCATACAACTCAATCAATCGCCAAAAAACGCCGCACCGTCGCCAGATCGGCGGCATAATCGTCTTCCGTGTAATCAAAAACCGGAATGCCGCGCTCGTTCAGCAACAACCAAAAATTCAGCAATGGCATTCCAGCCAATTGAGCCGCTTTTCCGAATGATAGACGGCCATCGGCATAAAGTTGTATCGTGGCACGCTCACCGATCTCATCAGTTGGCCTTATTAAATCTCCCCGCTTCATACGGCTATAAGCTCTTCCTGATAGTTCACTCCGGCTGCGGCTATGGCATCCAGCTTGTTAAATTCAAGCGCTTCGCGCAGAGTTATTCTGAGACTTTCTAACAACTCTTCACGAGACGCTTCTTGACAATTCACCCCGGTGATTTCCTGTATCCAACCAATCCACCATTCCCCGTCCTGCTTGATCACGGCTGTATACTCTTTGTTCATAGGACGACACCTCTCATTACGTGTTAACAAAAATGAAACCCTCGGCGAAGTCCGGCTCTGGGGGAAATGCTACAACACGGCGTTCGCAAGACGTCAAGATGAATTCGCGGCGAAGCTGCGTTTCATTGTAATCGCCGGAAAGATAGGCCTCGCGGTTGCGCTCAAAGCGCTCGACTAAAGCAGAAATTTCTTTCATCGGCATTCTTGCAAAAGCCTAAAATACTCTTCGCGGGATAAACCGGCGGTTCGCATGTTGCTTTTGATGATTTCGACATCGACTTGCTTGTAAGTGGGAATAATGACAGGCCGGGCCACGCCTGCTTTCACATAACAGCGATGACTGCCGGCCTGCCTTTCAAACAGAAATCCTGCCTTTTTAAAGACACATTCCAATGTCTTCCAATTAACAGGCGTTATACGAGACATTGTAAGAAGGTTTATGGGAAGCTCGGAAAGGTATGGGAACTTTTACATAATTTTCTTGACGCGCTTGTTTCGGTCGAGCCGCTGCAACCTTGAAGCCGCATTCTTTCAAAACGGTATCCAATGTCTCTCGTTCGAGACAAGAAATCAAAAACAAAGACAACGCCTCCACTAAATTCGCTTTGGCTTTTTCAGCCGTTTCACCTTGCGAATGCACATCCAAAATCGGGCACGAGGCCAAATAATGGGCGCGCCGTTTGGTTAACCCAAAAGGCAGCATGACCGTAATTATCAATTCATTGGAGGGCATAATTCACGCTATAAATTTAATATTTCAGGGGAATATATGGGGAACTCTCTTCTGTTGCCAGCATCAAATATAAACAGCAAAATACAAAAGTCAAGTTAATTTCCGTAACTACTTACTACCTCATATCTACTAAAGTTGCGGCCATGTTTGTGGATTTGAACATAAAAGAAGCGCAAATCCGGCCCGCTGGCAGCAAGTGTAAGGATTATCTAAAAATCGCTCAAAAAGCTTCCGGCGTTAACGGAGCTGACCGTCGCGCAAAATCAATAAATTTTCTCGGCAAAAAATAAAAGCGCCTCTGAATCCAACAACGATCAGAGGCGCGGTAGAATCTAACGCGACGAGCCTAACTAAAATTTCTTCATTTTACTGCATCGCCACGGGCTTGTGGCGGCCTCGGCTTTCTCGCGCATCTTGTCAAAAAACGCCTTGTCGAGATCGGCGGTGAATTTCACCGAATTGCCTGCCATGTCGATGCCGATGCGATTGAGCATGTCAACCGCCTCGCGATCATCCGACACCGCCAGCTTCGCCGTTGCCAGCGCGCCTTTGGCCGCCTCCACCAGCAGCTTGCTGTTTTCCTCGCTGTCGCAAACGGCTTCACCATACAACTCGGCTTTTTGTCCGACGTGAGCAGAGAAGGTGACGCCTTGCACCGCTTTGACGGCGCGCGTTCCTTTAAAATCGCGGCTCTCGCTTAGCTCCTCGGCAACTTTCTCCATCACATCCGCGGTGTTCGCCACCACCCAGCATTGATCTTTGAAACGCAGCTTGTTCATCAACGCCGCAATCGCCGCATTCTGCTTGACGGATTGATCCGCCGTTTTGCCGTCAATAATCGACTGCACCCAATCTTTGTTGCCGGCGACGAAGGTGTGCGCATCGGCAAAATAAAACGCCTTGTCGCCGTGCTCCTTGATCACGTAAATCGTCTTGCCGTTGTAAGTTTCGGTGGTCAATTCCGGCCTCTGGCGTTCGCCATGATGCCTT
>Ga0209172_10007673_pt1 | contig 10993 bp, 9 predicted proteins | sample LarsenN4metaG_FD_184113 | JGI IMG/M metagenome (GOLD analysis project Ga0209172, IMG submission 184113) | Hot spring sediment bacterial and archeal communities from British Columbia, Canada, to study Microbial Dark Matter (Phase II) - Larsen... ... | reverse complement strand
AACTGACAACGTTGATCTCCTGATTCCCATCCATCTTCCGTTCTCCTTGAAAAAAGATGGGTGGGGAAAATTCGTTTCCCATTCTGGGGATTTTAGGGTTCCCACTGACACTGGGCACTACCTTCGCCTTTCAATGCCTCGTTCTGCTGCCCCGCCGACCAGCGCTGCCAACTGAAACAGATGTCGGGCGCGATGCACTGCTCCCCGTAAACCACGATCTCTTTCCCGCCGCGCAGATCGACGGCGTATCGCGCCGGCGGCAGCGGCTTTTCCGCCGTCGCACCGGGCAGCAGCGACGCCAAGCGCCCGCCCCGCGCTTCCGGTTCGATGCGCTCTTCGAACCACACCAGGCTTTGCGGATCGACGCGGAAGAGATTGCTTCGAGCCGGCGCGGGAATCACGCGCAGGACCAGCTCATCGCGCACCCCGTAGCGATAGCCCGGCATCACGTCCCGCACGCGCACCCACGACAGCGGCATTCCCGCATTCGCCGCCGCCAACCACGACGGCGCATCCGCCACCGAGACGTTGCGCCACTCGGTCTTGAGGCCCGTCGCGCCGACCACCCGTCCGTCCTGCAGCCGCACCACTTCGCGTGAAGCGCTGTACCAGACTTCCGCCGCGCCTTCCACAGTCCTGTCCACGTTGCCCAGCGCGAGGAACGCCAGCCTGCCGTCGATGGTGACGCGCAGATAGCTGAACTTGGGGTTGAGACGCGCCCGCGAGGCACCGGGGTCGCGCTGCACCGCCTTCTGCAGGCTCTCCACCGCCGCGTTCATGCCCGGCGTGCACGCCGCGAGCACGCACGCCGACGCGACGGCCGCCGTCAGGTTGCGCATCTTCATTCGGAAATTCCGGGCTCCCCTCTCATGCCCGAGGACAGTCGCAATGCGGCAAGACTACCGAATTATGCGTGGGTTCGAAACTGCATCCGCGTGCCGATTGATAATACTTCGCAGGCTATTACAAAACAAAAACCCCGGCAGGAAGCACCGGGGTTTCGGATACGGAGAAGCCGCGGTTCGTTATTGCGTGCCGGTCGTGCCGGTCGTGCCGGTCGTTCCCGTAGTTCCCGTCGTGCCGGGCGTATCGTCGTCATCCGTGGCGGCAGCGAGTAGAACCGCGACCGCCGCCGCGGCTGCCACAGCGCCCGCCGTGGTAAGCCCGCCTACCGCCGCTTCGGGCGGTGTGGCGGCCGGTTTACCCGGAGGGGGTCCCTTGGGAGCGGGCTTGGCTTGCGCAAATGCCATGGAAGATGCCGCCGCCATCATCATTGCCAGAATCGCCGCTTTGAGTTTCATCCTGCCCCCCCTATTAACTCTAAGACGAAAAATAACCCCATGGAGCGCAGCTTCATCGGGATGTGACAACAACATATCACGGCAAATTCATGAAAGCAACATAATTTTCAGAGGGGTTTTGACACATATCGGACTCGCCAAGATTGGCTCAACGCCGGCACAGTTTTCCTCAACGGCGAGTCCTGCTATCACCATTCTTCGGCTATGATGTTATGATCGCTTCACGTCAGCTGCTGCATCACTTCCGAATACCAATAAGGCCCTCAGAGGCCGGCCGGAAACACCAGAGCAGCAAGTCGCGGCATAAGATTTAGGGGGGTACTTCCATGAGGCAACGACGTAGGGCGCTGCGGTGCTCTGTCTTCGTTGCAATCGCCTTGGCCGTCGTGCTGGCAGCCGCAAGTCTGCTGAGACCGGCGCAGCACCATCCCTACATCCTGTTCACCCCGGCCGATTCGCTGCAGATGGCTTTTCTGAAGACGAGCCTGCCGTCTCGCGCGCAATGCGAAGCAACCGTTCAGCGCGTCGCCAAGGCCCTCGCACGCTGCCCCACCTGCTCCGTTATCGAAGCGCGCTGCGTCGATGAGCTCGATCCGCGGCAGCGCAAGATCCTCTCCGGCCTGCCAGTCGATGTGCCCGTCCTGCGCATTCCCGACGGAGCAATCGCCTTCATGGGTGAAGCGGCGGAAGCGGCGCTGCACGGCTGCCAGGAAGGCGCGCGTCGGGGCGCGACACTGGTGGCCGGCAAGGCACAGTGTTCTCTGCCCGGGATCGAGAATCTCGCGCTTTCGGTTGGGAAACTGAGTGCCAAGACAAGCGGATCGTTGCCCGGCATGCATTTCCTGCTGGGCATCGCGCTGATATCGGCTTTTGTCGCGTTCTTCGCGTGCTACATCCTCATCCGATCGGAAAAACTCCACCGACGCTTTACTCACGACGCAACAGAGGGAGGCCCGCAGAAATTTCACGCCACGCCGACGTTGCGCATCGGAGGACTCGGCATCGCGGCGGCGCTTCTAGTCGGCATCCCTATGATGGGGATAGTCGGTTGGGTGCGTCCCACAGCCGCGGAAGGACTTCAGCTGCTGGCACTCTCCGCGATACCGGCCTTTGCGGGGGGCTTCGGTGAGGACATCACGAAGCGCGTGGGCGTGATGGCCCGACTGATCTTCACGGCATCGGCGGGGATTGTGGCTTCGCTCCTGGTCGGCGCGACCCTGGACCGCATCGATGTGCCGGGCCTCGATTCACTGCTGCAGTTGTCGGTATTTGCCGTGCTGTTCACCGCCTTTGCAGTGGGCGGCGTGGCGAACGCGATCAACATCATCGACGGCTACAACGGTCTGGTGGGCGGCTACGCCATACTGGTGCTCGCCGCGCTCGGATTCGTCGCCTACCAGGTTGGAGATCCGGTGGTACTGAGCGCAAGTGTAGTCATGATGGGCGCGCTTCTTGGATTTCTGGTGTGGAACTATCCAGGAGGCAGGATCTTTCTTGGGGATGGGGGCGCCTACCTGCTGGGATTCTGGCTCGCGGAGCTATCTGTCCTGCTCGTCGCAAGAAATCCGGACGTCTCGCCATGGCTGCCGCTTGTGCTGCTGGCCTACCCCATATTCGAAACATTTTTTTCAATATACCGCCGCAAGATACTTCGCGGCGAGAGCCCTGGACATCCCGACGCGCTGCATCTGCATCAGTTGATCTACCTCCGGCTTGCCCGATGTTCCATCGGCTCTCGCGATCCACTCAAACTGACCTACCGCAATAGCATGGTCGCCCGGTATATCTGGATCGGAACAGTGATATTCATGATGCCCGCACTGTTCTCCTGGCGGAATACTCCGGCCCTCGTTGCAATCGCCGTGTTGTTCAGCGTTGCTTACACTTGGCTCTACTTGAGGCTTATCCGCTGGCGGGCGCCCGGGTGGCTGATAAGCACCGGACGACGTTTCAAGCGGGCGTAGGGTCAGTTACAGCCGCCACACACGCAAGCCCAGCTTTGATAGTTCGGGCTCGCTGAACTGAGCCTTCACATCTACGAAACAGCCGTGGCGGCTCGTCTTTAAAGCGTAGTCCCGCAGCGGCCGTTCGCGAAACTGCCGGTGAGCAACCGCAACGACAGTCGCATCGGCAACGGGCAGTTTTTCCCAGCTTGTGAGCGCAATTCCATATTCCCTGCGCGCATCCTCGTAGCTTGCTACCGGGTCATGCACTACCACGTTAACGCCGAACGACTCAAGCTCGCGTATAACGTCGATTACCCGTGAATTTCGGAGATCCGGACAGTCTTCCTTGAACGTCAGGCCCAGCACGTTGGCAGTTGCCCCCTTCACCGAGCCTCCGTTCTGGATCATTTGCTTCACCGTCTGTTCTGCAACGTACTTGCCCATCCCATCGTTGATACGTCGCCCAGCCAGAATGACCTGCGGGTGATAGCCCAGCATCTCGGCCTTATGCGTAAGATAGTATGGATCCACTCCGATGCAGTGTCCGCCAACGAGTCCGGGCTTGAATGGAAGAAAGTTCCACTTGGTCCCTGCAGCTGCCAGGACTTCCGAGGTGTCAAGACCCATGCGCTTGAAGAGAATCGCCAGCTCATTCATCAAGGCGATATTGAGATCCCGCTGTGTGTTCTCAATTACTTTCGCAGCTTCAGCCACCATGATGCTCGAGGCGCGATACACGCCCGCGTCCACTATGGACGCATAAAGCTCAGCGACCTTAGCAACCGTAGCCGCATCATCTCCAGCGACGACTTTGGTTATTGTGGTAAGCGTATGCTCCTTATCGCCCGGATTAATTCGCTCCGGTGAATATCCCACGTGAAAATCGGTCTTCCATTTCATGCCTGAGCAGCGCTCAAGTATCGGTATGGCGATCTCCTCCGTAGCACCCGGATAAACGGTTGATTCGTAAATCACTGTACACCCAAGCTTCATGTAAGTTCCCACTGCCTCACTGGCGGAGATCAAGGGACCGAAGTCGGGCCTGTGCGCTACATCAACCGGGGTGGGCACTGCAACTACAATGTAGTCTACCTCTCTTAATCGTGCCCCGGTGTTGGTAAACACCAATTTTTCCGCCGTTTCGAACTCCCTCCTAGATATTTCACCGGTAGGGTCAATCTTGGAACGGTAATTCGCTATCTTTTCTTCAGATAAGTCATATCCGATAGTAAGGAAGCGCTTTCCGAATTCAATTGCAAGAGGCAAGCCAACGTATCCCAGCCCGACTATGCCAACGGCAAAACCAGCAGAGATCATTTAGCCGCGTCCAAAACCGTAGTATTCGAACCCTTTAGTACGCACTGCCATCGGTTCATATTGATTTCTTCCGTCGAAAATCACTTTGCATCTCATGAGTTTTGACATTAGATCAAAATCGGGATTACGGAATGGCATCCATTCCGTCATAAGTACCAGCGCATCCGCCCCTTGTACCGCGTCATATTGATTATCAACAAGTTCCAGCATGCGCTTTTCGCCAAACCATTCCGGCGGAAAGCTTCGTCTGGCATTGCGTATTGCTGCGGGGTCATAAGCTCGAATTCTGGCACCTGCACCTAGTAGATGGTTTATTAGAGTTACTGATGGCGCTTCCCTTAAATCGTCGGTCCCGGGCTTAAAGCTCAGCCCCCAAATACCCACGACTAATCCACGCACCGCCGACCCAAAGCGCCGGTATATCTTTTCAAGAAGATGTAATTTTTGAGCGTGATTGCGCCACTCAACGGCTTCAAGCAATCTTGGCTCAACACGGCACCGCTTGGCCATATGTATGAGACCTTGCATGTCTTTAGGAAAGCATGAGCCCCCATAACCAACACCGGCATACAAGAAGGCATGACCAATACGCGAATCAGAGCCAATACCACGTCGAACGTTCTCGATATCTACCTTTATTTCTTCGCAAATGGCAGCTATTTCATTCATGAACGAAATACGCGTAGCGAGCATTGCATTAGCAATGTACTTGGTCATTTCAGCGTCGCGGACGCTCATAAATAGCACACGCTCATGACTACGCGTAAAAGGCGCATAAAGCACCCTCAGTATTTCACTTACGCGCTCCGACTCTGTGCCAATAATGATGCGCTCAGGCCGCATAAAATCATTTACTGCGCTGCCTTCCTTCAAAAATTCAGGATTACTGGCAACCTCAAAAGTTATGCGCACTTTCCGTTGGGCTAGCTCCTCATCGATCACTTCCTTAATTTCTTCTACCGTTCCAACCGGCGCAGTGGACTTTTGAACTACGATGAAATCATGGGTAACGACACGGCCAAGGTTTCTGGAAGCACTTAGAACTTGGCGCAAGTCGACGCTTCCATCATGATTAGGAGGAGTCCCAACCGCAAACACATAGACCTCAGCATTGTTTGCCGCAGCTAGCGTATCCACAAAATCAAGTCGTCCTTGATCATGATTGCGCGCTACGAGCTCCTGTAATCCTGGCTCAAAAAACGGGACTTGATGCCGCCTTAAGCCTTCAATCTTTTCTCTATCCGAATCTACGCATACGACGGCGTTACCCATTTCGGCAAAGCATGCTGCCGTTACGAGCCCCACATATCCCGTCCCAATAACGGTAAGCCTCACAGAATCCTCAAACCTCGTAATAACTTCTATACCAGTCGACAAATTTACTAATGCCCGCATCAATAGTCGTCCTGGGGCAAAAACCGGTTGCCGACTCCAGATCAGTGACATTAGCCATTGTCGCCACTACATCGCCCGCCTGCATTGGCAGAAGCTCAAGTATTGCTTTCCTGCCTAGGCAACGTTCCAAAACTTCTATGTATCGCATGAGCTTTTCAGGACGATTGTTTCCGATATTGAAAATCCGATATGGCGCGTGGCTCGTGGCCGGATCGCAATGGACAGCGTCCCACTCGGGATTCGGCCTTGGAATGAGGCCAATCACCTGAACTATTCCTTCTACGATATCGTCTATGTAGGTGAAATCCCGGACCATATCTCCACGGTTGAATACCGGAATAGATATCCCAGCGAGGATGTTCTTGGTAAATTTGAAGAGAGCCATGTCCGGACGGCCCCAAGGCCCATAGACAGTAAAGAACCGCAGTCCCGTACATGGCAACCCATAAAGATGGGCATAACTATGCGCCATCAATTCATTGGCCTTTTTCGTCGCCGCATAGAGTGATATTGGATGGTCAACATTATCATGTTCCGAAAAAGGCATTCGCTTATTTGCGCCATATACCGAACTCGAAGATGCGAAAACAAGGTGCTGAATGCGTGAATTCCTGCATGCTTCCAGCACATTCATGAATCCAACCAGATTTGCGTCGACATACGCATGAGGATTCTCTATTGAATATCGCACGCCAGCTTGTGCAGCCAGATGAAGCACCACCTCGCACTGACTGTTTTCGACAATCTTGTTAAGGCCGTCCCGGTCGGCAATATCTAGCCTCGCGAACGTAAATTGAGAGCTACCAATCAAGCGTTGAAGTCGCGCCATCTTGAGATCGACGTCGTAGTAGTCGTTCAGATTATCGATCCCTACTACAAAATGGCCTTGCGCTAGCAAAGCTTGAGCAGCACTAGAACCGATGAAACCAGCCGCTCCGGTGACGACAATTTTCATTATCAGCCGTGATAAACTCTATTGCCTCAAAATAACGACGTATTACAGTGGCCTCATCGAAGCTTTGCACCATGTAGCTCCGCCCCGCGATTCCCATTTTCTTACGCTCAAAAGGCGACAGCTTCAACATACGCTGCATCTGCCGCGCAAGATCATGTGAGTCGCGAGGTCTACATATGAACCCGTTTATTCCGTCGCGCACGACGTCCCGACATCCCGGTACGTCAGTGGCTATGACCGGTATTTCCATGCTACAAGCCTCGAGTAAACATCGTGGACAGCCTTCCCTATAGGATGGCAATACAACACAGTCCGCGTCAGCATAATATGCAATGACGTCGTCCGTAGCACCTAGGTACTCAACCAGACCAGACCTTTTCCACTCCTCTAGTCGGTCGCTTGATATAACGGTTGGGTTTCGGCTATCTCTCAAACCTAAAACTTTGAAACGTGCAGTGGGGAACTCACCACTTGTTATCTTAGCCGCCTCTACAAACTCGCGTATCCCTTTATCTTCTAGCAAGCGACCCACAAACAGAAATACGAAATAAGCGCATGTTCTATTACGCTCTATCGGACGAAAGCGGTGCAAGTCGACCCCCGAGCCAGGAAGCGTTTTTGCCCTCTCGGAGGATACTAGACCATGCTTTATAAACAAATTCCTATCGTCGCTATTTTGAAAGAATACCGTCCGTGGAGACCGCAACGCGTATCGGTAAAGTAGCTTCATGAACCAGGATAGCCAACCGCCGCGTATAAAACCACTACCTAGACCTGATATATTGCTGACCACTGGCATGCTGGCAATTTGTCCTGCAATCGCCCCATATATATTCAACTTCGGTGTAAATGTGAGCATTACCGTGGGTCGTTCTTTCCATAGAATCAGCAGAAGCTTAAATATGGCAATGAAATCATTGAAAGGGTTTGTAACCCTATTATCAATTTCGAGATGGATGTGATTGACTCCAAGTGCCCCAAGCCGAGACGAATACTCATCTCTGGGAGACACCACGACCACAGCATAGCCTGTTCTTATCAGGTCTTCGATGAACCTCTTGCGGAAATTGTAGACATACCAGGCGGTATTTGCTGCGATCAATATGCTTCTTCTACTGCTTACTTCACTCATGATGGTAATAGTGCAGCCAAGATTGGAACATTAGTACATTCCATAAGAAATAGTGCCTATCATGCCCCGAAAGATGCTCCTTCCACATTTGTGTTATCGGAGTAGGGTTCAAGTAGTTTTGGCGAGTTAACCGTTTAGGTTCTAGTAGGTGCTCTGCCCAGCTTCTCAGTGGACCACGGAGCCAAGCTCCAATTGGTACGCCAAAACCCATCTTTGGACGATCTATTAAATCCCTTGGCACGTAACGATCTAGTAATTGCCGTAGCACCCACTTCCCAACACCATTCCGAATCTTATATTTCAGTGGTAAGTGCCAAGCAAACTCGACTAGCCGATGATCGAGAAAAGGTACCCGAGTTTCAAGGGAAACTGCCATTGCGGCCCTATCGACTTTAACTAAAATATCATCCGGTAGGTAGGACATCATATCTAAATACATCATGCGGTGTTCGAATTCCGGTAGCCGGACCCACCTATCCTTATCCGTTAGGACAGTGTCCGGTTCTAACGCCATCTGAACCACTTTACTTGGCTGTTTCCAATAAGAGACCAGCTCCCGATAAATCTCCTCCGGACCTCGTACCGCCAGAATTTCGCCTATCTTTTGTAACTTGATTTCAGGCTCGGAGTACCGATATCGCGTGGGTAAGAAGCGCACTAAGCCTCTTACAGCTCCACGCCATACATCACCTGACATAGTGCCCAGAAATGAGCCAAGTGCTGCTCGCAGTGGATATGGCAGCCAATGGACATATCTCCAAATATCAGATGCCCATGTATATCGGTTATAACCCCCGAATAATTCATCGCCCCCATCGCCAGACAAGCAAACAGTGACATGCTGGCGGGCGAGCTTACTTACTAGGTATGTAGGAATCTGCGAGGAGTCGGCGAAAGGCTCGTCGTATATCTTCGGTAGATCCGGAATGATCGATAATGCCTGAGGCGCGGTCACATAAAGCTCTGTATGATCTGTACGTAGGTATTGTGCTATCGCAAGTGCATATGCTGCTTCGTTATGCGAATCTTCATGAAACCCGATCGTAAAGGTCTTAACGGGACGTTCTGTTAACTGCTGCATGAGAGCAACAATTGAGCTGGAGTCAATTCCACCAGAAAGGAAAGCTCCTAACGGCACATCCGCTACTATTTGCCCAGCAAGTGACTGCCTAACTAACTTATCTAGTTCATCTACCGCCTCCCTCTCACTAATAAGGTGTGCTGTGCTCTGACCAACCTCTGCTTTTTCTCTAGGAGACCAATAGCAAAGAACCTCCATATCCTCTCTGGACCTAACTTGCAGACACGTGCCAGGTAAGAGCTTATGTATTCCTTGATATATTGAATAGGGAGCGGGGACGTAACTGTGGCGTAGAAACAAAGCTAGAGAGTTTCTGTCGACCGGTGCATTAAATACGGGATTGGCTTTCAATGCCTTGAGCTCTGAGCCGAATAAGAAATATTCCCCCTGCCATCCATAATAAAGAGGTTTTTCACCAAGCCTGTCGCGCGCGAGTGTTAAGGTTTGTGATATTCGGTCCCACACCGCCAATGCAAACATGCCAACGGTACGCTTTATAGTCTCGGGGATGCCCCAGCGCTCGAAACCAGCCAGTAAGGTTTCAGTATCGGAATGTCCCCGCCAGGTATCGAGCTTGTTGCGTGCGCCGCTTGATTGGTCCGTTGGCAGCTGAAGCTCCGCACGCAGACTGCAGTGGTTGTAGATCTCCCCATTAAAAACCAATGCGAACCGCCCACTGGTCGATACCATTGGTTGATGCCCCGCTGGTGTAAGATCCAAAACCGCAAGTCTCGTGTGACCTAGCGCTACGCAATCCCTCTGATCCAGCCATATTCCGTCATCATCAGGGCCGCGATGGCGCAAAGATGCAATCATCCTCTTAATCCCGTATTCCAGATTCATCCCGACGTGGGATCCAAGTAATCCCGTTATCCCGCACATCTGACGTTATTCCCGCTCTGCGATAGCGCACCAATAGGGTGGGGCATTAGAAAAGCGCACATTCGAAAACCCCGACGTTTCGAGTATCTTTTTGATGTCTAGCAGCGTGAAACGCCTTTCTAGCGTAGTGCCGAACCGATCTAACGCATCTGTCCTCATTACATAAAAATCTTTATTTCGGTAATAAGCTAATGGCCAGTGTTCCGGCGCAAAGCCGCACCATTCAAGCAACGATGCAAGCCGGGCGAAAGGCCAGTAAACGACCGCAGCGATGAGCTGACTTACTAGGAAACGCATTGGAAATGGTAATTGGGAGATGATAGTCCGACCGAAATTACTGTATCTCCACAGAGACCTATACCAAAAAGGACGGTTATCAAACGCGTAATACAGATAAAGGAGGAATAGCCCGCGAGGCTTCAACTTTTGCGCTATGGCTTTGATCGCCGATGCAGTATCAGGCACATGGTGCAAGACGCCTAAAGAATAAGCAAAATCTAAATAACCGTCTGGAATCGGTAAGTTATCTGCACTAGCATGATGAAACTGCACGTTATCCACCGAAGAAAGATTACGGCGTGCTATCTCCAGAGCCCTACTACTGGCGTCAATACAATGTAAAGTGCGAACTCGGGGCGCCACCATAAGAGCCCATCTACCGCTGCCACATCCGATGTCTGCCCCGATCGCCTCACTTGGCAAGTTCTCCCAAGGGAAGATTCCAAAGTAATCGTTAAAAATGCTCAGTCTGTTAGCATGGGATAGACTGGATTGGTCTAAGGCTGCCCATTCTTGTCCGAACCCAGACACCGTTCTTGGATCTACGTTTCTCATTAGGGAAGCTCTGCACAAGCGTGGAGCTATTGTCAAATTTGGTGTATGCGCGGTTGATCAGGCGGCGACCCTGCTGCCCTCCTGACGTGGCGAAGCGCGCTTCTCGGTGTGCACTTCGACGCCGTCACGGAACTTTACCCCGCGAATCAC
>Ga0209172_10007666_pt1 | contig 11009 bp, 15 predicted proteins | sample LarsenN4metaG_FD_184113 | JGI IMG/M metagenome (GOLD analysis project Ga0209172, IMG submission 184113) | Hot spring sediment bacterial and archeal communities from British Columbia, Canada, to study Microbial Dark Matter (Phase II) - Larsen... ... | reverse complement strand
AAGACGTAGTTGCGTCGGATCCGCGCGTCCTCGGGGTGCACGATCGGGTCGAACAGGCCCGGGCTCGGGATCGCACCGGCGAGCGTGGCCGATTCCAGGAGCGAGAGCTCCTCGGCGTCCTTGCTCCAGTAGGTCTGGGCCGCGGCCTGGACCCCGTAGGCCCCGTGCCCGAAGTACACGGTGTTCAGATAGGTCGCCAGGATCTCGTCCTTCGTGAACTCCTGCTCGACCTTGATCGCCAGCAGCGACTCGCGGATCTTCTGCCCGAAGGTGCGCGGGGGAACGGTGTAGACCTGCTCCCCGGTCTCCGGGTCCTCCTCGTACGTGCCGGCGTAGACGTTCTTGACGACCTGCTGCGTGATCGTCGATCCACCCTGCACGGTCTCACGGGCCACGAGGTCGGTCCACGCCGCCCGGACGATGCCGAACGGATCGATGCCCGGATGCTCGTAGAAGTCCGCGTCCTCGGCGGCGATCACCGCGGTCCGCAGCGTCCTCGGCATCTGCTCGAGCGGGATGATCGTGCGGTCCACCGTGGAGTGGAGCGTCGTGAGCAGCTTGCCGTCGCGGTCGTAGACGTAGGTCGTCTGCAGCGGCGGAGGCGTCGAGGGGAGCTCGAGCTGCCGGTACATCGCGTAGAGCGCCGCCAGGACCGCCAGCACGGCGACCAGGGGCACGGCGATGAACACCCACCACCAGCGGCGGAAGAAGCCCCTGCCTCGCCGCTGCTGCTTGCGGGGGGCGTGCTTGCGACCCTTCTGGGTCCTGCGGGCTGCGGTGTCGACCGCCACGACGTGGTCAAGTCTATCGATGACCTGCGGTTTCCCCGGCCGGGCCCACCCACGAACCGTGGAGTTCCGATGAAGGTGCGTGGCCTGGAGGTTGGGGCGGAGCCAGGACGATCAGACCGCGCGGGCCACGAAGGCCTCGTGGAGATGGTTCCACTGGCACTCGGTGCAGACCTCGACCACGTAGCACCAGGCCCCGGGGCGATCGGCGGCCATCGTCAGCCCCACGTCGAGCGGCCACACGCGGCCGTTCTGCTCCCGCAGACCGTCGCCGTAGACGTAGGTGACCAGACGGAGCTTGGTCCTGGTACAGACCGGGCAGTCGCGGCGTGACGGCTCGCCGACGTGCTTGGCCGCCCGCATCAGCTCCGGATGAGCGTCGCAGATGTCGGTCCACGAGCGCAGGCCGTGACGCACCTCCCCCAGGAGGGCGCGCTTGGCGAGCGTGTAGTCGACGGTCGCCAGCACCGCCCGCCGTCCTCGCGGTCTGATCCCGCCACGCCCCCGGCCTGCCTCCATGGTTGAGGCATCGTACACCGGGGCTCGGACTTGAGCGGCTGGCCGGTCCGGCTGCTCCGGATCAGGGCGAGGGCGGGTCCACGACGGCCCTCGCCTCGGCGATCGCCACACGGTCGTCCGAGGAGAGCAGGAGAGATCCCACCGGCACCTCGACCATCACGTTCGCCTCGAGGAGCGGGGGCTCGCACACGCACGACCGCAGACGCCCACCGTTGCGGTGGGCGAGGTCGGCGGCCACGACCGTCGGCTCCAGCTCGCCGGGGAACGCCAGGCTCTGCGCGGCGGCCAGCGCTGCGGCATCCGCGGCGGTCTGGGCTCGGGCGGCCGCCAGGAGCACCCTGGCCAGGTCGGCCGCGCCCAGCGCGAGCGTCAGGATGGCGACGAGGATGGCGGCCGTCACGACCGAGGCCGATCCCCGCTCGCCGCGACCGACCGGCGAGGGACCCGGTCCCGGCCTCACGCGACCTCCTGCCGCATGGTCGCCCGTGCGCGCAGCTCGACCGTGGCCGGCAGCAGCCACCCGGCGAGCGGCGCGGCGACGGTAGCCAGGTACCTCACCTCCACGGTGACCGGATCGCCCTGCGTGCCCTCCCGGAGCACCACGACCTGTACGCGACCGGGATCGAGGCCCGCGGCCGCGGCCACGGCCGTGTCGTGCACGACCTGCGCGTCGAGGCTCACGGCGGCCTCGCGCGCCCCGGCGCGCGAGGCCTGCGCCAGCACCAGCTGATCCCGCGCGAGGAGCCCGACCTGGACCGCGGCGAGCAGGACCAGGAACAGGATCGGCAGGAGCAGCGCGAACTCGACGACGACCGAGCCCTCCTCCGGGCGCCTACGCCGCACTGCCCGCGACCTGATCGATGATGTCGTCGAAGAACGCCGGGAGCCTGCCCGACGAGCGTGCCCACGTGATGAGCACCACCGCCACGGCGGCCGCCGCCAGGATCACGAGCGCGTACTCGGCCGTGGTCTGGCCGACCTGTGCCGACCACCGCGTGCGTGCCCGCACGTACCAAGAGAGCAACACCGGTTCACCTCCTCTCAGCGGATCGACCCGAGCGTGGTCACCAGGACCGGGACCACCGTGAGGAGGAGGAACGCGGGGAGGATCAGGAACACGAGGGGGAAGAGCATCTTCACCGGGGCCTTCCGAGCACGCTCCGTCATCGCGGCCCGTCGCGCCTCCCGGCTCTCCCGGGCGAGCTCGGCCAGGCCCTCGGCCAGCGGTGAGCCCATCACGTCACCCCGCAGCAGCACCGCGACCGCCCGTCGGAGATCCGGCAGGGCCAGACGTTCCGCGACCGCGTCGAGCTGGTCGCCCCACCGCCCTCCGAGATCGACCCGATGGAACGCGGCGCGCAGCTCGTCCGCGAGCGGACCGTCGATCGCCACCGCGGCGCGTCGCATCGCGAGCTGACCCGTCAGGCCGCTCTGCACGGCCGCGGCCACGACGTCCAAGAGCAGCGGAAGCTCCCGCTGAGCTCGGGCCAGACGGGCTCTGGCGGCGCGGGCGAGCACGAGATCAGGCACCATGAAGGCAGCCGTGGCGAGCACGACCGACGCGGGGCTCGCCGGAGCGACGGCCAGCGTGAGGCCGAGCACGCCCCCGGCGAGGACGCACTTCAACCCGAGGACCTCCTCGACGGCGCGCCCGGAGCCGGCCGCCTCGAGACGGTCACCGATCCGCTCCCCGCGCCCGAGCCGGGCGATCCAGCCCACCGCCCCGATCCGGTGGAGCGCCCTGACCGGCATCCACCCAGGTGAGGGCTGGCCGAGCCTCGGGAGCGGCGGACACGTTCGGGCGACCAGCCCGGCGACCGAGAGGATCGCCGCTGCGGGCGCAAGGACCAGCGCGAGGGCGATCGCCGTCATACGTCCACCCGCAGGAGGCGGCGGATCCACACGAACGCGACGCCCTGGAGCGCGACGCCGAGGACCACGGCTGCTCGGCCGGCGGGGCTGCCGAGGGCCGCCGCCATGTCCCTCCGTGAGGTCGCCCACAGGAACAGGAAGAAGCCGATGGGAAGCAGCCCGAGGATCGCACCCGACAGCCGTGCCTGCGCGGTGAGCGACCGCACCTCGCGCAGGGCCGCACGCCGCTCACGAAGGGTGCGCGCGAGCCCCTCGAGCACCGCCGGGAACCCACCGCCGGTGCCTCGGTGCAGTCGAAGGACGGCGGCAGCGAGCCGCACGTCGGGCACGGGGATCGCCGACACCCAGCGACCCAGCGCATCGTCCAGCGACGATCCGAGGGTGACGTCCTCGACCACCGCTCGGATGGAGCCTGCCATGGGCTCGGGGGTCCGCTCGGCGGCCGTCGCGAGGGCCTGCAGCGTCGACAGGCCGCTCCGCACGCCCGCCGCCACGGCGCCCACCGCATCGGCGAGCTGGGTCTCGAGCGCCGCCGTGCGTCTCGCGAGCGCGCGGCGGCGCACCGCCAGAGGTGCAGCCACGCCGACGCACGCTCCGAGGACCCCACCGGGCGGACCGAACATGACCCAGCCGAGCACGAGGCCCGCGGAGGCCACCGCGACGTCGGGAACGAGCCTCGCTCGCGGGCGGGACCGGCGACCCTCCTCGATCGGCGACACGTCCGGTCCCGCGACGCCCGCGCGCGTCAGGACGTCGCGCCGGTCGCTCTCCCACGCTGCGGCCGCGACGAGGGTCATGGCTGCGGCGATCGAAGCCGACGCGAGCAGGGCACCGATCACCCTGCGTCCGCCATCCGCACGGGGGCGTCGACGCCCGCGTCGAGCAAGCCTTCGGGCAGCCGCAACCCTCGCGACCGCAGCACCTCCACGAGATCGGTCCTGGCGCCGGTGCACACGAACGAGCCCCGGGGGCCGGACCTCGACCGGAACCCGAAGAGCTCGGTCACGACTGGCTCTCCGTCGCGGATCCCGTCGACGGCCGCGATCTGGTGCACGAGCCGTCGCCCATCCCGCAGGCGGGCCATGTGGATCACCAGATCGACCGCGGCCGCGAGCTGCTCCCGCACGTGCTCGACCGGCAGGACCACGTCCGACATGAGGGCCATCGTCTCCAGGCGCCAGAGCAGGTGTCGGGCCGAGTTGGCGTGCGCCGTGGACAACGACCCGTCGTGTCCCGTGTTCATCGCCTGGAGCATGTCGAGCGCCTCGCCTCCGCGGACCTCGCCAACGACGATCCGGTCGGGGCGCATCCGAAGGGCGTTCCGCAGGAGATCGCGGACCGTGACCTCACCCCGGCCCTCCACGTTGGCCGGTCGCGCCTCGAGCCCGATGACGTGCGGCTTCGCGAGCCGGAGCTCGGCCGCGTCCTCGATCGTCACGATCCGCTCGTCATCGGGCACGAACGACGAGAGCACGCCCAGCAGGGTCGTCTTGCCGGAGCTCGTCCCGCCCGAGATCACCATGTTCGCGCGCCCGCGGACGCACGCGACGAGGAAGGCGAGCATGCGGGGACCGAGCGTCCCCAGGGCGACCAGGTCCTGCGCGGTCAACGCCACCGACGCAAACTTCCGGACGTTCAGGACCGGGCCGCAGAGCGAAAGGGGCGGCACGATCGCGTGCACCCGCGAGCCATCCGGCAGTCGCGCGTCCACCCAAGGTGACGACCCATCGACCCGAAGGCCGAGCGGAGCCACGATCCGCTCGATCACGTGGAGGACCGCCTCCTCCCCCTCAAACAGACGGTCCTCCACCCTCTCGAGCCGCCCCTTCCGCTCCACGTACACGTCGTCGGGCCCGTTCACCATCACCTCGGTGACGTCCGGGTCCTTGAGCAGGAACTCGATCGGTCCCAGCCCGACGACCGCATCCGAAACCTCGTTGACCACACGCGTGAGCGCGCCCTGGGGAAGGATGTGGCCCTCGTCGCGGAGGATCGCGAGCGCCTCCTCACGCACCCGCACCCGCCGCTCGGCCCTGGACACGCGGGCGAGCTCGTCCGCGTCCACGCGCCGGAGCAGGCGCTCGTGCAGCCCGCGGCGCACCTCCGCGAGCACATCCGCCCGCATCACGAGACGCCCTCCGCGAGCGCCCTGGCCATCCGATCGATCGCCCGACCCGTACGACCGCGGGCGGGCAGCAGGCGACCCCGGTCCTGGGCGGCGGGGACCCGCCGGTCCCGAGGGATCACCGCGAGGGGCGATCGTCCGAAGACCCGCTCCACGTCGGCCGGGGTGACCTCCGACCTGGAGGCGCGGTTCACGACGAACCCGCAGCGCTCGGAGATCCCCGTGGCCTCGATGAGCCGGCGCGCGTCCCGGAACGATCCGACGTCCAGGCCGAGCACGACCACGGCCGGGTCCGCCGCCGCGAGCGCGGTTCGCGCGAGGGTCCCCGTCTCCCGTGGGACGTCCAGCACCACGAAGGCCATGGCCTGCGAGAGCGCGGAGATCGCGCGACCGAAGACCACCGCTCCCAGCGCGGGAACGGCGTCCGGCCGTGCCGGCGAGAGGAGGACGCCGAACCCCTGCGGGTGGCGCCAGAGCAGCTCCCGTGCCTGCGAGGGTCCGAGGCCCTCGCCGAACGCGAGCAGGCGCTCGGCCGTCGCGGGCTCCTCCGTCCCCTCGACGGGTGCCGGCGCTCCCAGCGGCCCGCTCGCCCCGCCGAACGGCACGTCGAGATCGACGAGCGCGACGTCCGGGGATCGCCGGGCGAGCGCCGCCGCGAGGTGCGTGGCCACGAACGTGGTCCCAACACCGCCGCGCGCACCCACCACGGCCACGACCCGCGCCCCGCTGCCGACCTCCTCGGCCCGACGGGCGCGGAGGGTCGCCGCGGCGAGCGCCTCGCGTTCCCGGGGCCAGACGAAGTAGCCGGCCGCCCCGGCTCGGATGGCGTGGCGCAGGCTCCGCACGGTCTCGGCGGTCTCGACCACGAGCAGCGGCCGTCGGTCGAGCGGCTCGGGGACCAGACCCGTCGAGGCCACGACCGCGTCGGGCTCGAGCTGACGGATCGCTTCCGCCAGTTGGCGGTCGTCGGCAGCCGTGGCGACGACCCGAGCCCGACCCGTGCGGTCGAGGAAGTGCATGACCTCCTCCGCCACGTCGAGCTCCTCGAGCCCGAGCACGACCCTCGCGACCTCCATCCGACACCTCGCGGTCAGGGGGAAGCACGGACACGTCCAGGGGAAGCGAGGAGGAGCGAGGGGGGTCGCGGCCCGCTGCCGCGTGGAGCGAACACTACGCGGGGACACCCCTGCCAACAATCGCCAGGCCGGGGGATTCGGGCGATGGGCCGACCGATCCGTCGCCCTCGCCCGTCGCGGTCCGCGGTGCTCCGTGCGGGGGAGTCGGCGTCGCGTCGGATCTCGCGCGAGCCTCCACCGGAGTGTCGGACCCCCGGTCTACGATGCGAGATGTGGGACGGGTCATCGACTTCGAGGCGTGGAGACGGGATCGACGGCTCGCCTTCCGTGAGGTCCCCGACGAGGCGGCCCAGGAGCCGCTCCGCCGGCTCGAACGAGCCATCAGGCGGCTGGAGTCCCTGCTCGAGCGTGGGACGGGACGGATCTCCTCACGGGTCGAGTCCGAGCTCCTCGCCATCACGGGCGCGGTGACGGCCGGTCTGCCCGAGGAGGCCGCCGAGCGGGCCGAGCGCCTCGCCGAGCGCCTCGAGCACCCCTCGGCGCGGGCTCAGTAGCGAGCGGCCGTTCCACCCCGCGCGGGCCACGATCGCCCAGCTTCCACGTCCACCCGCGCGGTCCCTTCACACACGACGAAGGGAGCAGCGAACATGCGCTCTCCGCATCGTTGCTCGGGGACCGCAGGCCAGCGGCCTCCGGGCCCGGAGCATGCCTCCCGCGGCAGGACGCGCGTGGGTTTCTGCTCCCTTCGCGGCAACCACGTGGGCTGCTACACAGATTCTAGACCGGACGGCCGACGCCCGCGACCTACGAGGCGGCCGGTACCCGGCGACCGGCGACCCGCGCCCGCACGACGGCCCAGGTCAGGATGGCCGCGGCCACCGCCGCCGCCAGCACGCCGGCCGTGATGCGGGTACGAGGCTGCGAGGCCGTCTGGGCGATCCGGGTCCGCAATCGCACGGGCCGCCGGAAGTCCCGGATGTCCCATCCGCGCTCCTCGGCCACCTTGCGCAGCTCCCGGTCAGGGTTGACCGCCACCGGGTGACCGACCGCCTCGAGCATCGGCAGATCGCTGATCGAGTCGGAGTAGGCGTACGAGCCCTCCAGATCGATGCCCACCCGATCGGCGAGCTGACGGATCGCCTGAGCCTTGGACTCCCCAGCCGCGTAGAACTCCAGCTCACCCGTGTACAGGCCGTCGCGGATCCTGGCTCGCGTGGCGATCACCCCGGAGACGCCGAAGTGCCGGGCGAGCGGGCGCACGACCTCCTCCGGGGAGCTGCTCACGATGTAGATCCGGCGGCGCTCCTGGCGGTGCAGGGCCATCAGGTCCAGGGCCTCCTGGTACACGTACGGGTCGATCACGTCGATGATCACGTCCCGCACGAGCCGCTCGACCTCGGTGCGGTTCCACCCCTTCGTGAGCTGGAGCATGCCCTCCTTCAGGCGCTCCATCTTCTTCTCGTCCGCCCCGACCAGGGCGTACACCAGCTGGGCGTAGGCGCTCCGCAGGAGCTGCCCACGCGTCACCATCCCCGCCCGGAACATCGGGCGGGAGAGCGCGAGCGAGCTGGAGCGGGAGATGATGGTCTTGTCGAGGTCGAAGAACGCGGCCTCCATGACGTTCCATCGTAGCCCCGGTCCCCGACCGGCCGGGTATCCGGAGCCTCCTACCGACGCAGCTTCGGCAGGTCGTCCCCGAAGGCGGCGAGCCAGCGCTGCTCGGTCTCGGCGAGCGCGTCCTGCAGCTCCAGCATCCTGAGCGCCACCGCCCGCCCCGGACCCTTGGTGGAGTCGGCGCGGGCCCGCTCCTCGGCGAGCCGCGATCGCCACCCGTCCAGCGTTGCCCCACGCTCCCTCACCGCCCGCCGCGCGTCGTCCGGCGGCAGCAGGTGAGCGAAGCCGAGGGCCAGGGCGGCGCCGGTCTCGTAGGGGTGGGCATCCGTGCACCGCTCACGGACCCCTGCGCGGAGCCGAGCCCGCCCGGCGGCGGTGATCCGGTACACGCGACGGTCGGGTCCCTCGGTCCCCTCCTGCGACCTGCCCGAGACGCAACGCTCCTCCTCCAGACGCCGCAGGGCCTGGTAGACGGAGGCCCTGCCGACCTCGACCCAGAACCCCAGGCTGCGCGAGCGCACGCGCTCGAGCAGCTCGTACCCGTACAAGGGCTCCTCGGCCAGCAGGCCGAGCACCACCACCTCCACCTTCGAGACACGCATCCTCGTCCCTCCTACTAGTCTGACTCAGACTAGCGCACGCCGAGCACCAGAGCGAGCGCACCGTCCGACGGGGACCCGCCGCGCGCGAGCCGGGGGCGTACGCTGGAGCCGAGGGGCCATGGACGACCTGCGAGCTCCGCCCACCGTGCCCGGGTACGTCGAGCTGCACCGTACGGGCGAGCTCGCGCACCGGGTCCGGCGCTCGCTCGAGCTGCTCGGCCCCGTCTGCCGCGTGTGTCCGCGCCGGTGCCGCGTCGACCGCCTCCGGGACGAGCGGTCGATCTGCCACGTCGGTCGACGCGCGATCGTGGCCTCGGCCTTCCCCCACCACGGCGAGGAGGACCCGCTGCGCGGCCGGAACGGCAGCGGGACCATCTTCCTGGCCGGCTGCAACCTGCGGTGCGTCTTCTGCCAGAACTTCGACGTGTCCTGGCAGGTGGGCGGCGTGGAGGCGTCGGCGGAGCCGCTCGCGCGTCTGATGCTGGAGCTCCAGGCCAGGGGCTGTCACAACATCAACTGGGTCACCCCGGAGCACGTCGTGCCGCAGCTGCTCGAGGCGCTCGCGATCGCGGCGGACGGTGGCCTGCGCCTCCCGATCGTCTACAACACCAGCTCGTACGACGCGCCCGAGAGCCTGGAGCTGCTGGACGGCGTGGTGGACATCTACATGCCCGACTTCAAGCTGTGGACGCCCGAGCGCGCGCGCCGGTACCTGCGCCGCCCCGACTACCCCGAGGTCGCGCGGCGCTCGATCGCCGAGATGCACCGACAGGTCGGGCCGCTCGCGCTCGACGGGCATGGGCTCGCGATCCGCGGCGTGCTGCTCCGGCACCTCGTGATGCCGGGCCTGCTCGACGAGACCGAGGCGATCCTGCGGTGGGTCGCGGACGAGCTCGGTCCCGACACCTACCTGAACCTGATGGGGCAGTACCGGCCGGACGGGCTCGTCGGGGGCGCCGACTACCCGGAGATCGCCCGGCGTCCGTCGCGGGACGAGCTCGCGCGCGCCGTGGCGACGGCCTTCGAGCTCGGGCTTCGGCGGCTCGACGCCGCGAGCCTGGCGGCCGCGAGGTTCCCGGCTCACCGGTAGGCTGGACCGCGGAGGCGTCAGGGCGCCTGGTGGGCCCCCCGGTCTTCAAAACCGGTGTGGGGGCGGAAGCTCCCAGGCGGGTTCGATTCCCGTCCGCCTCCGCTACCAGGGGTTTTGGCGTTCCGAGAGGTCCCCGGGAGGCGGCAGGAGAGCGCCAAAACCGGGCTTCTGCAAACATTCTGCAAACATCCGACGCTCACCGCGGCCCTTGACGGCGTCCCAAGTGTCTATCTAAGGTGGACACCATGCCTCTGGACCGGGAGCTACTGCGGGAAGCCAGGGAGGCCCGCGAGGACTTGATCGAGCTCGAGAACAATCGTCCCACCGCGGCCTACTTGACGCTTCGAAGCGTCTCCCAGTGCCTCGGGTACGGCATGTAGCGCCCTCGTCGGGTCATGCAGGCCCCGGCTTTCGTCCGCTCGGCCCGGATGCTCCCGGGCGTCCGGCGGATCGCCCTGATCGGGTCGCTGGCCACCGACCGGGTGGACCCGAAGGGCGTGGACATCCTGGTCACCGTGGATGATGACGCCGACCTCGCGCCGCTGGCCCCGCTGGCTCGAAGGCCGACTTCGTAGCGGGGTTGTGCGGGTCAGGAACGACACCGCGCTTGCCTGACGGCATCGCAGATCGCGTGGGCGTCGGTCGTCAGCACTCGCGGTACCCTATCCCGACATGTCTCTTCGACCCTGGGCCATGCGTCCGCCGATCAGCGGTCGCGCGTGCGCCGGTCTGGCGACCGGCGGGATCGTGATCGGGCACCTCCTGGGGTACCTGCTGGCCTTCCCGAACGGGCCGGAGCGGCACGAACACCTGGCCGCCGTCGGCCACGGCTCCTTCCGCTGGCTCGGGCTCATAGCTCTGGCCATGACCGGCCTCTCGCTGCTCGCCCTCGGGGCTCGGGCCCTGCGCGGTGAGGGCGGCGTTCCGCCGGGGAGGACCGCGCTCCTCCTGGCTTCCCTGCAGGTTCCCGGGTTCCTCCTGCTCGAGCTGGTGGAGCGCCACTTCGACCCGGCGGCGACCCTCGCCGATCCAGGCGTGCAGATCGGTCTGCTCGCGCAGGTCCTCGTGGCGTTGGCCACCGCGGTCCTGCTCCGCGCCTTCGTGCGGGCCGTGGCGGTGGTCGCGGCCCTGCTCCGGCGACGCCGGCAGCACGCCCCAGTTGCCCGGCCCGCGGCCCCGGCCATCCTCCTCCGTGCCGGGGCCGACCTGCTGGTCGGCGCCAGGCGCCGCGCACCTCCCGGTCCACTGCCATCCTGAGACGTTCGCCGCCCGGCACGGCTCGGGAGCGGCAGCGAGGTCCTCTCGTGAGGTCGTAGATAGATC
>Ga0209172_10007664_pt1 | contig 11010 bp, 10 predicted proteins | sample LarsenN4metaG_FD_184113 | JGI IMG/M metagenome (GOLD analysis project Ga0209172, IMG submission 184113) | Hot spring sediment bacterial and archeal communities from British Columbia, Canada, to study Microbial Dark Matter (Phase II) - Larsen... ... | reverse complement strand
GGCGGAACCGCATTGCGATGATGCGGCACGATTGCCATGCTTGGCGACTTTGCGTCCTGTGCCTGCGAGGACGAATGCGGCGGCAGTGGAGATGTTGAACGTGTGTGCGCCATCGCCGCCTGTGCCGACGATATCATAGACGGGTTCTGTGGTGTTGAGTTTGACCTTCACCGCATTCGCACGCATGGCGCGGACAGAGCCAGTGATCTCGGGGATGGTCTCGCCTTTCATGCGCAGTGCAACAAGATATGCGCCAATCTGTGCGGGTGTGGCTTGACCCGTCATGATAATGTTCATCGCCTGCTCGGCTTCGTCGGAGGTGAGGTCGGTGCGATTAATCGTTTTGGCAATAAAAGGTTTCAGCATGAATAATTCTCCTTTGGCGGGGGGAGCGGGATTTAAATCCAGAAAATTCTTGAGAAGTTGCTTGCCGTGTTCGGTGAGGATGGACTCGGGATGGAATTGCACGCCATACGTGTGATGCTCTTTATGTTTCAGCCCCATAATCTCTTCTTCGGCGGTGATTGCAGTGACTTCGAGTTCTGCGGGAATCGGGTCATATACGACAAGCGAGTGATAACGCATCGCTTCAAACGGCGAGGGGATGCCTTTGAAGATGCCTTGTCCGTTGTGAGTGACGGGTGAGGTCTTGCCGTGCATGAGGCGTGGAGCACGATCCACTTTGCCGCCGAAGACTGCACCGAGGGCTTGATGTCCGAGACAGACTCCGAGCACGGGGATTTTGCCTGTGAAATGTTTGATGGCGTCGGAGGAGATGCCATCGTCTTTGAGCGGCTCACCGGGTCCAGGCGAGATGACAAGGTGAGATGGATTGAGGGCGATGAGTTGATTCATCGTGACCTGGTCATTGCGAAAGACTTTGATATCCGCGCCGAGTTCGCCGAAGTATTGAACGAGGTTGTAGGTAAAGGAGTCGTAGTTGTCTATGAGGACGAGCATTAATAAATTCCTTTCTGTTTGAAAGTTTGAAGGTTGGAAAGTTGCAAGTTAAAAACCTGTCAACCTTCCAACTTGAGACCTTCAAACTTGTCTTATCCTTCGTTTCCGAAAATATCAACATTATCGACAAACAGATCGAGCGAGTAAGACAAGCCGGTCTTCTCGCGGACAAGTTCCATGGTCGCTTTGGCTTCGGCTTGCATGCGATGGATGCCGGTGGCGAGGACGTCGTTGGGAATCATGGGATGTGACAGGAAGTAAGCTCGTCGCTCACGGAATGGTTCGAGGAAGTTGTTGATGGCGACGGCGAGTTTTTCCTTGACTTCTACATCACCGACTTTGCCAGCGCGATAGCGTTCCTTGAGGTCGTCCACTTCGGCGCGGGAGGGGTTGAAGGCGTCGTGGTAGATAAAGACGGGGTTGCCTTCGACGGTCCCAGGGTCGGTGGCGCGGAGGCGCTTCGGGTCGGTGTACATGTTCATCACTTTTTGTTTGACCGTGTCCGCATCATCGGAGAGATAAATGGCATTGCCAACGGACTTGCTCATCTTGCTTTGTCCGTCCGTGCCGACGAGGAGCGGGACATCGCCGATGATGGCTTCGGGTTCGGGGAAGACTTCGCCGTAGAGATTATTGAAACGACGTGCCATCTCGCGGGCGAGTTCGACATGCGACTGGTTGTCACGTCCCACGGGGACAACTTCCGCGCGAGGCAAGAGAATGTCAACTGCTTGCAAAACAGGATAACCAAGTAATCCAAACGGCATCGAGTCGATGTTGGCGTCGCGCGCCATGTCTTTGAGAGTCGGCATCCGTTCGAGGCGCGGCACGGTGACCAACATCTCAAAGAGCAAGTTCAACTGATAGGTTTCGGGTATCGCCGATTGCACAAAAATGGTGCTGACATCCGGGTCAATGCCCACAGCGAGATAATCCAACACGGTTTCTTTGATATACGTTGGAATCTCTTTGATGTATTCAGGCTCAGGCTTGGTCGTGAGCGTGTGCAGGTCCGCGATGATGAAGAAGGATTCATACTGATGTTGCAAACGCACGCGGTTCGCAAGCGAGCCGACGTAGTGACCGAGGTGGAGGCGTCCTGTCGGGCGGTCACCGGTGAGGAGGCGGGGTTTGGTTGTCATAAGTTTGTCCTTTCGTTACATGTATGTCGTTGCGAGCGAAGCGAAGCAATCTCCTAATAACAATCATGTTTTTGTTGCGAGGAGATTGCTTCGTCACTCGCTATCGCTCGCTCCTCGCAACGACATGTTTGTTATTGGTTTTGTTCTGCAACATCAATCGCTTTCAACATCGCCGAGGCTTTGTTCACGGTCTCTTGAAATTCCGTTGTCGGATTCGAATCCGCAACGACACCGCCGCCTGCCTGCACGGTGAAAGTATTGCCGCGCCCGACCATTGTGCGGATTGCGAGACAGGTATCCATGTTGCCGTCGAAGCCGAAGTAGCCGACCATGCCCGCGTATGCGCCGCGCGGATCAGGCTCAAGTTCGGAGATGATTTCGAGGGCACGGACTTTCGGCGCGCCGCTGACGGTGCCAGCAGGAAACGCCGCACGCACTAAATCGAAGGCGGTTAATTCTGGTTTCAATTTTCCTTCAACATGCGAGACGATGTGCATCACGTGCGAATATTTTTCAACCGTGAAAAAATCTGAAACTTTCACTGTGCCATATTCGCACACGCGACCCAAATCGTTGCGACCCAAATCCACCAACATCACATGCTCGGCGCGTTCCTTCGGGTCGGCGAGTAACTCTTGCGCGAGCGCGGCGTCAGCGGCAGAGTCAACTCCACGAGGGCGCGTCCCAGCAATCGGTCGGAGTGAAGCGGTTCGTCCCTCCAAACGCACGAACATCTCAGGCGAAGATCCAACGATGAAGAGCGGCTCATCGTCCACAAGTCCGAAATCGAAAAAGAACATATACGGCGACGGGTTGAGGCGGCGCACAGCGCGATAGACATCGAACGGTTCGACGTCCGTTTCGCGCGTGAAGCGCTGCGACAGCACCACCTGAAAAATATCGCCCGCCGAAATATGCTCCTTCGCATTACGCACCATGTCTTCGAAATTTCCCTGTGTCATGTTGGAAATGGTTTTGGATGGTTTCACTTCGCGCGGTTGTGTGGCTGGCAACGATCGATGAATACGGGATTCGATTTCGTCAAGTTTACGATTTGCAGATTCGACGTCATCTTCGAGAACATTGGCGATCAGCGACAAACTGCGGCGCGCATGATCGAACGAGATGACAGTATCCGCGAGCAAATAAATTCCATCAGGGATGCTTGCGCTGAGCCTAGTCGAAGCGTGACCTCGCTTCATCTTCGACTGGAGGGTTGGTTCAAAAAACCGAACGGACTCGTACCCGAGATAGCCCACCAGCCCGCCGATGAAGCGCGGCACGCCCGGTTGTGACTTGAAACTGTAACGACTCATTTCGTTTTGGAGGAAGAGAGTGGGGTCACCTTCGTAGTGCGTATTGCGTATTCCGTGGGAGTCTTTAATTTCGATATTCGTATCTCGGATGATGTATTGCGCCCGCGGTTGGACTCCGATGAACGAATAGCGCGCGATCCGCTCCCCGCCTTCGACAGACTCAAGCAGGAATGATGGAGTCTCGCCGCGCAGTTTCATGTACACGCTGATGGGGGTTTCCAAATCGGCGGAAATCTCACGAATAATGGTTTGAGCTGAAGTAGCCTCGAGTAACATTTTTCTCCAAGCGATATTCGATATTGGATACTCGAAGGACGAATATCGAATATCGATTATCTTTAAATTAATATCCCCTCCTGTCCATTGGGACGAGAGGGGAGTCTCGTGGTGCCACCCAAGTTAAACGCTATTAACAAAAAATTCCTGCGTGATGCACACAGGAAATCAAAGCCAGCGTCACTCTTTTTAGTCAGCTAGTAGTGTAGTCGCCTAGGCTTTTGGTCTTCTAGTCGGCTATCGTACTAAGTGCCTCTGCGGGGTAACGGGTGCAGTTCCCGACTCTGGTACTTGCTTCGGTGGTTTCGATATGCCGCTTCGCGGCACTCAACCACCTGCGCGTTCCCTTCACAACTCGGAGGTCCATTCGGCTTCTGCGCTTTTGCCTTGCTTGCACCGCGTTGGTCTCGATACACGGCTTCGGCGTACTCGACCAACGGCTTGGCTCTCTGGAAATCGCTTTGAAGCGTACTCGTCCTCGTCAGCGTTTTTGTATTTTGTTGGGCGGGATTGTATGACGGAGGGAGGAAAGAGTCAAGAGGGAGGAATTTGTCGAGCTTACTCTTGCCTATCATCATCGTTTTGTTCATCTTCAATATTGTTTCTAGCTGTTTCAATCCATCCTACAACCTTTTTAGCAATATCTTTTGAAGGATAAACAAAGGTATAACCCCAATTAGCCTCTCCTTGTCGCCAATACTTGAAATCAGGATCTAACACTTTACCTTTGCCAACACGAAGTTCAAGCTGAATATATTTCTTTCTAAACCTTGCTACCGCAAAAACCCTCTCTTTCTTAAATCGAAACGAGCGAGCCGTTGTGTAGCAAACCGCGCCGTCTTGTTCCAAAATTCCTCTTAAGGCATTAAAAGTATCGGCAAGGTGAGAATGTTTCTTCAGTAAATCAGCCTCCGAGGCAACATCGCGAATTTGCGCCTCTATTTCAGAATTATCAACTTCTAATTTTGGGACAAGGACAACATTATTGTTGGTATCGCGCGCAACCATATAGGAAATAACTTTGATGTGGTTTGTGATTGCATACATAGCATTACGAATTCGGTCATCAATATCGCTTACTACACAAATCAATCGAATTGATGGGTCGAAATCTTCAATATTGGTCTTTCGTTGTCGGATAATTTTTTCGAGAATTGCCATTCGATTTTCATCCCTAGCAAACCAACTAAGATAATCCATCAACTGAATTAGAGCATCTTTTCCAAACTCCCCGCGCCGTTTATATTCAATAAACACTGGACGACCACTATTCGTATCAAAAGCCAAAGTGTCAATTCGACCTGTACCAATAACAACTTCTGAATCTATATACTCAAGACCTTCTTCAAGCATAGATAATTCATTTTCAAAAGCTTTTTGAATATCCTTTTCCTTAAACTCTACTTCTTCGGGGGATAGAATTTTGATTTCCATTGTTTACAGCCTTTCTAAAAAAGTCTACTTTCCCGACGATATGTTTCAGAGTATACAACAAAACAAACTTCCTATTTCCTCCACTCGGCATGACGGAGTTGCAGCAAATCCTCCGAGCGGATCATCGTCAGCAGGTCGGGGATGTGTGTTGCCGAAACAAAAACAGGCACGCCCGTGTGACGCGCCCGTTCTTATTATCTCGGAGAAATTACCCTGCCTTTGTTTCGACCAGCTTTTCCTTTAGCCAAAGATTAACCAGAGTTTCCACCTTTATCCCCCGCATATGTGCCAATTCTTCGATGTCTGAAAGTAAATCTGGCTCGATGGGAATTGCAACAGTCACATCGAACTCTACATCGGGTGCGTTGGGATCGTCGAATTCGGTAAAGTCGTGCTTGTCCCAGAATTCGCCCATTTTTTCGGGGGAGTCGGCTTTTGAAACAGAACTTTTATTTTCGGGCATATGATTTACGCTCTTTCTGGCTCATATCTCGTGCGCTAATTATAATCGCTGTGTTGTTTTCGGGTTTGAAGATAAAGAAGATCGAAAGATATCGTCCGCCGAAGGTCTGACCAAACGCGGCGTACACATCTTCACCCTCAGTATAGCCTTTTTCTGCAAAGCGAATGAGGGGATGATTCAACAAGGTCTGCCGCACCTCACGCAAAGCAACTCGATGTTTTTTGGCAAGTTTCTCTTCGATGTCATCAGGGCAGACAATGTAATCAATTTGCATGACAGACCTTCATCATAACGGTAGTATACAACAAATCACGCACATCACATGAACAAGGCAAAGACCTGACAGGTCTCATTGTGACGCGTATCCGTTGTAACACTTGCGTGGACACAGGCCACGATTGATCAGGCTTTCGCGGAGACCTGTCAGGTCTCGCGCTTACTTCCTCCACTCCGCATGACGGAGTTGTAGTAAATCCTCCGAGCGGATCATCGTCAACAGGTCGGGGCGGGATTTGCGCGAGTACACTTTGTACAGTGCGTCTTTCGGTGAGGAAACTTTCGCGTCGAAGTCCACGAGTTTTTCGACGAGGCGAATCAGTTCGAGGCGGTCCACGATGCGGAAACTTTTGGCGAGTTCGAAGGCGATCAAGTCCGCGTGACCGGCGTACAGCCAGCCTTTGTCGTCCACGCGAACGCCGTGGAGTTCGATCCAAATGTACGTGTCCTGAATCCCATCATCCCTGCGCGAGAGGCGCTTGAGGCTTTTCACGTCCACGCGGAAGGATTTGCCGTCGCGCTCCATCAGGTAGTCGAAGTGTTCATCGATGTTGGCGCGCTCAGGAGAAGGCGCGATTCTGAATCCCTGCTTCACGGCGAGCCGCGCGAATTGCTCCTCCGCCTTCTGACCGAGTTCGAGCGAATCTTTTTTATCGTAGCGATTTCTGGAGTTTTTGGTGAACATACAAATTCAATTTTCAGCCACGAATTAGCGCGAATTTTTGACCTTTCGTGAAATTCGCGCAATTCGCGGCTAAAAGAGAAAGCCTAATCTACGTAATCGCACCAGCCCTCATACTTCGGGATCCGTCCGCGAATCGCATCGTGATACATGTTTTGAATCTCGCGCGTCACCTTCCCCGATTTGCCATCGCCGATCGTTCTAAAATCGATCTCGCACAAGCCGATCACTTCGGCGGCGGTGCCGCACACGAACACTTCATCCGCCAGATACAACTGGTCGCGCGAAACGGGCGCTTCGATCATTTCATACCCAAGGTCTTTCGCAATGGTGAAAATGGTATCGCGCGTGATGCCCTCGATGACCGGCGCGGTATGCGGCGCGATGATTCTTCCGCGGCGCACGAGGAATAGGTTTTCGCCGGTGCACTCCGCAACGTATCCCTGCGGGTCGAGCATGATGGCTTCCTGAAAGCCGAGTCGTTCCGATTCGGTCTTGGCGAGAAAACTGTTGACGTAATTCCCGGCGATCTTCGCCTTGGTCATGCTCACGTTGGGATGATGCCGCGTGAACGACGACACATTGGCGCGGACTCCCTTTTCGAGCGCTTCCTTCCCGAGATAGTGACTCCACTCCACGACCGCGATCGCCAGCGCGGGTTTGCCCGCGTCGATGTTCAAATTCCACGCGCCTCCGTCGAGGTAGAGCAGCGGGCGGATATAACAATCCTTGACCTTGTTCGCGCGCACGGTATCTTTCACCGCTTTGATAATGTCATCCACAGTAAATGGAAATTCGCGGAAGCCGAAGATGCGCGCCGAGGCAAGCAGGCGTTCGGCATGTTCCCTCAGGCGGAAGGCGGCGGGTCCCTTCGCCGTATCGTACGCACGGATTCCTTCGAAGACCGCCGCGCCATAGTGCATGGCAGGGCTGAGGATGTGCACCGTCGCCTGGTCATACTCCACCAGTGTGCCGTTCATCCAGATGAGTTTTGATTCGGTTTCCATGCGTTACTCCTACTGCGCTTCAGCCCACTCGACGATCTTTCTAAATCCCGTTTCCACTTCTTCATCCGAGGCGGCGAACGACATGCGGATGAATCCCTCGCCCTGTTCGCCGAACGCGGAGCCGGGCACCAGCCCAACACTTTTCTCTTCGAGAATCCGTTCGCACATTTCGAGCGAACTCATTTTCAGCGGACGAAGATCGAGAAAGCAATAAAACGCGCCTTGCGGAGGCGTGACGATCACCTTTTCACTTTCCAGTTCGGCGGATAACTTCATCAGGAGCGAGCGCCGCCGCGCATACGCGTCGCGCATCTTTGCAGTCTCCTGCTGGACGCCGGGATCGGTGAGCGCGAACGCCGCGGCTTTTTGAATGAACGGAGCGACACACGTGATCGTGTTCTGCCCCGCCTTGACTGCGTTCTCGATCACGCGCGAGGGTGCGGCAAGGAATCCCACGCGCCAACCGGTCATCGCATACGTTTTCGAGAGGCTTTGAACGATCAACGTCCGTTCTTTCGCGCCTTCGATCGCCGCGAGCGAAAGCGGCTTCTCCTCGAAATACAAACTGCCATAGACTTCGTCCGTGATCACCCACAGGTCGTGCGCTTTTGCAAAATCCTGCAATTTTCGCAAATACTCCGGCGAAGGGACGATTCCCGTCGGGTTGGACGGGTAGTTCAACACCATCGCGCGCGTCTTTGGTGTGACCGCGCGTTCCCACGCGTCGAACGATGGAATGAATCCGTCCTCCACAGGGGCAGGGACGCGAATCACCTCCGCACGCAGCATCGTCGCCAAGTTGACATGAGTCGCCCATGTGGGGTCGGGCATTAACACTTCGTCACCGGGATTCAAAATGGATTGCATTGCCGAAAAGTACGCGTGAATCCCGCCATGCGTGACGATGATCTCGGAGGCGGGGTCATACGAAACTCCTTCATCGCGAGTCAACTTGCTGGCGATGGCAGATAAAAGATCCGGTCTGCCGCGTGAAGGTCCATAATGAGTCAGCCCATCCTGCAATGCCTGACACGCAACATCGATCACCGCTTGCGGCGTGGCAAAGTCCGGGTCGCCTTGTTGCAAGCCGATGATCTTTTTCCCGCTGGCTTTGAGCGCGGCGATGCGGTCACCCATCGCGACCGTGGGCGATTGGCGGAATTGTTCGAACTGCTCGTTGAGGTTCATGGCATATCCTATCAAATGCAGGGGCACAGCGAAACGAATGATCGTCTGAACTGAAAACGACTCGCTGTGCCCCTGCAATGATTCAATCGTCTTCTAAAACCCTGCCCTCGATGATCGAGGGCAGGGTGATTAAGCCAACGCCTTCTTTGCGGCTTCGATGACTTCCTCGTAATTCGGTTCCTCCCCCAGGGTGGGCAGGTATTTCACGTAGGTGAGTTTTCCATCCCGTCCGACGATAAACACCGAACGGCGTAGGTAACGTCTTTCTTTAATCAGCACCCCGTATTTGAGGCCGAATTCCGCGTCCACTACGTCAGAGACCACCTTCACCTTGTCCACGCCTGCCGCGCCACACCAGCGTTTTTGCGCCATCGGGAAATCTGTGCTGACAGTGTAGATGACAATATCCTCGCTGAGTTTCGCGGCTTCTTCATTGAATCGGCGCGTCTCGCGGTCGCAGGTATCCGTGTCAAGGGAGGGCACCGCCGAAAGGATGACGACCTTGCCCTTCGATTCCTGTAACGGGTTCACGGTTCCCCACCCCGGAACAACGGAGGTGAACTCGGGAGCCATATCGCCAACTTTGACTTCATCGCCCAGCAATGTGGCAAATTTATCGCCGAGTTTGAACACATCTGTACGAACAGTGGCCATTTTTGATTATCTCCGGTTGGTATTTTGGGCGCAATTGTACTTGATTTGCCGGGGGGCTGACCAGTGTTCAGTCATGGCTGTGAACGATGGATGAGCATGAAATATCCATACACAAAAGTAATCCCCATCACGAGCGAACCCATGTATCCGGGCGCGGAAGGTCCATACGCGCCAAGCAGATACGCCGCGAGCGCGGGCATGACCACACGCGTGGCGCTTTCAAGCCCGGCTCCGAACCCCAGCATCCCGCCCACTTCTTCCGCGGTCACTGATTTGCTGATCGCAGAATTGATCAACGCATTGAACGACCCCGCGCCGATCGCCAACGGGAACATGCTAACGAGCAACAACGATACCGTGGGAACGACTGCCCAGCCCAGAATCCCGAGGAATGCGAACAAAACGAACACCACCAACAGATTCGATTCGCGAAAGCGAGCCGCAAGAGGACCAATGACCCCGCCTTGCATGACGACCAGCACCACCCCGATGTAGGCAAGGATGTATCCGGTCTGTTGCGCGTTCAAGCCGAACTTGTGAAGCACATACAACGGAAAGACCGTTTGAAACGAATTGAACGCGATCGCAAAACCAAAACGCAGCCAGAGCAACGGTCCCACATGCGGATGTTGCAGCGCGGCAAGCAACGCGCCAAAGGACAGATCCATTTTGTTTCGCGTGTGCAACTCTGCGCGGCGTTCTACACTGAGCGACTCGGGCAGCCAGAAAAACACGGTGAGCAGGTTGATGAATGCCATGCCTGCCGCAACAAACGACGGAACGGCAAAACCGTACACGCTCAATGTGCCGCCAATCGCGGGTCCGAGAATGAATCCAATGCCGAATGCCGCACCCAGCATCCCCATGCCGCGAGCGCGGTTCTTTTCATCCGTAACATCTGAAATGTAGGCTTGCGCCACCGAGATGTTCCCCGCCGTAAGCCCGGAAAGGATTCGACTGGCAAATAACATCCACAGTGAATTTGCGAATCCCAGAATCAGCAGTCCGATGAAGGTGCCAAAAATGCTGATGAGGAACACGGGTCTGCGTCCAAAGCGATCGGAGAGGCGCCCCAGAATCGGCGCGCCGATCATCTGCATGGCGGCATACGAGGAGACCAGCAAGCCTGTTTGAAATTCCGTCGCGCCGAAGGTATCGGCATAGAATGCCAGCAATGGCACGATCAATGCAAAGCCGAGCATGTCGATGAGGACAACCAGCCCCACGTTGAGAAGGCGTTTATTCATAGATATCCAATTGTGAATGAGAAATGAATGTTGGTCAAGCCGCGAAAGGAGTGCTGCGGTATCAGGCTGTTCCCATCATCAACTTCGGGCGGTATTGTAACGCCTCGGCTAAATGCGCGGACTGGATTTCCTCACTCCCCGCCAGATCGGCAATCGTACGTGCCAATTTCAAAATGCGATGATACGCTCTGGCTGAAAGGTTCATCTGGCTCATCGCCGCCCGCATCAAACTCTGACCTTCGTCCTGCAACTTGCAAAACTGCCTCACCTCCCCCACGCGCATGTCGGCATTTGCAAAGATATTCGACGCTTCGATCTTCGAGAAGCGTTTGTTTTGAATATCCCGCGCTGTTTGCACGCGTTTC
>Ga0209172_10007662_pt1 | contig 11014 bp, 7 predicted proteins | sample LarsenN4metaG_FD_184113 | JGI IMG/M metagenome (GOLD analysis project Ga0209172, IMG submission 184113) | Hot spring sediment bacterial and archeal communities from British Columbia, Canada, to study Microbial Dark Matter (Phase II) - Larsen... ... | reverse complement strand
CAGGTAGAGGACCACCCGGACCAGATCCCCATAGGGAAAGAAGTGGGCGGTTATCGGAATCTCCTCTTGCCGGTAGGAAAACTTAAAAAACCCGGTCTGGGGGCGCTTGCTGGGCGTCAGACTGACCGCCGACAGAATTCTAAGCTGCCGGAGCACGGGCGTGAACAGGCTTCTCGAGTGGGTCGATAAACTTTGCATCTCCCCCTGGATCCGCGCTCTAATTTCAAAATTCTGATCGTTCAATTCAAAGTGAATATGGGTGGCCCCCCTTTCGATCGCTTGAAAGATCTCCCTGTGTAAGAGTTCATAGTGCTCGTCTTTTTCAACGACCAGGCGGTTCTCAAGTCCGGCCAACTCCTCCTCGGAGATAAAAGACTCAAGCTCCTCACCAAAGACGATCGACGTCGTTCTCAACGCAAATTCGTCCGTTTGGCCCATCTTCTCTAAAGAGGGGGCTACAGGCGGGGCAGCAGGCTGGGAATCGGATAAATCTGGAGGAGGGGGGGTGCCGTGAGTTTCATGGGCTTGAACAGGAGGAGGTTGAGCGGACGGGCCCTCGACCTTGACGGCCTCCACGTCCGGCTCTTTAGGGGAGGGGGGGCTTTTCTCCTTCTGACCGGGCGCCGGTTCCTTCTGGCCCTTTTCGCGTTCTTCTTTAGCCCTACGAAATAAATCTTCGATCGCCTTATCGATGGAGCCCTCGGGAGCGACGATGGCGGTCACGTTAAAATTAGTAATAAACTCTAGATCCCGCACGATGGAGTAGTCATTGGGTTTTGGAGTCGCCACCGTTAGATTTTTCTCTTTAATCTGGAGGGGGATAACGTGCTTTTGGCGACAATATTCTTCCGGGATGACGTCGGCCATCTCCACCTTAATGCGGGCGTGGTCTAAGTCCACAGAAGGCACCTTGTACAGGTTGGCAAGGACCTGTCCAAGTTTGCGGCTGTCCAGATATCCCAGATCTACCAGGATAGAGCCCAGCTTCTTGCCCGTTTTCTCCTGGACTTTGAGGGCCTCCTGAAGCTGCCACTCCGTAATCAGGCCATTTTCTATAAGTATTTCTCCAATTCTGGAAGCAGGCATATTGGTTTAACGCTAAATCATCTCTATGATCGTCTCGGCAACGTGATAGATAGGCACTATCTTGTCCACGATTCCCATGCTAATGGCAACCTGTGGCATGCCAAAAACGACACAGGTACTCTCGTCTTCTGCGATGGAAAGTCCCCCTTTTTGTTTGATCTTTTGAAGCCCCTGAACCCCATCTTTTCCCATCCCTGTCAGGATAACGCCCAGGCTCCTTCCCCCGTAGATATCGGCCACGGAGCTGAAGGTGATATCGATGGAGGGGATATGAATAACATCCGAGGGTTCGCGGTGGACCCTGGCGACGATGGCATATTTTTTTCTTTCAAGGCTCAAATGGAATCCGCCCGGGGCGATCAGGGCCCTTCCCGGTTTGACGATATCCCCCTCCCTGGCCTCTTTAACCTCAATCTGGCTATGACGATTCATGCGGTCGGCGAGCGATTCTGTGAAACCCGGAGGCATGTGTTGGACCACCAGGACGCCCGCAGGGAAGTTCTTGGGCAGTTTGGGAATGATATGGTTAAGCGCCGTCGGACCTCCCGTGGAGACGCCGATGGCTACACAATCTACCTGAGGGGGCTTCTCCTTCCGGGTCACGACCTTGACCTCCTGTTGGGAGAGGGTATGCTGGAGCACGCGATCTTGCAAAGCCTTCCCCTTCAAAGAGGCCGCCGTAATTACTTTATTAATCAGTTCCGTTTTTATCTGGAAAAGCTTTTCCGAGGCCAATTCGGTAGGCTTTAAAATAAAATCCACGGCTCCACGTTCCAGGGCGACCAGGGTTTCCTTGATCACCTCTTGGTTTAAGGAACTAACCACAATGACCGGGGTCGGCATCTCTTTGATCAAGACGTCCAGAACTTCAACGCCGGTCATGTTAGGCATCATGATATCCAGGGTGATCACGTCGGGCCTTAACTTCTTGATCTTTTCAAGGGCCTCCCGGCCATCCCAGGCCGTGCCGATGACGGCGATCCGGGGGTCCTGCTCCAAGATCTTGGTGAGGGTCCTTCGGGCGAAGGCCGAATCATCTACAATAAGAACTTTTACTTTAGAATCCATTTGCTCGGTAAACCCAAACTTTAACCCACGATTCTCCTTAAGCGGGCGTAGATCGCAGTCTAAAGCTTGCACCTACCTGGGGTTTAGCTAAGATCCCACTTTCTCATAGCCCAGAGCATTTTTAAAATGCTTCAATTTAAAGAGGTCCGTAAAATCCATCAGAGACTCCGAGTGGCCCAAGAACAGATAACCTTCTCCTTTTAAGGCTTTGTGAAACCGGGTAATGACCTCCCTTTTCGATTCTTTATCGAAATAGATAATAACATTCCGACAAAGAATTACATCAAAAGGAGGGAGAAATGTCAATTTATTTCTATCAAGTAAATTCATGCAAAAAAAGTTGAGGAGCTCTTTAACCTCGCTTTTGACCGCATATTTATCCCCCTTCGGGATGAAGTATTCCTCGAGGTAGCGGGGGGCGGTCGTCCGAAAGGAGGATTTGCCATACTCTCCAACTTTCGCCTTTTGGGTCGCCTCCTGGCTGATATCGTTGGCGAAGATCTCCAGCTTGAATCCCCTCCGGTGGAGCCCGCGCTCCAGGATAAGTATCGCCAGAGAGTACGGTTCCTCTCCTGAGGAAGATCCCGCGCTCCAGATCCGAACAGGGGTAGCATCGCTCTTCTTGTTGAAGATCTCCGGGATGACCTCATCGACCAGTGCCTTTAGCTGCTCCTCCTCCCTGAAGAAATAAGTCTCGCGGATCGTTATGAGATCCATCAGGGTTTTCAGTTCTTGATCCTTGTCTTTGTTATATTTCAGATAATAATAATAATCGTAAAAGGAGTTGAGAGTATGGAAATCCAGGCGCTTTTCCACCCGCTTGAGCAAGATCTTCTCGTAGTCATCGGAAAAGTAGATGCCGGAGTACTGATAAATCACCTCCCGGATGAGCTTGAAGACATCTCGATTGTAGGTGAGGTTACGATCTTCCATCGATCGACCCGGCCCGCCGGCCCCCTTTGCACGGGAAAAGAGTTCCTACTCGGGGGGACCGGGGAAGGGCCTCTCAACTTTTATCCAAAAGGCTCTGTACCAGCCGTTGAACCAGAGGATTTGGGTACAGATGACGGTTCTCTTCTATCAAAGGTTTATAAGAGCCGGCCAGTTTGACGAGGGCCTGGTAAGCTTCTTGACTCAGAGACTCCTCCAGCAGCAGGTCCATAAGAAGTCCCACGGCTTTTCCAGAGTTAATCTCTGCCAGGGCTCTAACGGCTTCCTTGCGGAGACCTATCTCCGAATGGCTCAGTAGCTTGAGGAAGAGAGCCTCACCTTCCTGAATCCCCAACCTTCCGAGGGATTTCACGGCAGCTTCCTTGACGCTCCAGTGAGCATCCTCCAAAGCCCGGAATAACAAGTCCTTAGCACGTTCGCGCCGGGTTTTCATGGACCCCAGGCTGAGGGCTGCGGTACGTCGCACCACAAAATCGTAATCGGCCAGCAGCTCGGTCAACAGGTCCATACTTTTCTCAGAATCCTCAAAACCGCCCAGGGTTTGACATATGGCCGCGCGTATCGTCCCCTCTTCACGCCGCTTACAGTGGGAGAGGATATATTCCAAGGTCTCCAGGACCCGGGGGTCTTGAAACCTTCCCAGGGTATTAATAACCGTCCGTTTAACCCGGAGATCTTCATCCTGGGTGGCTTGAATAAGGGCTTCAAAGGCTTTAGGCTGCGGAATAGCCCCCAGGGCCAGGGCCGCCTGCTCCCGGACCCTGGGATCATCATCCGACAGGGCTATGATGACCGGATCCAGCAAATCCGAATCTTGCTGAGCGAGCCGACCTATTTGAGCGATCGCCGCAGCCCTTACCCTCCCGTCCAGATCCTTGCTAGCTGGATGGAGCATCTCCAGAACCGTGGCCCCCTTCAACTGCCCCATCCACTTAACCGCCTCGGCACGTAAAAGAGAGCTATGGGACCGCAAAGCTTGCTCAACGGAGGTAAGAATCTCTTCGAAGAGAGGATGGGTTTGTAGGGTTTCCTGCTTCAGAAATTTGATAAATTTCTCAGAACTTAGCGTCCTTAAGCTCAGGACTCCCAGCTCTTCCTCCTCATGGGCCAGGCTACTTATAAAAACTTTGAGCGCTTTTAAGAGGTTTTCCTGAAGAGAGGCGGTTAGAGGCCCGGTTTCCGCGGCAGATCCCTCTTCCGGATCCGATAAGAGGTCCCCGCTTAACCGGCTCAAACCTTCCAGAACGCGCAGCTTTTGGTCGTACTCGCTGAATTCATAACTCTCTATCAAGGCGGGGAGGGCCTGGGCTCCGCTACGGAGCAGGGAGTCCATCACCAGATCGGATAACCTCTCATAGCTCAGAAGCCGGATGAGGGCTTCGATCGCCTGGGGGGCATCGATCCATCCGAGCAAAAAGATGGCCGCTTCGGCGATCTCAGGGCTCTCCTCCTCTGAGGCCCTCAAGATATAATTGAGGGCTTCCGGGGTGCAGATTTGATTCAAGTAGGCTCGCAGATTGGGCCCATGGCCGATCATCCGGTGTATCCTATCTGTTTTAGATACGACCTTTTTCAAAGCGAGCAAAGCCGCTTTCTGGACCTCAAGGTCTTGATCCTCCAAACCTTGGAGGATGCAGGGGATGCCGGACGCGTCCCCGAGGGTTCCCAGGGCCTCGATGACCGTTTGTTTAAAGAGAAAATCCTGGGAAAGCGGGAGCAAATAAGGGATGGCCCGCGGGTCCCCTAATTCCCCCAAGGTCGCTATGGCCGGAAGCTTCAGCCAGATATCCTCCCCCTGAACGATCCGGATCAGGGGTTCTACGGCGCGGGGATCTTTGACTTTCCCCAGGGCATCGATGGCGGCATGGCAAACGTTCTTCTCCGGATCCGTCAAGGCTCTGGCCAGATGGGGATAAGCCGCACGATCCCCGATGGCTCCCAACGTGTTGACCGCGAAGATTCGCAGGTCCTTATCCGGATCTAAAAGGGCCTGGCCTAAGGGGGCTATGGCTTCCGGTCCGATGCCGGTTAAACACTCGATGGCGGAGTTTCGGACCCCGGCGTTCTCTTCCCTTAAGGCCTCTATCAAAAGAGGAACCAACCGCGTCCTGTCCGCCTTTTCTAAAACCCGAACGACGAGCTTCCGGACTCGCCAACTGGGATCCGATAGGGCCGACACCAGGGATTCGAGGATGGAGTTAACCTCCCGCTCCCCCAGCCGGAGGACGGCGGCACATCGGATGTCTTCATCAGGGGACTTTAAGAGGTGAAGATCTGCCTCAGACATGATCCACGGGTCGCCCAGGGTTAGCCACAGAGACGCGGGAAATCTGGAAAGGAAACCCAGGTGAGCTAAAGGCCGCAGGTACCCAGAGTGGCCGTTTTTAACTCCAGGCGCTCCGTTCCCCCCTGGGCCTTTGTGGCTACGCGGGCTTCATTTTTTTCGATAAACCATCGCATCTTCCGCCTCAATAAACTCAAACTTGCTTGCAACTTTTGGAAAAGTATGAAGGGGTTCCGCATCCCCTAAAAACAGGTAACCCCCCGGAAGAAGCAGTTGGGTCACCCGATCCATGAGAAGGCTTTGAGCTTTTCGATCGAAATAGATCAGGACATTTCTACAAAAAATAAGATCATAGGACATGGACCGAAAATGACCGAGATCCGCCAAGTTGAGATATTGAAACCTTACCAGGTTTTGAACCCGGTCCACTACTTTATAGGCCTCTCCCTCCATCTCAAAATAATTCTTAAGGTATCTGGGCTCTAGCTTTTTCACCTTATCTTTAGAATAAACGCCTCTTCGAGCCAGGTTCAAAGCAAAATTGCTGATATCGGTGGCCAGGATTTCGATATCCCAGCCCTCAGGATGTCGAAGGACCTCCAGGAGCGACATGGCGATGGAATACGGCTCCTCCCCCGTGGAACAGACCGCGGACCAGATTCGAATCATCGGCTTTGGGGGCCAGGAGCGGGATCGCGTTTCTTGCAGCTTCCGGGCTATCAACTCTGGAAATATGAGCCGCTCTAAGGCCAAAAAATGACCCTTAATTCGGAAAAACGAGGTCTCACGGATAACCAGGCCCTCCATGAGCAAGGAGAGCTCTTGGCCAGGCCTATTCTCCTCCACCAAAAGCCGATAGTAGACTTCATAAGAAGGAAGGTTCAGGGCCTGCATCCGCTCCCACACCTTGCTCTCCAGAAAAGCTTTTTTCTTTTCCGTAAAGAAGATGGAGCTATGCCGATAGATAAGATCTCGGAAGTTCTCAAATTCTTTAAGACTCATCGGCGTCATGTCGTCGGACTTTAACATAAGGTCTTGGACCCTGTCAATTTTTATTTACGGGGGGTATCTGTATCAGGTTAGCTGGCAAGGCCTAACCTTTTCGTCCGCGCCTCGTTCCCAGGCTGGAGCCTCAATGTTGGGGACTTAAGAACGCGTAAAAAAGTCGAATCCCTTTTTAGCTCCGCCAGGAGCCCGGAGATTTTTAGACGCTGTGATGGCTACCAACAGGACGCCCTTCTGGGGCTGTTTAAACCTTAAGTCCACAGCATGGAGGTCCCCGCCCGGGGACGACCTGGCCGGGACCAGAATAACTATTGACAGAACCTTATTTTGGTTCGATTGTTATATTTAATAATCTACTTTGCCCATTAACCGATTCATCCCACATAAGAGACTATTTATAGGAGCGATCAGGAGGATAAAGTCATGGATATTACGGACCTTGAAGGTCTCAAATATTTTGAAGTACTACAGAATCAAATGAATCAAATGATGAAAGACGTCCGTTTGACGGATTCCGGAGGTCTTTCCTGTGATCGGATTTGGAAACCGGCGGTAGATATTTATGAGACCGCCGAAGACGTCATCGTATTGGTAGAAGTCGCTGGTATAAAGAAAGAAGATATTAACCTTGTATTTAATAAAGATCTTTTAATCATCGCCGGCAGGCGGGAGAATCCGGCCCAGTTTGCCCCCACGAAGAAGATGCATCAGGTGGAGATCGATTTTGGTTATTTTGAACGAATTATTAAACTGGCCCTCCCTATAGACGGGGAGAAGATTGCGGCTTCTTACAAAGATGGATTCCTATGGATTCATCTGCCGAAGCTCAAAAAGCCTGCCAGCCGGAAAATAGAGATCATATCCGAGTAGAGACAGAGCTAAGAAGGTTGTAGATAGCGGATTGCAGATGGCGGATTTAAAATCCGAAATCCGAAATCCGAAATCCGAAATCCGAAATGGCGCAAACCGAAATCAACGAAATCATCAATCCGGATCCTTCTGAAAAAGATAGGACGGTCTTACCCCAAGAGCTGGCGATCCTTCCCTTGAGGGATTCTGTTTTGTATCCCAAGATGGTTCTCCCGTTGGTGGTCGGCAAGGAGCGATCCATCAAGCTGGTGGATGATGCCCTGATGGGAAACCGGATCATCGGCGTGACGGCGCTGAAGGATGCTAAAATAGAGGAACCCCAAATCGAAGATCTTTACCCGATCGGGACCGCGGCGATGATCCTCAAGATGATCAAAATGCCGGATGGAAGTCTCCGGCTGCTGGTTCAAGGGATTTCACGGATTCACATCCGGGAGTATGTCCAGACGGAACCGTATTATCGGGCCAGAATAGAGCCTATCCCGGATAAGTATACGAGAGATGTTCGGCTAGATGCGTTGATGATGAACGTGCGGGGGCTTTTTCAAAGGATCGTGGAGCTGGCCCCTTACCTTTCCGATGAAGTGGGGGTTATGGCCCTCAACGTCCAGGACCCCAGCGAGCTCATCTATTTGATCGCTTCCAGCATCAATATTTCGACCAAGGAGCGACAGGAGATCTTGGAGATCCAGGAGGTTCGACAGCAACTGGAGCGGGTCACCTTCTTCCTCAATCGGGAGCTGGAGATCATGGAGGTCCGGGAAAAGATCCAGTCCCAGGTCAAAGGGGAAATGGATAAAACCCAGCGGGAGTATTACCTGCGGGAGCAGCTCAAGGCCATCCAGAGAGAGCTGGGAGAAAAAGACGAACGAACTGCGGAGCTTGAGGAGCTTAGAGAAAAAATTGAGAAAGCGCAGATGCCCCCAGAGGCCCGGGAAGCTGCGGAGAGGGAGTTGGATCGATTGACCAAAATGCCTCCTGCCGCCGCAGAATATACCGTCTCGCGGACCTATTTAGAATGGCTCGTGGAGCTGCCCTGGGCGATCCATACCCAAGACAGTCTGGATATCGAGGCGGCTCAAAAAGTTCTGGATGAGGATCATTACGACCTGGAAAGGATTAAAAAACGCATCCTCGAGTATCTGGCCGTCAGGAAGCTCAAGCAAGATATGAAGGGTCCCATCCTTTGCTTCTTAGGTCCTCCGGGCGTCGGAAAAACTTCCCTGGGAAGATCCATCGCCAGAGCCCTGGGGCGCAAGTTTGTCCGCATTTCCCTGGGAGGCGTCCGGGACGAGGCAGAGATCCGTGGCCATCGGCGCACGTACATCGGCGCCCTTCCGGGACGGATCATCCAGGGGATCCGCAGAGCGGGCTCCAACAATCCGGTTTTCATGCTGGACGAAATCGATAAGGTCGGAACGGATTTCCGAGGGGATCCTTCCTCGGCCTTGTTGGAGGTCCTGGACCCGGAACAAAATTATGCTTTTTCCGACCATTACCTGGAAGTCCCCTTTGACCTCTCCAAGGTGATGTTCATCGCGACGGCCAACGTTTTAGAGACCGTTCCCCCTGCGTTGCGGGATCGTATGGAGGTGCTGGACCTCCCTGGGTACACCGAGGACGAGAAGCTTATGATCGCTAAAACGCACCTGCTGCCCAAACAGTTAGAAGCCCATGGCCTGGAGCCTAAACACCTTCAAATCGAGGAGGCAGCCCTCCGCTTGATCATCCGATCCTATACCCGAGAGGCCGGCGTCCGAAACCTAGAACGCCAGATCGCAACCATCTGCCGGGGGGTCGCTAAAGAGGTCGCTTCAGGAAAAGAGGAAACCACGGTGATCACTTCGGATAAGGTTTCTCCATATCTGGGCCCCGTTAAGTTTTTCTCCGAGGTGGCCGAACGGACGGCGGTGCCCGGGGTCGCTACCGGACTGGCCTGGACCCCGACCGGCGGCGATATCCTGTTCGTAGAGGCCACGCTGATGCGGGGAGGAAAGACCCTTTCTCTAACAGGCCAGCTGGGAGACGTCATGAAGGAATCGGCGCAGGCCGCTTTAAGCTACATCCGCTCTAAAGCTAAGGACCTTGGTATTCCAGAAGACTTTTATGAGAAAAATGACATCCATATCCACGTTCCGGCCGGCGCCATCCCTAAAGATGGGCCCTCTGCGGGGGTTACGATGATGACGGCCCTCGCCTCCGTTCTGACCGGGCGACCGGTCCGAAACGATGTGGCCATGACCGGAGAGATTACGCTGCGCGGCCAGGTGCTTCCGGTCGGCGGGATTAAAGAAAAAGTTTTAGCCGCCAAACAGGCAGGAATTAAGACGGTCATTCTGCCCAAGAGGAACGAAAAGGATCTGGAAGAACTCCGAGAGGACCTTAAAGAAGGCCTCAATTTTATCTTTGTCCAGCGCATGGACGAAGTCCTGGAAGCCGCCCTGGAGAACTCCACCAACGGCAAAAGGCGGACCCTAAAGGATGCGGATCCTCAAGTGGACGGAGCCTTGGAACCGGTCCTCGCGAAAAATCAAAAGGCAAGGGGCAGAAATCAAAAGGCAAAAATGAAATAACTTCCCCGCGTTTTAGGCCCCTTGGGGATGATCCCCGGCTCAAGGGGCCCCGTCATCCCTGTCAGGCTGGGGGAGGTATCCGGTCTTCCAGATGGGCCAGATCCTCCCCCCTGCTTAAGATAACAAATGGACCTGAGTGATCGAGCTTCCATCGCCTCATCCCCTTCACCCTTTGCCCTTCGCCTTTTGTCTTTTGCTTGGCTATGAAAGAGGTCCTTACGATGATTCTAGCCGGCGGCAAAGGGAGCCGGCTCTACCCTCTGACCAAAGACCGGGCGAAACCGGCAGTCCCTTTTGGGGGCATCTACCGGATCATCGATTTCGTCCTCAACAACTGCATTAATTCCGGCCTGCGCAAAATTAACGTCATCACCCAGTACAAGTTTATGTCCCTGGACCGGCACCTTAAAGAGGGATGGGGATTTCTGAGCCGCCAGTTGGGAGAATACATCGATGTGATTCCGCCCCAGCAGCGCGTTGGAGAACAATGGTACCAGGGAACCGCCAACGCCATTTTTCAGAATATTTATTCCATCGAAAAGGAATCCCCGGATTACGTCCTCATCGTTTCCGGCGATCACGTCTACAAGATGGATTATTCCCGAATGATCCGCTTCCATAAAGAGAGGAAAGCGGATTTAACCCTGGCCGTGACCCAGGTGGAGAAAGAGCGGGCTTTCCGGTTTGGGGTGGTCGAGATGGATGAGGGGGAGCAGATCCTGCGATTTCAGGAAAAGCCGCTAGAGTACCAGAGCTTTAGCAAAGGATCGGGGTACTGCTGGGTCTCCATGGGCATTTATCTCTTTAATACGGAGGTTTTAATTAAAAAGTTACGGGAGGCCTCCGTCGAGCACAGCACCCAGGACATTGGGGAGAAGATGATCCCGGCCATGCTGGGTCAGAACGCGGTTTACGCCTATCCCTTCGGATTGGAGAAAGAGGGGGACGCCGGATACTGGCGAGATATCGGGACGCTGGATGCCTACTGGGAGGCCCATATGGATCTGGTTTCGGTGACGCCCATCTTTAACCTGTACGATCAGAACTGGCCGATCCGAACCTACCAGGAACAATATCCGCCTCCCAAGTTCGTCCACGCCGAAGATTACCCCGGAGGCCGGGTCGGTGTGGCCCTGAACTCCATGGTCTCTCAGGGCTGTATCATCAGCGGAGGGCG
>Ga0209172_10007658_pt1 | contig 11022 bp, 5 predicted proteins | sample LarsenN4metaG_FD_184113 | JGI IMG/M metagenome (GOLD analysis project Ga0209172, IMG submission 184113) | Hot spring sediment bacterial and archeal communities from British Columbia, Canada, to study Microbial Dark Matter (Phase II) - Larsen... ... | reverse complement strand
GGAGTGAAACTGGTTTCAATCATTTGCTGCATCTCCGGGTCGCCTGGGTAAATGGGAGGTTCGATTCCTTGTTTGGCGATCGCCCTCTGTCTCCCACTCTGTACTCCCCCAACCGCTAGATGCGCCCAGTGCAGATTGAACTGGTTGGCGATTACGGTGCTAGAGCATTGTTAGATGCACAAATTATTCGGGCGACTGCGACGAGTAAGTTGCAAGCGCAGATTGCAGCAAAATTTGTGAATCTCAGCACAACTCAAAAAGATGACTTGGTATTGGTGATCTACTCAGATGTGAAGGAGTGGTACTCCCAAAAACGAGCAGATTCAGACGACCCGATCGCCTCTTTCAAATTTATTGCAACCAGTCTCAAGCGAGTTTTTCAAGAGTTTCGACCTGCCGCGCATGTGGCGGTGCGAAAGCAGGTGCAGGCGAGCGCCTATCTCTTTTGGGAAGGCTGGGGTGAGTTGTCTTACCCAGCTAGAATTACGGAGCTAGGCTTGCGAGATCTGCGTCTGGAACTGGATACAACCGATATTGATCGACTCGAAGAACTGCAAGCGACCCAACCACTGCTAGGGATTTTAGTTGTGAAAGAGCCAAATGACCCGGCACCACAGAGCTTAGTGGCTGAGGTGAAGCAAGTAGAAGTGTTAGAAGAGTTGAGCGATCGCACCGTGATCGAATTGAGTTTTCCAACTTCGCTTAATTCACGGCAAAAGAATAAAATTCGACAGCTTTTAAAGATACTGAGTTAAGTAATAGAGCTGAACAATAGTTTGGTTTGTAATGTTTTGAGGAATGATTTTTGAAATGGTTCTGGAAAACTTCAAGAAGATAAGTCCAATTCTTTATCGGATATTTACTGGATAGATTGATGTGGATGATAAGATTGTTTCATAAGTTGGAAGTTTGTAGTTGGTTTGATATGCTTTGGTTCACTAGCATCTATCAAGAACGAGTCGGTGCATACCACAAGCTGTGTAGGGTGAGTTGATCTAAAAGTTTCTCTGGTTTGGTCTCCGTTCATTAACAGTATCCCTTCAAAGAGCTTGACCTGGTTTTAACTAAATGGAGTGAGCCACTAAAAATTGAGATTAGATTTGCTTCAAAAACTCGCTTTTTAGTTGAGAGCTACCCAAAAATAATGTGTGTAGGTTGTTAGATAAGTGATAGCTGCTTTCGTTTTATAAAAGCTGAAATTAGCAATTACTGCCTGTCACAAAACACAATTTAAGAACAACTTGAGCTGGATCATCGATTTGCGTTGCAAATTCTCTTTTTCGTGGCATTCTTCACTGATCTTTTGTCAATTGTTGAAAATTAAGTCGAGAGCTAACCATGAATACGACTTCGATCGCGGGCTATCGATTTCCCCAAAGACTTTACCCCCTTAACCTGTTGGCTCAGATCAAGAGTCGTAAGATGAGTGGTTGTTTGAGAGTTTCGAGTGGAACAAGTATCTGGTCTATTTATCTGGAAGACGGTGATTTGCTCTATGCGACAAACTCACATGATGCTTTTGTCCGTCTCGATCGCCATCTTAACTTGATCAGCCGCCAAGTACCCAATTTAGTGAGTGCGGTGAGAGTTCAATTGCGTCTGCTGTTTGAAAACCTCCAGGCGACCCAGGTTGAGTTGACTCCAGACTATCGGGCGATCGGGTGGTTGGTCGAGCAGCAATACCTTGATGCTCAACAGGCAGCAACACTGATCGAAGCGCTTGCGAAAGAGGTGATTGAGGGGTTTTTGCTGGTTAACAATGGCAGCTATGAGCTGATTGAAAAAGAACGGTTTGGGCAATGGCAAAGTCTGGCTCGGTTGAATCTGGCGAGTTTGGTAGAAACGTGTCAGCAGCAATTGCATCGGCAGAGGCCACAAGGGTTTGAAGCTCCCAATTTTAAGCCTTCAGATGAACAACGGGAGCGATCGCACCCTAATTTTGTTCGCCCAGCAGAAGCCACTCCAGCTGCCAGTGCAGCAAAGCCTGCTAATCCGGTTGGCAACTCTGAACCGATGCGGTTATCAAAACAGCACTACACCATTGTTTGTATTGATGATAGCCCAACCGTTTTAAGGTCAATCAGCACGTTTTTAGATGACTCAATGTTTTCGGTGGTGATGATTAATGACCCTGTGAAGGCGTTAATGCAGATTGTGCGAAGCAAGCCTGACCTGATTTTGCTCGATGTAACGATGCCTAATTTAGATGGCTATGAACTGTGTTCTTTACTACGAAAACACCCCAGCTTTAAAAATACGCCTGTTGTAATGGTGACAGGAAATACTGGCTTTATTGATCGGGCAAAAGCAAAGCTGGTTGGTGCATCCGGTTACTTGACCAAACCATTTACCCAGCCTGATTTGCTGAAAGTTGTGTTCAAGCATCTTAAGTAAGTTTCAGATTGCAAGTCCATCCTTGAACCATCAACGGGCGATCGCTCCTGGTCTAACAAACAGATACCTAAGGCGCTAGTGAGAGGGAATATAAATGAGTATTGCTTTGATGACAACAATCTTGATTGTAGAAGATACGCCTTCAGAGATGCAGCTGATTAGCTATTACCTACAGGAGAGTGGTTATTCTGTTATTAGTGCGGATAGTGCAAAAGAGGCTTTAACAAAAGTTTTAGATCAAAAACCTGACATTATTATCACAGATGTTGTGATGCCAGGTATGAGCGGTTTCGAGCTTTGCCGTAGTCTTAAAAAGCATCCTTCTACTGAAAAAGTACCGATCATCATTTGTACTTCTAAAAATCAAGAAATTGACCGCCTTTGGGCCATGCGTCAAGGGGCTGATGCTTATTTAACGAAACCTTTTACGCGAGAGCAATTACTTCAAGTTGTTCAATCAATTACAGGCGGAAAGTGATGACTACTTCTGCATTAGTGTCTTTGTCTAACTCTAGAAAAATGTTAGGCAACCCGTATCTGAAGGTGCAAGTGCATCCTCAATCGTTTGCAGCTTTGGCGATGCCTTTTGTGCAAGAGGCTTTGGTGTTACCGATTCGGCAGTTAACGCCGATGCCTAACAAGCCACCCTGTTTACTGGGGCTAACGAATCGGCGGAGTCGGGTGTTGTGGGTGGTTGACCTGGCGCAATTGTTGGGGTTGGGCGCTTTGCCTGTGAATGTGCAGCAACACAACATTATTATTGTGCAGGTGGGGAATATGCCGCTTGGGTTAGCGGTTGAGCAGGTTGAAGGGATTGTTTGGCTGACACGCGAGATGATTCAACTGCCCCCTGCGCAGATTACGCCGAGGCTGCTGCCTTTCTTACAGGGGTGCTGGGTGCAGCCGGATGAACTGACCTTCTTGCTGGATGTTGCCGCGATCGCCCGATCTCAGCTTTTGCACGCTGATTAGCGGAGTTGCTGTGAGCGACTTGTTAACGACATTTCATCCTTACATTCAACAACGCCGATTTTGAGATTGCTTAGAGGCTTGACCGATTTTTAGGTTTTGCTTCGGTGATGCTCTGCTGATTTCTATAAACTTTTCTACACTCATCTCTCTTCAAGGACTTGTACCATGGTGGATCGAATTGAAACGGCAAGTAATTTTGACAGCCAAAAATCTGTCGAAAATAGCATTTCTAGTGGCGGCAACAATAGTTCGTCGATTTTGTCTGACAGCCCTGGCGGATTGAATCAAGATCGAGAGATGTCTCAAAAACTTGGAGCAAAATCATCCAGTCTGCTGGCTAAAGTGACGCTTGCTTCGATCGCTTTGGGTACAATTCCTGTTTTGGCGGCGAGTACGCTCGGTTATATCAGCGCCAGTCGTTCACTGAGTCAGCAAATTTCGGCGGCGCATCAAAAGCAAACACAGAAAATTGCCGATGCTGTGAGCCAGCTCATGTATGAGCGTTACAACGATATGCGGGTATTGTCGAGTTTGCCGATTCTGACAAACCCGCTAGCTAAAAATGGAGGTAACGCTGAGCAACAACAAGCGGCTTTGAAAAAGTTCATTGCAACTTATCGGGCTTATGATCACGTTGCTGTGTTTAACTTGGAAGGCAACGCTGTAGCGCAGACAGAGCGCGAGAAGCTGCCTAATCAAAAAAGTAATAAGCACTTTCAGCAGGCGTTGCAGAGTGAGCAGCCAGTGATTGCTCAACCGACAGCAAATGCCGATGGCACGGGCAAAATCTACTTTTTTGTGCCGATCCAAGATGCAAGTGCAAAAAAGGTCGCCGCGATCGCCCGTGTGAGTATGCCAGTTACGGTGGTTGAGTCGGCTGTGCAGGCCAGCAGTAGCAGCAATACTGAATATCAGGTCTTTAATGCAAATGGGCAGTTTTTTATCGCTGAAGCAAAAGAGCGGTTGGGGCGATCGGCAAAATCAGACTTTTCTCAATTTGCCTCATCCCTTACGACTCAAACCAGTAGCACTTTACCCCTTACTTTAAATAACGGACAGGCTCAACTCGTGAGTTATGCACCACTGGCAAAGCGCGAAGGGGCGCCTGATTTAAAGTGGGGGCTGATTGTGGGGACTGACCAAAAAGAGGTTTTTGCCCCTAAAGTTTCCTTGCTGCTCCAATTTCTGATCGGTGGCGGTTTCACAACCCTGGTTGCAGGGGCGCTGGCTAGCTTATTTGCTCGTCGCATGACGCGACCTTTGCTATATACGACGCAGGTGGCTCATCAGGTCAGCAAGGGTGATTTGAATGCACGTCTGTTAGTCAACGGCGAAGATGAATTGGCGACGGTTGGTAACACAATCAACCAGATGGCTGCGCAAATTCAAAAACTACAATTAGAGCAGTCGGTTGCGGCGAAACGAGCCAAGTTAGTCGCGGAGTTGACCTCTAGCATTCGTCAGACGCTCGACTTTGATACTATTCTCCGCACTTCGGTTGAGGGTGTGCGCCAAGTTCTAAATGTCGATCGCACGGTTATTTATCGGTTTAACCCTGACTTTAAGAGTGGTGAAATTACGGCAGAGTCGGTGAATCCAGGTTGGGGACGAGCTTTAGGGCAAACAATTCATGACCCGCTGTTGCCTGACTCGATTGAGCGCTATAAAAAAGGGCGTGTGACAATGGTTGAGAACCTGGCAACCGCTGACCTTAGCCGCTGCCACTGCGAGATTCTAGAGCGGCTGGAAGTGAAAGCAAATATTGTCGCACCGATTATGGCAGGGGATGACCTGATCGGCTTGCTATGCGCCCACCAATGCTCTGGCCCGCGAAAGTGGAATGAGAGCGAGATTGAGCTAATTCAACAGTTAGCCACGCAGATCGGTTATGCGATTAGTCAGGCCAGCCTACTCCAGCAACAGCATGATACGGCTGTTTATGAGCGTCTGTTGTCAGCTCTTGTCGCTAGAATGCGAGAGTCTTTTGAGCAGGCGGCGATTATGCAAGTCGCGGTGCAAGAAACGCGCAGTGCGCTTAAATGCGATCGCATCCTGGTGTATCTGTTTGATGAGAAATGGGCGGGTGAGATTGTGGCTGAGTCGGTGGATGCCCGCTTTCCGATGGCACTGCACGCGCAGATTTATGACCCCTGTTTTGCCGAAGGCTACATTGAGAAGTATCGTCAGGGTCGTGTGCAAGCGACAAATGATATTGCTAACGCGGGTTTAACTGAGTGTCATCTGAACCAATTGAAGCCGTTTGAGGTGAAAGCAAACCTCGTTGCCCCAATTTTGGTGAACGATCGCCTGATTGGTCTGTTTATTGCCCACCAGTGCGCCGAGACGCGCGAATGGTCGGAGTTGGATACCAACTTTATGAAGCAGGTGGCGATTCAGTTGGGGTTTGCTTTAGAGCAAGCGGAGTTGTTTGTGCAACGCGAAAAAGCGCGGTTGGAAGCGGCGAATACTGCAATTCGAGAGCGGCAATTGGCGCATCTAGTGACCAAAATGCGAGAGTCTTTTGAGCAAGCGGCGATTATGCAAGTCGCGGTTAAGGAAACGCGCGATACCCTCAAGTGCGATCGCATCCTGGTGTATCTGTTTGATGAGAAATGGGCAGGTGAGATTGTGGCTGAGTCGGTGGATGCCCGCTTTCCGATGGCCCTGCACGCGCAGATTTATGACCCCTGTTTTGCCGAAGGCTACATTGAGAAGTATCGTCAGGGTCGTGTGCAAGCGACAAATGATATTGCTAACGCGGGTTTAACTGAGTGTCATCTGAACCAATTGAAGCCGTTTGAGGTGAAAGCAAACCTGGTTGCCCCGATTTTGGTGAACGATCGCCTGATTGGTCTGTTTATTGCCCACCAGTGTGCCGAGACGCGCGAATGGTCGGAGTTGGATACCAACTTTATGAAGCAGGTGGCGATTCAGTTGGGGTTTGCTTTAGAGCAAGCGGAGTTGTTGCAGAAGCAAACGCGGGGGGCTGAGCAGGCTTACTTGCTCAAAGAGATGATGGTGAGTATGCGGCAATCGCTCAAGCGCGAGAACATCTTTAACATCACCACCGATAAGCTGCGGTATGCGCTCAAAGCGGATCGGGTTGTGGTTTATCAGTTTAACCCTGACTGGAGCGGCACCATTATTGCAGAGTCGGTTGGCAGCGGTTGGCGCAAGATCCTCGATCAAACGGTGAATGATCCGTTCCGTGAGGGGCTGATTGAGGAGTATCGCAATGGTCGTGTCCGGGCGATGAATGATGTGGCTAATGAAAATATTGCTGATTGCCACCGCGATATCTTGGAGGGTTTTGAAATTCGCGCCAGTATTGTGGCACCGATTCTCAGACAGGGGGAACTGTTAGGGTTGCTCTCGGTGCATCAATGCGTCGGTGCCCGTAACTGGCAAGAAGAAGAGGTGGGTCTGGTCGGTCAAGTGGCAACCCAACTGACTTTTGCGCTAGAACAAGCCGAATTGTTTGAGGCGAAGGAGCAGGCGCGCTTGCAGGCAGAAACAATCTCGCAAGAGCAAAGCCGCCAACGAGAAGCCTTGCAAATGCAGCTTGTGGCTCTCTTAGGCGAGGTTGAAGGGGCCGCCAGAGGCGATCTCACGGTGCGAGCGGATGTAACGGCGGGTGAAATTGGCACGGTTGCCGACTTCTTTAACTCCATTATTGAAAGCTTGCGTCAGATTGTGACTCAGGTGAAGATTTCTGCTACCCAAGTCAACGAATCGCTAGGTGCAAACGAAGAAGCGATGCGGAGTTTGGCGGAGGAGGCGTTGCGGCAAGCGGAGGAAACGACACGCACACTGGACTCGGTTGAGGAGATGACCCATTCGATTCAAACGGTGGCAACCAGTGCGCGGCGGGCGGCAGAGGTGGCTCAAAATGCTTCGCTCACGGCTGAGGCTGGTGGGGATGCAATCGATCGCACCGTACAAAATATTCTCAACCTGCGGGAAACAGTGGGTGAGACTGCGAAAAAAGTGAAGCGGTTGGGTGAGTCATCGCAGCAAATCTCGAAGGTGGTCTCGCTGATTAATCAAATTGCGATGCAGACGAACTTACTAGCGATTAACGCAGGCATTGAAGCCGCGCGGGCGGGCGAAGAAGGGCAAGGCTTTGCGGTGGTTGCTGAGGAAGTGGGCGAACTGGCGGCGAGATCGGCGGCAGCAACTCAAGAAATTGAGAAGATCGTTGAAAATATTCAGCGGGAAACGAGCCAGGTGGTTGAGGCAATGGAGCAAAGCACTGCCCAGGTGGTAGAAGGAACTCATCTAGTTGAGGGGGCTAAGCTAAGCCTCAGCCAAATTCTAGAAGTCTCACATCAGATTGCTGAACTGGTGCAATCCATTTCTGAAGCGACAGTTTCTCAGGTGGAAACGTCTGAATCAGTCTCACGCTTGATGAAGCAAGTGGCTACCGTATCAAAGCAAACGTCTGAATCGTCACGCCAGGTTTCGACGGCGTTGCGACAAACGGTAACGGTGGCCGAAAAGCTGCAAGCGTCGGTTGGCACCTTTAAAGTTGAGACGGAGGTTTGACAAGCGGTTGCGCGGTCAATTCATCAGGGGCCACTTGCTGGATAGGGGATTTTAACCATCGTATGAGTCCACAAAAAATCGCTAGTTTCCCCTTTTGGGGGGACAGACGGAAAATGTTTAGTCAACATAATGCCTCAGCATTGCTGAATCTGATAGCGATCGCACTTCAAACAGTGCTCAATCTTGCACCGAAGCGGTCTCCCTCAATCCTCCTTTAACAAGGGGATGCCGGAGGTAAGGGGGACTGAAGGGAACCGCTCGCCGGGGATAACGGATCTTCCACACGTGTATTCAGTGCTATCGACTTCTACTGTGCATCGCTTATCCAGCTACCAAGCTTCTGACCTCTTCTTTGCTTTCACTCTATTCACTCTCACCTATATAACCCATGTCATACGACAAGGAACTGGAAATTCGGCGGCAGTTTCTCGACGAAGCAGAAGAGTATCTGCGGACGCTAGAAGATGCTGTACTCGGCTTATCAAGTAATCGCATTGATGCCCAAAAAATTAATGCTGCATTGCGGGCGGCTTACTCTGTTAAGGGTGGTGCAGGCATGATGGGTTACCAAACTCTGAATGATTTGGCTCATCGTTTAGAAGATTCATTTAAGGTTCTAAAAGTACAAAAACAAGAAGTTGAAGTTGATGCAGGTTTAGAACATTTACTTTTAGAAGCAGTTGATTGTTTGCAGCATGTGATTCACTGCGATCGCCAGGGGCATGATCTGGCTGCCGAGTGGCTCAATGGCAAAGCCCTTCCCATTTTTGAGCGGTTGCACGAATGTTTGGGCGACCCACCCGAAGAGGATGCCAGCTCCGTCCTGTCGCCTGAAGATGGGCAAGACATTGTGCCGTTGTTGTTTGAAACCGAGGTTGAGGACTGTTTGACTCAGCTGGAAGCATGTCTGGGACAGACGGATGCGAACGCTCTCCGAGAGGAACTACTGCGGCTTGGGCATGAACTGGGTGGTCTGGGAGAAATGTTGCAGCTTGAGGCGTTTGCCCAACTATGCGGCTCGATTGTGCAACATGCGACGGTAGCGACTGAGATTGAGCCGGTAGCAAGCGAGGCGCTGCAAGCGTGGCGGCGATCGCAGGCGTTGGTGCTGACGCAACAAATGGATGCCTTGCCACGTTCGATCTCAGTGGTGGGTGTAACAGTGCCAGAGACTGTATCTGAACCAACTGCGATCGCAGCCGATTTTGTGCCGTCGGAGCCGCTGGTCGAAGCCGATGCGTTTTGGGTGGAACCAGTCGCGACCGTATCAGAGCCACAAGTTACGCCGGAGTCGTTTACAGCTTCGGTTGAGTACGCTGCTAGCACAAGCAACGAAACGGCCTCAGATTTGCCAGACTCAGAGGATGCCGATGCTGATGCGACGGTGCGAGTGCCCGTCAAGCAGTTGAATGTGCTGAATGATCTGTTTGGCGAATTAACGATTGACCGCAATGCACTCAACCTGTATCTCAATCGGTTGCGGAACTTGGCTCAATTGCTGAGTCACCGTGTGCAAGTGCTGGAGCGATCGAATACTGAACTCCGCACTGCCTACGATCGCGCGTCTGGTAAAAATCGGCAGTTACCCGCGCTCATGCCAGCAGAGATGAAGTTGCTGCCTCCCAGTGGCTTCCAGGCTCCTGCCGTAGCTTCTGCTGGAACCTCTTTTACGGCTCAGCCTCACACTCAAAGCTTTGACACCTTGGAACTGGATCGGTATGACGAGTTACATCTCCTTTCGCAAGAGGTGATGGAGACGATTGTGCAGATTCAAGAGGTGACGAGTGATATTGACCTCAGCTTAGAAGATATTGAACAAACTAGTCGCAACCTCAACAAGACTGCGAAGCAACTGCAAACGAAGTTAACGCAGATTCGCATGCGGCCTTTGTCAGATATTGTCGATCGCTTTCCTAGAGCGTTACGCGAGATGTCGTTGCAGCATGGCAAGTCGGTGCGATTGGAGATGTCGGGCGCGAATGTGTTGATCGATCGCAACATTCTAGAAGCGCTCAACGATCCCCTTATGCATTTGTTGCGGAATGCCTTTGATCATGGGGTTGAAGATCCTCAAACTCGCATGGAGCAAGGGAAGCCAGAGACAGGCGTAATTTCAATTCAGGCGTTTCATCGGGGCAATCGCACGTTCATTACGCTGGGCGATGATGGGGGCGGCATTCCGATTGAGAAGATTCGGGCAAAGGCAGAGCAAATGGGGCTAGACCCGGTTTTGCTAGCGGCTGCCAGCGATGAAGAACTAGTCTCTCTCATCTTTGAACCGGGCTTTAGCACTGCCGATCAGGTGACAGATCTGTCAGGTCGGGGAGTCGGACTGGATGTGGTGCGCGATCGCCTGAAGCAGATTCGGGGCGACATTAAGGTGGATACCCATGCCAGTCGCGGCACAACGTTTACCATCTCGGTGCCGTTTACGTTGTCGGTGGTGCGGGTGCTGATTGTTGAGATGAATGGCATGTTGCTAGCGTTTCCGAATGATGTGATTCGCGAAATGCTGGCCTTACAACCTGAAGCCGTGATCCACACAGCAGGGAGTGACATGCTCAATTTGGGCGGCAACATTATTCAACTGGTGGTGCTATCGCGCTGGTTAAAGTTCCGCTGTCCGCATTACCCCTATCGTCTGGAAACGTCGCCTAGTATTAGTGTCCCCACGGTTTTAATGGTGGAACACAATAATCAACTGGTGGCGTTGCAGGTCGATGCGTGTTGGGGTGAGCAAGAAACGGCGGTTCACCGGGTTGAAGGGACGATTTCGCTGCCGCCGGGGTTTAGTAACTGCACGATTTTGGGAGATGGTCGGGTTGTGCCACTGGTCAACGTGCTGGAGTTGTTGCATTGGGTTGCCAGTGTGGCGGCTTCTGCAACGTCTCAGACTGAAGCGAAAGTGCAAGAGGCATCCTTAGAGCGCGTTACGCTACCCGTGTTGCCCACGCAAAAGGCAAATGTCTTGGTGGTTGATGACTCGGTGAATGTGCGCCGCTTTTTGGCTCTGACGCTTGAGAAAGCGGGGTATCAGGTCGAGCAGGCTAAGGATGGGCAAGAAGCGGTTGAGAAGCTGCAAGCGGGCTTACAGGTGAATGCGGTGATATG
>Ga0209172_10007651_pt1 | contig 11036 bp, 11 predicted proteins | sample LarsenN4metaG_FD_184113 | JGI IMG/M metagenome (GOLD analysis project Ga0209172, IMG submission 184113) | Hot spring sediment bacterial and archeal communities from British Columbia, Canada, to study Microbial Dark Matter (Phase II) - Larsen... ... | reverse complement strand
TTCGGGCTGTTTGAGGAAGGGAATGACGCCTTTTGCTCCGTGACGGGCTTGGTGTCCCGCGGCACGATGAAGCTGCCATTCCCAACTGGTCGAGAGAACACTAAAGGCTGTGCGTTGAACATACAAGGACACAGAGGTCAGGGAGGTAAACCCTTTTTCGGCACACTCTGTTGAACGGGACACGAACACCAGTTTTCCTCTGTGATTTTCTCCGTGTCCTCTGTGGTTGATGCTTTTGATTTCCATTTCATTGAGTTGATTTTTTGGGGATCAATCCCTTCAACAAGGAATCTGACATGAAGAAATCTGTCACCACACCCGCTGTCGAAGAGACAAAACCGACGCTCCACAGCGAAATCCAGCGGCTCGCCGCAGCCATGATGAACGGCAGGCTCGACGAGCGGGGGGACCCCGCGCGCTTCGCCGGAGACGACGCGGCCCTGGTCCTCACGGTCAACCGGATGCTGGACACCCTCGTGACGCCGCTGCGCCTGGCCGCCGGCGCCATCGACGAGATCGCCCACGGCAGGATCCCCCCCTTCGTCATCGACGACTACGCGGGGGAATACAACAACCTCAAACGCAACCTCAACACCCTCCTGGCCACCCTCTACGGCCTCCACAGCGAGACCCGGCACCTCATCGGCAACATCGGCGAGGGGCGGCTCCAGACCCGGGGGAACGACTGGGATTTCGAGGGAATCTGGCGGGACCTGATCCGGGGGGTGAACGGGACCCTCGACGCGGTCATCGACCCGGTCAACGAGGCGGGGACCGTCCTGCAGCGTCTGGCCCAATACGACCTGAGCGCCCGGATGCAGGGGAAGTACCACGGCGAGCACGCCACCATCAAGAAGGCCATGAACGCCACGGCGGAATCGCTCCACTCCGCCGTGACCCAGATGGCGGAGACGGTGGACCTGGTCTCCGCCGTGGGGGAGCAGATCACCGCCGGCAGCCAGACCGTCACCGCCGGCACCAGGGAGCAGGAGATTCAGCTCACCGAGGCGGCCGGCGTCCTCAACCACATCGCCGACACCTCCCAGAAGAGCGCCCGGAACACCGCCGACGCCCGGCAGGTGGCCCAGCGGGCCGCCGAGTCCATCGGCACCGCCAAGACGGTCATGGACCAGATGCTCCACGCCATGGAAGAGATCCGCGGCTCCGCCGACAACACCGTCGGGATCGTCCAGCAGATCGACACCATCGCCAAGGAGACCGACAAGCTCTCCGCCAATGCCACCAGCAAGGCGGCCCTGATCCGCTCCTCCGCCAACGGCTTCAGCGTGGTCGCCTCCGAGGTGCGGAACCTGTCGAAACGGTGCGAAGAGGCGGTCTCACGGCTCCACGACTTCCGGCGCCGGGTCACCTTCACCCCCAACGCCGGCACCGACGGCACCATCGACGACCTGGTGGGCGAGTACCTGGACCTCATCCGCGAACTGAAGAGCGTCGCCTCCAACTCGGGACTCCTGGGGGTGAACGCCGCCATCTCGGCGGCCCACGTGGAAGGGGCCGGCGACGATTTCCAGCAGATGACCGAGGAGATCCGGGAGCTGGCCAGGCGCTCCACCGACGCCGCCAGGCAGACCGACACCCTCATCAGGACCTCGGTGGAACAGGCCCGCAAAGGGGAGGAGCTCTCCCGCAGGATCGACGGCTACCTCACCCAGGCGGTGACCGGGGCGGCCACCATCAGCTCCCTCACCGACGAGATCTCCCAGAACAGCCAGGAGCAAGCCAGCGCCATCGAGGAGATCAGCTGCTCCGTCACCCACATCAACGAGGTCACCCGCCAGAACGCCGCCTGCGCCCACTCGTTCTCCGAAGTGGCCCAGGGGCTGGGGCAGCAGGTGACAAAGCTCTCGAGGATGGTGAGCAAGTTCCGGCTGGAGCGGGCGGCGGGGTGAGGGAGGCATAACGGCTGTGCCGACGCACAAGAAAAGGGGGAGCCGGCAGCCGGCTCCCCCTTTTCTTGTGCGTCGTCCGCTGCAGAACGTTCCTCAGGACTGCAGATACTCCGCGATCTTCCCGGCCAGGGTCCGGTAGATCCGGAGGCACTCCGCCTCGTCCTTCTCCAGGAGGGTCACCCGGAACCCCTGGAGCGGGGTGTTGAAGGAGGAGAGGGGGACGATGCAGATGCCGGTGCTGGCCAGGATGTAGTAGACGAACCGCTTGTCCGGAGAGACGCCGGGGGCGTTCACGAGCCCCTCCACCAGCTCCCGCACCTCGGCGTTCTCGATGGGAAGGGACTGGCGGCCGGTGAGGAGCCCCTCCCGGAAGGCCACGGACATGTAGAAGGCGCCGTTGGTCCGGTTCACCATGAGCCCCGGCACCTCCTTGAGGCAGTCGTAGGTGATGTTGCTCATCCGCTCGTAGCACCGGATCCGCTCCTGGAGGTAGGTCTGGTACTCCGGGTGCTTCATGATGGCCGGGATGCACTTCTGGGGGAGGGTGGTGGAGCAGACCTCGTTCATCTTGGCGGAGAGGATGGAGTTCACGTACTTGCGGAACTGGTCGTCTTTAGTGCCGTTGTAGACCTCGATCCAGCCGCAGCGGGAGCCGGGCCAGGGGATTTCCTTGGAGATCCCCTTCATGGCGATGGCCGGCACGTCGCCGATGACGTCGGAGATGGGGACGGTGGTCTGGCCGTTGTAGGTGATGTTGTTGTAGACCTCGTCGGCGATGATGAAAAGCTCGTACCTGCGGGCGATGGCGACGATTTTCTCCAGGGTCTCCCTGGGATAGACCATGCCGGTTGGGTTGTCGGGGTTGATGAGGAGGATGCCGGAAACCTGGGGGTTGTACTTGACATGGTTCTCAATGTCCTCCAGATCCGGGTGCCAGCGGTCCTCGGGCTTGAGGCGATAGCAGACCGGCGAGGCCTGGGCGTGGGCCGCCTCGCCGATGGAGTGGGTGGTGTAGGTGGGGGACGGCATCAGGATGCGGCTCTCGTGGCGCAGGTTGCCGTAGACGGTGGAGATGGCGTCACCGAGGCCGTTGAAGAAGATGATGTCGTCGGGAGTGATCTGGGCCCCGCCGCGGCCGTTGGTGAGCCCGCAGATGAACTCCCGGGTCTCCAGGACGCCGCGGGTGTGGCAGTAGCCCCAGGTGTCGTTCTCCATCACCTCCCCCGCCACGATCTCCTTCATCCAGCGGGGGATCTTCTCCCCCTTCACGATGGGGTCGCCGATGTTTTCCCAGTTGATCTTCACCCCGTGCTTCTGGAGCTTTTCCGCCACGTTGACGATGTTGCGGATCTCGTAGGTCAGTTCGCCCGCGCCGGGGGTCACCAGTTCGTTTCTCACGTTGCCTCCCTCTTTCCTCTCTCTTGATGGTGGTCCTGAAATGACGAAGGCCGCGGGGGTCGCCCACGGCCTCTGATGATACACGAAGCGGATACGCCTCCTCACACGGCAGCGGGACCCCCTGCGGCGACGGACGCCGCGGCGATGATAGCTCGTGCTGCGATGGCGATGGAAACGGTGTTTTTCTTCATAGGGGACTCGAATAGCACAGGGGCTTACCCCTCGTCAATGCTTTTTTGGCAATCTCCCCTCACTCAAGGGCGACGAGGAGCCGGCCGTCCTCGTCCCGCCACCGCAGCCATCCCAGGACGGCCAGATCCAGGAGCACCTGGATCCGGTCCCCCTCCACGGCAATGATCCGGAAAGCCTGCTCCGGGGTGAGCGGCTCCAGGGCCGGCACCGCCTTCCCCCCCTCATCCACGACAATGTAGTAGGGCTTCTTGAGCCCCCGCACAAGCCGCGCCTCCCTCCCCTTGAGAATCTCGTCCCACGGAAAGAAGGGCCAGGCCCGCCGCGGCTCCAGCCAGGCCGTGCGCCCGGCGTCGTCGTGGATGACCTCCAGCCACCCCCCCTTGCGCGCCGTGACCACAAGGGGGTATTCGCCCGACGGAGCCTTGAGGGGGATGGCCAGATGGGGAAACGACGCCGCCCCCTTGGCGGCGATCCGGCCGACTCCCGGCTCCCGGTAGAGGATGAGCTCCGGCGGACCCGCCATGCCGGGGAAGGCGCTCACCACCAGAATGCCTATCCCCGTGTCGGGACGGGGCGGAGGGGGGGCGCCGGAGGCGGACGACAGCCACAGCGCCACAAGGAAAAATGCCGCGAGGAATCGCATGAGATGAACCTTCATCGGAAGAGTTCCTCCAGAGCAGCCAGGTACGGCGCTGCGGCCGGCTCCCCCTCCGCCGGAGCCCAGGGGGCAGTCTCCTGATCCGTCAGGGGAAGATACGGCCCCCCCTTGGCCTCCAGAAAAACCGTGCCGGTCTCGAGACTTACGGCCGCATGATACTCCCCGTGGGGAATGTCCGCAACCCTGGCGGCACCGCCCGGCTCCAGCAGCACGGCGGCAGTGACCATTCCCCGTTCGTCGAAGGTGATGATGCCGACCTTGCCGCGCAGCACCGCCAGGGACTCATCCTTGGCGGGGTCCAGATGCCGGTGGGGACGGATGTAGGTGCCGGGTTCCACGGCGTTCAGGAAGCGGTGACAGGGGTAATCGTCGGCGGGGTGAAAATTGAGGTTTTTCCTCAGGCGGGGGGTGCGGCGCGCCTCGTCGCTGAGCCGGTCCAGGAGCGCCGTATCGACAACAATCATCGTTCCCCCCCCGGCTACCGGTCCGCCATAGCAAAGAGGTTGCCGTCGGGGTCGGCAACCACCGCCATCTTCCCCCAGGGGCTCTGCTCCAGGGGCTGCTCGAAGCGGACCCCCGCATCGGTCAGCTCGCGGCAGAAATCGTCGATATCCTTCACCCGCAGGGTGATGCCGGTATGGCGCCCCGCCAGGGCCTTCGCCTCGTCGGTGAGGGCCATGGCCACCCCGAGGGTGGTGCCGCCGGAGAAGAACTCCATCATCGTCACCCCCTCCTGGGCCAGGGGAAGCTTCAGCTGCTCCTTGTAGAACCGCTTCGCCGCCTCCAGATCGCGGACAAACACCACCACGTTCTTCATCGCTTCAACCATGGGATACCTCCCGGAAAGATGATTCGTGCACCGCCCCGAACATAGCAGAGAGGCCCGCCGGCGGCAAGGGGGAACCGCCGGCGCCCCAACGGCAAGGGGCGCCCGGACCCGCAACGGACCGGACGCCCCTTGTTTTACACAGGGGCGGGTTTCTAACCCGCCCTGTTTCGGGCAGGTCAAAGACCTGCCCCTACCCGTCGGTTACGCCGGTTCTGGCGCCACCCCCCACGCGGCAAGCTCCGCGAGCACCTTTTCCACAAGAACGTCAAACCGGGCCGCCACCGCCGGCGTCAGCTCCATCCCCAGCTCCACCGATTCCGGCTGCACCCCCCAGAGGACCAGTTCGGCGGGGCGGTTCCCCTGGAGCTCCGCCACGGCCAGGAGATCCTGGAGTCCCATCTGGTGGGGGGAGAGTTTGGTCTGGAGGGCCACGGGGATCTCTTCCCCGGCCAGCCGCACCACGGTCCCCGGCGGGCCGCCGGTCTCCACGGCATCCACCATGAGGAGCCGCTTCACCCCCTCCAGATGGGGGAGGAGGTCGAGGCCGAGGGTGCCGCCGTCCATGACGGTCACCCCCTCCGGAAAGCGGTACTCCTCCATGAGCCGCTGCGCCACCCGCACGCCGACGCCGTCGTCGGTCATGATCAGGTTTCCTATGCCGAGCACAAGGATTGACAGGACGCTACTCCTTCCGCTGCACGGCCTTGTAGCCGCTGAAGATGCTGGAGACGACCCCTCCCCGCTCCTTGATGTCCATGAGCCAGATGCTGTAGATGTGGTTGATGACAAAGCCGATGAGGAGCCACATGACCAGGTGGTGGGTGAGCCGCAGCCCCTGGTTGGAGAAGAGGGCGTACACCGGCGTCAGGAGCACGTGCATGAAGCTCCCCGGCCGGTGCTCGGCGTAGAGGGCGAAGCCGGTCACGATCATCACCAGATAGAGCAGAAAGACCAGGGAGTAGGCGGTGGCGGCCACGGCGTTGTGCCCCACCTCGTGGGGGGCCTTCCGGTTGAGGAAGGTGTAGTACTTGAGGGTCTCCCAGAGGCGCCGCCTGCCGTCGCGGGAGATGATGGGGACAAACTCCCGCCACCGGGCGTAGCGGTTTCCCCGGAACATCCACCAGATGCGGGCCGCGACGCTGACGGCCAAGGTATAGGCCGCCGTGAAGTGGACGAACCGGACCCACCCCATGGCGTAGTCGGAGCCGGAGAGCCCCAGGGTCCTGGGGGAGCCGATATAGATGCCGGTGAGGGAGAGGACGACGATGCTGAGCAGGTTGACCCAGTGGGTCACCCTGACCGGCACTTCCCAGACGTACTTTTCGTAGAGACATGCCTTGTGGTCTGCCATGGCTTCCCCCTTACAGGACCTTGACCCTCACCAGTTCTCCGCCGTCGGGATCGACCACGTGGACGGCGCAGGCGAGGCACGGGTCGAAGGAGTGGATGGTGCGGAGGATCTCCAGGGGTTTGTTGGGATCGGCCATGGGGGTACCCACCAGGGCCGCCTCGTAGGGGCCCCGCTCCCCCTTCTCGTCCCGCGGCGAGGCGTTCCAGGTGGAAGGGACCACCGCCTGGTAGTTTTCGATCTTCTGATCCCTGATCCTGATCCAGTGCCCCAGGGCGCCCCGGGGGGCATTGTGCCAGCCGTACCCCGCCGCCTCCCGGGGCCAGGTGGCCGGGTCCCACTTCTCGCCGTTGTGGATCGCCAGGTCGCCGCCGGCGATGTTGGCCACCAGCATGTCGAGCCACTTGGGGAGTTCCTGGGCGACCAGCAGGGTCTCGATCCCCCGGGCCGCGGTCCGGCCCAGGGTGGAGAAGAGGGCCTCGGGGCCGACCCCCAGCTTGCCGAGGACCAGGTCCACCGCCCCCCGGGCGCCGGGATGCCCCGCGGCGTAGGCCACGAGGATGGTGGCCAGGGGACCCGTCTCCATGGCCTTGCCGTCGTAGCGGGGGGATTTCACCCAGGAGTACTTCTGGCTGGTGTCGATCATGTCGTAGGGGGGCGTGGGGCCCGTGTACCTGGCCTCGGTCCGTTCGTCCCAGGGATGGACCCCGGCGGCGCTCCCCTCGTACCAGGAGTGGGCCACGCTCTCGGTGATCTTCTTCTGGTCGATGGGGTAGACCCGGGAGAGGTCCTTGCCCAGGATGATCCCCTGGGGAAACCAGAGCTTTTCCGGCTTGCCGCTGGTGTCCAGGGGGTACTCGCCGTAGGAGAGATAGTTCCCCACCCCGCCGCCGATGCCGGCCCACTCCGTGTAGAAGGAGGCCACGGCCAGGAGGTCGGGGATGTAGACCTTCTCCACGAAGGCCTTGGCCTTCTTGAGGAGCTGGCCGATCTCGGCGATCCTGTCGGCGTTGAGGGCGTTCTGGGAGTTGGGGTCCACGGGAATCGCCATCCCCCCCACCAGGAAGGTCTGGGGGTGGGGGTTCTTGGAGCCGAGGATCGCCTGGACCTTGATCACCTCCCGCTGCCAGTCCAGGGCCTCCAGGTAGTGGGCCGCGGCCATGAGATTCGCCTCTGGCGGCAGCTTGTAGGCGGGGTGCCCCCAGTAGGCGTTGCCGAAGGGGCCGAGGCGCCCCTTCTTCACGAAGGCCCCGAGCTTGTCCTGCACCGACTTGAAGTAGGTGGGGGAGTTCAGGGGCCAGTCGGAGAGGGAGGCCGCCAGGGCGGCGGTCTTGGCCGGATCGGCCTTCAGGGCCGAGACCACGTCCACCCAGTCCAGGGCGTGGAGGTGGTAGAAGTGGATCACGTGGTCCTGCACCACCTGGATGCCGATGATGAGGTTTCTGATCAGCTCCGCGTTCAGGGGGATCCTGACGTTCAGGGCGTTCTCCACCGCCCGGATGGAGGCGATGGAGTGGACGGTGGTGCAGACGCCGCAGAAGCGCTGGGTGAAGTACCAGGCATCCCGGGGGTCGCGCCCCTTCAGGATCTTCTCGATCCCCCGGAACATGGTGCTGGAGCTCCAGGCGTCGGTTATCCGCCCGCCGTTCACCTCCGCCTGGATCCGGAGGTGCCCCTCTATTCTGGTAATCGGATCAACGACGATTGTGGCCATGGCTTAATCCTCCTTTGCCCCTTCGGATTCGTCACCCTTGCGAAACGCGCTCACCACCCCGTGGACACCGAAGGCGGCCGCCGTGGCGGCGGCGAGCCCCAGGCCGATGGTGTCGGCCGTGGTCTCGATGCCGAAGCCGGGGACGTTGGGGAGCCGCTTGTAGAGGGGGGTCATGGAATCCCAGAAGTGGGGCTCGGAGCAGCCGGCGCAGCCGTGGCCCGCCGAGACCGGCCAGGCGGTCTTCTCGTTGTAGCGCTGGGAGGGACAGTTGTGGAAGGTCTCGGGCCCCTTGCACCCCATCTTGTAGAGACAGTGGCCTGCCCGGTGGGCCTGGTCCCCCCACCGCTCCACGTACTGGCCGGCGTCGAAGTGGGGACGGCGCTCGCAGTTGTCGTGGATCCGCTTGCCGTAGGCGAAAAGGGGGCGCCCCTTGCCGTCCGTGGCCGGGGGCTTGCCGAAGGTGAGGAGATGGACCACCGTGGCCACCAGGTTGTCGGTGTTCACGGGACACCCCGGGAGGTTGATGACCGTGGCCGAGGGGACCGCGTCCTTCACCCCCACGGCGCCGGTGGGGTTGGGGGCGGCGGCCGGGATGCCGCCGTAGGAGGCGCAGGTGCCGACGGTGATGGTGGCCATGGCGCCGCCGCAGACCTCCCGGGCGATCTCCAGGGCGCTCTTGCCGCCGATGCAGCAGTAGGCGCCGTTCTCCTTCATGGGGATGGAGCCCTCCACGATGGCGATGTACTTGCCGCCCCGCTCCTTCATGGTCTTGTGCTTCGCCTCCTCGGCCTGGAAGCCGGCGGCGGCCATGATGGTCTCGGCGTAGTCCACGGAGAGGACATCCAGGACGATCTCCCCCACGGTGGGGTTGGCGGCCCGCAGCAGGGCCTCGGTGTCGCCGGTGCAGCTCTGGAACTCCAGCCAGATGACCGAGGGGCGCCCGTCGGCCTCCAGGGCCTCGGCGATCCGTGGCGCCAGGGAGACCGGCAGGGCCAGGGCCGCCGACATGGCGGTACAGAACTTGAGGAAGTCCCGCCGGGACACCCCCCGCTCCTCCCAGAACCCCGACGGACCGCAGCCGTGCTTCATCTCGTCATGTTCATCGCTCTTTCTTGCCATGGACATTCCTCCTTGCACCGCATACAGCGGCGCATAATTTCAATCACAATTGGCCGCCATCCATTGACTTTATAACAATATTTACCGGTGTCAATTTTTTCAGAACTACCCATTTTGTCAAGTTAATTTTGCGCGGTCTCCACGAACAGAAATGGAAATCGGGAAAAGTCGAGAAGATTTTTATAACGCTATTTCCAGGCGCTGAAATTTCAGCTGCAGCCCGGAAACTACCGCCCCAGGGGTGCCAGCGCCACCGTGGCCACGAAGACGGCACCGGCGCCGGCCCCCTTGAGGACCCGGGCGCATTCCGCGGCCGTGCTGCCGGTGGTGGCGACATCATCCACGAGGAGGACCCGCTTCTCCGCCACCCGGCCCGGATCGGCCACGGCAAAGGCGCCCCGCACGTTGGCGCGCCGCTCCCGGGCGGAAAGGGTCGCCTGGGCGACGGTGGGACGGACGCGGCGCAGCGCGTCCCGCAGCAGCGGCAGGCGCCACTCCCGGGCCAGGACAGCGCCCATGAGAACCGCCTGGTTGAAGCCCCGCTCCCGCAGGCGCGTGCGATGGAGGGGGACGGGAACGATCACATGGGGTGAGACCGATTGGACAAAGGGGGTGAGGTGCCGGATGGCAAGGAGGGCCAGGGGACGGCGCAGGTGGGCCTTGTGGCCGTACTTGTGGCGATGTATCAGCTCCTGAACAGGGCCGGCATAGAGGAGCGCCCCCCTGGCGGCGTCAAAGGGGGGCGGTTTCAGGATGCAGGAGCCGCAGGGGTGGTCGATCCCCCCCTCGGTCCCGTGGGGGACCCCGCAGAGCGGGCAGAGGGGGGAGGTGATGGGGGTCATGGCCCCGAGGCAGGCGTCGCAGAGATGGAGCGGCCCCGCCCCGGTCACCGGCGCCTTGCACAGGTGACAGAGGGGCGGAAAGAGGACGTCGAGGAACGCCCGGAGGAGCTCCACCCTAGAGCCCCATATCCTCGTTCACCACCAGCACCCGCAGGTCGGTGAGGCGGGGCTTGCGGTCGATGACCGTGGTGACGCGGCAGATCCGGTCGGGGGCGTTGCAGTCGGAGCAGAAGCCGGTGGTAGCGCAGGGGGTCTTGTAGCTGAGGCGCCGGGCGTTGGGGGGGGAGGCCCACTCCTTCACCCGGGCGATGGCCTCCTGGACTCCTCCGTCCACGATCTTGTTCCGCCCCGCCACGACGATCACCTTCCTGGGTCCGAAGAACATGGAGCCGACCCGGTTGCCGGTGGCGTCGATGTTCACGAGCCACCCGGAGAGGGTGAGGGCGTTGGTGCCGGTGAGGAAGAGGTCGCAGGTGAGCTGGCGCCGCATGATGGCGAGGCGCTCCTCCAGGGAGAGCCCCGGCGCACCATGGATGAGGAGCTCCTTCCCCGTCTCCCGGAGCCGCTCGATCACCTTCAGGTCCGTAACGGACATGGAGCCCCCGAAGCCGACGCTCCCCGCCTCCGCCGCCTCGGCGACGATGTAGTCAAAGGCCTCCTGGCCCGAGGGGCAATAGACGGCGGTGAAGCCGTTCTTCTCCAGGGACGCCACCGCCTTGCGGCATTTCTGTTCATAGGTCCAGTCGACCAGTTCAGTCGTGAGGGACATGGTGAAACTCCTTTCTTTCATAACAAAAGCTGTCAACCACAGAGGGCACAGAGGAACACGGAGAAAAACCAAATCTATAAAGCAGTCCAGGTTTCTGTTATCTCGGGTTTTCTCTGTGACCCTCCGTGCCCTTGTATGTTCAACGCACAGCCTTTAGTGTTCTCTCGACCAGTTGGGAATGGCAGCTTCATCGTGCCGCGGGACACCAAGCCCGTCACGGAGCAAAAGGCGTCATTCCCTTCCTCAAACAGCCCGAA
>Ga0209172_10007650_pt1 | contig 11038 bp, 10 predicted proteins | sample LarsenN4metaG_FD_184113 | JGI IMG/M metagenome (GOLD analysis project Ga0209172, IMG submission 184113) | Hot spring sediment bacterial and archeal communities from British Columbia, Canada, to study Microbial Dark Matter (Phase II) - Larsen... ... | reverse complement strand
CGAGCTCGCGCACGAACACCTCCGGGGGACGCATCGACACCTCCTCAGGTCGCATGCGTCCCGATTCGACACCAAGCGCCGAGGTCCCGCCACGTTTCCGGTCAAACGTTTTGAGAGGCCGCGCTAGGTCGACGATTGAGGCGATCGAAGATCAAGAGACCGCTACGAGGCTCTATCTCGGCCCGTCCGGGAGTGCCGAGCTCCTTGAGTCGTGAGATCGTCCGCGACGACGGGTGGAGATTCGCGATCCAGGCGACGAAGATGCGCCCGAAGTGAGAGCGGCACTTGCCTCGGGCATGATGCCGATGGCGAAGAAGAGGCGATCCCTCCTCGCCCTCGCCCGGGGCACCTGAACGCTTACGAAGAACCCCCACTGTTCGGGGCTTAGACCTTAGAAGCGGATGAAGGGACTCGAACCCTCGACCTTCTGCATGGCAAGCAGACGCTCTAGCCAACTGAGCTACATCCGCACGCGCGGCCGATTATAGCCTCGGCCTCTCAGGGCCTCCGGTACGTCGCCGTCAGGCGCGCCTCGGCGAGGACGAGCGGGGCGACCGCGGCGTCGAAGGCTGCGCGGCTGGCGCCGGACTCGAGGTCGACGCGTGCGCGGAGGGCGAGCAGCCGGAAGACGTAGCGGTGCTCCTCGCCGCGGGGAGGGCACGGCCCGCCGTAGCCCGCGGCCCCGAAATCGTTCCGGCCTTCGCTCACCGTCCGCGGCCCGTACCCCGTCCACCGCCCCTCCCCGCCCTCGAGCCTGGAGAGGCCGGGATCGAGACCCCAGACCAGCCAGTGGGTGAAGGTGCCTCCGGGTGCGTCCGGATCCTCGAGCACGAGCGCCAGCTCCCGCGCTTCCTCGGGCACGCCCGTCCAGGCGAGCGTCGGCGTGACGTTCTGCCCGTCGCACGTGAACTGCGCGTCGAGCGACCGTCCCGAGACGACGGCGCTCTCCGCGGTGAAGCCGAAGCCGGCTCGGGCCGGCCCACGCTCGAGCGAGGTGCTGCCACCTCCGCCGCCGCAGCCGACGAGGAGGGAGAGCACGACGAGCCCGACCGCCAGCGTTCGCACGTCCCCCTGAGCATACGAGCCCGTCGGCTCAGGACACGGTCCGGTCGAGCGCCTCGTTGACGAGGCGGTCGGCGAGCTCGTTGTGCTCGCGGCGGACCGCGCGGTAGCGCACGCGGCCGAGCTCGCGCGCGAGCCGGGAGGCCTCGAGGAAGAGCTCCTGCAGCTTGCGGTTCTTGACCCGGTAGGAGCCCTGCATCTGCCGCACGACGAGCTCGGAGTCCGACACGACCTCGAGCTCGCTGACGCCCGCCTCGAGCGCCCGCCGGAGGCCGGCGACGAGCGCCCGGTACTCGGCGACGTTGTTGGTGGCCACGCCGATCGCCTCCCCGCGCGCGTCGAGGACGGTGCCGTCCTCGGCCTCGAGCACGTAGGCGTAGGCGGCGGGGCCGGGGTTGCCGCGGGCCCCGCCGTCGGTGTACAGGGTCGCCTTCACGCCTCGACGAGCGGGTACACGTCGTAGGCGGGCTCCTCGTAGGGGTGAGCCGCCCGCAGCGCGGCGACGACCTCCGGGACGCGCTCGGCCGGGACGACCGTCTCCACCCGCAGCTCCGGCACGCGCTCCTCCCTCCCCCGCTCCCCGACCGCGGGCGCCGTGCCCTCGCCGCCGTAGAACGTGCCCGTCCCGGGCGCGTACCAGGAGCAGCGCTCGTACTCGCCGATGCGCCCGCCGCCGGCGGCGAAGACCGCCTCGCGCGTCGCGTCGAGCGCCTCCTCGGGGACGAACCAGACGAGCTTGACGCGCTCGCTCACTCCACGTTGTCGATCTGCGCGCGCTGGAGCGTCCCCGAGTAGTCGACGTAGACGGCCTTCCACTCGGTGAAGACGTCGAGCGCGGCCTGCCCGGCTTCGCGGTGGCCGTTCCCGGTCTCCTTGACGCCGCCGAAGGGGAGGTGCACCTCGGCCCCGATCGTGCCCGCGTTGACGTAGGTGATCCCGGCCTCGAGGTCGCGGATGGCGCGGAAGGCGCGGTTCACGTCCCGCGTGAAGATCGAGGAGGAGAGCCCGTAGCGGATCCCATTCGAGACGCGGATCGCCTCGTCGAGGTCGCGCACGCGGATGAGGGCGGTCGTGGGGCCGAAGATCTCCTCCTGCGCGATTCGCATCCCGGGCTCGACGTCGCCGAAGATGGTCGGGCGGTAGTAGCAGCCCTTCGCCAGGTCACCCTCGCTCGCGACCTCGCCGCCGGTGAGGAGCGTCGCCCCCTCGTCGAGGCCGATCTGCGTGTAGGAGTGGATCTTCTCCAGCGCGGCCGCATTGATGACGGGGCCGACGTCGGTCGAGTCCTCCCAGCCCGGTCCCAGCCGGAGCCGCTCGGCGCGCTCGACGAGCCGGCGCGCGAGCTCGTCGTAGACCGCCTCGTGCACGATCACGCGGCTCGCGGCGGTGCAGCGCTGCCCGGAGGTCCCGAAGGCCGACCAGATGATCCCGTCCACGGCGAGGTCGAGGTCGGCGTCCTCCATGACGATGACCCCGTTCTTGCCGCCCAGCTCGAGGTGGATGCGCTTGAGCGCGTCGGCGGCGTTCCGCATCACCGTCACACCGGTCTCGCGCGAGCCGGTGAGGGTGATGACGGGGACGTCCGGGTGGCGGACGAGCCGGTCGCCCACCGCCCCGCCGCCGCCGTGGACGATGTTGACCACCCCCTTGGGCACGCCGGCCTCGTCGAGCAGCTCGACGAAGCGCTGGCCGAGCGCTGGCGTGTCGGTCGCCGGCTTGAAGACGACCGTGTCGCCGCAGACGAGGGCGGGGGCGATCTTCCAGGAGGGGATCGCGATCGGGAAGTTCCAGGGCGTGATCACGCCGATGACGCCGATCGGCATCCGCACCGACAGGTTGAACTTGTCGCGGAGCTCGGAGGGGGTCGTCTGCCCGAACAGGCGCCGGCCCTCGCCGCCCATGTACGTGCTCATGTCGATCGCTTCCTGGACGTCGCCGCCGGCCTCCGCCTTGACCTTGCCCATCTCATGGGTCATCAGCTCGGTCAGCTCGGCCTTGTGCTCGACGAGGAGCTGCGCGAAGCGGAAGAGGATCTCGCCGCGCTTGGGCGCGGGCACGAGCCGCCACTCCTCGTAGGCCACCTTCGCGGCGGCGACGGCGCGATCGACGTCCTCGGGGCCCGAGCGCGGGAAGACCCCGATCAGCTCGCCGTCGGCGGGGCTCCTCGACTCGAAGGTCTCGCCGGAGGCGGCGTCCACCCACTCGCCGCCGATGTAGTTGCGATAGGTGCGTGTCTCTGTCGTGGCCATGGCCTCGAGCGTATCGTTCCGGACGTGGGTGCGGGCGGCTCCAGCGACCTCGAGCGGCTTCACCCTCGCGACCGGGAGTACGTCGAGCGTCTGGACGAGGCCGAGCGCGACCTCGTCGTCTCGACCATCCTCCGCTACCAGCGGCCCGGGAAGCTGCGTGTCGGGGATCGGCTCCCGGGCCTCGAGGTGCACCGCCTCGACGGCGAGGGCACCGTACGGCTCGACGAGCTTCCCCAGGGGCGTCCGCTCGTGCTCGTCTTCGGCAGCTTCACCTGACCGCCGTTCCGGCGCCGGTCCGGCGACGTGGAGACGGTGTACCGGAGGTACCGGGAGCTGGCCTCGTTCGCGTTCATCTACATCGCCGAGGCGCACGCAATCGACGAGTGGCAGCTCCCGTCGAACGTGGACGAGGGAGTGCTCCTCCGCCAGCACGCGACGCTCGCGGATCGCTTCGCGGCGGCTCGCGCGGGCGTGGCTCGCCTCCGACTCTCCCTCCCCGTGCTCGTCGACGGGATGGACGACGCCGCCAGCGAGGCCTTCGGCGCCTGGCCGGAGCGGCTCTACGTCGCCGGCCGGGACGGGCGGATCGCGTTCGCCGGCGGCCCGGGCCCGTGGGAGTTCGACCCCGACGCGGCGGCCGCGGCACTCGAGCGTCTGCTCTAGCCTGCGCGAGGCGCCTCCGGCAGGCTGCGCGCGCGGAAGAGCGCGCGCAGCCAGCTCTCCGGCGCCAGTGCGGTCGCGACGGCCGCACCGGCGAGGAAGCCGCCGACGTGCGCGAAGAAGGCGATCCCCGCGAACTCCTCCTCCGGGTGCGCGAGCCCGTACGTGCCCTCGAGCGCCTGCAGCGCGAACCAGACGGCGAGCAGCGCGAGCGCCGGCACGCGCAGGAAGAACACCGGCAGGAGGATCGTCACCACGCGGGAGAAGGGGAAGAGCACGAGGTAGGCGCCGAGGACGCCGGAGATGGCGCCGCTCGCGCCGATGCCAGGCAGGTTCTGGTAGTCCTCGCTCGTCCAGGCGAGCTCGACGGCCGCCTGCAGCGCGGTCGCCGCGTAGCCGGCGACGAGGTAGAGCCCGAGGTAGCGCAGGCGGCCGAGCCGGTCCTCGACGCGCACGCCGAAGGCGAGCAGGAAGAGCATGTTTCCAGCGAGGTGCGCCCAGCCGCCGTGCGCGAACATGGAGACGCTCGCGGTCAGCGGCCACGCAATCGTCTCCTCCCGGCAGTCGCCGCCGAGCGCGCACGCGCGGAAGCCGACCTCGTCCACCGACGCCTCGAGCCCCTGGGGGAGCTGGTACGCGAGCCAGAAGGCGATGTTCGCCGCCACGAGGAGCCCGGTCACGATGGGGAGCCGCGCCGGCTTGACCGCATCCGTCAGCGGCAGCATCAGCTCGCGGCTCCCGGTGGACGGACGCGCCGGGCGTCCTCGTAGACGAGCGACCAGGCTGCGCCGACCCAGGCGAGGAGGACGACGAACGCGACTCCCAGCACGGCGACCGCGACGATCGCTCCGGCGACCGAGTCGCCGGCGGGCGCGAGCAGCCCGGAGAGGATGCTCGCGCCGAGACCGAGGATCCCCCCCGAGAGCACGAGCAGGCCGACGAGCCGCCACGTCTGGCCACGCGTGAGCTGCCAACTCCGCCCGAAGGCGCCGAGCACACGCGTGTCCTCGAGTACCAGCGCGGGCGCGATGAGAGCGAGACGCGCGAGCACCGGCGTGGTGAGGAACGACGTCAACACGGTGCTCGCGGCCACGAGCAGGAGGCCGACGAGAGCCGCGCTGAGGGCGTTCGCGCGCCGGGACGTGAGGACGAGCGTCCTCCAGACCGACGTCGAGCCGCCCACGCGCGCCTGCTCGACCGCGGTGACGAGGACGGCCTGCGCCCAGAAGACGCCGCTCGCGAGCAGCGCGACCACCAGCTGGACGTAGAAGAAGAGCACGAAGATGTCGTCTGAGTCGGCGACGAGCAGGAGGCCGAGCACGACCGCGACTGCGAAGAGCACGGCGTACACGGCCGCGACCGGGCCGAGCACGAGCCGCGGCCGCGCGCGCAGCAGCGCCCAGCCGCGGCGCAGGTAGCGCCGCGTGCCGGCCTCCGGCTCGAAGATCGCCGTGAGCTCCGGCGCAGTCGGCTCGGCGAGCTGCGGCGCCTTGCCGTGGAGCCGGATCGTCTCCACGCGCGTGCGCGTGAGCCGGTCGCGAAGCGAGCGCCCGGAACACAGGAGCGCAAGCTCGACAAGGGCGGGAACGATCGTCGCGAGGAAGACGAGGCCGAGCAGGGACCGGGCAAGCGCCCGTGCCAGGCTGGGCCGCTCGCCCGACCGCGCGTCGCGCAGCCCAATCCGGAGCTCGAGCTGCCCCGGCGTGGCACCCGTCCCGTACGCGTGGTAGAGCGCGAAGTACAGCGGGGCGAGCACGAAGACCCACGCGTACAGCGCGATGTCCGTCTCCTGCTGGGACGCGAGGGCGAGCTCCGTGATGCTCAGGAGCCCGAAGCCGAGCCCGAGGAGCAGCGCATCGAGCGCGCCGGCTGCGACGCGCCGGTGGACGCCGGCGGGGGGCGAGGGCTCGTCTGCGCTAGCGGGCGACATCGGGAACGACCCGCCCGTTCTCGTCGAGCTGCGCGTTCCAGCTCGTGAACGCGGGCTCGATCTCGGACAGGTCCGCTCCCCGGTCGGCCAGCCGGATCGGCTGCGAGGACTCCGGCACCACCCGGTACTGGTACCAGGTGATCTCCCAGGCGAAGGTGAGCACGACCTCGCCCGTGACCCCGGAGAGCGGGACGATGGAGACCAGCGGCGCCCCGAGCGCACGTGCCACGCCCTGGACGGTCCGGGTGAAGAGGCTCGCGTTGAAGAGGTCGGCCGCCTCCACGAGCGCCGCCTCGGACTCCGAGAGCCGGCGCAGGACCGGCTCCGGCACGACCGGCTGCGTCTCTCCGGTGCGCGCGCCGAGGAGCTGGGCCCAGCGCGAGCGGCGCCGCCTGGGCGCCGAGAGCACCGGCGAGAGGGGGCCTCCCTCGCGCACCCAGCCGTACTCGAAGGCGACCCCCTGGCAGAGCGGGCAGACGTCCACGAACTCGATGCCGTCCGGGGAGAAGCGGAGCGCATGCTCGCCCTGGAGCAGCGTGCGCTCGCAGACGGCGCAGATGCGGCGGACGCTCGCTTTCGTCACGCGCATGGCGGCGACTCTACCAGGGCGCAACAAGGGGTCAGGTCTCGTTTGTTGCACGCACGCGTGCAACAAACGAGACCTGACCCCTTGTTGCAGACCCCTTGTTGCGCTACGCCTTGGCGGCCTCGCGCTCGCGGCGCGCCTCCTCGATCACCTTCTGCGCGACGTGCGGCGGCACCTCTTCGTAGCGGAGGAAGTGCATCGTGTAGTCCCCGCGCCCACCGGTCATCGAGGTCAGCGACTGGGCGTAGGTGAGCAGCTCGGCGAGCGGCACCTCGGCCCGGATCGTGGTCATGCCCCCGAGCGGCTCCATCCCCTGCAGGCGGCCGCGGCGGGCGTTGAGGTCGCCGTTGACCGCGCCCACGGCCTCGTCCGGCACCGTCACCTCCAGCTCCATGATCGGCTCGAGCAGGACCGGGTCGGCCTTCAGGTAGGCCTCCTTCCAGGCCAGCGAGCCGGCGATCTTGAACGCCATCTCGGAGGAGTCGACGGCGTGGTAGGTGCCGTCCACGAGCTCGACCCGGACGCCCTGCACCGGCGCGCCCGCCAGCTCGCCGTGCTGCATCGCCTCCTGGATCCCCTTGTCCACCGCCGGCCGGAAGCCCTGCGGGATGACTCCGCCGACGATCTTGTCCACGAACTCGTAGCCGCCGTCCTCGAGCGGCGAGATGACGATGTGGCAGTCGCCGAACTGGCCGCGCCCACCCGTCTGCTTCTTGTAGCGGCCGTGCCCGCGCGCCTCCCGGCGGATCGTCTCGCGGTAGGGGACGCGCGGCGGGTGGAGCTCGATGTCCACGCCGAAGCGCCGCTTCGCGCGCTCGAGCGCGACCTCGACGTGCATCTGGCTCATCCCCGAGAGGATCTCCTCGCCGGTCTGCGGGTCGCGCCGCAGCCGGAGCGTGGGATCCTCCTCGGCGAGGCGGCGGATCGCCGTCGCCATCTTCTCCTCGTCCCCCTTCGACCTGGGGGTGATGGCGAAGCTCATCACCGGCTCCGGGAAGCCGAAGTCGGGAGGCTCGAGCTCGAGCTCCCGGTCGGCGAGCAGGTCTCCGGTCTGCGCCTCCTTCAGCTTGGCCACCGCGCCCAGGTCGCCCTCGCCGAAGTCGAGCGCCGGCTTGTGCTCCTTGCCCTGCAGCTCGAGCAGGGAGCCCAGCCGCTCCTTGCCCTTCGTGCGCAGGTCGACGAGCGTCGTCTCGGCGGTGACCCGGCCCGCGAGCACCCGGAACAGGTTGATGCGCCCGGCGAAGGGGTCGGCGACCGTCTTGAAGACGAAGACCGCCGTCTCGGCACCGTCCGGGTCGATCGGCGGCCCCTTCTTCGCCGGCGAGGGGACGCCCTCGACGAGCAGGTCGAGGAGCGCGTGCGTGCCCAGGTTCTTCGTGGCCACGCCGCAGGCCACGGGGAAGACCTCGCCCCGGGTGACCGCCTCCTTGAGCGCCGCCGCCACCTCGTCGGCGCCGAGCTCTTGCCCGTCCAGGTAGCGCTCCATCAGCTCCTCGTCCGTCTCGACGACCGCATCGAGCAGCTTCTCGCGGTACTCGCCGGCGAGCTCGGCGAGCTCGTCGGGGATGGGCCCGGGCTCGCCCTCCCGCGCCCCTTCCGGGCTCGTGTAGGCGCACATGTGCAGCACGTCCACGATCCCGGACAGCTCGTGCTCCGAGCCGATCGGCAGGTGGACGGCGACGCACTGCGGCGAGAGCTGGGCCCGGAGCTGCTCCAGTGTCCGGAAGAAGTCCGCCCGCTCGCGGTCGAGCATGTTGACGAAGAGGACGCGCGCGAGCCCGAGCTCCTCGGCGAGCTTCCAGGCGCGGGTCGTCCCCACCTCGACGCCGAGGACGCCCGAGACGGCGAGCAGCAGCCCCTCCACGACCCGGGCGGCGCAGCGGAGCTCCCCCTGGAAGCTCGAGTCGCCGGGGGTGTCGAGGAGGTTCAGCTTGCGGCCCTGCCAGCTCGCGTGGGCGAGCGACATGGAGATCGAGAGCTGCCGCTTCTGCTCGTCCTCGTCCCAGTCGCAGACGGTCGTGCCCGCCTCGACCGTCCCCAGCCGGTTGATCGCGCCTGCCTGGAAGAGGAGCGCCTCCACGAGCGACGTCTTCCCCGTCCCGCGGTGACCGGCGACGGCGACGTTGCGGATCTTGGCAGGCTCGGGCATGTGCTGGCTCTCCTCCTCGGGGTCGGTTCGGAGGAAACACTAGTCAGCGGCCGGCCCGCGGACGGACGGGTCCTACGCGCCTTCGGCGGCGGCTTCCCTGAGCTCGCTGCAGCGGTGGACGACCTTCGACCAGACCGATTCAGGCACTCGCGGAGTCCCTAGCCAGACCAGGACCGCGTAGTCGTCCTCGAGCCCGAGGACGTCGTCCCGGCCGACCGGCAGGAACCCCGTGCTGAAGTTGGTCACTGCTCGGCGGAGGGCGTCTGGCCAGTCCTTGTCCGTGGCAGTGAGCATCGCCGGCCCTGGATCGGTGTCGGTGGCGACCTCGCCGGCGCCCCAGACGGCCCGGGTACGCGCGACGGCGAGAGCGCCTCGGCCGCAGCGCCCGGCGACGGCAAACACGAGCTCCGCGCCTGCGTCGATCCGCTCGTTCGCGATCCGCTCGCATGCCGTCACGTCCTGCGTGTCGCGGACGTAGTCCACGCTCACGCGGACCGTCCTGGAGCCGTGCCTCAGGCCGCGGACGAACCCCTGCACCACCCGGCGCGTGTGCGGCGTCGGCCCTCCCGCGACGATCGAGACCTTCTCGATGCGCGACTCGAGCGAGCCGACGCGAGGAGGAGAGAGGGCGCTCGCGTAGCCGGCGAGCTCGCTCGACTGCTCGTCCCGGAACCGGATCGCGCTCGCGTTGGGAGCGCCGCGGAGCGAGAGATCGGCGAGCGACGCGTCCGCGAACACGAACGTCGTCTCCGGCAGCTCGCGGACGAGGGGCCGCACGGCACGGGCGACGGCACCGTCCCCGGCCACCACGACCAGCGCGAACCGCCCCGTTGCCACGCGCTCCCGGAGGCTGTTCCCGGCATCGCTGCCCGGGGCAGCCTCGTCGAAGGCGACGAGCTCGGGCTCGTACCCCCAAGCCTTCGCCCAGGTTCGCCACGACTCACCCCACATCATCGCTTGAGCCGGATCCGCGTCCAAGGGACGAACGAGCACGATCCGCTTGGACACACCGCCCACCGTCGACGGAATCGCCGCGCCGCCGCTGGCAGTCAAGGCCATCGTGGCCGCGACGACGGCACCGGCGAGGACGAAGCCGGTGAGCCGACGCGTGCGATGCGGCTCCTCCTTGCTCGACAAGGGTGCCTCGCGGTACCCGCTCGGCCGTGGCCGGCGGAGCTCGAGCTCCTGGCGGACGATCCGGCCGGAGAGCGCTCGGAGTTCCTGGCTCGGCTGCAGGCCGAGATCCTCGTCGAGACGCAGCCTCGTCTGCTCGTACACGTCGAGCGCGTCCGCCTGCCGCCCGCAGCGGTAGAGCGCGAGCATGAGTTGGGCGACGAACCTCTCGCGATACGGGTTCAGGCCGACGAGCGTCTGGACGCGGCCGACGATCGCGTCGTGTCGGCCGAGGGCGAGCTCCGCGTCGAACAGCAGCTCATAGGTGCGGAGCCTGAGCTCCTCGAGGCGCTCCGCCTCGCCGCGACCGGACGAGGCGAGCGCGACGTCGGCCAGCGCTGGCCCGCTCCAGAGCTCGAGTGCCCTGGTCGCCAGCCGCGAGGACTCCTGGAAGCGGCCCGCGCCCGCGGCACTCCACCCTTCGTCCGCGAGCCGCTCGAACTCGAGAGCGTCGAGCGTGGCCCCGCCCAGCAGGAGCACGTAGCCCGCGCCGCGCCGTAGGAGCGCCGGGCCCGACCCATTCAGGAGCTGGCGCAGCCGCGACACGTACGCCTCGAGACTGTGGGGCGCCGACGGCGGCGGCGACTCCCCCCACACCTCGTCGACCAGCTGGCCGACGGGAACGACCTCTCCCGACTTCAGGAGGAGCGCTGCCAGCACCGCCCGCTGCTTCGCCCCGCCGAGCGCCAGCGGCGTCCCGTCGACGACGACCTCGAGCGGGCCGAGCACCCGGAACACGACCCGTGGGTCACTCGTCACACGCGTAGCAAAGCAGACTTGGGCCCGAATGCAAGCGCGTGCGAGCGGCCTGCGAGCGATCTGCAAGCGAGGGCTCGCTGGACGCGAGCCGAGTGCGAGTCCGCTCCGAGCGCTCTGCCCCAGCCTGCGCCGAGCAAGCACACGAGAAGGACGCGCCGCGCCCGCAAGGCCGGCCGTTCGGAAAGGGGCAGGAAGTGACGCACCACCTTCGAAGGCTCGCCATCGCCGGCATCGCGGTTCTTGCTGGCGCCGCTTTTCTCGCGACGGTCGCAGCGGCGATGCACTTCACCGACTGGGGACCGGTCGTGGTCGCCGAGCCGGCGGGCACCAACTCCGTGAACACGGCCGCCCACGACGGCTGCCCGATCGAGTCGCCCGACGGGCTGAGCCTGTTCATCGCGTCGAATCGGGACGGCTACACCGGATCGACTCGGAACCTCGACATCTGGGTCGCCACGCGGGCGAGCGTC
>Ga0209172_10007646_pt1 | contig 11049 bp, 13 predicted proteins | sample LarsenN4metaG_FD_184113 | JGI IMG/M metagenome (GOLD analysis project Ga0209172, IMG submission 184113) | Hot spring sediment bacterial and archeal communities from British Columbia, Canada, to study Microbial Dark Matter (Phase II) - Larsen... ... | reverse complement strand
GCGGACTGGAGCGCTTTCTCGTTCAGCGTCTGAATGTCCGCGAGCACATGCTGGAAGCGGAGGCCGGCGGTGTCGAGCCCGGTCTTTTCCGGATGCGCCAGGGCGTAGAACATGAAGGCGTCGTCAGCATCGGGGCTATGCGCGAGGGTGAGTACCATTGCGTACAATCCGCAGGTTTACGCAGTAATGAACCACCTAAAAGCCTCGCCTTGGTAAACGCCTGACCCTTCCCATCGGAGCGTCTCTGCATTCCAAAAGGCCTGACAGGCAACTTCGAGTGCTGGTGGTCCGAGTCTTCTTCGCAATGAACCTCGAACGGCCACTGTTACTCTCTTTATGCTTAAGCGTTCCAATGGGACTCTGGCACCTAGGCTCGCAATTTGCTGATGAATTTGAAGCTGCGGAGCGGTTAGGGTTGCCATCGCTGCCTCCTTCCAAGCAATTCATTTGACGTCACCTCCCAATCGCACTGTGGCATCCTGAATCTTCACTTTGCATCCCTTCTTCGCCTCGTTATAGAGCTTTTGCTTAGCTTCGTCGACACTCTGTTGCCAAATCCCAAGAGTCTTGTAGTTTTCAATCATGTCCGCAGTGCACCAAATCTCTGCTTCGACAAGGAACTTTTCTGGAGCGTCGACGTACATTGTCGCTAGGTCGACCCTGCCTTTGGTCTGACCGCGGCTATACCCACGGTCGTACGAAGCCTTCCCGACGATCAGAAAACACAGCGCGGCCAGAATACTAAGTGTCGTTTTTTTCACATAGTACGTGACCTCCCGCAATTGACGTCGAAACTTTCATACTAATCGAGTTGCACCTCGGTCATGATGTCGTCCCAGTGGCGGGCGGTGATTTCCCAGCGGCGCTGCTCGGCGTGGCGATGCGCGTCCCAGTCAGGGTAGAGGCGCCGCTCGATGATGTCCTGCTCGGCGCGGTCGCCCAGGGCAGCGAAGTCGCGGTAGATGAGAATCACCTTGTAGTCCCAGAGCGGTCCGCCCTGATGGAGGAAGGGCCGGTAGATGATGATGCGCACGATGCTGCCGCTCTTCTGCCGCTCGCGCAGGATGGGGAGGTGCTCTTTGGTGTAGAGCGCGAACCACTCCTCGGTCTTGCCGGCGGCCAGTTGGTAATAGCTTTCGACGACCGGCTGCAAGGGCGTTTCCGGCGGCGCCGGACGGCCGAGCAGCGGAGCGGCCAGAGCCGCGAGCAACAAGGAAGAAAGAAGAAGACGTCGCACGGCTATCCTCCTCTGGCAGGGTTGCAGTTGGCTTCCAGGACTTGTGCTTCCTGCCTGCAGGGCGCTCAGATTCCTCGTCGGCGCTCCAGCGCCCACCAGGAGGCCGGCAGGCAGAGTCCCACGAGCATCATCTTGATGGCTTCGCCCGGGAGAAAGGGCAGCAGGCCGGCTTGCACGGCCTGCTGCCAACTCAGGCCCGTCACGTGTTTCAGCCAAATTGTGCCGTAGCTGAAGATGACGGCTTCGGCGGCGAGCAGCGCGGTGATAAGAGTGGCGACTCTGCGTTCGAGAGACGTCTCGAGAATCTTGCCCACGAGGAAGGCAGCCAGGGGGTAGGCCCAGAGGTAGCCGCCCGTGGGGCCCAGCAGCCGCGCCAATCCCGGTGCGCCTACGGGGGCAAAGACCGGCAAGCCGGCGCCGCCTTCCGCCAGGTAGAGCAAGAGAGCGGCTGCACTGCGGCGCGCGCCCAGTGTGGCGCCGAGCAGCAGCACGGCGAACGTCTGCCCCGTGACCGGGACGGGGCTGAACGGCAGCGGCACCGCCAGCTGGGCGCAGAGCGCCACGAGCAGGCTGCCCGCAACAACCAGGAGCAGATTCTGCAGGGCGGTGGCGCCCGGCAGGACGGCATCGAGGAGGATGGTTTGCGAAGTGGAGTTTCTCATCGTCGGCGCTTTTCCTCTAGTTCGCTTGGGCGCGAAGCGGAATTCTACACCAGCCAGGGCGTGGGGCGGGCGAGGAAAAATCCGGCCGCGTGATACAATCCGTGAAGCTGTTCGCAGGGAGCGTCAACGTATGCGCCGAATCCTGGTGCTCGGGCTGCTCGCAGTGCTGGTGGCTTGCGGCCAGCGGATCGACAGGCAGGAACTGGAGCGGCTGCGGCAGGAGAAGGCCGCACTGGAAGCCGAGACCGAACGACTGCGCACCGAGATCCGGCGGCTGCGGGGCCAGCCCGAGAGCCTGAGCGCGGTGGCGGAGTTCTTCGCGAACGATGCGGCCGCCGGCACGCTGGCAGGTCTGGTGCCCGGTGAGCAGGTGGAGAAAGCGCGGCGGCTGTTCGGCCGCGAAACGCGGATGAATGTCTACACCGGCAGCCAGCGCGAATCGCAGTACGAATGGGAGCTGCCGGGCGGAATCAGGGTGCGGCTCAGCGCGGATGACAACGGCCGCATTTTCCGCATCGGCATCGTCGTGGACACCGCCGAGCCGCCGATGATCGCGACGCTCGAGGGCATCACCATCGGCAAGGACACGTTCTTTGATACCGACAAGCGCTTCGGGCGAGCGCTGTGGACGAACCTGCACATCTGGGGCGTCAACAGTATCTACACCGTGGCGCAGACGCTGCCGCGCGGTGGAGGGCGTCCCTGGCAGTTGCAGCTCGCCTATGAAGTCCCCGCGGGGCTTTCCGCCGAGCAACTGGAACGCATCCGGGTCGAGGTGGGCAAGAACCGCAACGTGGGCTACCTGATGCAGTTTGTCGGCGACCGCATCCCCTACCTGATTGTCCTGGAAGAGCCGCGCTAGGCCGGAAGAAATATCAGATTTGAAATTTGAGATTTCAGAAGCGGATCAGGAGGCCGGGGTGTGGGCGGTGTAGCGACGGAGCAGGTCGGGGAGGGTGGCGGAGAATTTCGAGCGGGGAAGAACTTGGTCGCAGCCAGCGGCGCGTGCCGCTTGCTGCACGTTCACCTGGACGTGGGAGACGAAGCCCACCACCGGGACGGAGCCCAGCGCGGGGTCGCTCTTGAGCTGATGGATCAAGGCGATGGGGTCGGCGGAGGTGGCGTTGAGGTCAACAATGAGCACGGCGGCTCGGGGTTGAGCCAGCCGGGCGGGGTTGAAATCGGCGGCGCGGATGATCTCGGTTTCGAGGCCGAGTGGCCTGGCCGCGTCAAGGATCTTGGCGGCGAAAAAGAGGTCGTCCACGACGGCGACAGCTTTCGCCACCGCTACTTCCCCGGCGCGCCCTGGCTGACGCCGGCTCCGACCGCTTCCGTCTCCTCCGCGCCCTCGCGGTAGCCCTTCTTGAAGCCCTCGACCATCTGCTTGCCAGTGCTGCCGAGTTCCTTCACCAGCATGCCGGCAAACTTGCCCAGGGTCTCCGCCATCTCGGCAAACGCTTCCTTGCCCATCTGTCCTGTCCTCCTTTCTTACTTCTCGCCGGTGGGACCGCGGCCGCGCAACCGGTCGTAGGTGGTCACGTGGCAGGTGGTTCCCAGCGACTCGTTGTAGAAGCTTGGAATCTCCAGAATCATTCGCAACTCTTCGCTCACCTTGTGCAGTTCCTTCAACTCGTCGGCTACCACCGGCACGTGCGGACTCTTCCACGGCTCGGGGTTCGGCTCACCCAGCAGCCAGAATTTCTGATAGCCTGCGTCCCAGAGCCGCGCAAACTGGCCGCGCACGAGATAGCCGGGTAGCTCCTGCAGGCGCAGCTTCTTCTTGCGGTCGCGAACGAAGATCGCCGCCACGTTGTCCTTGCTGGCCTGCACGCGCCCGTCCGCGAGCTCCTGGCACTCGAAGCCGTGTGCGCGCAGCCTCTCGAGCACTTTCTTGTCGAACTGATAGTCAGCGAGCGGCCACATCGAAAATTCGAGTCTAGCTGAGGCGGACAAGCCAAGCAAGCCAGCCTGGGCGGGCTGCGAGAGAATTGTCTTTGCCCCGTGCTTGCGGATGTGGTAGGGTGCACGGCGACAGGGCAAGTTCAGTTTGGGCAGTTCCGAAAAGGCCGAAGCGTGAGGTATAAGCTGAAGATTACACTCATCGAACCCCCTTCCACGATTGATGGCCGGCTGGATGGCAAGCTCGCCAAGGACATTTACTCGCTGCTGAAGTTCCCGCCCCGCGGGCTTCCCGCCCTGGAGGCGCTCTTGCGCCAACAGGGTTACACCGACGTCGTGTCGATTGACCCGGAATACAACCCGGGCACGGATGGCCGTCTGACGCCTGCCCAATGGAAACGCGTGGCCGAGTCGGACGTGGTGGGCATCTCCGCCATCACGCGCACGGCGAATCAGTCCTATGAACTGGCCGACCGGGTGCGCACGTTGAATCCGCACGCTCATCTTGTGTTCGGTGGCCCGCACACCACCTCGCTCCCCGAGGAAGCACTCGCGCACGGTGATTCAGTGGTGCTGCACGAGGGCGATTTTACAATCTTGGATCTGCTGGCGCGGCTTGAGGAGAACCCGGCACGTCCGCAGCTGGAGGCGGTGGCGGGAGTGTGCTATCGCGGCAGCAACGGCGAACTCTGCCGCACGGCCGAACGCCCGTTCCTCACCAGCGAGGAACTCTCGCGCCTGCCGTTCCCTGTTTTTGCGCCGGAAGTGTTGCGGGGGATGACGTGCAACGTGATCACCACCTCGCGGGGCTGCCCATTCGAGTGCGAGTTCTGCGATGTGATTGTCAATTTCGGCAAGCAGTTTCGCTTCTTGGACGACGATACCACTGTCGCGCTCATCCGCCACGCCCTCTCCCATTCCCGGAAGCCGATCTTCTTCGGCGACGACATCTTCACCGCCAACCGCGCGCGCATCAAGCGCGTGCTCACCCGGCTCCTCTCCCTAGGGGTCAAGATGCCGCGCTGGTTTGCCCAGGTGCGAATCGAGTCGGCCCAGGACCGCGAGCTGCTGCAGATCATGAAGCGGGCGAATTGCTCGACCGTTTTCATCGGGCTCGAATCCGTCAATCCGGCAACGCTCGAGCTCTACCACAAGCATGCCACGGTCGAGCGCAACCGCGAGGCGATCGAGAACTACCACGCCGCCGGCATCAAAGTCCACGGGATGTTCGTGCTGGGCTCGGATGCCGACACGGTCGAGACCATCTGGGAGACCTACCGGTTTGCGCAGGAGATGCGCCTGGAGACGGCGCAGTTCTTCTCCTTGACTGCCGTGCCGGGGCCGCCGCTGACGCAGCGGCTCGAGCAGGAAGGCCGGGTGCTGTGCCGCGGCCAGTGGCACCTGTTCGACGCCCAGCACACCGTGGTCGTGCCCAAGCTGATGTCGCCGGTCGAATTGCAGATGGGTGTGTTCAAAGCCTCGGTGGAGTTCTACTCCTTGCGCGAGGCGTTTCGGCGGTTGTTCAGCGGCGACCACCGCTGGTACAACTTCCTCATCCGTATCCAGGGACGCTATCTGGCGCGGCAAATCATCCGCGACAACCGGGACTATCTGGAATCACTGGAAATACTCCACCATTGGCACGGCCATCTGGAGCGGGAGGCGCAGGAGCTGAGCCAGCGGGTGCGAAAACTGGTGGGCGAACTCGGTGTCTCTCTGGAGTCGAAACGGACGCAGGCCCGGACGTATCTGCAGGAGGCAATGAAGAAACTTTCCGAGAGCGCACACCACTTGCCGGAGGAGTACAAGACCTACGCCAGCGCGCTGGTTGACCGCACACTGGCGCAGCTGCACAAGCACCTCGACGCCTTCCTGGCGTCCGCGTCCTCTCCGTCCGCCTCCATGGGCCAGGGGCCAACCGTCAGCCAGGCCTGAGGTCTACTCTCATTTTCTGCCGCGAGGTTGCGGCAGCGAAAGTGTTCTGCTAACATGATTTTTTTGTTGAGGGAAAGCGAATGAAAGCGGGGATCCATCCCGAATACCACGAAGTCATGGTTTCCTGCGCCTGCGGGAACACCTTCAAGACCCGCTCCACGCATAAGGGCGACATCCGGCTGGAGATTTGCTCCGCCTGCCATCCCTACTTTACCGGCAAGATGAAGTTCGTAGACACGGCCGGGCGCGTCGAGCGCTTCCAGCGGAAGTACGGTCAGACCGCAACCCAGCCCACAACCAAGACTGCGGCCAAACCCGCCGCCAAGCCCACCCCCGCCGAGAAGTAGCGATTCTTTCGTAATCCTGGATCGCCTTACCTGCGAGTCCCTCAGGGGCTAGAGCCTGTCACTCTAGCTCTGGTTTCGGGACGACTGAAGTCGTGCCCTGACGGGGGCTTGTCGGCGCCCGGAGAGTTGAGTAGACTCGCGGACGGGCTTCCCACCGATGGTTGAGAGGGCGCTGCCGCGCGTAACCCTGCGGAATTATTTTTCGCGTCCCTACGATTCAGCCATTGCCGCCGCGCGCACCTGCTACTCGGCGAACATCGTCACGCCCGAGCAGATCACCGACAAGCAGCGCGTCACCATCGGCGCGGCCACCTTCTTCGGCGGGCACCACACTGTCTACCAGCACGCGCATTTCGAGTTTGGATTGGAGAACATCAGCCGGCAGTTCGTCTGGAGCTTCCTGCACAGCCACCCGTTTTACAACTCCGAGCAGCAGTCGCAGCGCTACGTGCGGCTCGACCGCGTGCAGGCCTACGTGCCGCCGCTCGCGGGCGAAGCGCGCCAGGTGTACGAAACCGCCATCGAGCGCGCCTGGGACACCTATCGGAAGCTGAGCGAACTGCTCAAGCCGGACACGCACGCCATCCTGGCCGACATCTGGCATCTCTCAGAGATGTCGCATGAGCGCCGGCTGAAGAAGGTGGGGCAGCAGGCAGAGAAAAAAGCCATCGAAATCGCCCGCTACGTCTTGCCGGTGGCGGCCTTCACCAACATGGTGCACACACTGAGCGGCATCACGCTGCACCGGCTCTGGCGGATGCAGCGCGCGGGCGACACGCCCAGCGAAGCTGCGCTCGTGGTCGAGCAAATGGTCGAGCGAGTCCGGGAGGTCGATCCGCAGTTCTTCGAGCGCGTCGGCATGGAGCCGCTCGCCGAGGCAGAGTTGCCGGAATGGAATTTCATTCAGCAGCCGAGTTCCAACGGATTCCTGCGCGACTTTGACGTCCGGCTGAACGGCCGCGTCTCCGTGCTGGTGGACTATTCGCCCAACGCGGAGCGCGTGGTCGCCGAGGCGCTGCGGGCGACACTGGGGCGGAGCGAGGCCGAGTTGAGCGACGACGCGGCGCTTGAGCTGTTGCTCGATCCGGCGAAGAACCGCTATCGGCTGGAAACGCTGAACGTGGCCGTGCACTCGCCGTTGATGCGGGCGCTGCACCACGCCAGCTACACCTTCGCCAAGCGCATCTCGCACACGGCCGACAGCCAGGACCAGCGCCACCGCATGGTGCCGGCCTCGCGTCCGCTGCTGCTGCTCACCGACTCGCCCACGCCCGACTTCATCACCCCCATGCTCATCCGGCGGAACGCGGCGGCGCGCGAGGTTTTCGAGCGTGCGATGGAAGGCGCCTGGGCGGCGAAGAACCGGCTGCTGGCGCTGGGCGTGCCGCGCGAGTTCGCCCTCTACGTCCTGCCGAACGCGACCGCGCTGCGCTTTCTCGAGTCCGGCGCGCTCATCCACCTGCTGCACAAGTGGACGATGCGCACCTGCTTCAACGCGCAGGAGGAGATTTACCAGGCCTCGATGGAAGAGATCGAAGAGGTGCGGCGGGTGCATCCGCGGCTGGCACGCTACCTCGGCCCGCCCTGCTACCTCCGCGCCGGCATCACCACACCCATCTGCACGGAAGGCTCGCACTTCTGCGGCATCAAAGTCTGGCTCGACTTCCCTCGTATTGAGCGCCGCCTGTAGGCCTTTGGGAGTAGAATTCGGCTGCGGAGACACTTATGGGGCAGTTTTCGGTTCGAGCCACCATCGCCCATCCCACCGATCGCACAAAGAGCGTTGAGGTGGACTTGCTGGTGGATACTGGCGCCACGTTGAGTTGGGTGCCTCGAGAGTTGGTTGAGCGCCTGGGGATGCCCCCCGCCTTCGGCGCCGGTCCTTTGTGGTCGCCGACGGACGCGCGATTGAGCGTGAGACGGCCGGAGCCGTCGTGCGGCTGAACGGAAATGAAGCTAACGTGACGATTGTCGTGGCTGAGCCGGGAGATGGCCATTGGCTCGGAGCAACGACCTTGGAAAGTCTCGGCTTCCGTGTCGACCCAATTCGGCGGCAGCTCGTTCCGCAAGAGCTGCTTGCCATGTAGAGCCAATAGAGACCGTCGTTCATAATGCCCGACGAGAGCGAAGGCTCGCACTTCTGCGGCATCAAAGTCTGGCTTGACTTCCCCCGTATTGAGCGCCGCCTGTAAATCTCCGGACTGGAACTACAGATGCACACAGATGAACACGGATGGGGAAGGGCACGGCTTCAGCCGTGCCGAAAGAAGATGCAAGAAAGAGATGGGCTTTAGCCCCTGAGGTTCCCCGGTGGCAGGGGGCCCCTCGGCTCCGCTCGGGACAAGCCAGCGGGCTCGACAAGAGAGAGAGGGCATCAAGGCTTGGCTCGACTTCCCCGCCTTGCGCGCCGCATCTAACTTCTGGGCGGGAAGAGCGATGCAAATGAAAAACATGTACGGCCACTTGGCAGTCACCCTGCTTGGCCTGGCAACCATGATCGCAGTCCCACTGGCAGCGTATGAGCGGGAGTTGACGAGTCTGCAGGTGCGCCACGCCGTATTCTTGGGACGGGCGAATAACGCCCGCACCGCTTCGTTCCTAAAGGATTATCTGCAGACGTTCCCCGCGGCGCGCAGTGGCGTCTATCTTTCCCGCGTGGAGGTTTCGACTCCGTACAAGCAGATTGTGGAGCGGGCACGGCGGGCGGCGAGCGGCTCCTACAGCGCCTTGCAGGCGCAGAGCGACTACGAGCTGAGCCCGCGTCGCCTTCTGCTCGATCTGACCTTCCTGCGCGCACTCGCTACGCCGCCGCAGCCCAGCCGGGCGATGCCGGTGCTCATCAGCGAATCGCCTCTTGATTTCCTCCAAGGCTTCACCTACGGGGTCGCGCAATCGGGGCGCGAGGTGCCCGCCTTCATTCAGGTGATTGACGGCATCTACAACTGCGGCCCCTGGGGCTGCTTCCTGACGGGAGTCCGCGTGCAACTCGCTGCCGAGGTGGCCGCCGTGGAGTCTGCGCCGCTCGATCTTGAGGTCGCTGCCGCCGACGGCCAGATCGTTCGTGCCCGCTTCGACCTCGCCCGCCTGCGCTGAGGCTCTCTCTAGCGCCTGAAGCTGGCTCCCGGTTGAAATCAGATGCGGGAGCGACTAAGCTTCTCGTTCCATTCACCTCTTGCTGTGAGAATACAGCTTGCCTGAATTCAAGCCCGACGCCGCGCAGACGGCCGCCTTTGCGGCCGTAGTCTTGTACGCCGGCCTGTACCTGAAGCGCCGAGTCCGCATCATTGACCGGCTCAACATCCCCGCGCCGGTGGTGGGCGGGTTGCTGGCTGCGGTTCTGCTCCTATCACTGCGCCAGGGCGTGGCTTCGTTCCAATTCGACGCCACCCTGCAGCCCATCCTGATGATTGCGTTTTTCACTACCATCGGGATGAATGCCAGCCTGCCGCTGCTGAAGAAAGGCGGGGTAGGCGTCGTCGTCTTCCTCTTGATGTCCACGATCCTGTGTTTCGTGCAGAACTTCTTGGGCATCGGGATTGCAGCTCTGTTCGGTGTGAACCGGCTGGTGGGGGTGATGGTCGGCTCGGTGACGCTGGTGGGGGGGCCGGCAACCGGTCTGGCGTTTGCACCGATTTTTGAAAAGATGGGCGTCACTGGTGCTGACTCGCTGGCCATTGCCGCAGCGACGTTCGGGATTGTCTGCGGGGGATTGCTGGGCGGGCCGGTGGGGACGTGGATTATTGAGCGGCGCGTGGGGCGGAGGGCGGGGTCAGCGAACCCGCTGGCTGCCGCGGCGTCGTCGGAGTCCGGCGCGCGGGTCACGCTCGATGTCGAGCGCGAAGACACGCCGCTGCTGCGCAACCTCATGGTGCTCGGGGTCGCCATGGGCCTGGGCGCGGTGGTCAGCAGCTTTATTCAGCAGCAGGGAATCACGCTGCCCGCCTACATTGGGGCGATGCTGGTGGCTTCGGTGTTGCGGAACCTGGACGACCGCCTGGGCATCCTGCGCATCTCGCCGCCCCTGATGGACCTCATCGGCAATATCTCGCTACTGGTGTTCCTGGCAATGGCACTGCTGAATCTCAGGCCCAACTGGCCGCGCCGCTGGTGGTGATTCTGCTGGCGCAGGTAGTGGCGATGGGGTTGTTCGCTTACCTGGTGGCGTTCCCGCTGATGGGGCGCAACTATGATTCGGCGGTGATGGCGGGCGGGCTCGTCGGATTCGCGCTGGGCACGACGGCCAACGCGCTGACCAATATGCGGGCGCTGGTCGAGCGTTACGGGCCGGCCCCGCGGGCGTTCCTGGTGGTGCCGCTAGTGGGTGCCTTCTTCATTGACTTCACCAACGCCCTTATCATCACCGCGTTCGTGAATTGGTTCGGGAACTGAGCGTTCCGAGGCAGTTTGACTTTCCCGGCGCAGGTGGCTATTCTAAAAAGTATGAAGGTTAGTTCAGCTTCGGTTTTCCTCTAGGCCCCTGCGGCCGCCCTACCTGTCTGTGTTCTCGAAACCCCCTTCCCGGGATGGAGTGTGTGAGAGGAACCGATGAATCTGTTTGAAAAACTCGAGCAAGTCGAGGCGCGCTACGACGAGCTGACGCACGAGCTCGCCGCGCCCGCGGTGTTGGCCGACAGCGCCCGCTACCAGAAGCTGGCGAAGACGCATGCCGAGTTGGGCGTGATTGTCGAAACCTACCGCCAGTGGAAGAAGACCGATGCCGACCTGCAGGAGGCCAGGACGCTCGCAGCGGAGTCGGCGAGCGACCCGGAAATCAAGAAGATGGCGCAGGAAGAGGCTGCGCGGCTGGAGGAGCGGCGCAAGGCTCTCGAGGAGGAGTTGAAGCTGGCGCTGCTGCCGAAAGACCCGAACGACGAAAAGAACATCATCCTCGAGATTCGCGCCGGCACGGGCGGGGACGAGGCCTCGCTCTTTGCCCAGGAACTTTTCCGGATGTACTCGAAGTACGCCG
>Ga0209172_10007643_pt1 | contig 11057 bp, 14 predicted proteins | sample LarsenN4metaG_FD_184113 | JGI IMG/M metagenome (GOLD analysis project Ga0209172, IMG submission 184113) | Hot spring sediment bacterial and archeal communities from British Columbia, Canada, to study Microbial Dark Matter (Phase II) - Larsen... ... | reverse complement strand
TACGAAAAAGCCTGCCAAATCGTGATTGAGGAGGGGTTTGCGGTTCGACCCGCGAAGACGCGCATCATGCGGCGAGGCGTTCGCCAGCAACTCGCCGGCGTCGTCGTCAACGTCCGGCCCAATGCACCGCGCGGCGAGTATGACCGGCTCAAAGCGATCCTCACCAATTGCAGCCGGCACGGCGTCGGCTCGCAGAATCGCGAAAAGCACCCGAGCTTTCGCGAGCACTTGCTGGGCCGAATCACCTGGCTGACTTCGCTGCACCCGGAACGCGGGAAAAAGTTGCGTGCCAGGTTCGACCGGATCGATTGGAACGGAGGCTGACGAAGACGGTAACTGCAAAAAGCGGCAGTAGAAAGGCAGAATTGGAGTAAGTTCGTGAGCGGCGATCGAGTCGAACTCGTTATTCTGGGCTTGTCCCGCCCTCCCCTCCCTGAGACTTCTCCGTATACAATGTTCAGTGAAACAGTAACGAACCGCTAGCCGAGCAATTTTCCTATGCGTACGTGGATGCGCAATATCAAGCTGGCTGTACTGACGATTGCCCAGGGCATGTATGTGACGCTCTGGTATTTCCTGCAGACTTTTCGTCGCAAGACGTACACGCAGCATTATGAATATCCGGAAAAACCGGTTCCGGTGAAGCCGCGATATCGGGGCTTTCATCGCTTCGACCTGACGACCTGCATCGGCTGTGATAAGTGCGCTCGAGCCTGCCCGGTCGATTGCATTTACATCGACAAGGAAAAGGCGGCGCCGCCCGCCAAGGGATTCAAGGTCGTCGGATTCAAGATCGATTACACGAAGTGCATGTTTTGCGCACTGTGCGTCGATCCATGCCCCGTGGATTGCATCTTCATGGGATCGACGTTCGATCAAAGCTGCTTTAGCCGCGATGGTTGCGTGGTGGACTTCGCGAAGCTGCCGCTCGACACGGCATGGGGCCAGGCCGCGCTGAACCCGACCGCGATCGCTGCATCGAAATTGACGATCGAACCGGTTTGGGTCAAGCCGCCGGAACCGCCGAAACCGGCGCCTGCGAAACCGGCCGAGGCGCCGGCGGCCGACAAGCCTGCTCCAGGTGCGTAACCGAGGACTTTGCCATGGCTGCCAAACGCACCCGCAAGAAAAAATTCTTCACCCCGTCCGAGGCGCAAAGCATGCTGCCTCTGGTCCGGGCGATCGTCAAGGATATCGTGGACCTCGCGCATGGTCTCCGCGACCGGCACGCTCGCTTGGAGCGGCTCACCGACGGCGGCGTCCACAAGGGACTCATCACGCGAGAACAACTGGAAGAAGAGCAAGCGGCCTTCGAAGCCGGGCAAGACCGGCTGCAGGAACTCGTCGAAGAGCTAACCGAACTGGGAGTCGAACTCAAAGACTATTTTGCCGGGTTGATCGATTTCCCATGCTGGATGGACGGCCGCGAAGTGTATTTGTGCTGGAAGCACGGCGAAAAGGAACTGGCGTGGTGGCATGAAGTCGACGCCGGATTTCAAGGAAGAAAGCCGCTGCGCGTGGAAGCACCGGTTCGCTGACTGGTTGTTGGCAGTTTGACCGAAAGGGCCCGAAATGCCTGATTTCCTGGCCTACGCATTGTTGTTTACCTTCGTCGGCGCGTTTTTCATCTTCCTGCACTTGATGATCGGCAAGCTGGTCCGGCCGAAGAAGCCGGACGCCGAAAAGCTCACGATCTACGAATGCGGCGAACCGACCATCGGCAGCGCCTGGGTGCAGTTCGATCTTCGCTTCTACGTCGTCGCCCTGCTGTTCGTGATCTTCGACGTGGAAATGGCGTTCTTCTTCCCCTGGGCCGTCGTATTCGGAAAAGCCAACGAGCTGGCCAGCGAAAACGTAACTCCGGAACAAAGGGTCGCGCTGAACCAGGAACTGTCGATGGGCCAAAAGGAAAGCGAACGGCAAAAGGCCGCAGTGCAGTTGAGCGTCGATAAGGAAGCGCCAATCGTTCGAGAGAACCGTTCGAACGCCCGCGAACTGGGCTGGATCGCGTTCGGAGACATCCTCGTGTTTTTCGGTGTACTCTTGGTCGGCTTTGCGTACTTATGGCGGCGCGGGGACCTCGATTGGGTCCGCAGCATCGCCGCGCAGCGGCTGGCCGCGGAAGAGACGGAACCAGGGGCCAGCGGTCAGCAAACAGGAGTCAGCGGTCAGGAAGCGGAAGTTGGCGTGGCGACGACATAGTCACCACTCACCACTCACCACTCACCATACGGTACTAAAATGGGTTGGCTTGAAGGACGATTAAACGAAGAGTTCGTCATCACGACGTCGCTTGAGCAGGCGATCAACTGGGCGCGTGAATCCAGTTTGTGGCCGATGACGTTCGGCCTTGCATGTTGCGCCATCGAAATGATGGCGACGGGTGCATCGCGCTACGACGTGGATCGATTCGGCGCCGGTGCATTTCGCGCGACGCCGCGGCAGGCCGACCTGATGATCGTGGCCGGAACCGTTAACTACAAGATGGCGGCCCGCGTTCGCCGGCTTTATAACCAGATGCCCGACCCGAAGTTCGTCATTGCCATGGGCGCCTGCACCTGCGGCGGCGGCCCGTATTACAAGTACGGCTACAACGTGGTGAAAGGCGTCGATCTCGTTGTGCCGGTCGATGTCTATGTTCCCGGCTGCCCGCCGCGGCCCGAAGCATTGCTCGAAGGGCTGATGCGGATTCAAGACAAAGTGCGTGCGATGAAGTACCTCTCGCCCGGCCAGCCAATCGAGCTTCCCATCCCAGCCCGCACCGGCTATGCGGAACTGCCGCCGGAAATCAACACCATGGAAAAGGCGAACGCGTACGTCATTGCGACGAAAGAAAAGGCGAAACCGGCGAAGGCGTAGTGGGTCGCTCCGAAGGGGTTGACTATGTATCCACCCAATTCTCAACCGTTAGGTTCGGAACCTGCCGAAAGTGTTTCAGGTTTCGCGTCACGAGTGTGGCGCGATGGGCAAGGACAATGAATGAAATCAGGATATCCCTCCTGCCTATCTTTCTGAGTTTTTTCATGGCTTTTAAGCGATCGAACTCGTTGGCCGCCCCAGAATCCACAGGGACGATAAGAGTCCCAGACAGGAATGCATCTGTTCGTGCCAACAAATCTTGAGCACGGCGCAACTCGGTCGATGAGTCGGCCTTTAACAAAAACTCAAATCGACCGAGCAACAACTCGATGCGCGTGACGACCGTTGTCCCTACCGGTGTTGTCGCATCGACCGACTGCAATTTCGCGAGTACTCTTGGATGACCTGCCTGCAAGTGTGTCATCGTGTCGGTATCGAGCAAGTACACGAGATCTACTCCGCGGCTTCGACCTCCGAACGTCCTCGTCCCGCATAAATCGAGGTCCGCAAACCTGCAAGTGTTTCATCGTCGCGAAAGGCGCCGGCCCAGCGCAAGAGATGTTGTCGCGACGAATGCGCTCCCTTTAGCCAATCCACCAGCGCGGACTGTAGGAACCGCCAATCGGAGTCTATTTGCCTTCCTGGCAGTTGTCCGCGCTCAGCCAGTTCCTGCACTTGCTTTAGGGGCAGTCGCAGGAACCGGGCCGCTTCACGAAGCGTCAAAACTTCCGGCCATTTGCCGCGGTGACTCATCGTACGTACCTATCCTTCGAGAGTGTTCAATCCCCCGCCGGGCTCGCAGCGGCCTTCGGCGGGTTCAGCAGGCTGCGCGTGAGCACTTCTTTGGCCTTGTCGAACTCCGGCTGCCAGGTGATTTCGGGGTAGCCGTTGATCATGCAATCGCGGACTTTTTCGAGCGTATTTCGCGCCATGTGCGGGCATTTGTTGCAGGCGCAGGTGATGCCGGGAACCGGATGATAACGATGCTGCGGGTGTTTCGACTGCAGTTGCCACATCATGTTCGCTTCGGTGGCGACGAGGAAATCGGCAGGCTCGGTGAACTTGCCGACGTATTTGACCATCGCCTCGGTTCCGCCGATGAAGTCGCTGTGCTTGCGGATGTTGGCGGGGCACTCGGGATGGGCGATCGTGTGAGCGTGCGGCATTTTCTTTTTCAGTTTCAACAGATCCTGCACGCTGAATATCTCGTGCACCATGCATGACCCATGCCAGAGGATCATCTTGCGGCCCGTGACCTCTTGCAAGTACTGACCGAGATGGTAATCGGGAACGAACAGTATTTCGACATCGGGCGGGACGCGGCGAATGACTTCCTCGGCGTTGCCGGATGTCACAATCCAATCCGAAAGCGCCTTGGTGGCCGCACTGGAATTGATGTAGGTGACCGTTTGAAACTTTCGGCCGTTGATCCGCAACATTTCCTGATAGCGGGCCAGCTTGTCGGCCGGGGCGCTCTCCGCGAGCGAGCAGCCGGCTTCGAGGTCCGGCAGCAGCACGCGTTTTTCCGGGTTCAGGATCTTGGCGGTCTCGGCCATGAAGTGGACGCCGCAAAATACAATCGTCGACGCCTTGACCTTGGTCGCTTCGCGGGCGAGCTTCAGGCTGTCGCCGGTGACGTCGGCCAGTTCCTGGATTTCGCCTTCCTGGTAATAATGGGCCAGAATGACGGCATCGATCTTCTTTTTCAGTTCGAGGATTTCCGTTGCTACATCAGGCAGGATGGCGGTCGCAGACATGCTCCGTTCCTTGTTTTTAGAGTGGCGGAGGAACAACCCACGCTATCGAATTGTATAGCGACCGTCGTCAAGTGAAAAGCCGCCGACCACCGCGATCACGCTGACTCTTGCCCGCATTATTGCTTTTTTCTGAAAAACGCCAGCACCGGCACAGTAGTTCTCGTACTCTGATTGAACCACCGACAACCGTCACGAGCCACCCAATGCCTGTCGAATATCAGTCCTCATCACGCTTCGCGAGTCCCGATGTGAAGCGCGAACGATTGTTCGTCCTCTCCGGGGGCCGCCAGCCGACAGCGCTCTTTTCCATCCTCAAAGCGAACATGTCGAAAACGACCATTCGCGACGCCAATGTCATTCATTTGGTGGATGCGATCGCGACGGATGTGGGACTGCTGATCGTGCCGTTCAGCAAGTACCAGGGTAGTAATGTCGGGATGGCATTCGCGCTGGGCGGCGTCGCCGGCGGGCTCGGCGAGGCCGTTGCCAGCAAAATCAACACGGTCATGGCCTCGCGCAATTACGACCGCCTTCGCGCGAAGGAATTTGCGAAGCCCAGGGAGATTTCCGACATCTATGCTCACCGAGGCGAGTTCCTGCCAGCCGACGAAATCACCCAGTTGGAGCGCCCGCAAGCTCACACAATTCAGTTCTGGTGTCGAGGCATCCGCTACACGCTCGCCGAAAAGTCGGCTGACTTTGAATCGTTCAAGAAATGGCAGGAGGACGCTGCCCTGGTCCGACGAGAGCTCGATGGCGGTCCACCGAATGCCGGAATCGCCAGCCTGCTGGAATGGGGCCAACGCACCGTCGAGCAAACGCCGCCCTGGGTCGATGCTGCGCTCCGCGAAATCGCCGTTGGCGAGTTGGACAATCGGGGCCGAACAATCGTGACCAGCGCCGGTGTTCGGATTGCCTCCGCATTAATGAAGAAACTCAGGACGAAATCGGGCAACGACGCAGAACATGTTGTGGGCATGCTGCAATCCTGCATCCGGCGTCGGGCCGTTGTCTTTGCGATCGCCTCTGCTGTTTCGCTGCTGCTGGCGCTTATTTTCCTTTCTCTGGTCCTGGCGTTTTCGCCGTTCCAAACACCGAGCCAGCCGAACGACTGGATCGGAGCCGTCTCGTTGTTCCCGCTGGTCGTCTCGCCGTTTTTTTCCATCGGATTCGGCATCGCGGCGTTGTGGGTTTATTTGAAATCGCGTTAGCGGGTCGCTTCAGACACCTCGCGCGTTTCCCCGACTCCCCTTGCTTCCGTCGGCTTGCTGCCGCACAATGAACAGCACCGAGCGCGCTTCTCGCCTTTGCACCTGGAACCTCCCGCCATGAGCCGTAATCGACTCACCGTCGTTCTATCGCAAGCGCAAAGCAAACATCCCGCCAAGCGGTCGCTGGAGGAATCGCTCGCGGCTGCATTGATCATGGAGCCAGGGCTCGATGTTTCGATCATCCCGCACTTGTACGATCTTGATCCGAAACATACCGCGCGTTTGTTTCTCGAGTCGGTGACGGGCGACATGGTGCTCCTGAGCTGGCTCTTTCCCCGCGCTGCGTTTTGGCTCCTCGATCGCGACGGCATCCAGGGCCATTGGGGCGATACGCAGATCCAACCGGTGGGCGCGGACGACGACGAGGAAGGCGAAGAGCCGCCGCCCCCGAAAGGGATCGGGGCGGCAGGCAATCTACCCGACCGTCACATTTACTGCCTGAATCTGAACGACGCCAGCGATCACCATGTCTTCGTGGCAGAGATTCGCCGCATTGCCGACGAGTGCAAACAGCGGCGGGCCGCGAAGTCCAACGGCTCGGTAACGATGGTCGAACTGGGGATCGCTTCCAAAAACGGCAAGCCGGCGCCGAACTTCTCGCCGGAGCAGTTGTTGAGTGCGCCGAATCGGCGCTGGTATCCGGTCATCGACTACAGCCGCTGCACCAATTGCCTGGAGTGTCTCGATTTCTGCCTGTTCGGCGTGTACGGAGTGGATGGCCAGGAGCGCATCCTCGTCAAGCATCAGGATAGTTGCAAGAAGGGCTGCCCGGCATGCAGCCGCGTCTGTCCCGAGCAGGCTATCATGTTCCCGGATTACAAGTCTCCCGCCATTGCCGGCGCGCCGGTGGGCGCGATCGGCGCATTGAAAATCGACCTCACGCGCCTCTTCGGCGGCGAGGCGAAGGACCCGCTGGCGCAAGCGGTGGCCGAACGCGACAAGGAGCTGGTCGCCGACGGCCGCACTGCAGTCGGCATGGCTATCGGCATTCCGAAGCGACAAGCGGGCAAAGGTGAAGGCCCCAAGGACGACCTGGACAAGCTAGTGGATGACCTGGAATCACTGGGGCTGTGATGCAGGTTTTCGACGAGCACTGGGAGCGAGAATGACATCCGTTAATGCCAAACACCAAGCGCGAGAGCTGCTCGAAAAAATGCCCGATGACTGCACTTGGGACCAGATTGCAGCGCGAATCACGTTAGAAGCCAAGCTGCGCCGCGCCGAAGATGACATCGCGGCAGGACGAATCCGGTCCCAATCGCAGGCGGAGAGGGAATCGAGCCAATGGCTGAAGTCATCTGGACCGACGGGGCGATAGAGGATCTGCGAGAAATCGTTACCCATATCGCACACCAGGACGCGATAACGGCCGAGCAAGTTCGATTGCGGATACTGGACGCGACACGGCAGCTTGAGCGGTTTCCGGAGCGTGGGGCAACGGTGCCGGAATTTGAATTGAGTCATATTCGCGAAATTGTCGTCGGATCGTTTCGCGTGATCTACATTCTCAAAACCGATGAAAACTGTGCGATCGCCGCGATCCATCGGGGCAGTCGTGAACTCTCGCGCTGGTTTGACCCGGCAGACTATCCGCCAACGTGATGAACGATTTGAGTCTAGACCGCCTCGCCGCCGCTTACGCCAAGGCCAAAGCAGCCTTACTGGCCGAGCGCCACCACGATGGCTACTGGCTCGGCGAACTTTCCACGTCGGCGCTCTCGACCGCGACGGCGATCAGCGCTTTGTCGCTCGTCGGCGGGCACGACGCGCTCGTGGCCGGCGGCATTGCCTGGTTGGCCCGTCATCAAAATCCGGATGGCGGGTGGGGCGACACCGTCAAGAGTTTCAGCAATATCTCCACGACGATGTTGTGCCGGGCGGCGTTTCACCTCGCCAAGCAGGCCGGTTCGCATGCGGACGTGCTGCGTCGCGCGGACGAATGGCTCGCACGTTCCTACGGCCGAACGCCCTCCGAACTTGCGGAGGCGATCCGCAAACGATATGGGAAGGACCGCACTTTCTCCGTTCCCATTTTGATGAACTGCGCCCTGGCGGGCCTGGTGGAATGGAAGGAAGTGCCGGCGTTGCCGTTCGAACTGGCCTGTCTGCCGCAATCGTGGTACCGCTTCGCCGGCTTGCCGGTCGTGAGCTATGCCTTGCCCGCGCTGATCGCCATCGGGCAAACGATTTTCCACCACAAACCCCCGCTGTTGCCGATGCGCTGGCTGCGCCGTCTCGCCATCGGACCCAGCTTGCGAGTGCTGCAGCGCATTCAACCCGAAAGCGGCGGCTTCCTCGAAGCAGCCCCGCTCACCAGTTTCGTCGTCATGGCGCTTATTGCTTGCGGCGCCGCCCTGAAGTCCGCCCCCGCGAAACAAGTCATCGACAAGGGTGTCGAGTTTCTGGTCAACTCCGTTCGGCCCGATGGAAGCTGGCCGATCGACTCAAACCTGTCCGTATGGGTGACGACGCTCGCGATCAACGCACTCGCGACAGCCGGCGACCTCGATTCGCTGCCGCATAAGGACAAACTGCTCGAATGGCTGCTCGACCAGCAGGAATCCGAACGGCATCCTTACACGGGCGCCGAGCCCGGCGGCTGGGGCTGGTCGCACTTGTCGGGCAGCGTGCCGGACGCGGATGACACTTCGGGCTCGCTGCTGGCACTGCATGCGCTGCGCGCGGGGACCGAAGTGCGAACGGCGAAGCGTGCCGGCGAACAGTGGCTTTACCTCCTGCTCAATCGCGATGGCGGCGTGCCGACCTTTTGCCGCGGCTGGGGCAAGTTGCCCTTCGACCGATCCGGCGCCGACCTGACCGCACACGCCGTGCGCGCCGTTGCCGCAGGACATCGCAAAGACCTTCGCAATGAGCGTCTCGATGTGACCGACTCGCACTCCGCCCAACAACTGGCATTTACCGACGCCTGTTTCTCCTATCTCGGCAAGCAGCAGCGGCCCGACGGCTCCTGGCTGCCGCTCTGGTTCGGCAACCAGCACGCTCCGGATGACATCAACCCGACCTACGGCACATCGCGCGTGCTGGCCGCGTATCGCGATCTCGGTTACGTTTCTTGGCCCGCATGCCAACGAGGCGTGGAGTATCTGCTCAATAGCCAGAATGACAATGGCGGCTGGGGAGGCTGCAAGGGCTGTCCTTCGACCATCGAGGAAACCGCCCTGGCCGTCGAAGTGCTTCTCGACCTCGCGCCGCCCGAATCGCAGCCCGCAGTGGACCGAGGCTTGAACTGGCTCATCGACCGTATCGAAGCAGCCGGACTCCACGACCCGGCTCCCATCGGCTTTTACTTCGCCAAACTGTGGTACTTTGAGAAAATGTACCCGATCGTGTGGAGCGTGGCGGCTCTGGGCCGGAGATGCAAAAAGCACGTGGCCGGCGGGATAGGCTGAGTCTTCGAGGCCTACCGGCTTTGACTGAGTGATGATGGCGGGGACGGGTAATATAATGGTGAATAACCCAGGGGAAGCGCAAATGACTACGCAAGTCGAGGCAACGTTTACCAATGGCGTCCTCAAGCCCGACACGCCCTTGCCGCTGGCGGATCAATCGCGCGTCCGTTTGACCATCGAGCCGATTGAGGAATGGTCGCGCGAGAAGGCGATGGCGGCCTGGGAGGCGATCCAAAAGCGGTTGAAGGAACGCCCGATTCATGGCGGCGGCGTGCGTTACACGCGAGACCAGTTGCATGAACGCCGTTGACTACGACGGCGTAACCATCGTTAATCCGTTTGTTTGAACAAATACTGCATCACGGCTCGGGCGGCTGCAAGGGCTGCCCTTCGACCATCGAGGAAACCTCCCTGGCCGTCGAAGAGCGATGAATGCGTCGTCGTCACAGCCGGCGGATCTCGCACGTGCACCGGCCCGATCTCATAAGGCTGTTTGGTGCCGCTTTGTTCACGAAGCGCAACACCGCGAAGCGAATCATTCCGGCGCACGCGTGAAACAGTCGCTCGACGCACAACGGACTTGAATATGCACAATCCCGGCGCGCCGGGATTAGACGTCTTTGTGCCCAGATTCGTTGTTTCTATTCAAGTGCCGCGGTCATTCCCCGCGAGATGCGCTACAACTCGCTTTCCGGTTGACAAATCGAGCGCATCGGCCTTTCCCTCGTTACGAAGCTCAGCTTCGTAACGTCTTCTTCTTGAAGCTCCGCTTCCCCGGTTGCTGGGGCGAATCCAGAAGCGGAGCTTCGAAGCCAGGAGCTTCGTAACCAGGGGTCATCCTCACGCGGAGCGTGAGGAATATGCACCAACCGCCGATTCGCTTGCATCCCGCCAAAAGGATCATAGGCTTCGGATGCGATGCTGCATTGCGCGCGGGAGAGGCGCGGTGTGTTCGCGGTGCGCGCAGCGGGCGGTTGATCTAGGTCGGGGTGTCCCAAAATGTCCAAAAATGTCCCATTTGGAAAGGAAGTTATTTGTGACCCGGCCGCTCGCGGCCGGCGGAGGCGGTTCGGTTGGGCGATCCGTTCGCCCGATGCGCGAGCTATGAAGTATCCGTCGCTGGCGCGACGGGCTAACACAATTCGGGTAGTGTGTCAGTCAGGTAGCCGCGTCGCTCCGCGACGCGCGTTGCGGAGCAACGCGACTACTTCAACACTTGCTCGGCCGGCAGTGCCAGATGTCGCGAAATGTCGCGAAATGTCGCGGTTAGAAAGAAGTTATTCGCGTTCGAGGTTTACGGCCGCCGGGGCGCGATGGATCACGAATTGGCACGAAATGGCACGAAATGGCACGGTTGAAAAGAAGTTATCGGCGATTCGGCGGCCACTCACAGCCAACCGAGGCGGTTCAGTTGGACGGCACGATTCCCTGTCGCCGACGCGCAGCGAGGCATCATCGCTGCGCCCGGCGCTTGGTTTGTACAGGGGTGCGCTTCAGTCGAAATGAACTTCCCATTCCTTCGCCGCGCCGCGAGTTGTTCGGCGCGATAGTGTGGAAATGAATGTTGGAACTGCCGCGCAACAGGGGAGAACCTCATGAGATTTCGCACCGCGTTGCATTCCGTGAGCTACGCCGGCGTATGGCCCGGTCAGGTCCGGCTCACGCTGGACCAGTTTCTGCAAAAGGCCAAGTCGCTCGGCTTCGAGGCGGTCATGCTCATGGCCAAGCGGCCGCACCTTTCGCTATTGGATTACGACGGC
>Ga0209172_10007640_pt1 | contig 11062 bp, 8 predicted proteins | sample LarsenN4metaG_FD_184113 | JGI IMG/M metagenome (GOLD analysis project Ga0209172, IMG submission 184113) | Hot spring sediment bacterial and archeal communities from British Columbia, Canada, to study Microbial Dark Matter (Phase II) - Larsen... ... | reverse complement strand
CCGCCGAGAGCGAAACGGTGCGTATGCCTGCGGAAGCCGAGGAGCGCGCCGAGGCCGGTCCTTCGGGCGAAGCGACCGCGGGCGCCACGGCCGAGGGCCGCCCCTCCGGCGAGCCCCGGCGCCGGCGCCGTCGTGGGCGGCGCGGCGGGCGCCGCGCCAACCGGCATCGCAACGGCGAGCGCGCCGACACGATCGCGCCGGGCACCAGCGAGGCCGCACCCGCGCCGTCAGGCGAGGTGCTTCTGGCCGCGGCATCCGTCGAGGAGGAATGGCCCGATCTGATCGGCGACATTGCCACCGAGGACGAGGCCGCGAGCGAGACCGGGGCCGAACGCGAGGAGAGCGCATCAGAAGCCCCTGCCGATTGGCAGGGCGGAAGCGCGGCGCCGTCTGGCGGCGAGCCGACATCGTCCACCCCGCCGGCGCATGAACCGCACGGCGAGTTCGGCCGGGGTGCGTCCCCGACGCAGGCCGAACACGATCTCGACAAACCGAAGCGCGGCGGCTGGTGGCAGCGGCGCAGCTTCTTCTGATCCTTCTGCACGAACCGGAGACCGAGGAGTCCGTGAAACGTTTCCTGGCCCAATTCTTCACCTGGTGGAACGAGCAGACGCTCGGGACGCGCTTCTTCACGTGGCGCAAGGGCGTGTTCGTCGGCGAGGATCAATACGGGAACCGGTACTATCGTGAACGCAACGGCCGGAGGCGGTGGGTGATCTATGCCGGTACGGTCGAGGCGACCACGGTGCCGCCCGGATGGTTCGGCTGGCTGCACCATCAGGTGGAGGATCCGCCCCGCGACGGCTATCGCCCTCGCCCGTGGGAAAAGCCCCATCAACCGAACATGACCGGGACGCCGGGCGCGTACCGCCCACCCGGCTCGGTGCTGACCCCGGAGCGGCGCCCCCGTGTCACCGGCGATTACGACGCCTGGTCACCGTAGAGCCGCCCCCGACGCTTACCGCTCACCCGAATTGAGCGCGCCGTAGTCGACCGCCTTCGCCAGCATTTCCTGCTGTTCCTTCACGGGCGGCTTCTTCGCGCGCGCCGCTTTTCGCGCCTCGGCCCCGGCGGCCAGTTTCTCCGCGACGCCGTCGATCACCAGGGCGTCGCCGTCGAGCTGGAACGACCGCCGGTCCGCGAGCACGCGCTGAATGGCGCGATAGAGCACCGCGGGCGCGATGGGCTTGACGAGAAAGCTGTGGGCGCCCGCCTGATAGGCGGACTCGACCAGGCTCCGCGTCGCGTGACCGGAAATCATGATGACGGGAACTGTGCAGAGCGGCGCGATGTCCTTGTGGCGGATCGCCCGCAGAAGTTGATAACCGCTGATGGGCTTCATCTTCCAGTCGGCAATCACGAGATGGGGCACCTCCTGCACCATCGCGTGGAAGGCCTCCTCGGCGCCGTCAAACACACGAATGCGGCCGACGCGCTGCGCCGCCAGCATCGAGCGGAGCAGCGTCTGCATCGGGCGGGAGTCTTCCACGACCGCAACGTCGAGCGATTCGATCGCCACTCCGTAGGCCCGATGCGTTGTCATTTCTTTCGCGCGCAGCTCCCGGAAAGCCGATGTACCGGGTAAGAATTAAGGGGCGGTAAGGATTGGCGGGATGGGAAGCCTTGCAGCGCCAGTCTTCCGCGAAGGCTAGGCTGTGAGCGATGCCGGCCGGGCGATCTCACCGGTTTCGCTGCGCCGGATCTCCCTGCGGATATCTGCCCTTCCAAGCATGTTCACGAGCTCATCCCTGCCGAGCGGAGCCGACAGCAGAAATCCCTGAAGCTCGTGACATCCCAGCGCCGCGAGGTGATCGCGCTGGTCGACGGTCTCAACGCCTTCGGCAGCGACCCTCTTCTTCATGGCGCGGGCCAATGCGACGATCGCGCGCACGATGGCGTCGGCATCCGGCGTCGACCCGAGATGCGTCACGTAACTCTTGTCGATCTTGATCTTGTCGACGGGATAGCGCCGGAGGTGGCTGATCGAGGCATAGCCGGTGCCGAAGTCGTCCAGCGACACGCGGATTCCCGCGGCACGCAGCCGGGTGAGCGTCGCATCGACGATACAATCGTCTTCCAGAAGCGTGTTCTCGGTTATTTCGATCTGGAGCCGATGTGGCGGCAGTCCGATGCGCTTCAAAATCGACAAGACCTTGTCGGCGAACGCATCGGCGTGGAGTTGTATCGGGGACACGTTCACCGCGATCCACGGGAGCCCGGAATCGGCCGCCGTGCGGCATGCCTGTTCGAGGACCCATTCGCCCAGAGGTTCGATCAGACCTCGTTCCTCGGCAATGCCGATAAAGACCGATGGGGAGAGTTCCCCGTGGACCGGGTGATTCCATCTCACCAGCGCTTCGGCGCCTATGACGGTCCGCCCCCCGGGATCGAACATGGGCTGATACTGCACCTGAAGCTGGTTGCCCGACTCCAAGGCGGCGTGGAGGTCTCGCTCCACAGCCCGCCGCTGGAGCAGAACCTCGTCCATTCCATCAACGAAGAGACTGTAGCGGCGCCGGCCCTTCGCCTTGGCTTCATAGAGCGCGATGTCCGCCTTCCGGAGCGCGTCGGCCTTCTTCAATCCCTCACCCGGACTGACGAAGACGCCAATGCTGACGCTTGCGAAGGTTTGCTCGCCGCCGAGATTGAACGGCTCCTGGGTCCTTTCCAGTATCCTCTCAGCGCAACGCTCGGCATCCCTTTCGGTCCCTATGTCGGGCATTAACACTGCGAATTCGTCGCCGCCCAGACGGGCGACGGTGTCGGCAGCCCGCACGAGCCCGACGAGTCTGGCGCCAATTTCACGGACGAGTTCGTCTCCGGCAGGATGCCCCTGGGTGTCGTTGATCTGCTTGAATCGATCGACGTCCACCAAGAGGACACCGAGTTTCGTTCGGCGACGGGTCGCGGTCCTGATCGCCTGTTCGAGACGGTCGTCGAAGAGCGCCCTGTTGGGCAGTCCGGTCAGCGAATCGTGGAACGCCTGAAATCGAGCCTCGCGTTCGCTCCGCTCCAGCGCTGCCGCCGAATTCCAGGCCTGCCGCAGCAACAGAAACAGCAAGGCCGCAATCGGCAGCGAGGCTATAAGGAGAATCGGTACCACGTCCTGCGCAAGTGTCCGGCCAGGCCGGTAGCGATCCCATACGAAGAATGCGAGCGTCTCCCCACTCGACGTTACGATCGGAACGGCCGAGGGCGCGCCGCCGGAAGTCGCCGAGACACGGGCGTTGGCAAGGTCGTATTGTTTCCCAATTGCGTCTGCAAAAGAATCGTCGAGCATCTCGACGGCGACGTGAAAATACTCCGAGCCCGGTTTCTGCGGCATGTTGGCCGAGCTCGGTACGATCGGCTTCACGCTCACGATCGCGGGCTGGCCGGCAAGTCTCACATAGTCGGCCGCACCGAGTTCGCTGACGGCCTCGGTTGAGTCGTCTTGTCCATGGGACGCTTCGGTCATGTCAGCGCGCAATTTGTCGACGAGGGGCGCGACCGTCGGCCTGTCTTCCTCATAGACAGCGGAAGGAAGGGTTTTCTCCGAGCGCATCGCGTAGATGGGATCGGCGGATTCGTCGAGCACGTAGGTGCGTTCCAGTCCAAAGTACGAACCCATCCAGACGCCGAGGTTTTCCTCGATCCAGGGCTGATCGTGCTGCTTCACGCGCACCACCGCCTCGTCCCACACGGTGGAGCTCTCCTGCGCGGTCGGGACGCCTGCATAGCGTTCGGCGATGCCGCGCGTGGCGAAGCGGATCTGGCGCTCGAGTGCCGTCCGGTCCACTGCGTCGACTGCCCACGATCCCACGAAGACGATCGCAACCACTGTCGCGAGCACAACGACAAGCGTGGCGACTACGGAGAAACGCACGGCGAGCAATTTCGGGGGAGTCCGGTACGGAGACTTATTATTTGTCCGAGACATTTGTTCAAAACTACTCGGCACGCGACAATAAAATCCTATCGAAATCCCTACCGGTTTCGCGGATCTGTTATGGCCTTGTTAATCCTGACATCCGGGCCCTGGCGCCCTTCTTCGGCACACCGGAACGTCACGGGGCCACGCACTGCGATGGGCGTGCCCGCCTCCGAAGCGTGACCTTCGGGCCACGGGCGAAGGCGATCGTCACCCTTCCCCGGTGTCCACACGGAACAGGGTTCGGCAATTTCCCGGAACGCGCGTTGACGCTATCGAAAGACTCGGACTACGCTCCAACAGTCCGTCGTGTTCCGGCGGCACGGCCCCTTGGGGCGCGGGGTGTTTTCCTGAAGGTCGAGGGTGTCTTGAGGCCGCAAAAACGGGCTTTGCGGCAACGGTTTTTTGTCGCCTGCGGCCCGTCCGGAACGGCTGGATTCACCGGCGGTTAATACTACATATAGTAGCTTGACTGCAGCCGGGCACGAGTAATAGCTCGGTCGGCGGGGTCGATCCTGTGGGTCGATGACGGAAAGGGGCCGCGTCCAATGCCGGGTCGGCTATCGGCGACGGACGCAACGAAGGGGGACGAGACCATCCATGCGGATTGAGCGGCGCTATACGAAAAGTGGTTCTTCGCCCTATGCGGCGATCGCGTTCCGGACCACGAAGAGCGAGATCCGCAATCCTGACGGGTCGGTGGTCTTCCGGCTCGAAAACGTCGCCGTGCCTGAATCGTGGAGCCAGGTCGCGGCCGACATCCTTGCCCAGAAATATTTCCGGAAGGCCGGCGTTCCTGCGCGGCTGAAAAGGGTCGAGGAGGAGGGCGTTCCCTCCTTCCTGTGGCGCTCGGTGGCGGACGAGGCAGCGCTCGAATCGCTGCCTGCCGACCGGCGCTACGTCTCCGAGACCGATTCGCGACAGGTGTTCGACCGGCTCGCCGGCACCTGGGCCTATTGGGGCTGGAAGGGAGGCTATTTCGATTCGGAAGAGGATGCGTCTGCCTTCTTCGACGAGATTCGCTACATGCTGGCGACGCAGAAGGCGGCGCCGAACTCGCCGCAGTGGTTCAACACCGGGCTCCACTGGGCCTATGGCATCGACGGGCCGAGCCAGGGCCATTTCTATGTCGATCACAAGACCGGCGAGGTGCGGGCCTCCGAAACGGCATATGAGCACCCGCAGCCGCATGCCTGCTTCATCCAGTCGATCAACGACGATCTGGTGAACGAAGGCGGCATCATGGACCTGTGGGTGCGCGAGGCGCGCCTCTTCAAGTACGGCTCCGGCACGGGCACGAATTTCTCGTCGCTCCGCGGCGAGGGCGAGAAGCTGTCCGGCGGCGGCAAGTCGTCGGGCCTGATGAGCTTCCTCAAGATCGGCGACCGTGCGGCGGGCGCGATCAAGTCCGGCGGCACGACGCGCCGGGCGGCGAAGATGGTCGTGGTCGACATCGACCATCCCGACATCGAGCAATACATCAACTGGAAGGTGAAGGAGGAACAGAAGGTCGCCGCCCTCGTCACTGGCTCGAAGATCGTCTCGCAGCACCTCAAGGCGATCATGCGCGCCTGCGTGAATTGCGAAGGCCCGGGCGACGACTGCTTCGATCCCAACAAGAATCCGGCGCTGAAGCGCGAGGTACGCGCGGCGAAGAAGGCGCAGGTGCCGCAGAATTACATTCTGCGCGTCATCCAGTTCGCCAAACAGGGCTATACGGACATGGAGTTTCCGGTCTACGACGTGGACTGGGACTCGGAGGCCTATCTCACCGTCTCGGGCCAGAACTCGAACAACTCGGTGCGCGTCACCGACGCGTTTCTCCGGTCGGTGGAGACCGACGGCGACTGGAATCTCACCGCGCGCACGGACGGAAAGGTCGTCAAGACGCTGAAGGCGCGCGATCTATGGGAGCAGATCGGCTACGCGGCCTGGGCGTCGGCCGATCCCGGCATCCAGTATCACACCACGATCAACGACTGGCACACCGCGCCAGCGGCGGGGCCGATCCGCGCCTCGAATCCGTGCTCGGAGTACATGTTCCTCGACGACACGGCCTGCAATCTGGCGTCGCTGAACCTCATTCAGTTCCGTAACGCGGACAGGTCGTTCGACGTGGCCTCGTTCGAGCATGCCTGCCGGCTGTGGACGATCGTTCTCGAAATCTCGGTGCTGATGGCGCAGTTCCCGTCGCGGAAGATCGCGGAGCTCTCCTATGAGTACCGCACGCTCGGTCTCGGCTACGCCAATATCGGCGGGCTGCTGATGTCGTCCGGAATTCCCTACGACTCGGACGCCGGCCGCGCGCTCTGCGGCGCGATCACCGCGCTGATGACGGGCGTTTCCTATGCAACCTCGGCGGAGATGGCGAAGGAGCTCGGCCCCTTCCCCGGCTATGCACCGAATCGCGCCGCGATGCTTCGCGTCATGCGCAACCACCGCCGTGCGGCGGACGGGCGGCGCGACGGTTATGAGGGTCTTGCCACTCTCCCCGTCCCGCTCGATCGCGCCGCATGTCCCGACCCGAGGCTCGCCGAAGCCGCGCAGGCCGCGTGGGCGCGAGCCGTCGAGCTGGGCGAGGCGCACGGCTACCGCAACGCGCAGGCGACCGTCATTGCGCCGACCGGCACGATCGGGCTCGTGATGGATTGCGACACGACCGGCATCGAGCCCGACTTCGCCCTGGTCAAGTTCAAGAAGCTGGCGGGCGGCGGCTATTTCAAGATCATCAACCGCGCGGTCCCGGAAGCGCTCGCCTGCCTCGGCTACAGCGAGGAGGCGATCCGCGAGATCGTCGACTATGCGGTGGGCCGCGGCACGCTCAAGGGCGCGCCAGGCATCAATCACGACAACCTGAAGGAGCGCGGCTTCACCGACGAAAAGATCGCGGCGATCGAGTCCGGCCTCGCCTCCGCATTCGACATCAAGTTTGCGTTCAACAAGTGGACGCTCGGCGAGGATTTCTGCCGCGACGCGCTTGGCTTCACCAATGAGCAGCTCGCCGATCCGGGCTTCGACATGCTCGCCGCCCTCGGCTATCCGAAGATGGCGATCGAGGCGGCCAACATCTTCTGCTGTGGGGCGATGACGCTCGAAGGCGCGCCCGGCCTGAAGGCGGAGCATCTGCCGGTGTTCGATTGCGCGAGCCCGTGCGGCCGGCTCGGCAAGCGCTACCTTTCGGTCGAAAGTCACATCCGCATGATGGCGGCGGCGCAGCCCTTCATTTCGGGCGCGATTTCCAAGACCATCAACATGCCGAACGAGGCGACGGTGGAGGACGCCAAGCAGGCCTACATGCTTTCCTGGAAGCTGGGCCTCAAGGCGAACGCGCTCTATCGCGACGGCTCGAAGCTCAGCCAGCCCCTCAATGCGCAGCTTCTGGCGGCGGACGAGGAGGATGCCGAGGAGGCCGCCGCCGAGATCGCGGCGAAGCCCGCGGCCGCGCGCGCGGAGGTTATCGCGGAGCGCATCGTGGAGCGCGTCATCGAGCGCGAGGTGCGGGCGCGTGAGCGGCTCCCCGACCGGCGCAAGGGCTACACGCAGAAGGCCGTCGTCGGCGGGCACAAGGTCTATCTCCGCACGGGCGAATACGACGACGGGCGCCTCGGCGAGATTTTCATCGACATGCACAAGGAGGGCGCGGCCTTCCGCTCGCTGATGAACAATTTCGCCATCGCGATCTCGCTCGGCCTTCAGTACGGCGTGCCGCTGGAGGAATATGTGGAGGCATTCACCTTCACGCGCTTCGAGCCGGCGGGCTTCGTGCAGGGCAACGACCGGATCAAGAACGCGACCTCCATCCTCGACTATGTGTTCCGCGAGCTTGCCATTTCCTATCTCGGGCGGAACGATCTCGCGCATGTCAGCCCCGACGACATCGGCGCGACCGCCATCGGCGCGGGCGAAAACCAGTCGAAGCCGCGGCCGGAGGCGGTGGTGAGCCACGGGCTCGTGCGCGGGCGCACGCAGCATCTGCGCCTTGCCGACGCGCGCGGTACGGCGGCCCCCTCGCCTGCCCCGCGCGGCGACAACGTGACCTCGTTTGCGAGCCGCGGCGCCACTGCGCTTGCGCCGCAGCCGAGCATCGCGCTCGTCGAGAAACACGAGGAGGCGGCGCCGGGCGCACCCGTCACGGCGCATGCGGCGGTCGAGGAGCTTTTCCGGTCCGCGGCGCTTCATGGCGCTGACGCGGTCAAGGCGCGCGGCGGCGCGACCACCGTGGAGGCGGAGCGCCGCGGCGCGAAGCAGGCCACGCCCGAACCCGCCGCCGACATGTCAAAGGCGGAGAAGATCGCGGCGGCGCGGATGCGCGGCTATACGGGCGATGTCTGCCAGGAGTGCGGGAACCTGACGATGGTCCGCAATGGCACCTGCCTGAAGTGCGATACGTGTGGGGCTACGAGTGGGTGTAGCTAAACGAAATTCACTTCGCGGTCGGGTGCAAACTCGACCGCGAAGAAGTCGGCGAACGAAGCAAGTACGAGGAGAGCGGCCAAGATCAGAAATAACAAGACCGGAGCGTTGCTCCGGCCTTGTTACCCGCGAAGCACCAGCCAAGGTACTGGCGGGCGAGAAGGCCTGGTTCGCCGTTGTGGGGCGGGCAAGGTGGAACGGTCCGGCGGACGTGAAGCGGCAGTTCGGGACAACGGTGGATTTTGTCGGCGATAACCGACTCGTTTTCGATGTTGGAGGCAACAAATACCGGTTGGTCGTCCGCGTTTCCTACAAGTTCCGTCGTGTGTTGATCAAATTTGTGGGTACGCATGCCGAGTATGACCGCATCGATCCGGAAATTGTGTCATGGCGCAAAAAATGATCCGACCGCTTCGTGGTGAGGCCGAGTACGAAGCCGCTCTTCGCGAGATTGAGCGGTATTTCGACAACGAGCCGCGCGCCGGTACGCCGGAGGCCGACAGATTCGATCTGCTCGCTCTGGTGATCGAGGACTACGAGCGGAAGCATTGGCCCGTCGATCCGCCGGATAGCGTCGCCGCCATTCGCTACGGGATGGAGATTCATGGATATTCCCAAGCGGACCTCGGCCGTCTGCTCGGGTCGCGCCAGCGCGCCTCGGATCTGCTCTCGCGCAAGCGGCGCGTAACCCTTGAAATGGCATGGAAGCTCCATCGCGAATGGGGAATTCCGGCCGAAGCGCTTATACGCCCCGTGAAACGTTCCGCCGCGAGTACGCGGCGTCGCGCGGCGCGAGCGTAGACGACGATCTCCGCCGCCTCCTCCGTCGCTCGCGAGATCGAGGCGGCTGGCTGGTCTCAGGCCCGCAGCTTCGCCTCTCCGCGCTCGTTGTGGTTCAGCGTGGACCCCGGCCTCCGCCGGGGTGACGGCTGAATGTGCGGAGCGGTTTGTGCACGATCTAGCGGTGCGACACCTTGCCCCCGCCTCCTGCCCTCGACACGATGTCGCGAACCGATTCGCCGCAATACGAGATTCGCGATGGTCGCCGTCTTTGCCTCCTCCGTCATTCGCGAGATCGACTATGACGCGGTGCGGCGCGAGCTGACGGTCCGCTTCGCGAGCGGCAAGGTCTATGTCTATCGCCGTGTGCCGCCGGAGGCGTTCGCCGCCTTCGCGAGCGCGCGGTCGAAGGGCGCGCATTTCAACAAGCATATCCGCGACCGCTATTTCTACACCGAGCCCGGCGAGATCGGGCCGCCGGCGCCGACGGGATTCCGGGTGTTGCGCGGCCGCAGTTCGGGCGGCGCACGGTAGCGCCTGCCGCCGCACGGTTCTCCGGCGATTCACCTTCGCGCGGCCGATCCGGGCAATCGGCGGATTCAGCACCGCCGTCGCGCCCGGACCGCGAAGCGGGGCGCACGGGGTGACCTGACAGGCGCCGGCGGGACTGCGCTACACTTCCGGCGACTCGGGAATTTGCGCTTGATCGCCTCCTTCAGCCGCAGCTTCGTCTTCATCAAGACGCGCAAGACCGCGGGCACTTCGCTCGAGATCGCGCTTGCACCGCATTGCGCGGCGCAGGACATCGTCACGCCGATCGCACCGGAGGACGAGCGCCTGCGCATTGCGCACGGCGCGGTGCTGGCGCGCAACTATGCCGACCCGGCCAGCGAGGCCGCCTTCGCCGGCGCGGTGCTCAGGGGCGACGACCGCGCGGCGCGCGCCGTAATGGCGGCGCTGGGGCCCGCCGGCCACTTCTACAACCACATGCCCGCGCTTCTCGTGCGGGCGAAGGTGCCGGCAGCGTTCTGGGCTGGTGCATTCAAGTTTGCGGTGGAGCGTCATCCCTATGAGAAGGCCGTGTCATGGGCCTGGTTCCAGCTCCACCGTGGACGCCGACCGCCCACGGACCTTGCCGCCGTGCTCGCCGATGCCCCGCGCTTCATCGACGACACGCCTGCCTATCTTATCGACGGGCGTCTTTCGGTGGATCGGCTGCTTCGCTACGAGCGGCTCGATACGGAGCTTGGAGAGGTTGCCGCCAGGCTCGGCCTGCCGCCGCTCAATCTTCCGCGCGCCAAGGGTCAGATCCGCCGGGATCCGCGCCCGGCCGCCGAGGTTCTGACACCCGCGCAAAAACGCGCGATCTACGATGCCACCGCGCGAACCTTCGAAATCGTGGGATATGAGAGGTAAGGCAGATTGCGAGACGGCTGCGGCGGGAACCGGATCAGGTCCGGGGCGCCCTCCCCGCCGGGGTGACGGTTGGGGATGGCGCGAGCGCAGCAGAACAACCGCGAGGGCGGCTTCTGCCACCCGCGCAGTGCTGCATGGATTCTGGCCACGCGCAGCGTGGTGGAGGGGGGATCGACACGCACGGAGCGGGCCGCAGCCCCCTCCACCGCCTTCGGCGGTCCCCCTCCCCCGTCGCACGCGACAGGGGAGGAACGGTATCCGCACTTCCGCGAGGAAGTGCGCCGCTCTTTGACAAGTTAACTGAGCAGTGCGGCGATCGGGGAAGCGTGGCCTTGCGGCGGGTTACGGCTTTCGGCCCAAATCCGACTAACCCCTTTTTGTAACCGCCGCGAATCGTTATCGCATAGTCATATCTGTGGTTGTTCGGCAACAACTAGCGGCTGATTTCCCACAGGCTGTGGATAAGGGTTGCCGCAACCGGCTCCAGGAATATAGTGGCTAACGAAAGGTAAATGAGCTGCGGGGGCAGCGTTAGTAGCGTTT
>Ga0209172_10007635_pt1 | contig 11069 bp, 14 predicted proteins | sample LarsenN4metaG_FD_184113 | JGI IMG/M metagenome (GOLD analysis project Ga0209172, IMG submission 184113) | Hot spring sediment bacterial and archeal communities from British Columbia, Canada, to study Microbial Dark Matter (Phase II) - Larsen... ... | reverse complement strand
AATCGGCAGCGTCCAGCGCGCGAGGCGTTTGTGCTTGTCGAAACGTTCTTTGAGCGCGCGAAACAAGGTGACGAGCGCCATCGGCACGATCACGACGGCTAAAATCGTGTGCGTCGTCAAAATGGTAAAATAAACCGTTCGAATTCCGCCCTGCCCCTCGAAATATTTGGAGCCGGTGTGATAATGATAAGTCAAATATGAAATTAAAAACAGCGTCGAGGTGATGAGCGCCGCGATCATGCAAAATCTATGGGCGGCAATTTTTTTTTGCCGGATAAAAATATAACCGCAGGTTAACCAAATCGAGCTGAGGGCATTGAGCGTGGCGTTAACGGCAGGCAAATCGGCAATCTGCATTATGACGCTTCCTCGCGATAAAGCTTTTTGAGATCTTTCAACAACTGCGCGACGCCTTCTTCCTCCGTACCGTGATAATACCCCCGAATGCGACCTTGCCGGTCGACGAGTACGAAGCGGTCACTGTGAATAATCGGTTCTTCGGCTGGGCCGCCACTTGTGGCCGCGCTCAAAAGAAAACCTTTGTTCGCCAATTGCTGAATCGCCGCGCCGTCGCCGGTGAGAAAATACCAGCGGCCGGCCAGCGCGCCGTAACCGTTGGCAAAGCGCTGCAAAACTTCGGGCGTGTCGCGCTCCGGATCAACCGTAATCGAAACCAGCTTGGCGTCGTCAAGTTTCTCCGCCAGCGCCATGAGCTGAATCTCCGTCATGGCCGTGGTCATGACCGGGCAGGTGCCGGCGCAATTGGTAAAAATAAAATCGGCCACCCAAATTTTGCCGCGCAAATCGTTCAAGCCGAATGCCTGGCCGCTGCGCTCGGTGAGCGAGAAATCCGGCAAGGTTCCGAGGACGGGGAGAGGTTCTGGTTTGACACCAGAGCAATTCCAAGCTAAGATTGAAATAGCAGCAAGCAAAATTAGACCGCCGTTGCTGGTTAAAGATTGCTGTTCATTTGAAATGATGGTTTTCATGCTATAATTCAAATACTCTCTTTGTAATGGTTCAAAACGCCGTCTTATCCAACGCCATCAACGCCAGCAGCATGGGCAAATACAACAGCGAGGCGCGGAGCAAGCGCCTGAACGTGGCGTTCGACCGGTGGCGCATGACGGCGATGCCGCAGCCGAGAAAAAATAAGCTCAGCGCCAGCGCGCCGACAAAATAAAATTTTCCGGCCATGCCGACGATCGTCGGCAGCAAACTCACCGGTAGCAGCGCCAGACAGTTGCTGATGATTTGCCGGCCGGCGCTGTCGCCCTTCGGATCGACGACGGTCAACATCGGCAAGCCGCCGCGGCGATAATCCTCGCGATAAATCCAGGCGATGGCGAGAAAATGCGGAAGCTGCCAGATGAAAAGAATCGCGAAAAGAATCCAGCCTTCGATGCTGAGATCATTGCGCGCCGCGGTCCAACCGCCGAGCGGCGGCAACGCGCCAGGAATCGCGCCGACAATGGTCGAGAGTGAATTCTTCTGCTTGAGCGGGGTGTAAATGAAAACGTAACTGATCAGCGTGGCTGCCGCCAAAAACGCGGTTAATCGATTGACCATGATCAGCAAATGCGCGAGTCCGGCAATCGAAATGGTGACGCTGAAGGCCAGGGCTTTGTTGGGCTGCAGCCGACCCGCCGGCAAGGGGCGGTTTTTGGTACGCAGCATTTTGGCGTCGATGTCGCGCTCGAGATATTGATTCAGCGCGCTGGTGCCGCCGGCCACCAAGGCCGTGCCGATCAAGGCGTGCACCAGCAACAGCCAATCCATCTCGCCGCGCGAGCCGAGATAAAAGCCGAAGAGCATGGTGATCAGAACCATCAACGTGACGCGCGGCTTGGTCAGCTCGAGATAATCTGAAAATCTAATTTGCATGGTAACTTTATGAAAAAATTTTAAGCATATTACTTCGCTTTATCCGCCGAAGGATTTTGGCTCATGCGCGAGTTGAGATTGCGATAGAAATACGTTGAATCCTGGACGCGCACGAAGCGGGTGACGTAATCGCTTTTATGAACGACGACGTGATCGCCATCTTGAACCGGCACCTCTAATTGTCCATCGGCGCTGAGAATGGCTTGATGCTCGGTGCGCACCAGAATTTTAAGCGTCGAGCCGTGTGAAAGCACGATGGCGCGTTCGATGCACAGATGCGGGGCAATGGGCACGATCAAAATGTCTTTCAGCTCCGGCGGCAGAATCGGACCTCCGACCGCCAACGCATACGCGGTTGAGCCGGTGGCGGTGGCGACGATCAAGCCGTCGGCCACATACGTCGTCAATTCATCGCCATCCACCCAGGTTTTCAGCCGAATCGGCCGGGCCAAAGCGCCGCGGCTGACGACGGCTTCATTCAACACTTCGGTGGTGTTGAGTTTTTCCTCGCCGCGATAATGCTCGACGTGCAGCATCGTCCGCTCTTCGAGCCAGTAATCACCGACGAGAATTCTGGCGAATACACCTTTCCACTCCAGCGGTTGCACTTCGGCTAAAAACCCCAAACGGCCGAGATTGACGCCGATGACGGGTATTTTATATTTGGCGGCCATGCAGCCGCCGCGCAGCATCGTGCCGTCGCCGCCAAGTACGGCGATCATGTCCTGATCCGCAAGGCGGGCTTTCGCGGTTTCATCGGTGATGGCGACGGACTCGGCCTCCACACCCAGGCTGCGCAAGTGACGCGCAATATCGTTTGCGAACACCGCTGCGCCTTCGACTTGCGGGTGATGATAAATTTGCATTTTTTTCGGCGACGGTTGGCGGCGGAGCGTCAGCATTTGCGTGGCTTCACTGGCCATATCTCTTTCTCCGGATGAGTTTGCCTGTCAGAGCAAGGTCAAGGTTTGACCCTCGTCAATAGCATTTTGAATTTTTGGTTGTCGTCATCAGGGAATTTTTAAATCTAACTTGGTCTTTAGAATAGCCATCAGGTTTAGACAGTCTTCAAAGTATAAGCCTATCGCCGCTTCTTAGCATTAATTCTCGGGTTCAAAATGAGAGTTTTTACAGTCTCGACTGAGACGTTCATCACATTTGCAATAGTTTTATTGTTCAAGCCAGCGAGCTTGAGCAGCCTGGCGCGTTCGGTCAAACCCATATCACTACCAGCTTGAATGCTCAGAACTTTCAAAATTTGAGCGAGTTTTTCGACGATTTGTGCTTCTGTAGATTTAGACATTTCATTCTCCTCAAAGATTGAAGCTTTCCGCTAGGCGTAGCAGGAGATTTCATCAAATTCATAAGCATCATGCCTATATCGTACCTTTTGCATGGTTAGATTTATTCTATCAGACCTCTTGAATTGCTTCACCAATCTCTCTTTCGAGATGAACGCGTTCCGAAACGGCCAAGAATCGATGCACTCGCAACGCCAGCACCAAGCTCGTCCCCAAAATCAGCGCGCCGGTGGCGACGTGTGCCGTGGTAACGATTGCGGCTTTTTGCGTCCAAATGGTGAACGCGCCGAGCGTCAATTGCGCCAGCAGCGCACAAATCAACAACAGCGCTGGTCGAAACAATTTTTTCTGATGGCGATAATGTTGCAGGATGCGAGCCACCGTCCAAACTACAAATATCGTCACAATCAACGCGCCAATACGATGCGAAAAATGAATGGCGATTTTGGCGGAGTCAAAGGGCGGGATAAGTTTCCCAAAAGCCAGCGGAAAATCCGGGATCGCCAAGCCCGATTTGGTGTGGCGCATCACCGCGCCGAGAAGCAATTGAATGAAAACGGCCGCGGTGGTGGCGATGGTCAACGTTTGCAGAGAAGGGCGGTGGGCATCTTCGACGCGCATCGATTCCTGTTGCCACTCGCGAGAAGTGAACAGCGCCAGGCAAATGGTCAAACAAAAAAATGTCTGCGCCAGCGCGCCATGGCTCACGGAAATCGTCGTCGGCAACAAAAATAAAACCGTGAGGCCGCCAAGAATTCCCTGCACGATCACGGCCAACAAGGCCAGCCAACCCAGCCGTTTCACCCAGCGGCGCGGCTCTTTCAGCCAGAGCCAAACGGCTAAAATCACCATCAACATGCCGACGACGCTGGCAACGAGGCGGTGGCCGTGTTCATACAAAATGCCGCCGACCATTTGTGACAGCGGAAAAGAGAACATGAATTGGCCGTAGGTCGTCGGCCAGTCCGGCACGGCCAGACCGGAGTCGGTGCTGGTGACCAGGCCGCCGACAAAAATTAAAATAAATGTGGCTCCAACCACGAGTTTTGCGAAACGGTGGAGCCAGATATTATTATTCGTCTCGTTCATGGGCAAAAATTACTGCGCTTCCGCGGGTGGGGCGGCCTCTTCCTGCGCAGCCTGCGCCACCGCGGTGGTTTGGGATTTACGCTTAGTCCCGGTTAAATCCGGCAGCAGCGCGAGGATCAACAACGTGCAGAGAATCAGCGGCGTCATCGCGATGATGCCCAGGGTGCGTTTCTCAAATTTCAGGTGCATGAAGTACATGCCGACCAGAACCGCCTTGCTCAGGGCGAGAATAATAAGCATCGCTCCCATAATCAGCAGCGGCAGAAATCTCGCGTAGGCTACACCGATCTCCACCGCGGTCAATACCGCCAACGAATAAAACACCGCCATGTAATTCGGTTCTTGATGTGTTCCCGACATGAGTTTCTCCTATGAATTAAGATGGATTGGGAATCAAATAGATAAACGTGAACACCAAAATCCAGATCAAATCGACGAAGTGCCAGTACAAGCCGACGATTTCAACACCGTTAAAATTGTCGGCGGAGTACTTGCCGCGCAGACTGAGGAGCACAACGGTGATCAGATAAATGACGCCGCCGGTGACATGCGCGCCGTGGAAACCGGTTATGGCAAAAAAAGTGGCGCCGAAAAGGCTTTTTTGGCCGCCAAACGTCGTAAAATGAACCTGGTGTTCTCCGGTTATGAGGTGCGTCCATTCGTAAGCTTGCAAGCCCAAGAAAATGGCGCCGCCGAGAGCGGTCAACAAGAGATAAGTTCGCATGCGCTTGGGGTTGCCGTGTTTAATGGCCGACAAGCCCTTAACCATGGTGACGCTGCTACAGATTAGCAAAAAGGTCATGAACGCGGTCAATTGAATGCCGAGAACTTTGGTCGGATCAGGCCAATCCAAACTGCCGGCGCGCAAGGCGCCGTAACCGGCCAGCAGCGAGCCGAAAGTCATGGCGTCGCCGGCGAGGAAAACCCACATGCCGAGTTTTCCCCAGCTTGCCGTCAACGGCGATTCCGCCGGTTCGACCGCGTGCATTGTCGTGGCGTGACTCAAGTTGTCTCCTCCTTCAGATTAAATGCGTTAAGATTCACTGAATTGCATCGAAGCTATGGACAAAATAATTTTGTGACAAAATGATTCGATTTCTTTTAGCACAGTCATTGCGAGGAGCGTTTTTTGCGACGAAGCAATCTGCCTTAATTCCTTGAAGGATTGCTTCGCTTGCAATGACTATTCTCATTTCATATCAACTTTGCTTTGATTCATTTTCTTGAGATGTCGTTTCGCCTGAATCTTTATTGTGTTGGTTGATTTGTTTTTGGGCGCGGTGATATGCATAAACCAAGCCGCCGGCAATGGCGCCAACAACGGCAAACGGCATCGCCATCATGAACAACACGCTCGGATTGAAAGCGCGACCCAACTGGTCGGCCACAGCCGCGTTTCAACCAGGACAGGCGAATGAGGCTGCCGGGTTAAGTAAAATGATGGCGGCAAAAAAAAGCAAAACGGTTAATTTGAATTTGAGCATTGTCGATTAATAAGATTATTAACTTTTGTAGTAGTTCCTTCAGGGACTCGATTGCAGTAAAGGTGCCTGAAGGCACTACTACGAAACCTATTTCAAATAAACCAACGCGTACAACACCGGCCACAGCGCGACGACGAGGAACCAGTACATGCCGGCGAGCTTGATGCCGGCGTGTTTTTTGGCGGTGAAATAATTTTTCTTTAACAGCACCAAAATCGCCAACAGCCAAATCACCGCGCCGAGGACGTGAAGGGCGTGACAGCCGATGAGGGTGTAGAAGATCGCACCGTACACGCTCGATTTCATGGTGAGGCCGAAGCGAATCAGCTTCATCCATTCGTAACCTTGCACCAGCAGGAAAATCACGCCGAGCAAGGCCGTGAGATTCAAGCCGTTCACCAGGCGACGGCGATTCCAATCGTCGAGCTGGCGCCAGGTGCGCCACATCGTGAAACCGCTGGCCAACAAGATGAGCGTATTCACACCGGTCACCGCGACCGGCAGGCGCGGCTGTCCGAACGGCGGCCAATCCATCGCGCCAAAGCGAAAAACCACGAAGGCGCCGATGAGTCCGGCGAAGAACATCACATCGGCGCCGATGAACAGCATCATCGCCAGGTAGACGTTGCCCACTGGCGCGCGGGTGCCCTCGCCGCGGCCGTCGCCGCCGGGATCGTAAGGCGGTTCGTCCAAGTACGGCGGCGGGCCCTGACCAAATTTTTTTTTCGGCGCGATGCCGTCAACACCACGCCCTACTTCCGCGTCAAAGATTTCTGCTGCCAAAACTCACTTTCCAAGCAACATGTCATTCCGCAGGCTGCGCCCGTAGGGAATCTTTTTAAAAATGGGTAACCCTGCTCGAGACCAAAAAGATCACTGCGGGCGTAGCCTTCCAGGATGAAATGAAAATGTTACTTGCAGACTAGTTTTTCACCAACACCGTCACCACCGTGATGATCACCAGCGTGACGAGAACACTGAGTAAAATCATCAACGTCCGGCGGTTTTGGATTTGAACATCAGCTCGCTTCATTGAATTATCTTACTTTTCTCGTTTGTACAAAATCATCTGCAACGAGCGACCAGCAACCAGTTAATGATGCCCGCTTCCGTGCGCCGCGGTTGTCGCCAGCTTTTTCGTTTGCGGCAGCCAATCTTCCTCGACTTCCGGCGCGCTGTATTCATACGGGCCACGATACACCGCCGGCAGCGCCGCAAAGTTGCCGTGCGGAATCGGATAAATCGCCGTCCACTCCAGCGTGTTGGCCTGCCATGGATTGTCAGCCGCTTGCTTGCCGCGCTTCAAGCTGTAGAGCACATTAATGAGAAAAAGCAACTGGGTGAACCCGAGCACGAAGGCGCTGATCGAAATAAATTCGTTCATCCCCTGAAAGTCTTTGAGAAATTCATATTGCATCGGATTATAAATGCGCCGCATGTGGCCGCCGACGCCGAGAATGTGCATCGGAAAGAAGGTGCAATTGAACGCGATAAAGGTCAGCCAGAAATGAATCTTGTTGAGCGTCTCGTTCATCATCCGGCCGAACATTTTGGGGAACCAGTAGGTGATGGCGGCGAAGATGCCGAAAATGCTGCCGCCGAACACGACGTAGTGAATGTGCGCCACGATGAAGTAGGTGTCATGAATGAACATGTCCACCGGCGTCGAGGCCATGTAGATGCCGGAGAGGCCGCCGATGACGAACATGGAGACAAAAGCCAGCACGTGCAGCATCGGCACGGTAAAGCGAAGGTTGCCGCCCCACAACGTTCCCAGCCAGTTGAAGGTTTTGATCGCCGAGGGCACGGCGATGATCATGGTTGAAATCATGAACGTAAAACCCAGCGTCGGGTTCATGCCGCTTTGAAACATGTGATGGCCCCACACGATCCAGCCGAGAAACGCGATCGCGACCATCGCCCACACCATCGCCTTGTAACCGAAAATCGGCTTGCGGCTGAACACCGGCAGAATTTCCGAGGCGATGCCCATGCCCGGCAGAATGAGAATGTAGACTTCCGGATGGCCGAAGAACCAGAACAGATGCTGCCAGAGCAGAACCTCGCCGCCGCCGGCGGGATTGAAGAAATTCGTTCCGGCCATGCGATCGAACAACAACATGGCGAGCGCAGCGGTTAAAACCGGCAGCGCCAGCAGCAACAAGATCGCGACGATGAAAAGCGACCAAATCACCAGCGGCATGCGAAAGAGCGTCATGCCCGGGGCGCGCATGTTGATGATCGTCGTGATGTAATTGATCGAACCCATTAACGAGGAAATGCCGAGGACGATCAAGCTGAGGCACCACCAGTTCTGGCCCCAATCCACGCCCGTCCATTGCGGATCGGCCGAAAGCGGGGCGTAGGATGTCCAGCCGGCGGCCGCGTGCCCGCCCGGAACGAAAAATCCGATGAGCATCAAAATGCCGGCGATGAAAGCCGCCCAGAACGACATCATATTGAGGGTCGGGAACGCCATATCGCGCGTGCCGATCATCAGCGGGATGAGAAAATTGCCGAAACAGCCCACGAGAATCGGCATGACCACGAAAAAGATCATGATGGTGGCGTGCATCGTGAACACGGCGTTGTAAAACGCCGGGGTGATCACGCCTTGCGGCACGTTTTTCGCGAGCCAGTTTTGCTCTTTTTCATCTTTCGAGAGCCATTCCATCCAGGTCATGTCCCACGACGAAGTGGTATCGGGATCGCCGGTTTCGACGAATTGTTTTGACGCGCCAAGCAGCGGCAGCGGTTTTTCCGGATAGGCCAGTTGCCACCGAATCAACAACGCCAGCCCGCCGCCGAGCAGCAACATCAACAAGCCGAGAAGTAAAAACTGCTTGCCGATCATTTTGTGATCGGTGGAGAAAATGTATTTGCGAATAAAACTTTCATGATGCGCATGCGCTTCATGCTTTTGGGTTGCAGTTGCTTCGCTCATGGTTTCCTTCCGCCTCGTTTATTCTTGTTCGGGAGTTTGCACATTTGCACTATCCGCCGCTGCCGGCGGCCATTTCTCGTTCTTCCACGCTTCATATTCTTCCGGCGTGTCCACATACAAATGCCCGAGCATGCCGGAATGGCCAAAGCCGCAGAGCTCGGCACACGGAATCTCGTACTTCCCTGGTTGGGTGATCTCAAACCATGCCGAGATCGTGTGACCTGGCACCGCGTCTTGCTTGACGCGCGCTTGCGGCACGAAGAAGCTGTGAATCACATCTTTCGATTTCAAAATCACCCGCACGACCGTGTTCACCGGCACGTGCATGTCATTATCGACTTGATAATCGTCGAGGGTTCCGGCTGCCGAATCCGCCGCCGTGTCAAACTCCCCGTCGGGCCCGGGATAAAGCACTTCCCAATTGAACTGCTTCCCGGTCACCTGGACGGTCGCCATGTTTTGCGTCATCGGCGTTTGCTGCTTGATGCGGCCCCACAGCGGCTTGCTCACCACCGCCAGGATCAGCATCGCCGCAAACGTCGCGGTCGTCCACACGATCTCCAGCGTTGTGTTGCCGTGCGTGTAAATCGCCCGCCGGCCTTCCTTGAAGCGATATTTAATCATGAAAAAGATCATCGCGCCGGCGACCAAAAAGAAAACCGCCGCCGTGATGTAATAAATCACATAAAAAAAGTAATCAATCTCACCGCCGTAAGTCGATACGTTCGGTGGCAGCCAATCAAGCATAGATGTTCTCCTTCCTCGTCATCTCCGGGTGAAAATGAAATCAAGGGTTTTGGTTTCGGCTTCGGTTATTTTGACGGTTTGCACGAGCGTGCCAAACACTTCATGCCAAGCTTCGATCACATACTCCCCGGCCGGCAGCGCTTTCAAAGCGTAACGGCCCGTCGTATCCGTCACCGCGTAAAACGGATGATCGACCACCCCGGCATACGCGCTCATCCACGGATGCACGTTGCAATGAATCGGAATCATCACCTCGGCGCGGTCGAACCGGCGCGTCTTCACTTTTTCGACCTTCGACATGCCGAGATTGAACGCCTTGTTCTTTTGCGCCGAGGCGTGGACGTTGTGGAAAGTTGGATCGCTGTTAAGAATCTTCAGCGTTTGCCCGACTTGAATGCCGAACACGTGCGGCGCGTAACGGCAATGACGCTGGTCCAAAATCACCGGGGCCATCGTCCCGACTTTCCTTTTAAAAAAAGATAATAAGGAATCGGGAAACCCTGCTTTCACATACACAAACACATTTGCCAGACCTAACTTTCCGGCGGAAATTTGCGAAGCTACGCCTGTCGGGGAACTGTCGGGGCCGAAATCAAGCACGACTTCTTCCGAGTACGCCGGATTGCCTTCCGCCGCGGCGCAAGCCGCATCCTGGTTCATGTGGATCACTTTTCGCGCCGGCGCGTGACCTTGAAAAAACGCCCGTCCGGCAATTTGACCGGCAAATTTTTTTTCAGCAGAATCTGCGGGCGGCGTCGAAAGCTGATTAACCGTTGGTGGCGTGGCCTCCGGCCTGTCGGTTTGTTCGTTGGAATTGCATCCAAAGAGAAGGCACGACGCGGAGATCAGGATGAACCAAAATCCCGAATCTCCTTTATAGTGTATATCGAGAAATCGGGAGGTGACGCAGCCACGCAGGAACAAAGCTCGGCTCAAAACGGCTGTCGTAAATTTTTGCAACACACAAAGTCTTGTCATTACGAAGAAGTAAATTTAATGCTCTGAAGCGGAAATGTCAAGAGGAAAATCGGGTTGTGGCGGGATTTTATCGGGAGGCGAAGTTATCGGTAGGCTGTTGCGCCGTCATGCGGATGAACCGCGATCGCGAACACAACAGCAAATAAATTCCCCGGCGAACAGCGGCATTCTCTTTCCGCAAATGCCCGCCTGATGATGAATCATCAAGCTCAGAATCGAAAATCATCTGAAGGTGACTATTGGACGATAAGGCGACTTTAGTCGTCTTCCGGCTTTTAGCCTGCGATTTCAATCGCAGGCGGAGGTTTCACTTGGCTGCCGTCTCCGGCGCAGCGATAACAATGTCACCCAAGTCGATGTCTTCCTCAACACCTTGAGCGGCTTTTGCCTCGGGGCGCGCCGGGGTCATCGGCGTGTTGTCAAAACCAGCGTCAAGGCCGGCAAAAGCGGCTTGCGAGACGGCCGGCCTCGGCTGAGGGTCGGTGTCGCTCGAAGCATAGCTGGCGAGAAAAATAAACAGTCCTGAAATCGAAACAATGGCGGCGAAAATTGCGGCGAAAGATAGACGTTTAAACATGGCTCCTCCTACTCGGTTGAAGACATCGGTTCACACACACTTTATTCAAAAAAAACGCGCATCAA
>Ga0209172_10007630_pt1 | contig 11073 bp, 7 predicted proteins | sample LarsenN4metaG_FD_184113 | JGI IMG/M metagenome (GOLD analysis project Ga0209172, IMG submission 184113) | Hot spring sediment bacterial and archeal communities from British Columbia, Canada, to study Microbial Dark Matter (Phase II) - Larsen... ... | reverse complement strand
AAGGCCGAGCAGCGCCAACATTGCGCCCGCGACCAGAAAATCGCCGAGGCCCCAGTTCACCTCGCCGGTGAAGCCCATCGCCACCAGCGGCATCGCCAGCAGCAGCGCCGCGCAGGCGGCGAAGACCACGCGGAAACCGCGGGTGCGGTTGGACGGCAGCAGGGCAGGCAGGATCATCGGCGTTCTCCCTCGGGGACGGGGGTGATCCTACCCCAGCAGACCGTGACGCGAAAGGCTTTCGGCCAGCAGCGTCTCGATCAGTTCGGGATGGGTCCACCCGGCTAGCGCCGCAGCGCGGCCGAACACCTTTTGCGACCACAGGTTGCAGTTGAGGTTGAGCTCGAGGAAGGTGATTTCGCCGGTGTCCTCGTTCACGCGGAACTCCCAGCGGCCATAGTCGAAGGGCCGGTATTCCTGCATCGCGGCCTGCGTGTACTCGGTGATCTTCGCGATCATTTCGGGGTTTTCGAAAGGATCGAGCGAGTATTTCTGGCTGCGGTCCACCAGATCGCGCTTTTCCTGGTAGGTGCGCAGGTGCGACGGGTCTGCCTGGCGGAAGATCATCATCGGCAGGATCACCGGCTCGCCATTGATGGTGACGACCGGCACCTCGACGTCGCTGCCGTCGATGAAGGGTTCGACCAGCGCATCATGGCCCAGCTCGTGCACGCCGTGGATCGCCCGCTCGACGCTTGCCCAATCGGTCGCGTCCATCACGCCCCAGCTGGCCGAGGAGTTGTTGGGCTTGACCACGAAGCGGCTGCCGGAAGGACACTTGGCCGGATCGATCGGCGCGCCGCGGCGGTAGATCGCCCAGGGCGCGGTCGGAACGCCCGCATCGCGCACCGCGCGCTTGGCGAGGTGCTTGTCGTCCGAAAGCCCGCGCAGGATCGGGCTGGCACCGAGATAGGGGATGCCGGCGCGCTCGCACAGCAGCGGGCAGAGCATTTCCGAATTGAAGAACCCCGCGCGGTTGAGCAGCGGGAAGACGAAATCGACATCGGGCTTGTCGAACAGCACCTCGAACCGGTTCTCGACGCGCAGGTTGAGGCCCAGGCCCTTGAGCGTCTCGCGCATTTCGACGTGGTAGGTCGCATGGTTGCCGTCCTCGGCGCTGCCGGTGCCGTCCCACAGCGCGTTCTTGGCAATGAACATGATCTTCAGGCGCTGCTTCGCTTCCTCGGGAATGCGGAGCGGCGCGGGGTAGGTTGTCATGGGTGTGGCCCTTTTCGCGGGAAGGGGGCGCATTTAGTGCGCGCGCGACGGGTGCGCCAGATGCAATTTGCGGTTTTATTGGGACAGCGCTTTCTCTAGAGCGCCCAGACCCTGCCTTTTGGCCGCTTGAAAGGTTGCCCAAGTGCCCCCTCTGAACCGCCCGCTCGACGGGTTCGAGCCTTCCGAAGATGCCCTCGCGCTGATCGCGGCGCTGGCCGGCGGGGGCGATGCGCGGATCACGCTCGATCCGGCCACCGGTCTCAATCGCTATCTTTCCGCGCCGCACCCGCGCGACGTGCTGGCCTATTCCTCCTCCACGGTGAGCGACATTTCCGCCGATGCCTTCGCGCATCTGCTGGCGCATCAGCACGATCGCGCCGCGCAGCCCTATGGCGCGCGGCTCGAAGCGTTGCGGAACCGGATCCGGGCGGCCTATGGGATCGACGCGGCTACGCAGATCGTGTTCGCGCCTTCGGGCACCGACCTCGAATATGTCGCGCTCGCGCTGGCGCTGGGGCGGGGCGAGGCCGGCATTCACAATGTGCTGTTGGGCGCCGACGAGATCGGAAGCGGCTGCATTCACTCGGCCCATGGGCGGTTCTTTGCCAGCGAGACCGCACTGACGGACGCAGTCGCGCCGGGCGAGGATGTCGCCGGCATGGGCGCAATCACGCTGGTCGACGTGCCGGTTCGCTGCCCTGACGGCGCAGCGCGCAGCAGTGCCGAAATCGCCGCGGGCATGGCGCAGGAAATTGCCGCGGCGCGCGCGGCCGGGCGGCACAGCGTGGTCCACTGTGTCCACGGTTCCAAGACCGGACTGGTGCTCCCCGCGCTCGCCGATCTCGACGCGCTGCTCGCCGAATTCGGAGATGCGGCAACCTTCGTGGTCGATGCCTGTCAGGCGCGCATCACCAGCGCGGCGATCGCCGATTATCTCGCGCGCGGGGTGATCGTGCTGATGACCGGTTCCAAATTCGTCGGCGCCCCGCCGTTCAATGGCTGGGCGCTGGTGCCTCCGGCGCTGGCCCGGGGCAGCGCACCGCTTCCCGAAGGTTTCGCACAGATCTTTCGCCGCGCCGAGTGGCCGGCCGGGTGGCCCGGGGCGGAGCGGCTCGCGGACAGCGGCAACGCCGCGCTCGCGCTGCGGCTCGAGGCGGCGCTGTTCGAGATCGAGCGCTTCCAGGCGATCCCGATGGACCGGATCGAGGCGATGATCGCCGCCTTCGAAACGGGGTTGCAGGGCGGCCTGCTTGCCCCGCTGGGGCTTGTCCGGGTGACCCCGGGAGCCGGGGACGAGGGCGACAGCCCGATCGAGATGCGCACGCTGGCCACGCTCGACCTTTCGGCGTTGCCGGGGCTGGCGACCTTCGATGCCGCGCAGGCAGCGCACAAGGCGCTGGCGCTGGACGGCATCCGGCTCGGCCAGCCGGTCAAGTGCGTGCGGGTGAACGGGGGTTGGGGCGGGACCATGCGCGTCGGCCTGTCGATGCCGCAGCTCACCCGCTGGGACGCCTTGACCGCGGCGGCGCTCGAAGCCGAGGTGGCGCAGGACATGGCGCGGATCGCAGCCGCGCTCGACGCCGCGGCCCGGCGCGAGGGCGATTGATCGCGCTTCACCTGCAGCGTCTTTGGGCTACAAGCGGCGCTTGTCCGCACGCGCAGGGAGACGCCGCATGGGCCTCAAGAGCTGGTACGAAGCGACGATCATGCCGCGGCTGATCACCTGTGCCTGCAGCCAGGGCCAGGTGATGAAGCGCCGCAGCGCGGTGGTGCCGCTCGCGCGCGGCGACGTGTTCGAACTGGGCTGCGGCGGCGGGATCAACCACGCCTTCTACGACGCGCAAGCGATCACCTCCTATGCCGGGATCGACCCGCATGAGGGCCTGCTCGAGGGCGCGCGCACCGCGGCGCGGGAGAAGGGCTGGGCGGCCGATCTCAGGCAAGGGCGGGGGGAGGCGATCCCCTTCGGCGATGCCAGCTTCGACTGCGTGGTGTGCACCTTCACCCTGTGTTCGGTCGATGATCCGGCGCGGGTGATGGCCGAACTGCGCCGGATCCTGCGGCCCGGCGGACAGATGCTGTTCCTCGAGCACGGCCGCGCGCCCGATGTTGCGGTGCGGCGCTGGCAGGAGCGGATCGAGCCCGTTTGGAAGCGGCTTGCCGGGGGTTGCCACCTCAGCCGCCCGATCGCCAGCGCGCTCGCGGGTGCGGGATTCGGGATCGAGACGCTGGGCGAGGGCTACACCCCGCAGGCGCCGCGCTTTGCCGGATGGATGGAGTGGGGGATCGCCCGCAAGCTGGCGTGAAAAAGGGCGGAAAAGGTCTAAGCCCTTCCGCCCTTTTCAGTCGTTGTGATCGACCGTGCTATTCGCCGAAGGTGCGCTGCCACCAGCCGCGGCGCGGCTTGGCCTCGGCGGCGGGTTCGGCCTTGTCGGTCGCGGAGGCTTCGGCCGGTGCCGCTTCATCCGCCGGCGCGGGTTCGGGCGCGGGCTCCGAGATTTCGGCGACTTCGGCCGGCTCGGTCTCGACCACCTTGGCCTTGCGCGGTGCGCGCTTGCGCTTGGGCTTTTCGGCCGGCGCTTCCTCGGCTGCGGGCGCTTCCGCCGCGGCATCGGCGGCCGGTTCGGGCGCGGGTTCCGCCGCCAACTCGGCGGCGGGCTCAGGCACCTTCTTCTTGCGCGGCGCGCGCACGCGCTTGGGCTTTTCCACCGCAGGAGCCTCGCTCACCGCCGCTTCCTCTTGCGCGGCGACTTCGACCGCGACCGCTTCGTCCGCCTCCGGTTCGGCGGCGGTCACGTCGGCATCGTCGCCTTCGCCCTGCGCATCACCCTCGACGCTCTCGCCATTCTCGTCCCGCCGCTTGCGCCCGCGACCGCCGCGGCGGCGGCGCTTCTTGGGGCGCGCTTCGCCGTCATCGGCGATGTCCCCACCGGGGGAATCGGCCTGCTCGGAGGCTTCGGCCTCACCCTCGCCGACCTCGTCCTGTTCGCTCTCGGCGCCGTCCTCGCGGTCCTGGCGACTGCGACCGCGACCGCCGCGGCGACGGCGGCGCTTCTTCTTGCGCGCGCCATCATCCTCGCCTTCGACCGGCTCGCGGCGTTCGCGGCGTTCGCGGCGCTGGGGCTGCTCGCGCTCTTCCTCCTCCTCGACGAAGTCCTCTTCTTCCTCGGGGAGATCCTCGTCCTCCTCATCGTCGATGATCGGTTCGAAGCGCGGTGCCTGCGCCGGACGCGGCCCCGAGCTGGAAACGCTCATCTTCGCGCCTTCCTGCTCGCCTTCCGGGACGACCTCGACGGTGACGCCGTAGCGATGCTCGATCTCGACCAGATCGGCGCGCTTTTCGTTGAGCAGGTAGATGGCTGCCTCGGTGCTGGCGGCGAGGCGGATCTGTGTGCCCTTGCCCTTGGCCGCCTCGTCCTCGATCAGACGCAGCGCCGAGAGGCCCGCCGAGGAGGCGGTGCGCACGAGGCCCGTGCCGTCGCAATGCGGGCAGGGGCGGGTGGTCGCTTCCAGAACCCCGGTGCGCAGCCGCTGACGGCTCATTTCCATCAGCCCGAACGAGCTGATCCGCCCGATCTGAATGCGCGCGCGATCGTTCTTGAGCGCCTCCTTCATCGCCTTCTCGACCTTCCGGACGTTGGAGGAATACTCCATGTCGATGAAGTCGATCACGACGAGGCCGGCCATGTCGCGCAGGCGCAGCTGGCGGGCGATTTCCTTGGCCGCCTCGAGATTGGTGTGCAGCGCCGTCTGCTCGATATTGTGTTCCTTGGTCGAGCGACCGGAGTTGATGTCGATCGAGACCAGCGCCTCGGTCGGGTTGATGATCAGGTAGCCGCCCGATTTGAGCTGGACCATCGGATCATACATCGCGCGCAGCTGATCTTCCGCGCCGTAACGCTGGAACAGCGGCACGGGATCGGAATAGGCCTTCACCCTCCGGGCGTGGCTGGGCATCAGCAGCTTCATGAACTGCTTGGCCGACTTGTAGCCGACCTCGCCCTCGACGACGACTTCCTCGATTTCCTTGTTGTAGATGTCGCGGATCGCGCGCTTGATCAGGTCGCTGTCCGAATGGATCAGCGCCGGAGCGACCGAGGCCAGCGTCTTTTCGCGGATCTCGTCCCACACCCGGGCGAGATAATCGAAGTCGCGCTTGATCTCGGGCTTGGTGCGGCTCATCCCGGCGGTGCGCACGATCAGGCCCATCGACTTGGGCAGCTTGAGATCGGACACCATGTCCTTCAACCGCTTGCGGTCGCTGGTCGAGCTGATCTTTCGGCTGATCCCGCCGCCGCTCGAGGAATTCGGCATCAGCACGGTATAGCGGCCGGCGAGGCTGAGATAGGTGGTGAGTGCCGCGCCCTTGTTGCCGCGCTCTTCCTTGACGACCTGCACCAGCAGCACCTGGCGGCGCTGGATCACGTCCTGGATCTTGTAGCGGCGACGCAGCGCCATGCGCTTGGCGCGCACTTCGTCGACCTGCTTGGCGCGGCTGCGGCCCTTCTCGCTGCCCTTGGCACCCTGGCGGCGACGCCCGCGCCGGCCGCGGCCACGCTCTTCCTCGCCGTTTTCGCCGGTCTCCTCCTCGCCGCTGTCCTCGTCGGCGGAATCCTCGTCGGAACTGCCGTCCTCGATGGTGGCGACATCGTCCTTGTCGGAGGTGTCGACTTCCTCGACGCCGTTTTCGGCAAAGTCCTCGGCCAGCGCTTCGCCGCTGTCGTCCTCGGCGTCATACTCCTCGCCGGGGGAGATGCCTTCATCTTCCTCTTCGGCGCGCAGGCGTTCCTCTTCTTCGGCGGCCTCGGCCTCTTCGGCCAGCAGCGCATCGCGATCGGCCTTGGGGATCTGGTAATAGTCGGGGTGGATTTCGCTGAAGGCGAGGAAACCGTGCCGGTTGCCGCCGAAATCGACGAAAGCCGCCTGCAGCGAAGGTTCGACCCGGGTTACCTTGGCGAGGTAGATATTGCCCTTGATCTGCTTGTGTTCGGCAGATTCGAAATCGAATTCCTCAATCCGGTTGCCCTGCAGGACCGCCACCCGGGTTTCTTCCGGGTGGCGCGCATCGATAAGCATGCGCGTTGCCATTGAATATTCTCCATGCGCCCGGCCTTGCCCGCGTGGGTTCGTAAAGGGGGCGCCAATTGTGGGATGGTCCGGACTTCCCCAGAGGGCGTCCGGAAGGGATTGCCGCGCTCTGGCCGGAAAGGGCGCAGACCGCGAAGCTCGTGTCTGCAGCGGCAAGACTGCGGCGGATCGCCGCGCTCCGGCCCGCAAGGACACAGGCTGCCAAAGCGCGCACTGTGCCGGATTGCGGGGAAAAGCGTCTTGTCACTGCATCAACCTGTTTTGAAACCGGGAGCCGTGAAAGAGAGGGAGCCCGGCGCGAGAGGCGGGCTGTACGGGTGTCGGGACACCAGGTTGCAACCTCTCTGGCAACACTGCTAGCACCGTGGGACAAACCCCGCAACTCTATTGCGTTGATGTCGGGCAAGATCGTAAGCCGGACGGGACATGAGCTTTCGCACCCTGCTGCTGATCGTGCTGCTGGCACCGGCCCTGCTTCTGGGAGGTGCCGCGGCATTGGGCCTGCGGATTCCGGTCCCGGTGTGGGGGCGCGACTATGTGTTGCGCTTCGTGCTCGATGAAGGGGCGCTGCCGCTCGATCTGCCGGCGATCGCCGGGCCGGACGATCCCTCGCTGCCGCTGGTGGTGATCGATGCCGGCCATGGCGGGCGCGATCCCGGGGCGATCGGCGAGGATGCCGAGGGGCGCCGGGTGCAGGAAAAGGACATCACCCTGGCGCTCGCGCTCAGCCTGCGCGACGAATTGCTGCGCGCGGGCCGCATCCGCGTCGCGCTGACCCGCGAGGACGACAGGATCCTGCCGCTCGCTCACCGTCCCGAGATCGCGCGCCAGCTCGATGCCGACCTGTTCGTCTCGATCCACGCCGATTCCGCAGGCGCGCGCGAGGATGTCAGCGGGGCGAGCATCTACACCCTGTCCGAAGACGCCTCGAGCGAGGCGGCGGCACGCTTTGCCGCGCGCGAGAACGATGCCGACCGGCTGAACGGCATCGCCATCGAAGGCCAGAGCGCGGCGGTGAGCGCGATCCTCGTCGAACTCTCGCAGCAGCGCACGCAGGAGGACGCGCTTGAATTCGCCGGGCTGGTGCTGCGCGAGGGGGGCGAGCGGCTCGCCTTCGTCCCCGAACCGCGCCGCGCCGCCGCGCTGGCGGTACTGCGCGCGCCCGATGTGCCTTCGGTGCTGTTCGAAAGCGGCTTCGTGACCAGCCAGCTCGATCGCGAGCGGCTGACCACGCCCGAGGGGCAGTCGGAATATGCCGCAGTGCTGGCGCGCGCGATCCGGGTCTATTTTGCCCGCCGCGCCGATCTTGCGGCGGGCGGGGAATAGGGAAGGAAACCGGCTAGCCTTGGCCAAGGCCCGCGTGCTAGTTGCCCACCGCCCATGACCGAGCAGTCCCCCGCCAGCCCAACGGATACCGGCCCCGAATCCACCTGGGCCTATGTCCGCTACCGCGTGAACCGCGATCTCGGCGGCGCTCTGGCATGGTTTCGCGCAAAGTGGCGCGAAAGCCTGCTGTTCAAGGTGTTCGCAAGCCTCGCCGCGCTGGGGCTGGCGCTGTGGATCGCGGTCTTCGTGTGGCTGGCGAGCGACCTGCCCGAGGCCGAGGCGCTGCTGACCTACGAAACCCCGCTGCCCACGGTGGTGCGCGGCCATGATGGCGAGATCGTCCATTCCTACGCCCGCGAACGGCGCGTCCAGCTGCAATATGCCGATTTCCCGCAGAAGCTGATCGAGGCCTATCTTTCGGCCGAGGACAAGACCTTCTTCAGCCATGGCGGGGTGGATTTCCTCGGCACGGCCAACGCGGTGTTCGACTATGCCAGCAAGCTCGGCTCGGGCGAACGCGCGGTCGGCGGATCGACCATCACGCAGCAGGTGGCCAAGAACCTGCTGCTGGGCGACGAATATTCGGTCACCCGCAAGCTCAAGGAAATGATCCTCGCCGGCCGCATCGAACAGGTGCTGACCAAGCAGGAGATCCTCGAACTCTACCTCAACGAAATCCCGCTCGGGCGGCGGTCCTTCGGGGTTCAGGCGGCCGCGCGGGCCTATTTCGACAAGGATGTCGATGATCTCGAACTGCACGAGATGGCGTTCCTCGCGATCCTGCCCAAGGCGCCCGAACGCTATGGCCGCAAGGGCCAGGAACAGGCCGCGCTCGAACGGCGCAATTTCGTGCTCGGGCAGATGGAGGCCAATGGCTTCATCACCGGCTCGCAGCGCCGCGAGGCGGCATCGAAGCCGCTCGGGCTTGTGACCCAGCGCCGCGAACGCAGTGTCGATGCCGGCTATTTCCTCGAGGAGGTGCGGCGCGAGCTGATCGAGCGCTTCGGCGAAACCGCCGAGGATGGTCCCAATTCGGTCTATGCCGGCGGCTTGTGGGTGCGCACCTCGCTCGATCCGGAGATGCAGATCGCCGCCCGCGACGCGCTGCGCGAGGGTCTGCTGCGCTATCACGGCGGGCGCGCCTGGGCAGGACCGATCGCCACCCTCGATGTGAGCGAGGGCAATTGGGCGAGCCAGCTGCAGAGCTCGCCGCTGGGCATCAGTTACAAGGATTGGCGCGTCGGGGTGGTGACCAGCCGCAGCGGAGCCTCGGCGCGGATCGGCTTTTCCGATGGCACCGAGGCCCCGCTGACGGGCCTGCCCGATCGGCTCAAGGCGGGCGACGTGATCGCCGCCAGTCCCTCGGGCAATGGCTGGCGGGTGCGCACCATCCCCGAAGCGCAGGGGGCATTGGTGGTGCAGGATGCGCAATATGGCCGGGTGATGGCGATGCAGGGCGGGTTCGACCATCGCCTGTCGGACTTCAACCGCGCCACCCAGGCGATGCGCCAGCCGGGTTCGACCATCAAGCCCTTCGTCTATGCCACCGGGCTCGACAACGGCATGACCCCCTCGACCCAGATCGATAACTCGCGGTTCTGCTACTACCAGGGCGCCAACCTCGGCGAGAAATGCATCCGCGGCGGGCGCGCCGGGCAGTTCCCGCTGCGCTACGGCCTCGAGCAGTCGCAGAACATCATGACGGTGCAGATCGCCATGACCGCGGGGATGCCCAATGTCGTCAAGGCGGTGGAGAAGCTCGGGATCGGCAAGTTCGATCCCTATCCCTCGACCGCGCTCGGGGCGGGCGAGACCACCCTGTCGAAGATGGTCGCCGCCTATGCCGCGCTGGCCAATCACGGCCGGCTCAATCCGCCGACCGTGATCGACTATGTCCAGGATCGCCGCGGCAAGGTGCTGTGGCGCGCCGACACCCGCGACTGCCGGGGCTGCAACATGGCGAAGTGGGACGGCAAGCCGATGCCGCGCTTCGGGCTCAAGGGCACGCAGGCGATGGACGCGCGCACCGCCTTCCAGGTGATGCACATGCTGCGCGGCGCGGTCAGCCGCGGCACGGCGACCGTATTGAACCCGCTCGGCCTGCCGCTGTTCGGCAAGACCGGCACCACCACCGGCCCCAAGGACGTGTGGTTCATCGGCGGTACGCAAGCGATGATCGCCGGGGCTTACGTGGGCTACGATCAGCCGCGCAACATGGGCGGTTATGCCTATGGCGGCACGATCTCGGCGCCCATCATCAAGAGCCTGATCGAGAAGACCCGGGCGAAATGGTCAGACCTGCCGCCGGTCGCCCCGCAGGGCGTGCGCATGGTGCGGGTCGATCGCCGTTCGGGCAAGCGCGTGTTCGAGGGTTGGCCGACCGACGATCCCAAGTCGGCGATCATCTGGGAAGCCTTCAAGCCCGATACCGAGCCCGAACGCTTCACCCGGCAGGACGCGATCGCCGCGCGGCGCAACGAGATCCTCCAGTTGATCCGTGCCGGGCGGGAGAGCGCGAGCCGTGCGGTGGTCGAGGACGCCAATCCCGATCAGCCCGCCGATTTCGTCGAGCAGCAGGGCGGGATCTACTGAGCCCGTTCACCAGCGCCGGGGAACCTCGGCGGATCAGGAAGGTTGGTTTGCCATGAACAGATCGCTCGCATCGCTCGCCGCCGCCGCACTCGCCGTTGCCACCCTCGTCACCCCGGCTTCGGCCGAGTTGCCGGTGGGCGAAAAGGCCCCCGCCTTCACCACGCGTGCCGCGCTGGCGGGCAAGGAATTCGGCTTCTCGCTCACCGCCGCGCTCGCAAGAGGCCCTGTGGTGCTCTATTTCTATCCCAAGGCCTTCACTCAGGGCTGCACGCTCGAGGCCAATGCCTTCGCCGAAGCCATGCCCCAGTTCAAGGCCGCCGGCGCCAGCGTGATCGGCATGTCGAATGACGACATCGCCACCCTGAAGCGCTTCAGCCGCGAGGAGTGCCGCGATGCCTTCCCGGTCGGCGTTGCGGGCCCGAAGGTGATTGCCGGTTACGATGTGGCGATGGGTTCCTCGGGCCTTGCCAGCCGCACCTCCTATGTCATCGCGCCCGACGGGCGGATCGTCGCGGTCCATTCCAATGCCGACTATCGCGGCCATGTGGAAAAGACCCTCGCCGCGGTGCGCGCGCTCAAGAAGTAGGCGGACGGGCGCGGCCCTCGCGCGGCTTTACAATCGCGTCGCCCGCGCTAAGCGGTGGCGACTTTTTCGTGTCATCTGAAGGAAGACCCATGCGGGCCGAGGCCCAGGCTTACATCACCCGGATCGAGGCGGCGCTGGCGCTGGTGCGCCAGTCGCTCGACTGGGAACGCGCGCTGCGGCGCCTCGACGAACTCAATGCCCGGGTGCAGGACCCCACGCTGTGGGACAATCCCAAGCAGGCCCAGGCGATCAGCCGCGAGCAGAAG
>Ga0209172_10007624_pt1 | contig 11078 bp, 10 predicted proteins | sample LarsenN4metaG_FD_184113 | JGI IMG/M metagenome (GOLD analysis project Ga0209172, IMG submission 184113) | Hot spring sediment bacterial and archeal communities from British Columbia, Canada, to study Microbial Dark Matter (Phase II) - Larsen... ... | reverse complement strand
ACTGCGGGTGGTGGCGCGGCAGCAGCAGCTGATCCGCCTCGATTTCGAGGACGCGCCGAGCCATGAAATCCTCGCCGACAAGCTGGACGAGTACGCTGCCATCGTCGCCGAGCACGACGTGGTGATTCTGTCCGACTACGGCAAGGGCGGCCTGACCCACGTCGCGCGCATGATCGAACTGGCGCGGGAGGCCGGCAAGCCGGTGCTGATCGACCCGAAAGGCGACGATTACAGCAAATACGCCGGCGCCACGCTGCTGACGCCCAACCGCAGCGAATTCAAGCAGGTGGCCGGCAGCTGGCAGACCGAGGCGCAACTGTCGGCCAAGGCCGAGGCGCTGCGTGCCGAGCTGGATCTGACCGCGCTGCTGGTGACACGCAGCGAAGAGGGCATGACGCTGTACCGGGCCGACGGCGCGGTGCACGAGCCGACACTGGCGCAAGAGGTATACGACGTATCCGGTGCCGGAGATACCGTGATCGGCACCCTGGGGCTGATGCTGGCCGCCGGGCTGGAACTGCCCGTGGCGATGCGGCTGGCCAACGCCGCCGCCGGCATCGTGGTGGCCAAGCTGGGTACCGCGGTGTGCCACCAGCGCGAACTGTTTGCACTGTGACTTGAGGCGAGGCGGCGATGACGGAATGGGCGACACAGGTAGTGCATTTCTGGTTTGACGGCACGGACGAAGCGCAGCTGGCCACGAGCCGCAACGCCTGGTTCCGCAAGGATGCGGCCTTTGACGACGCCATCCGCCAGCGTTTCCTGCCGCTGTGGCAACGCGCCGCCGCCGGCGAGCTCCTGCCGGACCCGGCTGACGCGCACGCGGTGCTGGCATGGCTGATCGTGGCCGACCAGTTCTCGCGCAACCTGTTTCGTGGCGAGGCACAGGCGTTTGCGCTGGATGCAGCGGCGCTGGTCGTAGCCAGGGCGGCGCTGGCTGCCGGGCTGGAGCAGCAACTGCCGCCGGTGGCGCGCTGGTTCTTCTATCTGCCGCTGGAGCACAGCGAAGCGCTGGCCGACCAGGATGAATCCGTCCGCCGCTTCGAGAGCCTGCCGCCAGGCAACCCCGACCGCGCCGGTGTCGTCGACTACGCCGAAAAGCATCGGGCCATCATCGTCCGCTTTGGCCGTTTTCCCCACCGCAATGCCGCGCTGGGACGCCCCTCTACCGCGGACGAGCTGCAGTTTCTGGCGCAGCCGGGCAGCTCGTTCTGACTTCCTAAAGGAAATGCTATGACCATCGTGGTGACCGGCGCTGCCGGCTTTATCGGCTCCAACATCGTCAAGGCGCTCAATGCCCGCGGCGAAACCGACATCATCGCCGTCGACAACCTCACTCGTGGCGACAAGTTCGTCAACCTGGTGGACTGCGAGATCAGCGACTACCTCGACAAGCAGGACTTCATCAGCCTGATCGGCAGCGGCGATTTCGACGGCGAGATCCGCGCCATCCTGCACCAGGGTGCCTGCTCCGACACCATGAACCACGACGGCAAGTACATGATGGAGAACAACTACCAGTACACGCTGGAGCTGTTCGAATTCTGCCAGGCGGAAGAAATCCCGTTCCTGTACGCCTCCAGCGCCGCCACCTACGGCAAGGGCAGCGTGTTCAAGGAAGAGCGCCAGCATGAAGGCCCGCTCAACGTCTACGGTTATTCCAAGTTCCTGTTCGACCAGGTGCTGCGCCGCCGCATGAAGGAAGGCCTCACCGCGCAAGTGGCCGGCTTTCGCTACTTCAACGTCTACGGTCCGCAGGAACAGCACAAGGGGCGCATGGCGTCGGTGGCGTTCCACAACTTCAACCAGTACCGTGAATCCGGCAAGGTCAAGCTGTTCGGCGGCTACGACGGCTGGGACAACGGCAGCCAGAGTCGCGACTTCGTGTCGGTGGAGGACGTGGTCAACGTCAACCTGTTCTTCCTCGATAATCCGGACAAGTCCGGCATCTTCAACCTCGGCTCCGGCCGTGCGCAGCCGTTCAACGATGTGGCGGTCGCCACCGTCAACGCCTGCCGCCGCCACGAAGGCCTGCCGGCGCTGACGCTGGCCGAGCTGGTGCAGCAAGGCATCCTGGAGTACATCGAATTCCCGGAGGCGCTGAAGGGCAAGTACCAGAGCTTCACCCAGGCCGACATCGGCAAGCTCCGTGAAGCGGGCTACGACGCGCCGATGCTGACCGTGGAGCAGGGTGTCGACCGCTACGTGGACTGGCTGATCGCACGCCAGGGCTGAGCCTTGCGCCTTGCCGCCCGCAAGCCCCGTCCCCGGACGGGGCTTTGTCGTTTGCGGCTGTCACGGTGCTGTCACGGCATTGCGCTAGCGTGAAGTCTTTCTGACGATACCGGATGGGATTCCTTATGCACCGTTCTCTTGCTGTGCTGTTTGCCGGGCTGGCCATGCCGGCGCTGGCCGCGCCGTTCACCCTGTTGCCGGTATCGCATCCGGCGGTGGCGGCGGTAGAACGCTACGAGGTCAGCACACCGGCGCTCGCCTATCGCGGTGCCGATGCCGCGGCCTTCGCTGGCAGCCTACCGCTGGCAGTGGGTTCGGCGTTGAGCTTCAAGGGTTATGAAAAAGGCAGCGCGGCGCTGGAGTTCTGGGCAGTGACCGATCGCGGCCCGAATGCCGATTCGCCGGAGGTGCTGAACGGCGGCACGCGCTACGCGAGCAAGTTGTTCCCGGTGCCGGCCTTTGTGCCGACGGTGGTGCAGCTGCGTGTGTCGCTGGCGGAGGCCGCCACCGTTGGCCGCATGCTGCCGCTGCGCGAAGCCGGGCGCGCCATCAGCGGCCTGCCGCTGCCGCAGGGGGCGGTGGGCGCCAGCGGTGAAATCGGCCTCGATGAAAAGCTGCAGCCGCTGCCGTATGACACGCTGGGCTTCGATCCGGAGGGCATCGCAGCCGACAAGCAGGGCAACCTGTGGCTGGTGGATGAGTACGGCCCGTTCCTGGCCCGGGTCGATGCCGCCAGCGGCGAGATCCGGCAGCGCTATGCGCCGGGCAGCGGCCTGCCGGCCATCCTCGCCGCGCGGCAGCCCAACCGCGGCTTTGAGGGCGTCACCGTGACGCCGTCCGGCAAGGTGGTCGCCATCGTGCAGAGCACGCTGGATGTCGATGGTCGTACCCGTCACGGCGCGGTGCGCCAGTTCGGCTATCCGGTGCCGGCGCACTACAGCAAGGCCGGCGACATGAAGCTGGGCGACATCGTGGCGCTGTCCGACAGCCGCTTCGCGGTGATCGAGCAGGGCAAGGATCAGGACAAGCGGATGCACAACGACATCACGCTGATCGACCTCACCACGGCCACGGCACTGGACGGCAAGACGCTGGCCGACGGTCGCGCGCTGGAGTATGGCGACGACGCGATGCTGGCGGCGGCCGGCATCCAGCTGGCGCGGCGGACGCTGGCGCTGGACCTGCGCGCGCTGGGCTGGACCGCGGAAAAGGCGGAAGGGTTGACGCTGGTGGAGAACAACCAGCTGGCGCTGATCAACGACAACGACTTCGGCGTGCGCAGCGAGGTGCAGGGCAGTACCGCCAAGCTGGCGCAGCTACAGGTCGCCGCTGGCCAGCTGCAGAACCTGGCGGGCCAGCGCCAGGATGGCGCCCGTGTCGCCATCGCGCCCAATCGCGAGGCGACCGAGCTGTGGCTGATCACGCTGCAGAAGCCGCTGCACGCGCTGCCCTGAACGCGCCGCGGCGTGAACGCAAAAAACCCGTACCAATGGTGCGGGTTTTTTTTGCGGCTGCTGCCGGCGACATGGTGCATCTGGTTATATTCAAGGTAGCCAAAATTCCAAAAGGCACGCTGATGGCAAGTGCTTGATCTGTATCGTGATTGTTGGTGATGGCGCGGCAGGGCTGGCCGCGGGGCGGCGACAGCGGAGTGCAAGCCGGTATAATGCGGCGCACTAGGAGACGCCAATGACCCTGCCCGTATTCAAACATCTCGAAGATTTCGTCGGTAACACCCCGCTGGTGCGCCTCAAGCGCATGCCGGGCAACAGCAGCAACGTGGTGCTGGTCAAGCTGGAGGGCAACAACCCGGCCGGTTCGGTAAAGGACAGGCCGGCACTGTCGATGATCCGCCACGCCGAGGCGCGCGGCGAGATCAAACCCGGAGACACCCTGATCGAGCCGACCAGCGGCAACACCGGCATCGCTCTGGCGATGGCGGCGACCATGATGGGCTACAGGATGATCCTGGTGATGCCGGAAAACTCCAGCCAGGAACGCATCGACACCATGCGCGGCTATGGCGCCGAGGTGATCCTGACGCCGAAGGCGGTGTCGATGCCCGGCGCCATCGACGAGGCGCGGCGCATGGAGGCCGCCGGGGTTGGCCGCATCCTCGACCAGTTCGGCAACCCGGACAATCCGCTGGCCCATCTCGAGGGCACCGGGCCGGAGATCTGGCGCGACACCGCCGGCACGGTCACCCACTTCGTGTCCAGCATGGGCACCACCGGCACCATTATGGGCACCAGTGCCTACCTCAAGCAGCAGAATCCGGCGATCCGCATCATCGGCGTGCAGCCGCAGGTTGGCAGCCAGATCCCCGGCATCCGCAAGTGGGAAGACGAATACCTGCCCAAGATCTGCGATTTCTCGCGCATCGACGAGCTGCTGCTGGTCGACCAGCAGACCGCGGAAGACACCGCGCGCCAGCTGGCGCGCGAGGAGGGCATCCTCGCCGGGCCGTCGTCCGGCGGCGCGCTGGCGGTGGCACTGCGCCTCAACCAGCAGCTGGAGAACGCGGTGATCGTGTCCATCGTCTGCGACCGTGGTGACCGCTACCTGTCCACCGGCCTGTTTTCCTGAGCCAACGTTGGCCGCACGCTGCGGCCAACCCTGAACCGAAGCGATTATGTCCCAACACGTTTTTTCGCCGCCGAGCGACGGCTCGATGAGCCCCAAGACCTGGTACCAGGCGGCCAGCCAGCAGCCAGGCTTTATCCACGACGCGGCCCAGGCCGCCGCCATCGAGCGGCTGGACGAGCTGTGGCAGACGCTGGTGGAATTCAAGGACAAGCGCAACCGCTTCCTCGGCCGCAGCCTGCGCAAGCCGGAAGTGCCGCGCGGCCTGTATTTCTGGGGTGGCGTCGGCCGCGGCAAGAGCTTCCTGATGGATGCCTTCTTTGGCTGCGTGCCCTACAACCGCAAGCGCCGCGTGCACTTCCATCACTTCATGGCGGAAATCCACAAGCAGCTGCGCACGGTGTCGAACGAGGCCGACCCGCTGAAAACGGTGGCGGCCCGCATCGCCCGCGACGTGCGCCTGCTGTGCTTTGACGAATTCCACGTCAGCGACATCGCCGACGCCATGATCCTCGGCCGCCTGTTCGCCGCACTGTTCGAGCAGGGCATCATCTGCGTGATGACTTCCAACTACCCGCCGGAAAACCTGTATCCGAACGGCCTGATGCGCAGCAACTTCCTGCCCACCATCGCCTTGCTGCAGCAGCACCTGGAGGTGATCAACGTCGATGGCGGCAACGACTACCGCCTGCGCGAGCTGACGCGCGAGCCGCTGTTCCATGTACCGGCCGATGCCGACGCCGAGGCGAAGATGCAGGACATGTTCGAGCGGCTGGCCGGTGCCTCCGGCGAGCTGGAGCACTCGCTGACGGTGCTGGGGCGCGACATCCCGCTCAAGCGCCATGCGCCGGGGGTGATCTGGTTCGATTTCCACGCCATCTGCGACGGGCCGCGGGCGCAGACCGACTATCTGGAAATCGCCAGCGAATACCACACCGTATTCGTGTCCGATATTCCACAGCTGGCGGTGCGCGACGCGTCGATGGCGCGGCGTTTTACCTGGCTGGTGGACGTGTTCTACGACCATCGCGTCAAGCTGGTGGCGTCCTGCGCGGTGGTGCCGGAGCTGATCTATACCGAGGGGCCGCAGGCCAGCGAGTTTTTCCGCACCGCCAGCCGCCTCACCGAGATGCAGTCGCGCACCTATCTGGAGTTGCCGCACCTGGTGGATGACTTCAAGATCGCCGACGGCATTACCGAGACCTGAGCCGCGTTTGCCGCGCCCCATGAAAAAAGGTTGGCCGCAGTGTTGCGGCCAACCTTTTTACGTTGCGGGACGGTGTCTACAGTATGTTCGCGCTCTCGTGAGCGAGCGCTTAGCGCTGGCCGGCCGGAATCAGCAGTGGCTGGTAGCCGAGGGCGCGCAAGCGCTGCATCGCCTCTTCCGCCTCGGCACGGGTGCGGAACGGGCCCAGCTGGACGCGGGTTTCGGTGCGCGCGGTGATGCCGCGCTTTTTCAGGTCCGCCACCAGCTTCTCGGCATTGTCCGGGCTGGAGAACAGGCCCAGCTGCACCTGGTAGCCGAAGGAGCTGCCTTGCGGGGCGATGCCGGGGGCCGGCAGGCGCGGCAGCGCGGTCGGTGGCGTGTTGGCCAGCGGCACGCGGATGGCGGGCGCGGGCGCGGGCGCGGCGATAACGCCCGGTGCCGGCACGCTGCGGTCGCGGCGTGGCGGCTCGCTGCGCGGTGCTGCGGTCGTGCTGCTGCTCTTGGCGGCGCTGTCCGGTAGCTCCTTGCTGCTGGCGACGGCCGGCGTGCGCGGCGGTGGTGTCTGGATCGGCGGCGGGGTGAGGGTGGTGACGCCGGCCGGGCTGCCGGGCGCCGGTGCCAGCGGCGAGCTGCCGGCTGGCGCACTGGCACTGACGGCAGCGCTGGCCTCCAGCGGTGCGCTGCTGTCGATGGCACTGAGGCTCAGCGAGGCGCTGTCGCTGCTGTCTTTCTGGATGATGCGGCCGGAGCTGATCGGGGTGCTGGCCGGGGTCGGCGGTGTCGCCGGCGGGTTGAAACTGTCGATGATCGGTATCGCCGCCAGTGCCACCAGAACCAGGCCGCTGGCAATCGCAATCCGTTTCTTGATCTGGGGCGACAGCCCGCTGTCGCCGCCGGGGGCGCGCTCTTGTGGCGTTGGATTCATCTCGGTTTACATTCTGTGCAGCAAACGCTGGTGAACACTGGTAAAATACCGGGTTCCTCAAAATTGGGTAACCCGTCAAGCTTGAAAATAGCTTGGCAAGTGTAACCATTTCGCTTGTAAACAGGGAGAATTTATATGGCAATCGAACGTACGCTGTCCATCATCAAGCCAGACGCAGTCGCCAAGAACGTTATCGGCAAGATCTACGACCGTTTTGAATCCGCCGGCCTGAAAGTCGTGGCCGCCAAGCTGAAGCAACTGTCGCGCGCCGAAGCCGAAGGCTTCTACGCCGTGCACAAAGAGCGTCCTTTCTTCAACGACCTGGTGAGCTTCATGATCTCCGGTCCGGTGATGATCCAGGCGCTGGAAGGCGAAAACGCCGTCCTGAAAAACCGCGAACTGATGGGCGCGACCGATCCGAAGAAAGCCGAAGCCGGTACCATCCGCGCCGATTTCGCTGATTCCATCGATGCCAACGCCGTTCACGGCTCCGACAGCCTCGAAAACGCCGCGATCGAAGTAGCTTACTTCTTCGCTGCAACCGAGATCTGCGCACGCTAAGCTGTACCCGGCGGCTGCCTGTGGCGGCCGCCATTTCCAGAGATTGACATGAAGACCAACCTGCTCGACTTCAACCTTCCCCAGCTCACCGACCACTTTGCCGCGATGGGCGAAAAGCCGTTCCGCGCCAAGCAGATCATGCGCTGGATGCACCAGATGGGCGAAGCCGACTTCGACGCCATGACCGACATCGCCAAGAGCCTGCGTGCCAAGCTGCATGACTGCGCCATTGTCGGTGTGCCCGATCTGATGGTGTCGCAGGAATCGGAAGATGGTACCCGCAAGTGGCTGCTCGACGTCGGCACCGGCAACGGCGTCGAAACCGTGTTTATCCCCGAGGATGACCGCGGCACCTTGTGCATATCATCTCAGGTCGGCTGTGCGCTGGAGTGCACCTTCTGCTCCACCGGCCGCCAGGGCTTCAACCGCAACCTCAGCACCGCCGAGATCATCGGCCAGCTGTGGTGGGCAAACAAGGCGATGGGCGTGACGCCGAAGAACGAGCGCGTGGTGTCCAACGTGGTGATGATGGGCATGGGCGAGCCGCTGGCCAACTTCGACAACGTGGTGTCGGCGCTGCAGATCATGCTCGACGATCACGGCTACGGCCTGTCCCGCCGCCGCGTGACGGTGTCCACCTCCGGCATGGTGCCGCAGATGGACAGACTGAAAGAGGCCTGTCCGGTGGCGCTGGCGGTGAGCCTGCACGCCTCCAACGACCGCATCCGCGACGAGATCGTGCCGCTGAACAAGAAATACCCGCTGAAAGAGCTGATGGCGGCCTGCCAGCGCTATCTGGTAAAGGCGCCGCGCGACTTCATCACCTTCGAGTACGTGATGCTTGACGGGGTCAACGACAGACCGGAACATGCGCGGGAGCTGATCGCGCTGGTGCGCGACGTGCCGTGCAAGTTCAACCTGATTCCGTTCAACCCGTTCCCGAATTCCGGTTACGAGCGTTCCAGCAACAACGCGATCCGCAATTTCCGCGAAATCCTGCAGGAAGCCGGCTTCATCGTCACCGTGCGCAAGACGCGCGGCGACGACATCGACGCCGCCTGCGGCCAGCTGGCCGGCCAAGTGCAGGACAAGACCCGGCGCCAGGAAAAGTGGATACGCATCGCCGAGGAAAAAGACCAATGAAGCTAGCCCGTGTCGTCGTCCTGTTGGCCACCCTGCTGGCCAGTACGCTGACATTCGCCGACGGCGCCACCCCGCGCGAGCTGGCACAGACACGGGCCCTGTTGGCAATCGAGTACATGAAGATCGGCAACATGCGCGTGGCGCTGGAAAATGCCGATCAGTCCATCAAGTTTGATCCTACCTTTCAGGCCGGCTACCTCGCCCGAGCCCTGATCTACATGCAGCTGGGTGTCGACACCGAGGCGGAAGCCGCCTTCAACCGTGCGCTGAAGCTGGATGCGGCCAACCCCGAGGTTAACAATAATTTCGGCTGGTATCTGTGCAGCCGCGGCCGCTACGAAGAGGCGATCGCGCGCTTCGACCGCGCGCTGGCCGATCCGCTGTACCAGTCGCCGCAATCGGCGATGGTAAACAAGGCCGCCTGCCTGGTGCGCATGGATCAGCGCCCGCTGGCCAACCAGTGGCTGCTGGCCGCGCTGCGCCGCGCACCAAATGACAGCGCCGCGTTGCGCGAACTGCTGAACTTGTCTTTGTTGGATAAAAATGTCACGCTGGCGACCTTTTATTACGAACGCCTGAAGTTTGACGAGCGTCGCATGTCGCCAGCGGAATTGATGATGGGGATTCGTCTGGCACGTTTAAAACAGGATCGGGCGATGGAGACACGCCTGGCCGATTATCTGAAAACGCGTTTTCCCGATACCGGGGAAGCCCAGATGTTGCTTAGCGGAAACTGAAAAAGCATGGAAGCGGATAACCAAGAACAAGACAGCACTGCCGTGGCAATCGGGCAGGAATTGCGTGCTGCCCGCGAGAGTAAGGGCCTGAGCATCGGCGAGGTCGCCGATCGCCTGAAATTGTCGGTCAAGCAGTTGAATGCCATCGAACGCGGCGATTTCGCCAGCCTGCCGGGGGCGACCTTCGCCCGCGGCTTCGTGCGCAGCTATGCCCGTTACATGGAAATGAATGCCGATGCGCTGGTGGCGCGTCTGGACCAGTGTGTGCCGCTGGACACGCCGCCGGCGGCACTGGTGCCGGTCAACGACGCGCCGGCCAAGGCCTCGCTGGCCTTGCCCCTGTCGCTGGGTGCGCTGCTGGTGATCGCCGGCGGCTGGTTCCTGCTGCCGGGCGCAGCGGAGCCGGAAGTGCAGTCTTCGGTGCCGCTGGCACTGGTACCGACGGTGGCCGATCCCGACGCCAGCGCCTTGCAGCCGACCACCTCCGACGTGGTAGCGGTCACACCGCCGCTGGTACCGGCCTCGGCGCCGCAGCCGGCCGCACCACCGGTGACGGCGCCGCTCGCCGTGGCCGCCTCGGCCCCAAGTGCCGCCGCGCCGGTTGCCGGGCAGGGCCGTATCGAATTGCGCGTGCGCCAGGAAGCCTGGGTGTCGATTACCGATGCCGACGGCAAGAAGCTGGTGTACGCCACGCTGGCCGCCAACGACAGCCGCCAGCTGCAGGGCCGGCCGCCATTCCGTGTGGTGATCGGCAATGCGGCCAACGCTGAGCTGGCCTATAACGGCCAGCCGGTCGACCTTGGCAGCAAGATTCGCGGGACCACCGCCAAACTGGAACTGAACTAACACGCAGATGGACGCAACGATCAAACGCCGTCAAACCCAGCAGGTGGCCATTGGCCACGTGATGGTGGGTTCCGCGCACCCGGTGATGGTGCAGTCGATGACCAATACCGACACCGCCGACGCCGCTGCCACCGTGCAGCAGGTGCAGGCGCTGGCGCAGGCCGGCTCCGAGGTGGTGCGCATTACCGTCAACAGCCCGGAGGCCGCCGCCCGCGTGGCGGAAATCCGCCAGCGACTGGACGACCTCGGTTGCGACGTGCCGCTGGTCGGCGACTTCCATTTCAACGGCGACCGTCTGCTGAAAGACTACTCTGACTGCGCGCGTGCGCTTGGCAAGTACCGCATCAACCCCGGGAACGTCGGCAAGGGGGCCAAGGGCGACGACAAGTTCGCGTTCATGATTCGCACTGCCATCGAGTACGACAAGCCGGTGCGCATCGGCGTCAACTGGGGCAGCCTGGACCAGGCGCTGCTGGCGCGGATGCTGGACGCCAATAATCATGCGGCCAACCCCAAGGCGCTGGACGTGGTGATGCGCGAGGCGCTGATCGTGTCGGCGCTGGAGTCGGCCGACAAGGCGATGGAGCTGGGGCTGGCCTCCGACCGCATCCTGCTGTCGTGCAAGGTCAGCAACGTGCAGGACCTGATCACCGTGTATCGCGATCTGGGCAGTCGCTGCGATTTTCCGCTGCATCTGGGCCTGACCGAGGCCGGTATGGGCAGCAAGGGCATCGTCGCCTCCAGCGCGGCGCTGGCGGTGCTGCTGCAGGAAGGCATCGGCGATACCATCCGTATTTCGCTGACCCCGCAGCCGGGCGAGGCGCGCACCAAGGAAGTGGTG